>Ga0196963_10001438_pt1 | contig 16146 bp, 16 predicted proteins | sample S1_5metaG_FD_148600 | JGI IMG/M metagenome (GOLD analysis project Ga0196963, IMG submission 148600) | Soil microbial communities from Anza Borrego desert, Southern California, United States - S1_5 | ecosystem: Environmental > Terrestrial > Soil > Desert | place: USA: California | collected... | reverse complement strand
TGTCGGGCCGGGTTGGGTTTGACATACAGGCTGTAGGTATCTAGGATGGATTAGACATACAGTCTGTATGTGAGCGACGGGACGGTCAAGCGGCGGTGAATGGATCGCCCCCCGCCCCCCGCCCCCCGCCGGAGCCTCCCGATGACCCCGATGACCCTCCCCCGCCTGCTCAGCGCCTACCCACTCGTCACCACCGGGCAGCTGCAGGCCTGCCGCGACTTCTACCTGCGCCACTTCGCGTTCGGCGTGCTGTTCGAGGCCTCGTGGTTCGTGCTGCTCAGCCGGGCCGCTGGCGAGGGCACGGTGGCGCTCGCGTTCATGTCGCCGGACCACCCGTCGCGCCCACCTGGCCCCGAGACCTTCAACGGCCAGGGCCTGCTGCTGACGCTGCAGACCGACGACGCCGCCGGCGAGGCCGTGCGCCTGCAGGCCGCGGGCGTGTCCATCAGCCATCCGCTGAGCCGGGAGCCCTGGGGCCAGCTGCGATTCCAGGTGCGCGATCCCGCCGGGCTGGTGCTGGACATCGTCGAGCAGGTCGAACCTGAAGCCGGCTTTTGGGATCGCTACGGCGTGGCGCAGGGAATCAGTTAGGAAACACCCTCTGAGACCCCAATGCCAGCGCGCCTTCTTGTCCTGGCTGCCGGGGGCGCCTAGACTGAGCTGGATATTCATCCAGTAGTCAGCCCGCCGGGCATGCCATGCCCGCGGCGGCACCTCCAGTTCTTTCAGCTGTGCATCGCGCCCCGGGCCGGCGTGGCGCAGCTGCCTTTCCCACACGGCCCCTGAAAGCACCTGCCATGACGAAAAAGGTTTCCGCTATCCCCGAAGGTTATTCCAGCGTCACCCCGTACCTGACCATCGGCGGCGCGTCCGATGCCATCGCCTTCTACAAGAAGGCCTTCGGCGCCGAAGAAGTGATGCGCATGAACGGCCCGGACGGCAAGGTGGTGCACGCCGAGATCCGCATCGGCGGCTCGGTGATCATGCTGCACGACGAGAACCCCGAGTGGAACGCGCGCAGCCCGAAGACCATCGGCGACAGCGGCAGCAGCATCATGTTGTACGTGCCCGACGTCGATGCGGTGATGAAGGCCGCCGAGCAGGCCGGCGCCACCGTCACGATGCCCGCGGCGGACCAGTTCTACGGCGACCGCTGCGGCAACGTCACCGATCCGTTCGGCCACAAGTGGGCCATCGCCACGCACATCGAGGACGTGGAGCCGGACGAGATCGAGCGCCGCGCGAAGGCGATGTTCTCGGGCCAGAAGGGCTGAGCCGGCTGCAGGCCGTGCGCTCGATCCCGCGCCGGCCTGACCCTTTGTCCGTCAACAAGCCAGGCCGAGCTGCATGCGCGCCTCGGCCGGCGATGCGATCTCGCGTCCGGCGCGGCGCGCGCACTGCGCCAGCGCTTCGATCATCACGCCGTTGCCGGCGGCGCGTTCACCGCCGGGCAGGTAGAAGCTGTCTTCCAGCCCGGTGCGCAGCATGCCGCCCAGCTCGGCCACCTGCTGGTGCACCGGCCAGATCTCGGCGCGGCCGATCAGCGTGGCCTGCCAGACGGCGCCCGTGGCCACGTACTTCGGCAGCAAGGACAGCAGTTCGGCGTCGCAGGGCATGCCCGACGCGACGCCCATCACGAAGTTGTATTCGGGCATGCCGCTGAACATTCCGGCCCGCAGGTACATGCCGACCGAACGCACGATGCCGACGTCGAAGCACTCGAACTCGGGGTGCGTGCCGGTCTCGGCCATCACGTCCAGCATCGCCTTCACCTTGGCCACCGGGTTGTCGAAGACCATGGGTGGCCAGGCCCACTGGCCGTCCTCCCTGATCTTCAGGTAGTTCAGGCTGCCGGCGTTGCAGGCCGCGATCTCAGGCTTCACCCGGCGGATGCAGGCCGCGGGGCCGGAGATGTCCAGTCCGATCACGCCCGTGGTCAGGTTGATGAGCACGCCGGGGCAGGCCTCGCGGATCGCGTGGCAGACCGCCTCCGCGACGTTGGGGTCCCAGCTGGGCAGGTGGCCCTTGCCCTCGCCCTGCTGGCGCAGGTGCACGTGCATGATCGATGCGCCGGCGTTGAAGGCGTCGCGCGCCTCGGCCGCCATCTGGGCCGGCGTCACGGGCACCGGGTGCTGCTTCGGGTCGGTCAGCACGCCGGTCAGCGCGCAGGTCAGGATGGCCTTGCTCATGTTCGCCTGCTCATGTTCGCCGGCTTCGCCGACGGGTACGCGGCCGGTCCGCGGCCTTGCGCCTGGCACGCCGTCATGGCGTCGGTTCCGGTGAAATCTCGACCAGCAGCGCGCCCGCCCGCACCGCGTCGCGCGGGGCGGCATGCACCGCGGCCACGGTGCCGGCGGCGCCGGCGTTGAGCCACATCTCCATCTTCATCGCCTCGATGCTGGCGAGCGGCTGGCCCGCCTCGACCCGGTCGCCCGGCTTGACCAGCAGTTGCGCGACCACACCGGCCACCGGTGCGCAGGCCCGGCGCGGGTCGTCGGCGCTGGCGCCGGCCGGCATCGGCGAAGGCTCATGGAAGCGAAAGCACGCGGCCTCGCGCACCAGGTGCAGCACGGCAGGGTGCGCGCCCCGCGCGGCTTCATGCACCGCATGCCAGCGCCGGCACACGCCGGCCTGCTCGATCCAGGCCAGGGCACCGTCGCGCGCCACCAGCCTCAGCTCGTGGTCGTGGTCGTTGCCGTCCAGCGTGATCCGCACCGTCCCGGCCGGCGATGGCGCCACGCGCAGCTGGCGTGTGCGGTCGCCGCATTGCAGCGCCACGCCCCAGGACGACACGCTGGCCGGCCGCAGCGCCGGCGTTGCGTTCCCCGCGCACAGCAGCGCGGCGGCCAGCCAGGCGCCGTCGTCCGGCTGGGGGCGGTGCAGCAGCGGTTCACCACCCACGGCCCACTCGTCGATCGACGAGGTGTGCAGCGCCGCGCCGCGGAAGGCGTCGTGCTGCAGCAGGTCGCGCAGGAAGCGCGCATTGTTGCGCGGACCGACCAGCGGCGCGTCCTCCAGCGCGGCCGCCAGGCGGCGGATCGCGTCGTCGCGGTCGCGGCCGTGCACGATCAGCTTGGCGACCATCGCGTCGTAGTGCGGGCCGATCACGGCGCCTTCGGCGATGCCGTCGTCGATGCGCAGTGCGGGCGGCCGTCCCGGCGGGTTCGCCGCGGCCAGCGCGGCCGCGGGCTGCCAGTGCAGGATGCGGCCGGTCTGCGGCGTGAAGGCCTCGTACGGATCCTCGGCGCACAGGCGCGCCTCGATCGCGTGGCCGCTGAAGCGCACTTCATGCTGCTGCAGCGGCAGCGGTTCGCCGGCCGCCACGCGCAGTTGCCACTCCACCAGGTCCAGCCCCGTGACCAGTTCGGTGACCGGATGCTCGACCTGCAGCCGCGTGTTCATCTCCAGGAAGAAATGGCGGCCGTCGGCGTCGACGATGAACTCGACCGTGCCGGCGCCGACATAACCCACGGCCTGCGCGGCAGCCACCGCATCGCGGCCCATGGCCTCGCGGGTCGCGGCATCGATGATGGGCGAGGGCGATTCCTCGATCAGCTTCTGCCGCCGCCGCTGCGCCGTGCAGTCGCGCTCGCCCAGGTGGATGGCATGGCCCAGCGCATCGGCGAAGACCTGGATCTCGACATGCCGGCCGCGTTCGACCAGGCGCTCCAGCATCAGCCGGCCGTCGCCGAAGGCGCTGTCGGCCTCGCGGCGCGCGGCGGCCAGGGCGGAAGGCAGCTCATGCGCCGCCCGCACCAAGCGCATGCCGCGGCCGCCGCCGCCGGCCACGGCCTTGACCAGCAGTGGCCAGCCCAGCGCTGCGGCCTCGTGGCGCAGGCGCTCGTCATCCTGCTCGGCGCCGAGGTAGCCGGGCACGCAGGGCACGCCGGCCTCGAGCATCCGGCGCTTGGCCCGGGCCTTGTCGCCCATCGCGTCGATCGCGGCGGCCGGCGGACCGATGAAGACCAGGCCGGCCTGGGCGCAGGCGCGGGCGAAGTCGGCGCGCTCGGACAGGAAGCCATAACCGGGATGCACCGCATCCGCGCCGGTGGCGCGTGCGGCAGCGATGGCCGCGTCGATCAGGAGGTAGGAGTCCGCCGCCGGCGGTGGGCCCAGCCGCACGGCCTCGTCGGCCTGGCGCACATGGGATGCGTCGGCGTCGGCGTCGCTGAAGACGGCGACCGTGCGGTAGCCCAGCGCACGGGCGGTGCGGATCACGCGGCAGGCGATCTCTCCGCGGTTGGCGACCAGGATCTTGCTAAACATGGCGCTGCTCTGGCACTGCACGGCCGGTCGCTGGAGCAGCTTCGGGCTCCGCGCACCGGCGTTCGCGCATGGGGCGGCGCGGCGGGCTCGCTGGAGTGCCTTCAGGCTGCGCCCTCCGGTATTCGCCCTTGGGGCGGCCCGGCGGGCTCATGCCGGTGCCCATGACGGCTTGCGCTTCTGCAGGAAGGCGCTCGTGCCTTCGGTGCCCTCGGGGCCCAGCGCGGCGCGCGCGAACACGGCGGCGGCATGCGGCACCAGGCTGGCCGGCGGCTCGAAGCGGGCGCGGGCCAGCAGCGCTTTTGTCGCCGCCAGGGCCCCCGGGGCACAGAGCAGGATGTCGCTCAGCACCCGTGACACGGCGCCTTCCAGCTCCGCGGGCTCGTGCAGCTCGTGCACCAGGCGCAGCGCCAGCGCGGCGCGGCCGTCGAGCCGGGCGCCGGTCACCGCCAGGCGCCTGGCCTCGGCATGGCCCAGGCGCTCGACCAGGAAGGGCGCGATCTGCGCCGGCACGACGCCCAGCGAGGTCTCGGGCAGGCGGAACGTGGCGCTGGGCACGGCCAGCACGACGTCGGCGACACAGGCGAGGCCGAAGCCGCCGCCCATCACGCTGCCCTCGACCACCGCCACCACCGCGAGGCCGGTCGATGCGTAGGCGACGCACAGCTCGCCGAAGGCCGCATTGACCTCGGCCAGCGCTTCGGGCGCCTCCGTCGTGCGGCCCAGCGCGGCGGCCATGTCGCGGATGTCGCCACCGGAACAGAAGTGCCCCCCTGCACCGCGCAGCACCAGCACGCGGGCATCGGTGGCGGCCTGGGCCTCCGTCAGCACCGTGCGCAACTCGCGCACCATCTGCAGCGACATCGCGTTGCGGCTCTCCGGCCGGTTCAGCGTGATCGACCAGACGCCGCGTAGCGGGGCGCCACGCTCGACGAGCAGCGTCTCCATGGCCACGGCCGCCGTGCTCAATGGCTGCCCTTCGGCAAGGTGCCTTCGAGCTTGCAGATGATGCCCAGCATCACCTCGTCGGCGCCGCCACCGATGGAGCCCAGGCGCGTGTCGCGGTAGGCCATCGAGACCATGTTGTCCCAGGTGAAGCCCATGCCGCCCCAGTACTGCAGGCAGCTGTCGGCCACTTCGCGCGACAGGCGGCCGGTCTTCAGCTTGGCCATGGAGGCCAGCTTGGTGACGTCCTTGCCGCCGACGTACAGCTCCACCGCGTTCCAGGTCAGCGCGCGCAGGCATTCCACCTCGGTGCGCAGCTCCGCCAGCCGGAAGTGCACGACCTGGTTGTCGAGGATGCTCTTGCCGAAGGCCTTGCGTTCGCGCGTGTACTCGATGGTGGCGTCGATCAGCCGATCGAGCCCGCGCAGCGCCGAGGCGGCGGCCCACAGCCGCTCTTCCTGGAACTGCATCATCTGGAACATGAAGCCCATGCCCTCCTGGCCGATCACATTGCGCCTGGGCACCCGCACGTTGTCGAAGAAGAGCTGCGCCGTGTCCGACGAGTTCATGCCGATCTTCCGGATCTTCTGCTTCGTGATGCCGGCGGCATCCATCGGCACGATGATCAGGCTCTTGTTCTTGTGCACCGGGCCGTCACTGGTGTTGGCGAGCAGGCAGCACCAGTCGGCCTGCAGGCCATTGGTGATCCACATCTTGCTGCCGTTGATCACGTAGTCGCCGTCGACGGCCTTCGCGGTGGTCTTCACCGCCGCCACGTCGGAACCACCGCCGGGTTCGCTGACGGCGACGCAGCCCACCAGGTCGCCCGCGATGGACGGCGCCAGGAACTCGCGCCTCAATTCGTCGGAGCCGAAGCGGGCCAGCGCCGGCGTGCACATGTCGGTGTGCACGCCGATGGACATCGGCACGCCGCCGCAGTGGCAGTTGCCCAGCGCCTCGGCCATCACCATCGAGTACGAGAAGTCCAGGCCCAGGCCGCCGTATTCCTCGGGGTACTTGATGCCCAGGAGGCCCAGCGCGCCGAGCTTCTTGAACACGGTGTGCGCCGGGTAGATCTCGGCCGCTTCCCATTCGGGCACGTGGGGGTTGATTTCCTTCTCGACGAACTTCGTCACCGTGTCGGCGATCTGCTGGTGTTCGGGGCTCAGCTTCATGGGCCTGTCTCCGTCGATTCGGGGTTAGAGCCGCGCCGCGCCGAAGGTGTTCGGACGCAGCACGCGTTGTTCGGATTCGGCCGCCAGCGCCAGGCACAGCGCCAGCACGCGGCGCGTGTCGCGTGGGTCGATCACGCCGTCGTCCCACAGGCGCGCGGTGCCGAACAGCACGTGCGATTCGCGGTCGATGCGCTGGCGCAGCTGGTCGCTCATCGCCTTCAGCGCCTCGTCGTTGGCAGGCATCCCGCTGCGTTCCAGCTTCCCGCGGCTGACGATCTCCATCACCATCGCCGCCTGCGCGCCGCCCATCACGGCGACCCGTGCCGAGGGCCAGCTGAAGATGAAGCGCGGGTCGAAGCCGCGGCCGCACATGCCGTAGTTGCCGGCGCCGAAGCTGCCGCCCAGCACGATGGTGAACTTAGGCACCCGCGCATTCGCGACCGCCTGGATCATCTTGCTGCCGTGCTTGATGGCGCCGGCGCGCTCGGCCTCGCGGCCGACCATGTAGCCGGTGGTGTTCTGCAGGAAGACCAGCGGCGTGCCGCTTTGGTCGCACAGCTGGATGAATTGCCCGGCCTTGGTCGACCCCGCCGGCTGGATCGGCCCGTTGTTGCCGATCAGGCCGACCAGGCGGCCGTCGACGCGGGCGTGGCCGCACACCGTGTCCGGCGCGTACAAGGCCTTGAATTCGAGGAAATCCGAGGCGTCGACCAGCCGTGCGATGACCTCGCGCACGTCGTAGGGCTCGCGGTCGTCGGCGGGCACCAGGCCCATCAGCTCCTCGGTGTCGAAAAGCGGGCCGGGGGCGGTGGCCGGGGCCGGGGCCGTGTCCCAGTTCAGCTTGTCGATCAATTCGCGTGCTAGGGCGATGGCGTGCGCATCGTTCTCGGCCAGGTGCTCGCCGAGGCCGGTGGTCTCGGCGTGCAGCATCGCGCCGCCCAGTTCCTCGTCCGTTGCGTCCTCGCCGATGGCGGCCTTCACCAGCGGCGGGCCGGCCAGGAAGATGCTGGAGCGGTCGCGCACCAGCACCACGTAGTCGCTCAGGCCCGGCAGGTAGGCGCCGCCGGCGGTGGACGAGCCATGCACCACCGCCACCTGCGGGATGCCCGCGGCCGACAGCCGCGCCTGGTTGGCGAAAGCGCGGCCGCCCTCGACAAACATCTCGCTCTGGTACATCAGGTTGGCGCCGCCCGATTCAACCAGCGAGACCAGCGGCAACTTGTTCTCCATCGCGATCTGCTGCGCGCGCAGCGCCTTGCGCAGGCCCATCGGCGCGATGGTGCCGCCCTTGATCGCCGCGTCGCTGGCCGACACCAGCACGCGCTTGCCCGACACGCAGCCGATGCCGACGATGGAGCCGCCGCCCATCACGCTCTTCTTGCCGTCGTCGTCGTGCAGGCCCAGGCCCGCCAGCGCCGACAGCTCCAGGAACGAGGAGCCGCGGTCCAGCAGCCGCGCCACGCGTTCACGCGGCAGCAGCTGGCCGCGGCGCTCGAACTTGTCGGCCTTGGCGGCGGACTCGGCGACCACCAGCGCTTCCAGCCGGCGCACCTCGGCCAGGCGTTCGGCCATGCGCTCGGCATTGGCGCGGAATGCCGCCGAACGCGGGTCGATGCGGCTCGCGAGGACAGGCATCAATGCCGCCCGACCGCCCGAAGGCGCTGGGCCACTGGCGGTGGCCGTGAACGAAGCGAGCGTGCGGGCCTCATTCAGCGCGGCTCCACGTCTTGCAGCACCTGCGGCAGCACCGCACGGTGGAAGCCGTCGAACGGCGGGCTGTTGCGGTGGTCCACGCGCGGGAACACGGGTGAGCCGAGCCCCGCGCCACCATCGATCGGCAGCGTCACGCCGGTGATGAAGGCCGCGGCCGGCGAGAGCAGGAAGACGATGGCGGCGCTGATCTCGGCCTCGGTCGCCAGCCGCCGCAGCGGCACGTGGTCCTTCAGCTTCGGAATCAGCGCCTTGGTGGCGCCGCCGTAGCTGTCCATGCCGCTGGAGGCCACCCAGCCCGGCGCCACGGCATTGACGCGCACGCCGGCCGAGGCCCATTCGAAGGCCGCGCTCATCGTCAGGTTGGCCATGCCGGCGCGTGCGGCACCGGAGTGGGCCATGCCAGGCATGCCCAGCTTGTAGTCGGCGGTCATGTTCACGATGGCCCCGCCGTGCGTGCGCAGGCACTGGGTGAACAGCTCGCGCATCATCAGGAAGCCGCCAGTCAGGTTGTTCGATACCACGGCGTCGAAGCCCTTCTGGCTGATGGCTTCCAGCGGCGCCGGAAACTGCCCGCCGGCGTTGTTGACGAGCGCCGTGACCGGGCCGGCTTCGACCGCCTCGGCCACGTGGCGCTTCACGGCCGCTTCGTCGCGGATGTCGAAGGCGCGCCAGTCGCAGCGGCCGCCGTCTTCGGCGATCTCGGCGGCCACGCGGCGCAGCTTGTCTTCGGTGCGGCCGCTGATCAGCACCTGCGCGCCGAGCGCAGCCAGCTCATGCGCCACGCAGCGCCCGATGCCCGAGCCGCCGCCCGTGACCCACACGCGGCGGCCATCGAACAGGCCAGGGCTGAACACGCTGCGGTAGCGATCGGGCATCCGGTCTCCTGAGACGCTTCGTTGTCGGGTGTGACGCATTGGAGCGAAGGGTGACGTTAACGTCAACCCAATGCCGCATGGGGGATTACGCGGATGCTTGCGTCATCGCCGGTGGCTAGCATGCCGCGGCATCGCGCCCCTTTTGCGCGTCACTCCAGGAGAACGAATGGACCTCGCCACCGCCACCGGCATGCTGCGCAGCAAGGTGGGTGACCAGAGCGGGCTCGACGCCGTGCTGAAGTTCGACACCGGCGCCGATGGCGTCATCGTGCTCGACGGCAAGGCCACGCCCAACACCGTCGACAACACCGACCGCGAGGCCGACTGCACGGTCGCGATCTCGATGGCCAGCCTGGGCGAGCTGCTGAACGGCGAACTCGATCCGGTCACCGGCTTCATGACGGGCAAGTTCAAGGTCTCGGGCGACATGAGCGTGGCGCTGAAGCTGCAGAGGCTGGTGTGAGCCTGCCCGGCCGCCCGAAGAGCTCATCCGCGCCTGGCACGGAGGCGCGCAGCGCCAGGGGTGCCGCATGAGAGCCCGCCCGGCCGTTTCGAAGGGGGCTCGCACCGCAGTGCGAGGCACGGAGGCTACCCAGTGAGCCTTTCGCCAGCGGTGGCCAGCGCGCACGAAGCCGTCGCGGCCCACCGCGACGAGGGCGCGGCGGAGCTGTTCGGCATCAGCGAGCTGTGCGCGGAGTTCGGCATCTCGGCCCGCGCGATCCGCTTTTATGAAGACAAGGGCCTGCTGGCGCCGCGCCGCGTCAATGGCGCGCGCGTGTATTCCCGGCGCGACCGGGCGCGGCTGGCGCTGATCCTGCGCGCCAAGGCCATTGGCTCGTCGCTGGCCGAAATCAAGCACTACCTGGACCTGTACGGCGCGCACGGCGAGGGCCGCACGCAGCAGCTGAAGTTCGTGCGCGACCGCACCGATGCGGCGATTGCCGAGCTGGAATCGAAGCGTGCCGCCATCGACGCCACGCTGGCCGAGTTGCGCGTGATCAACCAGAGCGTGCGCACGGCGCTGGCCGCGAAGGGTTGAGAACGTGGATCAGCTGGACGGACTTGCCGGACTTACGGGACCCACCGGATTCGCCTTCCGCCGCATGAAGAACGGCGACGTGCAGGTCACGCACCACGGCCGCCCGGCCAGCATGCTGCGCGGCCGCGACGCGGTGGCCTTCCTCGCCGAGATGGATGGCGCCGACGCCGAATCGCAGCAGCAAGCGATGGCGCGCCTGACCGGCAACTACAAGCGCGGCAATGAACGCAAGGCGGGCGAACACGCGCGCAATCAGCGTTAGCGAATCTGACACACCCAGGAGACCGGCATGACCGAGGCCTTCATCTACGAACACCTGCGCACGCCGCGCGGCAAGGGCAAGAAGGATGGCGGCCTGCACCAGGCCACGCCGATCTGGCTGCTGCGCACGCTGCTGCAGGCCCTGCAGCAGCGCCTGGCCCTGGACACCGCGCTGGTCGACGACGTGGTGCTGGGCTGCGTCACGCCGGTCGGCGAACAGGGCGCCGACATCGCGCGCACCGCGGTGCTGGACGCCGGCTGGTCCGAGACGACCGCGGGGGTCACGCTCAGCCGCTTCTGCGCGTCCGGACTCGAAGCCGTGAACCTCGCCGCCGCCAAGGTGAAGAGTGGGCTGGAGGACATGGTGGTCGCCGGCGGCGTCGAATCGATGAGCCGTTGGCCGATGGGCAGCGACGGCGGTGCCTGGGTGATGGATCCCCGCGTCAACCAGGCCTTGGGATTCATTCCGCAGGGCATCAGCGCCGACCTGATCGCGACGCTGGAAGGCTGGACGCGCGAGGACGTGGACACGTTCGCATTGCGTTCGCACCGGCTGGCCGCTGCGGCGCGTGCCGACGGGCGATTCAAGCGCGCCATCGTGCCGGTGAAGGACATCGCCGGGCTGACCCTGCTGGCCGAGGACGAGACCATCCGCCCGAACGCGACGCTGGAGGCGATGGCCAAGCTGGAGCCGTCCTTCGCGATGATGGGCCAGATGGGCTTCGACGCCACCGCGCTGCGCAAGTACACGACGGTCGAGAAGATCCGCCACGTGCACCACGCCGGCAATTCGTCCGGCATCGTCGACGGCGCGGCGCTGATGCTGCTGGGTTCGAAGCAAGCGGGTGCCAAGGCTGGCCTGAAGCCGCGGGCGCGGGTGCGCAGCATGGCGGTGACCGGCTCGGAGCCCACCATCATGCTGACCGGCCCGGCGCCCGCCTGCGAGAAGGCGCTGAAGAAGGCAGGCCTTCGCCCGCAGGACATCGATTTGTGGGAAGTCAACGAAGCCTTCGCGGTGGTGCCGATGAAATGCGCCCGCGCGCTGGACATCGATCCCGAACGCATCAACGTCAACGGCGGCTCGATCGCGATGGGTCATCCGCTCGGGGCCACCGGCTGCATCATCCTGGGCACGGTGCTGGACGAACTGGAGCGGCGCGACCTGAGCCTGGGCGCGGCGACGCTGTGCGTCGGCGGCGGCATGGGCATCGCGACGATCATCGAGAGGATCTGACCATGGCGGACGCGATCACTTTGAACGTTGGCGATGACGGCATCGCCATCGCCACGATGGACCTGCCCGGGCGGCCGATGAACGTCGTCAACGACGAGCTGATGCTGCCGCTCGCGGCGATCGCCGAGCGGCTGGCGACGGACCCGGCCGTCAAGGGCCTGGTGCTGACGTCGGGCAAGGCCGACTTCTGCGCCGGTGGCGACATCGACAAGCTGTCGCGGCTGGAATCGGCGCAGCAGGCCTTCGACCTGACGATGCAGATGAAGGCGGTGCTGCGGCGGCTCGAAACTGCCGGCAAGCCGGTGGTCGCGGCGATCAACGGCCATGCGCTGGGTGGCGGGCTGGAAATTGCGCTGGCCTGCCATGCGCGTTTCGCGCTCGACGACCCGAAGCTCAAGCTCGGCCAGCCCGAGGTCAAGCTGGGCCTGTTGCCCGGCGGCGGCGGCACGGTGCGCCTGCCGCGGCTGATCGGCATCCAGGCCGCGCTGCAGCTGATGGCCGAAGGCACGGAGGTCGCGCCGCAGAAGGCCCTGGCGATGGGCCTGGTCACCGCGCTGGCCGCGAATCGCGACGAACTGGTCGCGAAGGCGCGTGCTTGGGCGGCGGCGAACCCCAAGGCCCGGGCGCCCTGGGACCAGCCGAAGTTCCGCTTCCCCGGCGGCGATTCGCGTTCACCCGCGGTGGCGCAGGTGTTCGCGATCGGGCCCTCGATCGCATCGGCCAAGAGCTGGGGCAACTACCCGGCCATCCAGCACATCATGAGCAGCGTGTTCGAAGGCGGCTTGCTCGGGGTGGAGGCGGCCAGCGCGGTGGAGTCGCGCTACTTCGCGGCATGTGCGATGTCGCCCGAATCGCGCAACCTGATCGGCACGCTGTGGTACCAGCTGAATGCGATCAAGAAGGGCGCATCGCGGCCGGCCGGCGTGCCCGCGTCGCGCGTGAAGAAGCTCGGCATCCTGGGCGCCGGGATGATGGGCGCAGGCATTGCGTACGTGTCGGCCAAGGCCGGCATCGAGGTGTTGCTGCTGGACACGACGCAGGAGGCCGCCGAGCGCGGCAGGGCGCATTCGCAGGGGCTGCTGGACAAGGCGGTGAAGAAGGGGCGCAGCACGCCCGAGAAGCGCGATGCGCTGCTGGCGAAGATCACCCCGACCACGAGCTACGAGCAGTTGGCCGGATGCGATCTCGTGATCGAAGCCGTGTTCGAGGACCGCGCCATCAAGGCCGAGGTGACGAAGAAGGCCGAAAGCGTGCTGGCGGCCGGCGCGGTCTTCGCATCGAACACCTCCACGCTGCCAATCACCGGCCTGGCCACTGCCAGCAAGCGGCCGGCCAATTTCATCGGCCTGCACTTCTTCTCGCCGGTCGACAAGATGCCGCTGGTCGAGATCATCGTTGGCGCGCAAACATCGCCGGAAACGCTGGCGCGCGGTTTCGACTACGTGCTTCAGATTGCGAAGACGCCGATCGTCGTCAACGACAGCCGCGGCTTCTATACCAGCCGCGTCTTCGGCACCTACGTGATGGAAGGCATCGCGATGCTGAGGGAGGGTGTGCACCCGCGCAGCATCGAAGTCGCCGGCCTGCAGGCCGGCATGCCGATGCCGCCGCTGGCGCTGCAGGACGAGGTGTCGTTGAGCCTCGGCCTGCACGTGGCCGAGCAGACGAAGAAGGACTTGGGCGCAGAGGGCAAGGCGATGGCCGAGCACCCCGGCCTGCCGGTGATCCGCCAGTTGTGCGAGATCGGCCGCATCGGCAAGAAGGCGGGCAAGGGCTTCTACGACTGGCCGCAGGAGCAGTGCGGCGAGAAGGCCTTGTGGCCCGAGCTGACCCGGCTCTATCCCACCGCGCCGCAGCAGCCGGGGCAGCGCGAGTTGATCGACCGCCTCATGTTCGCCCAGGCCAACGAGGCGGCGCGCTGTTATGAAGAAGGCGTGCTGCGCTCGGTGGCCGATGCCAACGTCGGCTCCATCTTCGGCTGGGGCTTCGCGCCTTTCCATGGCGGCGCGCTGCAGTACATCAATGCGATGGGCGCGCAGCGCTTCGTCGAGCGTGCGCGTGCGCTGGCGGCGATGCACGGTCCGCGCTTCGAGCCGGCGGCGGTGGTGGTGAGGATGGCGGAGCAGGGCGGCGCGTTCAGCGACGCGTGACACGAACCCGGATCAGCGCGCTCGCCGCTTGCTGGTGCGGTAGGAGGCGGCAGGCTCGCGCGCCGCTTCTGCCCCGCCTGCCGGTCCGATGGATGTGGCGTTCGGCCTGCATGGTCCGCGCGACCGACGCGAGCCCACGGTCCAGCGTGACCAGCGCCGAGCTTTCGCGCATCGCCAGGCCCAGCAGGTAGCCCTCGGTGACCTGCCGGTGGCCAACGATCAGCGGCGAGCGCAGCGCCGCTGAATTCGCGATGCCTTGCGCGTCGGGCCAGAAGTGGTGGCCGGGATGCGCCAGCAGTTGGTCCAGCAAGGCCAATGCAGCGCCTGGGAGGTGATGTCACCGCCGATCGCCGGCATGGCCGCCAAGCGCACGAATCCAAGCTGGGTCACGGTGCAGGTGGACCAGGCCAGCTTGCCCTGCGCCTGCACCCAGTCCTGCACCAGCGCATGGTGCACGTGCGCTGAATGCGTCAGCGCGATCAGCACGTTGACGTCCAGCAGCAGCGGGCGGCTCAAGCTTCATCCTCGAGCAGGCGCTGAACGAGTCCACCCGTGATGACGGCTTGGCCCGGCGCGGCGGGCCGCACCGGAAAGCCGTTGCGGCGCCTGGCTGCTGGTGCGGCGCTGGCCTGCATGCCCGACCGGATCAAGCCAGCCAGGCCAGCAGTGCCATGGTCATCAGCAATCGCGCCAGCGTCGTCGTCATCGGCCCGGGGCGCTTCAGAAGCGCACGTCCGCGGCAGTGCAGGCGCGGGCCACGGCTTCCTGGCGGAAGCGCTCGCGGTAACGCGCACGCAGCTCGTCCATCAGCGGGCCGCGCGCGGCTTCGGCCGGCAGCAGCAGCACCAGCACGCGGCTGGCCTCGCGGTCGATGCCGCCTTGCGCGTTGCGCCACTGGCCTTGCGCCTGCAGCAGCGTCAGGCCTTGCGGAAAGCGCGGCGTGACCTCCTGGTCGACGAAGGCCTGCCATTCGGCAGGGCTCACCACGCCACCGCCGGGGATCGATTGGCCGAAGAAGAGCTCGCAGCGCTGCCATGCTTCGGGCGGCGCCTGCGGCGTCGCCGGGTTGGCCGCGCAGCCCATGAAGAGCGCGCTGGCGGCCACGGCGGCCGCCGCGGCCGCCCTGCACCAGCCGACCGCCAGCGGCTTCATGCCGCCCGCCGCCAGGCGAGGGTCCAGCCGGTGCCCAGCGCCAGCAGCGGCAGCGCGAACGCCAGCCATGCCTGCGCCGGCTCGCGCAGCGTGGCCGCTCCGGCACTGAGCCAGCACAACGCGGTCACCGCGACCAGGATGGCCGGGGCCTGGAGTGCGCGGGGCCCGAGCCAGCGGTCCAGCCGGCCCGCGGCCACCAGGCCGCCAAAGCCCAGCAGCAGGCACAACCACAGCGGCAGCGCGATGAGTGCCAGCAGCACGTCCGCGCTGGCCGGATTGATGCCGCGCACCAGCGAAGGCGACGCGGTGCAGGCCATCAGCCCGGCCGCGGGCGCCGCGGCCAGCAGCAGGCAAGGCCAGGCCAGCGGCCGCAGCGCGGTGCCTGCGGCGCGCAGAGCGGGAGCGAGGCGGGCGGCTGCGGGCATCGGCAGCGGCGGGGTCGGCATCTGCAGGCTCATCGCACGGCTCCTGGGGTGACGGGATGGGCCGCATCGTGGCGGCACAGGGTTTCATCGGGGCTTCCTGGCGTCGCGGCGAGTGGTTTCAATCGTTGTCGCGCCGGTCGGACACGAGGGCGGCCCCGGGGACGCCCCGCCCGGGTGCTGCACTACCATCGCGGCGCTTCGCTCGCCTGCATGAACCCGACTCGCTACGACCGCCTCGACGCCCTGCGCGGCGCCGCCATCGTCTGGATGGCCGTGTTCCACCTGTGCTTCGACCTCAACCACTTCAGGCTGCTGCAGCCGGCGCACAACTTCTACACCGACCCAATGTGGACGCTGCAGCGCACGGCCATCGTGTCGCTGTTCCTCTTCTGCGCCGGGCTCGGCCAGGCGGTGGCGCTGCACCATGCGCAGCCCTGGCAGCGCTTCTGGCGCCGCTGGCTGCAGATCTTCGATTGCGCGGTGCTGGTGTCGGTGGCGTCGGCTTTCATGTTCCCGCGCAGCTGGATCAGTTTCGGCGTGCTGCACGGCATCGCCGTGATGCTGGTGCTGGTGCGCTGCATGGCACCGCTGAGGCATGGGCTGTGGCTGGTCGGCGCCGCCGCGATCGCCTTGCCGCAGTTCGTCAGCCACCCGTTCTTCGACAGCCGCTGGACCAACTGGATCGGCCTGGTCACGCGCAAGCCCGTCACCGAAGACTTCGTGCCGGTGCTGCCCTGGCTGGGCGTGATGTGCTTTGGCCTGGCCGCCGGGCAGACCGTGCTCACCCACGCGCCGATGCTGCTGAAGGGCGGGGTGCCGTCGCTGCTGCGGCCGCTGGCGGGACTGGGGCGCTGGTCGCTCAGCTTCTACATGCTGCACCAGCCGGTCTTCATCGGCGCCATCCTGCTGTACCT
>Ga0196963_10001437_pt1 | contig 16148 bp, 12 predicted proteins | sample S1_5metaG_FD_148600 | JGI IMG/M metagenome (GOLD analysis project Ga0196963, IMG submission 148600) | Soil microbial communities from Anza Borrego desert, Southern California, United States - S1_5 | ecosystem: Environmental > Terrestrial > Soil > Desert | place: USA: California | collected... | reverse complement strand
CGTGTCGATCGCGCTGGTCGACAACGGCGAACCGCTGCACGGCGTCGTCTTCGATCCGCTGCGCAACGAGATCTTCACCGCGTCCAAGGGCGCCGGCGCCTATCTCAACGATCGCCGCATCCGCGTGTCGACCCGGCAGGAGCTGCAGGGCGCGATGCTGATCACCGGGTTCCCGCCGCGCGAGCGCAAGCGCCTCGCCCCGCAGCTCGAAGCGATCCGCATGCTGCTCGACCAGGCCGAGGACATCCGCCGCACCGGCTCGGCCGCGCTCGATCTCGCCTACGTCGCCTGCGGACGCGCCGACGGCTACTTCGAAGCCGGCGTGAAACCCTGGGATATCGCCGCCGGCGTGCTGCTGGTACGCGAGGCCGGCGGTCGCTGCTGCGATTTCCGCGGCGGCCAGGACAAGCTGCTCGATCGCGGCCAGCTCGTCGCGGCCTCGGTGAAACTCAGCGAACCGCTGCAGAAGATGCTGGTCGACTCGGGGTACGCAAAGGCGTTCGACTGAGTCAGCGGAACTCGAAGTAGGGAAGCGGAAACAGCGGCCAGCCTGTGCTGGCCGCTGTCGCATCCGATCACGCGAGCGCCGGCTCGCGATTGCGCAGTTGCAACGCCTACGGCCGTCGCTCGAGCGCCGCGAGGTCGCGGGCCTTGGGCAGCAGGTCGCGCTTGCTGACATTCAGCATCAACAGCAGCGGGCAGGCGACGAAAATCGACGACAGCGTGCCCAGAACGATGCCGATCATCTGCGATTCCGCCATGTTTTCCAGGGAGCGGCCACCGTACAGATACAAGGCGACGACGGTCAGGAAGGCGACGAACGAGGTGATGATGGTGCGCGACAAGGTCTGATTGACCGAGGCATTGAGCAGCTCGGCCGGGCTGACGCGCAGCGAGGAACGGAAATTCTCGCGAACGCGGTCGAACACCACGATCTTGTCGTTGATCGAATAGCCCATCACCGACATCACGCCGGCCAGCACGGTGAGATCGAACTCGCGCTGCACCAGGGCGAAGTAGCCGACCACGACGAAGACGTCGAAGAACGTGGTGACGATGGCCGAGACGGCGAACTTCCATTCGAAGCGGATAGTGATGTAGATCAGGAAGCCAACCAGCACGAATACGACGGCCAGCACGCCGTTGTAGGCCAGCTCGTCGCCGATCTGCGGACCGACGAAATCCGAACTGACCAGCGTCACCGGGTTGTCCTGGCTCTGTACCGCCTGCAGGACCGCGTCCGCGGTCTGCGCGGCGGCGCCTTCCCCGCCGCGCGGCTGCAGTCTCACCATGACTTCGTTACTGGCACCGATGGTCTGCACCACGGCGCCATCGAAGCCGGCCGCATCCAGCCGCTCGCGCAGGTCATCGAGTTCCACCGGCTTTTCGAAATGCAGCTCGGCGACGGTGCCGCCGGTGAAATCCAATGCGAAATTCAGGCCGCGCGTAAGCAACGCCGCCAGCGCTATCAATGCCAGCGCACAAGCCACGGCAATGGCGGCCCGGCGCAGGCGCATGAAGTCAAACTTGCTGTTCGAGGGAAACAGTTCCACGTCGCCTCCACTGGCGTATAGGGCTGCCCACGCGTGGACAGCCCAGGATCATCAAATCGAAACCTTAGTGACCTTCTTGCGGCGATTGGCGTAGATCAGCGTGGCGATGCCACGCGCCACGGAGACCGCCGTGTACATCGAGGTCAGGATGCCGACGATCAACGACACGGCGAAGCCTTTGACCGGGCCGGTTCCGAACGCGAACAGCGCGATACCGGCCAGCAGGGCGGTGACGTTGGCGTCGGCAATCGTGCCACTGGCCTTGTCGAAGCCGGCGGCGATGCTCGCCAGCGGCGTATTGCCCGCGCGCAGTTCCTCGCGGATGCGCTCGTTGATCAAGACGTTGGCGTCGACCGACATGCCGACGGTCAAGGCGATGCCCGCCAAGCCCGGCAGCGTCAAAGTTGCACCGAGGATGGACATCACCGCGACCAGCAACAGCAGGTTCAGCAGCAGGGCGAGGTTGGTCACCACGCCGAACACCTTGTAATACACCAGGAAGAAGCCCAGCACGAACAAGAAGCTGAAGCTGACCGCCAGCCAGCCGGCACGGATGTTCTCCTGGCCGAGGCTGGGGCCGATGATGCGCTCCTCGACGATGTCCACCGGCGCGGCCAGCGAACCCGCGCGCAGCAGCAGAGCAAGCTCGCTGGCTTCCTTGCTCGATTCGAGGCCGGTGGTCTGGAAGGTCTTGCCGAACACGCCCTGGACCGTGGCCACCGAGATGACTTCCTCCGTGATCCGCACCGAACGCACTTCCTTGCCATCGACGATCTTCGTCTCGGGCCTGCGTTCGATGAACACCACGGCCATGCCCTTGCCGACGTTCTCCGAAGTGAAGTCCAGCATGCGCTGGCCGCCGGCGGCATTCAGTCGCACGGAGACCATCGGCGAACCATCCTCGGGGTTGAAGCCGGCTCGGGCGTCGACGAGCTGGTCACCTGAAGCGATCACACGCTTGGACAGCAGCACCGGGATCGGCTTGCCATCCAGGCCCAACTGCCGGCGATAGTAGATGCGCGCATCGGGCGGCACACGGCCACTTTGCAGCGCGTCGTACGCGGCGGTCATGCTGTCACCGACCACCTCGCGATATTCCAGCGTCGCGGTGGCGCCGAGGATCTTTTTCGCCAGCGCCGTATCCTGCACACCCGGCAGCTGCACGACGATCCGCGACACGCCCTGGCGCTGAACAATCGGCTCGGCCACGCCGAGCTCATTGACGCGGTTGCGCAGCGTACTGATGTTCTGCTCGAGCGTATGGTCGATGATCTGCTTGAGCTCGGCCTCGCGAAGACGCGCGCGCAGCTCGGCTTCCGTCGCGCCGTCCTCGACAAGCAACTCGGGCAGCGCTGCGCCTATTGCCGTGGCCGCGGCATCGCGCACCCCGGCATCGCGCAACACGATGCCGATTCCATCCTCGGTACGATCGACCGAGGCGTAGGCGATTTCCTTCTCGCGCAGTACAGCACGGATATCTTCGATCAGCGCGGTTTCACGCTTTTGCACTGCGGCGCGTTCGTCCACTTCCATCAGAAAGTGCACGCCGCCCTGCAGGTCGAGACCCAGCACCATCGGGCGCGCGCCCAGCGCAGTCAGCCACTCCGGCACGGTGGAAGCGAGGTTCAGCGCGACCGTGAACTCGTGCTTCAACGCGTCGCGGATCAGGTCGACCGACTTCAGCTGCTGCTTCACGTCGTGCAGCCGCACCAGGAGACTGCCGTTTTCCAGCTCGACCTGTTTGGCTTCGATGCCGGCTTTTTCCAGCACGCCCTTGACTCGCTCGGTGAGCGCCGCATCGACCGTGCCACCACGATTGGCCGTGACCTGCACCGCAGGGTCCTGCGGGAACACATTCGGCAGCGCATACAGCATGCCAAGCAGCAGCATGAATGCCGCCAACGCATACTTCCAACGGGGAAACTCAAGCATGACGCCCTCTGCGCGGCCTTGGCGCCGCATTTAGCGAAATGTTGCTGACCATTTGTTAGCCCGGGCGGCGGCTCGGTAGCCCGCCCGCCCTTCCATCCTCGTCAAGCGGACTTGATCGTGCCCTTCGGCAGAACCTGACTGACCGCATTGCGCTGGATTTTGATCTTCACGTTGCTGGCGATCTCGACGGTGATGAAGGCATCACCGATCTCGTCGACACGTCCGGCGATGCCGCCGGCGGTAACGATCTCGTCGCCCTTGGCAAGCGCCTGCAGCATCGCGCGATGCTCCTTCGCGCGCTTGTTCTGCGGGCGGATGATCAGGAAATAGAACACCACGAACAGGCCGATCATCATGATCGGGAACGACCACGAGGGCTGCTGTGGCGCGGTGGCCTGGGCATAGGCGGGGGCGATCAGAAAATCGAGCAAGTCCATTGATATGTCGTCGGATAGCAAACGGGAATGGGGAGGGGCGCGTCGCCGCGCACGACCGCAAAAGGCGCGGGATTATGCCATGTGGGGCTGAACTGGGGGTTTTCCAGGGTCAGCCATTGCGCGCCGCATAGAATTCGCCGACGAACTCATCCAGCCGCCGCGCCTCGATCGCCGTGCGCAGCTCGCGCATCAATTCCTGGTAGTAGTGCAGGTTGTGGATCGTGCCCAGGACCGAGGCCAGGATCTCGTTGCAGCGATCGAGATGGCGCAGGTAAGCGCGGGAGAAGCCGCTGGCGCAGGCATAGCAACGGCACTCGGGATCGATCGGCCGCTCGTCCTTCTCGTGCTTGGCATTGCGGATGCGCAACGTGCCGTGGCGGGTGAAGTAATGGCCGTTGCGCGCGTTGCGCGTGGGCATCACGCAATCGAACATGTCGATCCCGCGACGCACGGCTTCGACCAGGTCCTCGGGCCGACCGACGCCCATCAGATAACGGGGCTGAGCGGCCGGCAGCAGCGGCACGGTCTCGTCCAGCGTGTGCTCGCGCTCGCTCTGCGGCTCGCCGACGGCCAGGCCGCCGACCGCATAGCCATCGAAGCCGATGTCGATCAGCCCTTGTGCCGAGCGCTGCCGCAAGGCCGGATAGACGCCGCCCTGGACGATGCCGAACAGGGCCGCGTCGTTGCCCTCGTGCGCGCGGCGCGAGCGCTCGGCCCAGCGCAGCGACAGCTCCATCGATGCCGCCGCCTGGCGTTCGGTGGCCGGATACGGCGTGCATTCGTCGAAGATCATCACGATGTCGGAGTCGAGCACGCGCTGGATGCGCATGCTCTCCTCCGGTGACAAGAACACTTTCGCGCCATCCACCGGCGAGGCGAAGCGCACGCCTTCCTCGGTGATCTTGCGCCGGTGCGCGAGCGAGAATACTTGGAAGCCGCCGGAGTCGGTCAGGATCGGCCCGTCCCAGCCGATGAAGCGGTGCAGCCCACCGAAGCGCTCGATCACATCGAGGCCTGGACGCAGATACAGATGAAAGGTGTTGCCGAGAATGATCTCGGCGCCAATTGCGCGAAGATCGCGCGGCGTCATCGCCTTTACCGAACCATAAGTGCCGACCGGCATGAAGCACGGTGTTTCGATCATGCCGCGCGGAAAGCGTAGACGACCGCGGCGCGCGCGGCCATCGGTACCGAGCAGTTCGAATCGCATCCGGCTCATTGCGGGAACACCAGCATCGCGTCGCCGTACGAAAAGAAGCGGTAGCGTTGTTCGACCGCGTGGCGATACGCGGCCAGCACACGCTCGCGCCCGGCGAATGCCGACACCAGCATCAGCAAGGTGCTCTCCGGCAGATGGAAATTGGTCAGCAGCGCATCGATGCTGCGGATCTCGTAGCCCGGGAAGATGAAGATCGTCGTCTCGCCCGCGTAGGGCTGCAGCTCGCCTTCGCGCATCGCCGTCTCCAGCGCGCGCACGACGGTGGTGCCGACCGCGATCACGCGGCCGCCGTTCGCGCGAGTGCGACGGATCTGCTCGACCAGCTCGGCACCGACGTTCAGCCATTCGCTGTGCATACGGTGGCTTTCGATGTGTTCGACGCGGACCGGCTGGAATGTGCCGGCGCCGACGTGCAGGGTCACATGGCCGAACTGCACGCCGCGGCGGCTCAGCTCGCCGAGCAGCGGCGGGTCGAAATGCAGGCCCGCGGTGGGCGCGGCGACCGCGCCCTCATTACGGGCGAACACCGTTTGATAGCGCTCGGCGTCTTCGACCGAAGCCGGGCGCTCGATGTACGGCGGCAACGGCAGATGGCCGGCGCGATGCAACAACTGGTCGATCGATTCGTGGCCATCCAGGCGCAGCCGCCAGAAACCCTCGTCGCGCGCCTCGACGATGAACTCGCCGCCCGCGTCGAGCTCGATGCGCGAGCCGATCTGCGGCGGCTTGCTGACACCGAGCTGGGCCTTGGCCTGATGCGTACTGAGAGCGCGCTCGATCAGGATCTCGACCCGGCCGCCGCTGGCCTTGCGCCCATACAACCGGGCTGGAATCACGCGGGTGTCGTTGAACACGAGCAGATCGCCGGGCTGCAGCAGCTCGGGCAGATCACGGATACAGCGATCCTCGAGCGCGGCCGGCGTCGGCGGCAGCAGCAACAAACGGCTGGCCGAGCGCTCCGGCAGCGGCGCCTGGGCGATCAGCTCGGGCGGGAGGTCGTAATGGAAATCGGATCGGTGCACGGGCGCGGCCTGAAGCCCCTCTCCCCTCGGGAGGCGGGGTTGGGGTGAGGGTTCGAAGGGAGCCAAGCGCCCGGCGAACACCGGACCCTCACCCCCTGCCCTCTCCCGGCGGGAGAGGGATGCGAAGCCGAGCATTATCCCTCATCCGGGCGACTCGGGGGTGGTCGCCCCCACCCCTGCATGCTAGGCTAAATGCTTCACTTTCCTGAACTTCCCCAACAGCGCGGGCCCGCCGCGCGTTTTTGTTTGGGGCGCCGGAGGCATCCATGACCCTGATCGACAAGCTCAACGACATGCGCCGCTACGGCGGTGCGATCCGCACCACCGGCCTCGCCGACGCCGTGATCGAGCGCTTCGCGGCGAACCACGCCGACCTGCGCGAAGCCATCGACGCCGCCCATCAGCAGCATGTGGCGCTGCGCGGCGGTGAGCTCGACGCGCTGCTGCGCTTGGATGAGAACGAACAGCTCGCCCAGGTGCAGGAAGGTTTCGTCAATTTCTATTCGGAGGACGCGGTCAACCCGTATGTCGCGCTGGCCGCGCGCGGGCCGTGGATCGTCACGCTGAAGGGCGCGGTACTGCACGACTCCGGCGGCTACGGCATGTTGCCGTTCGGCCATGCACCGAAGACCGTGCTGGAAGCGATGGCCAAACCACAGGTGATGGCCAACATCATGACGCCGTCGCTGTCGCAGCTGCGCCTCGTCCGCGCGCTGCGCGCCGAGATCGGCCATCGCCGCGGCGGCTGTCCTTACAGCAAGTTCCTGTGCCTGAACTCAGGTTCCGAGTCGGTGACGCTGGCCGCGCGCATCGCCGATATCAACACCAAGCTGAACACCGAGGCCGGCGGCCGCCATGCCGGCAAGCAGGTCAAGCGCATCGCGGTGAAGGGCGCGTTCCACGGCCGCACCGAATTCCCGGCGCTGTATTCCGACTCCACGCGCAAGACCTATCTGCAGCACCTGGCCAGCTACAAGCAGCACGAGCATGAGCTGATCGTCATCGAGCCGTATTCGGTCGAGCAGTTGCGCCAGGCGTTCGCCGATGCCGACGCCAACGGCTGGTACATCGAGGCGATGTTCCTCGAGCCGGTGATGGGCGAAGGCGATCCGGGCCGCCAGGTGACCCCGGAGTTCTATGCCGCCGCGCGCGAACTGACCAAGGGCCACGGCACGCTGTTCCTGGTCGACTCGATCCAGGCCGGCCTGCGCGCGCATGGCGTGCTGTCGATCGTCGACTACCCGGGCTTCGAGGGCCTGGAAGCGCCGGACATGGAGACCTACTCGAAGGCGCTGAACGCCGGTCAGTACCCGCTGTCGGTACTGGCGGTGAACGAGCGCGCCGCCGGCCTGTATCGCAAGGGCGTGTACGGCAACACGATGACGACCAACCCGCGCGCGATGGACGTCGCCTGCGCGGTGCTGGCCAAACTCACGCCGGATGTGCGCCGCAATATCGCCGAAAAGGGCCAGCTGTTCGTCGAGCGACTGAACAAGCTGAGGACCGAGCTTTCGGGCCTGATCACCCGCGTGCAGGGCACCGGTCTGTTGTTCTCCTGTGAGCTGTCGCCGGAGTTCAAGTGCTATGGCGCCGGCTCCACCGAGGAATACATGCGCGAGCGCGGCATCGGCGTGATCCACGGCGGCGCCAACTCGCTGCGCTTCACCCCGCACTTCGAGATCACCGAAGAGGAAGTCGATCTTGTGATCAACGCGGTGCGTGATGCCCTGGTCAACGGGCCGCGCAAGGCGCAGCAGCAGGCGGCGTGATCCGCGCCCAGCAACACAGGCGGGTTTCGACTCGCCTGGCACGCGTGAGGCAACACGCTGCGGCCTATGGGCCGCGGCTTAATCCGCAGCCTTGACGCAGCGGTTGCGTCCCTGGCGCTTGGCCTCGTAGAGCGCGCGGTCGGCGCGCTCGAACACCTTCTCGGGATCGTCGTCGCCGCGGAATTCGGCGACGCCGGCTGACGCCGTGACCGTCAACACCGTACCGGCCAACGGGATACGCAAGGTCTCGATGGCGCGGCGCAACTTGTCCAGCACGACGAGCGCCGTATCGGCGCTGGCGTCGACCAGCACCACAACGAATTCCTCGCCGCCATAGCGCGCGACGAAATCGGTTTCGCGCAGGTTCTGCGCCAGGGTGCGCGCCACCGCCCGGATCGCCTGGTCGCCCGCTTGGTGGCCATAGCGGTCGTTGACCTGCTTGAAATGGTCGATGTCCCAGGTGGCGAGGCTGAGCGGCCGGCCGAAGCGCTTCCAGCGCTTGAATTCGAGCGCGATCCGCTGATCGTAGGCGAGCCGGTTCGGGATGCCGGTCAGCGCATCGGTCGTGGCATTGGCCTGCTCGCGCTGCAGCGAGGCCTGTAGCGAACGGGTTTCCGACTCCAGCTGTTCGACGCGCGAACGCATCCGCTCGGCACGCTCGCGGTAGGTGGCGACCCGCTCGGCTTCACGCGAGCGGAACTCGTGCAGATGCTGGTCCATCACCTTGAGCCGCTCGGCCACTTGGCGCTGCAGGCTGCTCAATTCGGTCGCCGTCTGCACGCTGGCACTCAGCTCGCGGACCTCGCCGAGCATCTGGCGATCCAGCTGCGCCCGGCTGTCGTCCGCCGCTTGGCGTTCCGCCGCCTCGCCGCGCAGGTAACTGACGAATTCGTGCAGCCGGGCATCGACCTGCAGCAGGATGCGCTGCACGTCGGCTTTCTCCAACCGGGCGCGTTCGCGCTGTGCGACCAGCAGTTCGGCGATACCGCTGCAGGCACCGACCAGATCATCGGCGCAACGCGCCGCCTGCAGCTGGCCGCGTAATTCGGCAGCTCGGACCTTGAGGCTGTCGTCCAGATCGAGACGCTCGAGGACATTCGCCAGCGCGGCGGAGAGCTCGGCCGGGTGTGCCGGCACCGCGGCCTGCTTCGCCGTGGCGACCGCCGGCGTATCGGCCTGCGCCAGCGCGTTCGACAGATCGGTCAACAGTGCTTCGAGCGCCGCGATTTCGAGTTCACCGCGCATCGTCGCGGCGACTTTCTCGAGCACCTGATCGAGTTGCTCGCCGAGGCCGCGCGCCGCCAGCGACAGGCGCTGGATGAACTTGCGCAGCACCGATTCGACCGCATCGCGGCGCTCCAATTGCGTACGCGACTCGCGGTCGAGTTCCTCGTAGCGACGCCGCCAGATACTGTCGTCCATCAAGCCTGCCGGCCGTGCCGTTTCTTGTGCTCGATCAGCAACGCGTCGGCCTCGGCCAGGGCTTCGTCCATCGAGCCCAGCACGCCCGCCCAGCTCCAGGTCAGCGTCGCCTGCACGCGGGCACGCTCCAGGGCGCCGCGGATACGATCGACGACCTGCGCCGCCATGTTGTGGTCGATGCCGCCGAGCAGCATCGCGAATTCGTCGCCACCCAGGCGCCCGACCACGTCGCGTGCGCGCACCTGGGTCGACAGCACCCGCGCCAGGCGGCGGATCAGCGCATCGCCGGCGTCGTGACCTTCCGTGTCGTTGATGCGCTTCAGACCATCGAGATCGACCAGCACGACCGCGGCGGCACTGCCGGTGCGCGCGATGCGCGCCTGCTCCTGCTGCATCGCCAGTTCCCAACCGCGCCGATTGAGCACGCCGGTCATCGGGTCGGTGCGCGACTCCAGTTCGGCGCGTTCGGCGCGGCGGCGGGTGTCTTCGATGACCTCCTCGTGCGCAAGGTGGGTCGTGATCACCTGCGCGGCCGCCTGCAGATGACGCAGCACGGCGCCTTCGTCGAACTGCTGCGGCTTCGGATCGAACGCGCAGATGCTGCCGAACAATTCGCCACGGCCGTCATGGATCGGGAAGCCGGCATACGCGCCGTAGGCGATGTGCTGGCGCAGCGGCGCGTTGGCGTATTGCGGTATTTCCGCCACGTCGCCGGCCAGACACGGGGCTTCGCCGGCCACCATCTGGATGCAGCAGGTACCGCGCCAATCGAACGTGGCGCCACGGGCGAAGCCGTAGGACGTGTCGCGCACGGCGAGCGGAATCCAAGCGTCGCCTTCGACCTTGTTGACCAGCCATAGCGCCATCGGCGCCGCGCAGCTGATCAGGTCGACCACCGCTTCGGCGGCCTGTTCGAGCGTGATAAACGGAGTGATGATCGGCGGCGCTTGGATGGGCACGGTCGGCATCTTCGGGGACAGCTGAGGTCGATCCCGGGCCCCATACCGCGTCCTGCAGCCGGGATTGCTATGCTTGGGCGAGTATACGCCGAAGGACTGCTTTGCCGATGCGTGGACTGCTCCTGCTGCTCTTGGTGTTTGGTCTTGCCGCATGTGCCGGCGGACCGCCGCGACGGATCTTCGCGCCGGAGGCGAGCATCCAGGAATTGCGCATCGGCGATGACCAACGCTGGACCGCGCAACTGCGCATCCGCAACTACAGCACGGTGCCGATGACCTACGCGTCACTGGACGCCGAATTCGACCTGGGACAGACCGGTCCGATGAAGATCGCGATCACGCCCGACCTCACCGTGCCGGCCGGCGCGGTCGACGTGCTCGAGGTCGAGCTGACCCCGAATGCGGCAGCGCGCGAAGCCGTCGCCGGCGTACTGAACGGCGGTGCCGCGCTGCGCTACAAGCTGCACGGCGAAATCCGCTCCAGCGACCCGCGCGGTCGCTACGACGTCGATTTCGCCAGCGCGCTCGGTGCCGTGCCGGGCCTGCCCAACGTCCTGCGTTGATCAACCTTTCTGGAGTGCAAGCCGCATGAACAGCTACACCGCGCCGCTGCGCGAGATGAAGTTCGCCCTGTACAACGTGATCGGCGCCGAGGCGCTGTACGCCCGGCTCGGCATCGAGAACGCATCGCGCGACCTGCTCGACGCCGTGTTCGAGGAAGCCGCACGCTTCAACCAGACCGTGCTGGCGCCGCTGAATCAGCCGGCCGACGAGGAAGGCTGCCATTTCGACAAGGCCACGGGCCGCGTGACCACGCCGAAAGGCTTCAAGGCGGCCTATGCGCAATTCGTCGAAGGCGGCTGGACCGGCCTCACCGCGCCGGAAGCCTACGGCGGCCAGCATCTGCCCGAATCGGTCGGCGCGATGCTGAAGGAGATGATCGACTCGGCCAATCTCGCCTGGGGCAACTACCCGCTGCTCTCGCACGGCGCGACCGAGGCACTGAAGCACCACGGCGAGGAATGGCAGCGCGAGGTGTTCCTGCGGCCGATCGTCGACGGCCGCTGGACCGGCACGATGTGCCTGACCGAGCCGCATTGCGGTTCCGATCTCGGCCTGCTCAAGACCCGCGCCGAACCGCAGCCGGACGGCACGTATGCGATCTCCGGCACGAAGATCTTCATCACCGCCGGCGAGCACGACCTCACCGACAACATCGTGCACCTGGTGCTGGCGCGGCTGCCGGATGCGCCGGCCGGCACCAAGGGCATTTCGCTGTTCATCGTGCCCAAGCTCAAGACCGGCCGCGATGGTTCGCTGCACGGACCGAACGCGGTGCGCTGCGGCTCGATCGAGCACAAGATGGGCATCCACGCCTCGGCCACCTGCGTGATGAACTTCGACGGCGCCCAAGGTTATTTGATCGGCCAGCCGAACAAGGGCCTGAACGCGATGTTCACGATGATGAACACGGCGCGCCTCGCGGTCGGCATCCAGGGCCTCGGCCTGATGGAACGCGCGTATCAGAATGCACTGCGTTATTCGAAGGAACGCCTGCAGATGCGCTCGTTGTCGGGGCCGAAGGCGCCGGACAAGCCGGCCGACCCGCTCATCGTGCACCCGGACATCCGCCGCATGCTGCTGACGTGCAAGGCGCTGACCGAAGGCGGTCGCTGCCTGGCGCTGCACGCCGCGAGCCTGGTCGACGTGCTGGAACGCTCGCAGGACGCGGCCGAGCGCCAGGCCGCCGACGAGTTGCTCAGCTTCCTGACGCCGATCGTCAAGGCCTGTCTGACCGAATGGGGCGTCGAAGGCACCTACCACGCGCTGCAATGCTTCGGTGGCCACGGCTACATCCGCGAATGGGGCATGGAGCAGCTGGCGCGCGATGCGCGCATCACGACGATCTACGAGGGCACGACCGGCATCCAGGCGCTGGACCTGCTCGGCCGCAAAGTGATGCAGGCGCAGGGCGCCGGCCTGAAGCACTTCCTCGGGATGATCGTGGAGTTCTGCAGCGCCGAGACGCAGAACCCGGCGCTGGCCGAATTCATCGCCCCGCTGGCGCAGATCGCGCAGGACTGGCAGCAGCTCACGATGGAGATCGGCAAGAAGGTGATGGCCAATCCGGACGAGCTCGGCGCCGCCTCGGTCGACTACCTGTTCTACTCGGGCTACGTCGCGCTGGCTTATTGGTGGGCGAAGTCGGTCGCCGCCGCGGATACCGCCGGCGACAGGGACTTCGCCGCCGCCAAGCGCGCCACCGCCCGCTTCTACTTCCAGCGCATCCTGCCGCGCACGCTGGCGCACGCGAGCGCGATCCGCGCTGGCGCGGACAGCCTGATGGCGCTGCCAGAAGCCGCGTTCGCCTGATTCCCAGCCGATGCACTGATCGCCATGCATATCCAAGCCGGAGATACCGAACTCTTGGTCCGCGCCGCCGGGCCGGATGACGACGATTTCATCCTGACCCTGGCCGAACGCTTCGTCGATTTCGAGTTGCCGAAGTGGCGCCGACGCAACGTCGTCATCGAGGGCATCCGCCGCGACCTGGTCCGCAACCTCGAGGAGCAGCCGGCCGGCTCGTTTCTGTTCGTCGTCGAGGACGATGCCAGCGGCGAGCGGGTCGGCTTCCTGCACTTGCAGCTGGTGACCGATTTCTTCACCGGCCATCAGAACTGCCATGTCTCCGATCTGGCCGTCGTGCCCGGCCGCGAGCATCAGGGCATCGGCCAGGCCTTGCTCCGCTATGCCGAGCGTTTCGGCAAGGAACACCGCTGCGAGCGTATGACCTTGGCGGTGTTCCCGGGCAACGAACGTGCGCGCAAGGTGTATGAGGCGGCGGGCTACGGCATCGACATGCTGCGCATGGTCAAACCGCTGTAGCGCAGGTCGCAGCGGGCATCCAAGCGCCCGACCGGTGGCAATGCGGCGCACCAGCGTCATCCGCGTATCACGGGTTTTCGGCTATGCTCGGCCGAGTCGGCGCGCGCCTTAGCATATCCGCTGAGCTCGCGCCAGCCTTGATTCAAGGAGCGAAGCATGCAACTGGTCGGTGTACGCGGCGATATCCACGCGACACGGGTCCTGTCGTTGGACGCCAACGGCCGGATTCTCGACTGGATGTCCTGGCAGGACGCGACCTGTCTTTACGTTCGCGGCGCGGTGGCTTGGACGCTTGGCGAGCCTTGCCTGACCATCCATGGCGGGTGGAACCGTTGGACCGGCAAGCAGAGCCTGATCGATCTGCACCCGATCGTCGCCGCCCGCGGCCATGCCCGGCCGAGTTCGCTCGACCCGGCCCCCGCGCTGACCAATGCCGCGCTGTTCGCCCGCGACCAGCACCTGTGTCTGTATTGCGGCCGCCAGCTGGGCCGCTTCCAGCTCACCCGCGATCATGTGATTCCGCTGTCGCGCGGCGGCCGCGACTGCTGGGAAAACGTCGTCAGCGCCTGCATCCAGTGCAATGTGCGCAAGGGCAATCGCACCCCGGCCGAGGTCGGCATGCCGCTGCTCGCGGTGCCGTACCGGCCAAGCTGGGTCGAGCACCTGATCCTATCGAACCGCAACATCCTCGCCGACCAGATGGAATTCCTGAAGAACCATCTGCCGAAACGACGGCGCGAGGCGGTGCTGGCGGCACTGAACTGATCGCCACGGGGGCAAGGCAGGCGGCTTCGACCACTGCCGCGCCTGGGCGCTCGCTCGCCGCGACACCCCGGTCGGGTGGGCCGCGACACGACACGGCTACCATGCGGCGGGCCAAGACCCGCCCGCAGCGACCATTGCGTTATCCTTCCGCTCTTTTCTGCCGCCTGTCCCGCCGCAATGCACGAGAATTACGATCCGCGCGCGATCGAAGCCGCCGCCCAAGCGTTCTGGTCGCGCGAGCGCGCCTTCGAGGTCAGCGAAGATCCGACCAAGCCCAAGTATTACTGCCTGTCGATGCTGCCCTACCCCTCGGGCGCGTTGCACATGGGCCATGTGCGCAACTACACGATCGGCGACGTGATCAGCCGGCATCGCCGCATGCTCGGCTACAACGTGCTGCAGCCGATGGGCTGGGACGCGTTCGGTCTGCCGGCAGAAAACGCCGCGATCAAGAACAACACCGCGCCGGCACGCTGGACCTACGCCAACATCGAGCACATGCGCAGCCAATTGCAGGCGCTCGGCTACGCGATCGACTGGTCGCGTGAGTTCGCCACCTGCCGGCCAAGCTATTACGTGCATGAGCAGCGGATGTTCGTGCGCCTGTTCAAGAAGGGCCTGGTCTACCGGAAGAACTCGGTGGTGAACTGGGATCCGGTCGACCAGACCGTACTGGCCAACGAGCAGGTCATCGACGGCCGCGGCTGGCGTTCCGGCGCGCTGGTGGAAAAGCGCGAAATCCCGCAGTGGTTCCTGAAGATCACCGCGTACGCGCAGGAGCTGCTCGACGAGCTGGACAACCTGCCCGGCTGGCCGGAAGCGGTCAAGACGATGCAGCGCAACTGGATTGGCCGCTCGGAAGGCTTGGAGATCGATTTCGGCGTCGAAGGTAGCGACGAGAAATTGCGGATCTTCACCACCCGCCCGGACACGCTGTTAGGGGTGACCTACATGGCGGTCGCCGCCGAACATCCGCTGGCACTGCGCGCGGCGAAGGACAATCCGGCGCTGGCGGCCTTCATCGCCGACTGTAAGCGCGGCGGCGTGTCCGAAGCCGAGCTGGAAACGCAGGAAAAGCGCGGCATGGCCACTGGCCTCAACGCGATCCACCCGGTCAGCGGCGAGCGTGTGCCGATCTGGGTCGCGAATTTCGTGCTCATGGGCTACGGCACCGGTGCGGTGATGGCCGTGCCGGGCCATGACGAGCGCGATTTCGAGTTCGCGACCAAGTACGGCTTGCCGATCAAGCAGGTGATCGCCGTCGACGGCGAAACCTACGATCCCAGCCGCTGGAACGACTGGTACGCCGACAAGACGCACCCGCAGATGCGCGTGGTCAACTCCGGCGTGATCGATGGTTTGGACTACCGCGGCGCGTTCGACAAGATCGCCGAGGTACTGGGCGACAAGGCCGAGCGTCGGGTCAATTTCCGCCTGCGCGACTGGGGCGTGTCACGGCAGCGCTATTGGGGCTGCCCGATCCCGATGATCCACTGCCCGAGCTGCGGCGACGTGCCGGTGCCGGAGGATCAGCTGCCGGTCGTACTGCCCGAGGATGTCGCGTTCTCCGGCGTGCAGAGCCCGATCAAGGCCGACCCCGAATGGCGGCGCACCACCTGCCCGCAATGCGGCGCTGCGGCCGAGCGCGAAACCGATACCTTCGACACCTTCATGGAGTCGAGCTGGTACTACGCGCGCTACACCTCGCCGGGCGCGGACGACATGGTCGATGCGCGCGCCAACTACTGGCTGCCGGTCGATCAGTACATCGGTGGCATCGAGCACGCGATCCTGCATCTGCTCTATTTCCGCTTCTATCACAAGCTGTTGCGCGACGTCGGCCTGGTGAAGAGCGACGAGCCGGCGACCCGCCTGCTCTGCCAGGGCATGGTGATCGCCGAGACGTTCTACCGCGACAACGCCGACGGCTCTAAGGACTGGATCAACCCGGCCGACGTCGACATTCAGCGTGACGACAAGGGCCGCGTGGTCGGCGCGACGCTGTCGCGCGATGGCCAGCCGGTGAAGATCGGCCCGGTCGAGAAGATGTCGAAGTCGAAGAACAACGGCGTCGACCCGCAGGCGATGGTCGACAAGTTCGGTGCCGACACCGTCCGCTTGTTCTCGATGTTCGCCGCACCGCCGGAACAGAGCCTGGAATGGAGCGAGGCCGGCGTCGAAGGC
>Ga0196963_10001436_pt1 | contig 16160 bp, 14 predicted proteins | sample S1_5metaG_FD_148600 | JGI IMG/M metagenome (GOLD analysis project Ga0196963, IMG submission 148600) | Soil microbial communities from Anza Borrego desert, Southern California, United States - S1_5 | ecosystem: Environmental > Terrestrial > Soil > Desert | place: USA: California | collected... | reverse complement strand
TGACCTGGCCGCCCTGGGACTCGACCGCCTCGACGATCTGGCGCGCCGAACGCGACCCGGCGCCCTTGAACACCATGTGTTCCAAGAGGTGCGACCATCCGGAGCGGGCCAGGTCCTCGCTGGCGGCGCCGCGGCCGGCGACCACCGACAGGGCGAGGGTCTCGAGGCCCGGCATCGGGTCGCAGACCACCCGGACGCCGTTGGAGAGGGTGTGGATGGTCGGGGTCATCGGCCGGCGAAGGCCCGGACGTAGGCCATTACCGCCCCGGCGTCGGCCGGCAGGCGATCGAAACGTTCCGGCTTGCTGGCCAGCGCCCGGTCGGCGCGGGGGAACTGGGGCGTCACCCCGGTGGCGGCGCTCACCGCTTCGGGGAACTTGGCCGGGTGGGCGGTGGAGAGGACGATAAGCGGGACTGCCTCGCTGGAGAGGCTGGCCCGGCGGGCGGCGCTGATCGCAACGGCGGTGTGGGGGTCGACCAGCCGCCCGGTCTCGTTGAGGGTGGACAGCATGGCGCGGGCGGTGTCGGCCTCGCTCGCCGAGGCGCCGGAGAACAGTTCCCGCATCGCGGTGAGCGCGGAGGGCGGAATGTCGACGACGCCGGTCTCGGCGAACCCCCGGAAGGCGCGGCCGGTCTCCAGCCCGTCGCGGCGGACCGCCTCGAAATAGAGCCGCTCGAAGTTGGAGGCGACCTGGATGTCCATGGCCGGGCTCTGGGTGGCGGCGACGTTGCCGCGGGCGTAGCGCCCGTCCTCGAAGGCCCGCGCCATGATGTCGTTGCTGTTGGTGGCGACCAGGATGCGCTCGACCGGCAGGCCCATCTTCACCGCCACATAGGCGGCAAAGGCGTCGCCGAAGTTGCCCGTCGGGACGGCGAAGGCGACCTTTCGGTGCGGAGCGCCCAGGGCGACCGCGGTGGTGAAGTAGTAGACCGCCTGGGCCGCGATGCGGGCGAAGTTGATCGAGTTGACGGCCGAAAGGTCGACCGCGGCGGCGAACTGGCCGTCGGCGAACATCGCCTTCAGGATCGCCTGGCAGTCATCGAAGCTGCCGGCCAGGGAGAGGTTGGCGACGTTGGCGTCCTCGACCGTGGTCATGAACCGGCGCTGGACCTCGCTGATCCGCCCCTCCGGGAACATGGCTACGATGCGGATGCTGGAGCGGCCCTTGAAGGCCTCGACGGCGGCGCCCCCCGTGTCGCCGCTGGTGGCGCAGACGATGGTCAGCTGCCGGCCGCGGGCCTTGAGGATGTGGTCGTAGAGCCGGGCCAGCAGCTGCATGGCCACGTCCTTGAAGGCCAGGGTCGGGCCGTGGAACAGCTCGGCGAGGTAGAGGTTGGGGCCAAGCTGGGAGACCGGGCAGGTCGCCGCATGGGCGAAGGTCCCGTAGGCCTCCTGGCACATCTCCAGCAGCAGGTCGGGGCCAATCTCGCCGTCCGCGAACTTGCCGAGCACGGCGGCGGCGACCTCGGCGTACGGCCGGCCCGCGAAGCCGGCGATCTCCTCAGGGCTGAAGCTCGGCCAGGTCTCGGGCACGTAGAGGCCGCCATCGGGCGCCAGGCCCGCCAGCACCGCGTCGAGGAAGCCGATCGGCTGGGCGGCCGAGTCGCCGGACCGGGTCGAGACGTATTTCATTGAGCCTTGGGAGCCTTGAACCTGCGCCAGAGCATGGCGCCATAGATGGCGAGCAGCGCCCCGGCAAGGCCGTACCAGGTCAGGGCGTATTCGAGGTGGCGGTTGGCGATGGCCGCCGGCAGGGGGGCGGGCTTGAGGGCCTGCCAGTCGGGCCGGGCCAGGGCGCTGGCGAACAGGAAGACCGGGGCGGGGTCGGCAACGCCGAGGGCCTTGGCCATGGCCGGAATGTCGCGACCGTACCAGAGGCCGTTCTGCGGAGCGGGCGCGGCGATCAGGCCGGGCGCGTCGGGGCGGCGCAGGACACCCTCGATGCGTGCCGGTACTGCGGGGGGACCCGGGCGGGCGGAGATGGTCTCGGCCACGTAGCCGAGGTCGACGAGGATCGCGCCCCTCCCCGTCGGGCAGGCGATGACCAGGCGTCGGACGGCGGCGCCGTCGACCAGGCCGTGCAGCTCGATCTGGCGGGCGAAGGCTTGCGGCGGGCAGGTCAGGGTCGCGCGCCGGAATTCGGTGTCGGGAGCGGCGAGGTCCAGGGTTTCCAAGGGGACCGGCGGGGCGGCTTTGTTCGCCTCGATGCGGGCCAGCAGGTGGGCCTTCCAGGCCATCCGCTGCAGCTGCCAGGTCCCGAGCCATAGCAGGATGGCGAGGGCTGCGGCGGTGAAGACGGTGAGGACGAGGGGGAAGCGCTTCATGCGGTCCCTTCGTATCCAAAATCTCCCGTCATCCCGGAAAGCGCGCAGCGCTTATCCGGGACCCAGGGGTTGCAGCGCACCGGGCGGGACGCTGCGTTGGAAAGCGAGATCACGCGCCCCCTGGGTCCCGGCTCTCCGCGCTGCGCGCTGCGGCCGGGATGACGGGAAAGAAGGTGGGCGTGAACGCCTGCGGTGGAGGGGACCACTGGCGGCCGACCTCTTAGCGATCCAGCGGAGATCGTCGGAGCCCGGCTCGCCCGCCCATCGCTGATGTCGGCCTTCGCGAAAGTGGCGCCGCAGGCTTCACAGCCGGGCGCCACCTTCAGGAAGCCATCGAACAGGAAGCCCTCGCCGCAGCGGGGGCAACGGCCCGCCGCCCCTGCCACGTAAGGGTTGGTCACTACATCGTTCCGAAGATGACGTAGATGAAGGCGAACAGGAACAGCCAGACCACGTCGACGAAGTGCCAGTACCAGGCGGCGGCCTCGAAGCCGAAGTGCTGCTGGGGGGTGAAGCCCTTGCCCATCAGGCGCAGCAGGCAGACCAGCAGGAAGATGGTGCCGACCAGGACGTGGAAGCCGTGGAAGCCGGTGGCCATGAAGAAGGTCGAGCCATAGAGGCCCGAGTTGGCCGCCTCCTCCGAGTAGAACAGCTTCTCATGCAGGATGTGCTGGTACTCGTAGACCTGCACCGCGGTGAACAGGGCGCCGAGCAGGATGGTGATCAGCAGGCCGAGCTTGGCGCTCTTGCGGTCGCCCTGCTGCAGGGCGTGGTGGGCCCAGGTGACGGTGGTGCCGGACAGCAGCAGGATCAGGGTGTTGACCAGCGGCAGGTGGAAGGCGGGGACCAGCTCCACGCCCTTCGGCGGCCACTGTTTCCAGGCCTCGGCCACGCCCTCGAAGTTGCCGACGGCCGGCGTCAGGGTGCGGTGCTCCCAGAACAGCGACTGTTCGAAGAACATCCAGAACCAGGCCACGAAGAACATCACTTCGGAGACGATGAACAGGATCATCCCGTAGCGCAGGCCGATCGAGACGACCGGGGTGTGGTCGCCCTGGTTGGCTTCCTTCACCACGTCCATCCACCAGCCGACCATGGTGTAGAGGACCCCGGCGAACCCGGCGAACAGGACCCAGGGCGAGCCCTTCTCGATCCCGAACAGCCCCTTCATCCAGATGACCGCGCCGATGGCCATCACCGCGCCCGCGATGGAGCCGACCAGCGGCCAGGGGCTGGGGTTGACCAGGTGGTAGTCGTGCTTGACGGCGCCGTGAGCCATGTCTTCGAGCCCTGCCCTTCTCAATCTCAGACTCAAGGGCCCGGGGCCCCTGGATTCGTTTCGCTATAGCCCCGCCTTGGTCGCCCCGCCAATAGGCGAAGCGGCCTTGGAAGCGTCGGCCTGTTGGGATTCCACCGGGAAGAAGGTGTAGCTGAGGGTGACCTCGGTCTTGCCCTTCGTCTCGAAGTCGGAGGCGTATTCCGGATCGACGAAATAGACCACCGGGAACTCGACCGTCTGGCCGGGCTGGATGGTCTGGTCGTTGAAGCAGAAGCATTCGAGCTTCTGGAAGTAGGCGCCGGCCTGTTCGGGCACGACGTTGTAGCTGGCGCGGCCGGTGATCGGCGTCTTGCCGTTGTTGGTGACCTTGTAGAAGGCCAGGCCCGTGGCCCCGATCTTCACCTCCTGCGTCACCTGGCTGGGCTTGAAGCTCCAGGGCAGGTCGCGGACATTGGCGTCGAAGCGGATGGTCAGGCTGCGGTCGAGCACCCGGGCCGGGGCGGCCTCGGCCTTGCGGATCGAGCCGTCGAAGCCGGTCAGCTGGCAGAAGGCCCTGTAGAGCGGCACGGCGGCGTAGGCGGCGCCGACCATGAAGGCCAGCCCGACGCCGCAGATGATGGCGACCCTGGCGTTGCGTCTCGCGAGCTCAGAGGGGACGTTCGGCAACGTAGCCTCCCATGCGCAGGATGGTGACCAGGTAGACAATGACCATGAAGGCCACGAGGCCCAGGGCGATGGCGATGTTGCGGTTGCGCCGCGCCTTGCGGGCGGCTTCCGGATCGACCGGCGGCTGGGGGGGCGTGATCTGCGAAGGGGGAGGCGTCTGGTCGGTCATGCGGCAAGCCCCAGCATCCGTTCGGCCGCCAGGGTGGCGAACAGGGCGAACAGGTAGCCGATCGAGTAGGCGAACAGGTTGCGGGCGTCCTTGGCCCCGGCCTTGACGTCGTAGAGTTCGGGCGTGTTGCGCGGGTCGGCCCCCTCCCCCGCCTGGCTGCGGAAGAGGCGCCAGGCCAGCAGCAGGAAAACCGCGCCCCCGAGGCTGGAGACGGCCAGGTAGGGCAGATGGCCAAGGCCCGTGAACACCGGGGCGATGCAGACCGGGATCAGCACCAGGGAGTAGACCAGGACCTGCAGGCGGGTGGACTTCGCGCCCTTGACCACCGGCATCATCGGTACGCCCGCCCTGGCGTAGTCCTGGCTGGTGTAGAGGCTCAGGGCCCAGAAGTGGGGCGGCGTCCACAGGAAGATGATCAGCACCAGCAGCCAGGCGTTGGCCGGGGCCGTGCCCGAAGCCGCCGCCCAGCCGATGGCGGGCGGCAGGGCGCCGGCCAGACCGCCAATGACGATGTTCTGGGCCGTCCAGCGCTTCAGCCACATGGTGTAGACCACCGCGTAGAAGAAGATGGTGAAGGCCAGCAGGCCCGCCGCCAGCCAGTTGGTGGTCATCGCCAGCAGCATCACCGACAGCAGGCTGAGCACGATGCCCAGGCCCAGCGCGTCGGCGCCCTGCACCTTGCCGGCCGGCACCGGGCGGCCGCGGGTGCGGCGCATCACGGCGTCGATGTCGGCGTCGTACCACATGTTGAAGGCCGCGCTGGCCCCGGCGCCGACGGCGATGCAGAGGATGGCGACGGCGCCGAGCACCGGGTTGATCGGCGTTCCCGCGCAGACCATGCCGACGAAGGCGGTGAACACCACCAGGCTCATCACCCGGGGCTTCAGCAGCTGGACATAGTCCGTCCACAGCGCCGGGGCGCGGGGACGAATCTGGTCGGGTGTCGTCGGCTTGGCCATGGGCAAAGCGCCGCGCGGGGCGGCGAACTCGTCTCTTCAATGCGGCGCCGCCGCGCCCGTCAGGACGCGGCGGGCCTGGTCCTTAGTGGTGGTCGGGCTCGACCACCGGGGGTTCGTTGAACTGGTGGAACGGCGGCGGCGAGCTGAGGGTCCATTCCAGGGTGGTGGCGCCCTCGCCCCAGGGATTGGCCTCGGCCTTCCGGCGACGCACGGCGGCCTCGATCAGCACCAGCAGGAAGACGCCGACGCCCACGAGGGTGATGACGTAGCCCCAGGAGGAGACCTCGTTCCAGTAGCTGTAGCCGTCCGAGTAGTCGACGTAGCGGCGCGGCATGCCTTGAAGGCCGAGGAAGTGCTGCGGGAAGAACACCACGTTGACCCCGACGAACATGATCCAGAAGTGCAGGGCGCCGAGGAACTCGTTGTACTTCACCCCCCACATCTTCTCGAACCAGTAGTAGAAGCCGGCGAAGATCGCGAACACGGCCCCGAGGCTGAGCACGTAGTGGAAGTGGGCCACCACGTAGTAGGTGTCGTGCAGGCTGTAGTCGATGCCGGCGTTGGCCAGCACGACGCCGGTGACGCCGCCGACCGTGAACAGGAAGATGAAGCCGATCGCCCAGAGCATCGGCGTCTTGAAGTCGATGGAGCCGCCCCACATGGTGGCGATCCAGCTGAAGATCTTCACCCCGGTCGGCACGGCGATGACCATCGTCGCGGCCACGAAATAGGCCCGCAGGTTGATGCCCATGCCCACGGTGTACATGTGGTGGGCCCAGACGATGAAGCCGACGAAGCCGATGGCGACCATGGCGTAGGCCATCGCGAGGTAGCCGAACACCGGCTTGCGCGAGAAGGTCGAGACGATGTGGCTGATCATCCCGAACCCGGGCAGGATCAGGATGTAGACCTCGGGGTGGCCGAAGAACCAGAACAGGTGCTGGAACATGACCGGGTCGCCGCCGGCGGCCGGATCGAAGAAGTGGGTCCCGAAGTTGCGGTCGGTCAGCAGCATGGTGATGGCGCCGGCCAGGACCGGCAGGGCCAGCAGCAGCAGGAAGACGGTGACCAGGATCGACCACACGAACAGCGGCATGCGGTGGATGGTCATCCCCGGAGCGCGCATGTTGAAGATGGTGGTGATGAAGTTGATGGCGCCGAGGATCGAGCTGGCGCCGGCCAGGTGGAGCGAGAAGATCGCCAGGTCCATGGCCGGGCCGGTGTGGCCGCTGGTCGACAGCGGCGGATAGATGGTCCAGCCGCCGCCGAAGCCCTGGCCGGGCCCGCCGTCGCTGAACATCGAGCAGATCAGCAGGATCCAGGCGGCGACCAGCAGCCAGAACGAGATGTTGTTCATCCGCGGGAAGGCCATGTCCGGCGCGCCGATCATGATCGGGACGAACCAGTTGCCGAAGCCGCCGATCATCGCCGGCATGACCATGAAGAAGATCATGATCAGGGCGTGGGCGGTGACCGCCGCGTTGTAGCCGTGCTTGGACTGCTCGATCAGGCCCATCAGGTGGACCGAGGAGCCTTCCTTGAAGATCTGGATGCCCGGCTCGGCCAGTTCCCAGCGGATCAGGCCCGACAGCGCCCCGCCCACCAGGCCCGCCATGATGGCGAACAGGATGTAGAGGGTGCCGATATCCTTGTGGTTGGTCGAGAAGAACCAGCGGGTGAAGAAGCCGGGCTTGTGGTCGGCGTCGTCATGCCCGGATGCATCGTGAGGGGCGGCGTGGGCCATCGGTAATTACCTGTAGATCAGAGCTTGGCGGCCGGCGCGGCGGGCGCGGGCACAGGCGTGGGAGCGGGGGCGGCCCCGGGGACGGGATCGCCGCCCTGGCCCGTGACCGGGGCGGTTCCGGGCGCGGCGCCCGGAGCGGCGGCGGCCGGCGGCGCGGCGGGGGTCTTCTTCGAGGCCACCCAGGCGTCGAACTCCGCCTGGGTCACGACCCGGATCTCGATCGGCATGAAGGCGTGGTCGACGCCGCACAGTTCCGAGCACTGGCCGTAGAAGGTGCCGGTGCGGTCGGCCTTGAACCAAGTCTCGTTCAGGCGGCCGGGAACGGCATCGGTCTTCAGCCCGAAGGCCGGCAGGGCGAAGGCGTGGATCACGTCGACCGCGGTGACCTGGACCCGCACCACCTTGTCCACCGGCACCACCATCGGCTCGCTGGCCTTCAGGCGGTAGAGGCTGTGGGGCAGGCCGTTCTTGGCGACGTCCTCCTCGGACATCATCGTCGAGGTGATCTCGCCGATCTCCTGGTCGGGATACTCGTAGCCCCAGTACCACTGGTAGCCGGTCGCCTTGACCGTGACGTCGGCCTTCGGGGCGTCGTGGTACTCGAACAGCAGCTGGAACGAGAAGATGGCGATGAACATCAGGATCAGCACCGGCACCAGGGTCCAGGCGACCTCGATGGCGGTGTTGTGGCTGAACTTGGCCGGGATCGGGTTGGCCTTCTTGTTGTAGCGGACCACGCACCAGACCAGCAGGGCCAGCACGAACAGGCTGATCACCGTGATGATCGGCAGCAGGATCACGTCATGGAAGAAATGGGCGTGGTCCTTCAGCGGCGATGCGGCCGGCTGAAGCCCGAGGGCCCCGTCCGTCGGCTGGCCCATGTTCAGGGCCCAGGCGGGCGCCGCCAACATCGCGGTGGTCAGCCCGGCCGCCAGGGCGCCGCTGAGCCAACGCATCCCCTTAACCTTCGCTTTCATACGCCTCATATCCGTTTGCCGGGTCGGGCCGGCGGGCCTCGGTCGTCAAGGCCGAGGGGTCAAGCGCATAGCCCGGCTCGCAATCGACTCGCCAGGACTAAAGGGCGCCCACCCAGGGCCTTGTTGGCCGCGTGCATACGCGCTGGTCCCCCGTTTGCCAAGCGCTCGGGAACCCTCCGGACGCCGCTTTCCCGCCTCAAGTTACTAAGATGTAATGACAGGTATCTTGCATCAACCACTACCGGGCCATACAAGGGAGCTTCAACAAGGACGGAAGACGCCGTGCCGGAAGCCATCGAAACCCAATTGAAGAAGGGCGTCCTTGCCCTCTGCGTGCTGGCGCTGCTGTCCCGGGGGGACGGCTACGCCTACGACATCGCCAGCCGGCTGGCCGGCGCCATCGACATGGGGGAGGGCACCATCTACCCCCTGATGCGCCGCCTGCAGGCCGACAGGCTGGTCGAGACCTACCTGGTGGAATCGCCCGCGGGGCCGCCGCGCAAATACTACCGCCTGACCGACGCCGGCCGGGCCTCCTACGCCCAGCAGAAGGCTGAATGGGAAACCTTCGCCGGGGCGGTCAACAACATCCTGGGAGAGGGGTGATGACCAAAGCCGACTTCATGGCCAGGCTGCGACGGGGCCTTGCCGCCCTCAGCCCGGCGACCCTGGCGGAGATCACCGCCGACTACGAGGCCCACTTCGAGGAGGCGGCCTCGGCCGGCCGCAGCGAGGAAGAGACCGCGGCGGCGCTCGGCGACCCCGACCGGCTGGCCCGCGAGCTGCGGGCGGAATACGGCCTGAAGGCCTGGGAAGAGAAGAAGAGCCCGGCCAACGCCACGGGAGCCATCCTGGCCTTGCTGGGGCTCGGCGCCATCGATGTGCTGATCCTGGCGCCGATCCTGTTCAGCCTGATCAGCGTCATCCTCAGCCTGGCCGTCGCGGTCGTGGTCGTCTTCTTCGTCGGCGGGGCGGTGATGATCGCCGGCCCGTTCGTCGACTACGGCGGCGGGGCGGTCATGGCCGTGCTGGCGGGCCTGGGCCTGGTCGGCGGAGCGACGGGCTTCGGCGCCCTGCTGACCCTGGCCACCGTGGGGCTGGTCAACGCCCTGGTCTGGTACGCGCGGCTGCACTTCAAGCTGCTCAAGCCGGCGATCGAAGCGAACTGAGAGGGGACACGCCATGATCCGCACACTCGCCATCATTGCCGCGGCCGGCTTCCTGGTCTGCCTTGCGGCCTTCACCGCGGTCTTCGCGCTCGGCGGCGGGGAGGTGGTCCGCGACGGCTTCATCATCCCGGCCATGCTCGAACGGCTGGAGGAGGGCGAAGACTACGAGCCGCACGACACGCCCCGGATCGAGAAGACGATGGCCTGGACCGGCGCCGACGCCTTGACCATCGAGGTCCCGGCCGACGTCCGCTACACCCAGGGCCCGGCGGCCTCGATCACCGTCAGCGGCACGCCGCGGCTGGTCGAGCAGGTGCGGGTCGAGGGCGGGCGGATCTTCTTCACCGGGGACGACCACCACGTCAGCTGGGGCAATCACCGCCGCCGGCTGGTCGTGACCATCACCGCCCCGGCGGTGAAGCGCTTCGATGTCAATGGCTCCGCCGACCTGACGATCCAGGGCTACGACCTGCCCCAGCTGATCGTCGACATCTCCGGCAGCGGCGAGGTCGAGGCGACCGGCAGGACAACCAGCCTGGAGGTGTCCATCGCCGGCAGCGGCGAGGCCGACCTGCGCGCCCTGGCCGCCAACGACGCCAGCATCGACGTGGCCGGCAGCGGCGAGGCGGTGGTCAACGCTGCCGGCGCCGCCAAGGTGTCGATCGCCGGCAGCGGCGATGTGACGCTCACCCGCCCGCCGGCCTCGCTGGAAAGCGACATCGACGGCAGCGGCGACCTGCACGTCGAGGACTGACGGGCCCAGACCGGGAGGCGGTGACGGTCTCGCGAAGCGTGACTGTCACCGTGCTCCTGGTCGCGAGGTGACAGTCATCCGGCTCCGCCGGAAGACAGTCACCGCCGCGGCGGAGGGCTTTTGGGGTGGAGTTTGCGCGCCGCATCCCTACCTTGGAGGCATGAGCCTCCCTGCCCTCGCCCCCTCCCTGCTCGACGCCGCCGGCGTCGATACAGGCCGCGCCCGCGACATCCTCTCCGAAGCCCTCAAGGGCGCCGATGACGGGGAGCTGTTCCTCGAACACAGCGAGAGCGAGGCCTTCCTGTTCGACGACGGGCGGCTGAAGACCGCCTCCTACGACTCAGGCGAGGGGTTCGGGCTGCGCGTGGTGGCCGGCGAGACCGCCGGCTACGCCCACGCCAGCGAGATCAGCGAGGCGGCCATCGGCCGGGCCGCCGATTCGGCCCGGCTGGCCAAGCGCGGCTACAGCGGCGTCTCGGCTGAGGGGCCGCGCTCCACCAACATCCGGCTGTATGGCGACGACAACCCGGTGGCCTCCCCGGGCTTCTCGGAAAAGGTCGCCCTGCTGCAGGAGATCGACGCCTTCGCCCGCGCCCGGGACCCGCGCATCGTCCAGGTCACCGCCTCCATGGCCGGCGAGCGTCGCGTCGTTGAGATCCTGCGCGCCGACGGCCGACTGGTCCGTGACGTGCGGCCGCTCTCCCGCGTCAATGTGCAGATCGTCGTCGAGAAGGACGGCCGCCGCGAGACCGGCGCCTCGGGCGCGGGCGGCCGCGCCGGCTTCGAGACCTGGATCACGCCCGGCGCCTGGCAGGGCCAGGTCGACGAGGCGCTGCGCCAGGCCCTGGTCAACCTGGAAGCCATCGACTGCCCGGCCGGCGAGATGGACGTGGTCCTGGGCCCGGGCTGGAACGGGGTGCTGCTGCACGAGGCCGTCGGCCATGGCCTGGAGGGCGATTTCAACCGCAAGGGCATCAGCGCCTTCTCGGGCCGGGTCGGCGAGCGGGTGGCCGCCAAGGGCGTCACCGTGGTCGACGACGGGACCATCCCCGGCCGCCGCGGCAGCCTGACCGTCGACGACGAGGGCACCCCGACCGAGCGGACGGTGCTGATCGAGGACGGCATCCTGACCGGCTACATGCACGACCGGCAGTCGGCGCGCCTGATGGACCTCAGCCCCACCGGCAACGCGCGGCGCCAGTCCTATGCCCACATGCCCATGCCCCGCATGACCAACACCGTGATGCTGGGCGGCACCCACACCCTGGACGAGATGATCGCCTCCACCAGGCGCGGCCTCTACTGCGCCTCGCTCGGCGGCGGCCAGGTGGACATCACCAACGGCAAGTTCGTCTTCCAGTGCACCGAGGCCTACCTGATCGAGGACGGCCGCATCACCCACCCGGTCAAGGGCGCCACCCTGATCGGCGACGGCCCCAGCGCCCTGACCCGGGTGACGATGATCGGCGACGACTTCGCGCTCGACCCCGGCATCGGCGTCTGCGGCAAGGCGGGACAGGGCGTGCCGGTCGGGGTGGGGCAGCCGAGCCTGAAGATCACGGGACTGACGGTCGGCGGAACGGCGGTCTGACCTGCGGTTCCGCAAGTCGGGCGCCAGTTCGCGACCGGCGTTCGCCTAACTGATCGTGCGAAACATTTCACAGATTTAATCTACATTTCAGGCTTGTAACGTGCCGGCCCTCCGCGGCGCGGGCAGGGTGCCCGTCACCTGATGGGCCGGGGGGCTCTGAAGGGGGAGACCTGTATGAGCCCGTTGCTTCTTCTGTTTGCCGCAGCTTCGCCCGAGGTGATCGCAACCGCGGCGCCGGCGCCTGTGGCGGCCGTCCCCGCGGCCATCGCCCAGGAGACGGCGCCGGCGGCCGCCGAGGCGGCGACGCCGGTGGAGACGCAGGGGACCACGCCCTATCCCGCCAGCTTCTTCGCCGAGGCCCAGCCGAACTCGGCCATGGATATGATCAACCGGATTCCCGGCTTCGCCTTCGACGGCGGAGACAGCGTCCGGGGCTACGGCGGCGCCGCGGGCAACGTGCTGATCGACGGCCAGCGGCCGGCCACCAAGTCCGAGAGCCTGGAAGACGCCCTGCGCCGCATCCAGGCCAAGCAGGTCGAGCGCATCGACGTCATCCGCGGCGGCGCGCCCGGCATCGACATGCAGGGCAAGACCGTTATCGCCAACGTCATCCTCAAGAAGGACGCCGGCTCCCAATGGTTGCTGGCCGTGGCCAGCGCCATCCACCAGGACGGCCGCACCACCCCCGCTCTGCGGTTCGAGGGCAGCGCCCCGGTCGGGCTGGGGACCTTCGAATGGTCCAATCTGTTCTACAACTTCATCGACGACGGGGCCGGCGAGGGGGTGCAGCGCGCCGAGACCGGCGGAGTCGTCACCCGCACCGCCTGGGACGAGACCGCCGGCGGCCACGGCTATGACCTGAAGGCCGGCTGGAAGATGCCGCTGTTCGGCGGCCGGCTGTCGCTGAACAGCCGCTACCACCCGGAGGTCTACGAGTGGTCCGTCAACGCCTTCGACAGCCCGCGCACGGGCCGGCTGTTCGTGGTCCGCGACCGCAGCGAAGAGGCCGACAGCGAGTTCGGCGGCGGCTGGGAGCGGACTTTCGGCAAGGCGCGGGTCGAACTGACCGCCCTGCAGACCCTGGGCGACAACACCTTCACCTCAGAGTTCGACAATGGGACTGATGACGCCCTGTTCAGCGAGGACGCTGAGTCGGGCGAAAGCATCGGCCGGGCGTCCCTGCGCTACACCTTCAGCCCCAGCCTGATCGTCGAGGCCGGCGGCGAGGTGGCCTTCAACTACCTGGAGACCTCGATCGACTACGTCGAGAACGGCGTCCCCGTGGTGCTGCCGGCCTCGGACGTGCGGGTCGAGGAGGAGCGCAGCGAGATCTTCACCACCGCCAACTGGCGGCTGAACCCGAAGTTCGCGGTCGAGGCCGGGCTGAAGGTGGAGTTCTCGACCATCAGCCAGAGCGGCGACACCAATCTCTCAAAGTCCTTCACCTATCCCAAGCCCCGCCTGATCGCGACCTGGGACATCACCAACCAGGACCAGCTGCGGCTACGTGTCGAGCGCGAGGTCGGCCAACTGAACTTCCGTGACTTCGCCTCCTCGATCGCGCTGTCGACCGGCGGCACGGTCACCGCCGGCGGCGCCGACCTGGAGCCCAGCAAGGCCACGGTCTACGAGGCCACCTACGAGCGCAAGTTCTGGAAGGACGGGGCCCTGGTCCTCAGCCTGACCCACGAGCAGATCACCGACGCCACCGACCGCATCCGGGTCACCGACGTGAACCTCTGCCCGATCGTGGCCGGCGTGCCGGACATCACGGACCTCAGCTGCAATTTCGACGCCCCCGGCAACATCGGCGAGGGGACCAACACCGAGTTCGAGGTACGGCTGACCCTGCCGCTGGCCAAGCTGGGCGTGCCCGGCGGCCTGCTGCGGGTGACCAGCGAGTGGAGCGAATCGGAGGTCACCGATCCGACCACCGGCGAGAGCCGCCGGATCAGCGGCCAATCCCCGGTCGAATGGGAGGTTCGTTTCTCACAAGATCTGCCGAAGTACCGCACCCAGTGGGGCATCGACGTGTTCGGCGCCTTCCAGGAGCGCTACTACCGCTTCGACCGCGTCGACCAGATCGAGCTGGAGACCTGGGTCACCTTCTACGCCGAGTGGAAGCCGCGCCCCGACTTCGCCATCCGCATCGAAGCCCACAACCTGCTCGGCCGCGACCTGACCCGCAGCCGCCAGCTCTACGACGCCCCGCGGGATACGGGTTCGGTCTACTTCGTCGAGAACCGCCCGCTGGACTTCCCGTCGTTCTTCTACATGCGGCTGCGGAAGACGTTCTGAGGCGGGCTTCCGACGGTATGGAAAGCTAGCTCCGCCCCCAGAGGGGCGGAAAACAAGGAAAAGAAAAAGGGCCCCGGATCGCTCCGGGGCCCTCTCTCATTTCAGCGTCTCAGCCTTAGGCCGGGTTGCGGTCCGGGCCGGCTTGGCGATCCGCGTCGATGGCTTCCACCGGGTGGTTGGCGGCGTCGTTGACGCCGTGCGCCCAGTGCTTGATGGCGAAGCTGATCAGGACGAAGAACACCCCGACCGCCACCCCGCCCCAGCCGAGCTTGCCGAACACGTCCAGCGACGTGGCCAGGGCCGCGGCCGGGTCGAGGACCTGACCGCCGACCGTCTCGGTGCCGGCCAGGCCGGCGATCCAGCCGCCGACGTACTGGGCGATCGAGCTGGACAGGAACCAGACGGCCATCATGAAGCTGACCACCTTGGCGACGGAGAGCTTGGTGATCTCCGACAGGCCGACGGGCGAGAGGAACAGCTCGCCGGTGGTGTGCAGCAGGTAGAGCAGGCCAAGCATGATCAGCGGCATGCGGAAGGCCGAGTCGACCAGCCCGCCGGCCCAGACCACGACCAGGAAGCCGAGGCCAACCTGAAGCAGGCCGAGGCCGAACTTCATCACCGGGTTGGGATCCCGGCCGTGCCGGCCCAGCCACAGCCACATGGCCGCGAACAGCGGGGCGAAGATCAGGATGAAGCCGGCGTTGAACGACTGGGTCTGGGCGGCGGTGATGCCCATGTCGATCCAGCGGACGGTGTCCGGGACCCCCGGCGCCATCACCTGTTCGCGGGTGCCGAAGAAGAAGCTCTGTCCGAACAGGTCCAGCGTGAACGGCTGGCTGATCAGCGACAGATCGACGTTGCGGTCCGCGAAGAGGTTCAGCGAGGTGCCGGCCTGTTCGAAGAGAGTGAAGAACACCACGGCGCCGAAGATCAGCACCAGGGCCAGCATCATCCGCTCGCGCTCGATCTTGTTGCACTGGGCGACCATGAAGAAGACGATGTAGGCCAGCGACAGCAGGGTGCTGATGCCCAGCACCCAGCCGACGACGGCGTTGCGCTGGACCATGAACCAGACGATGCCGACGCCGAGGACGCCGCCCAGGTAGATCAGGCCTTCCAGGTTCAGCGGGCCGATCACGGACTTCTTGAGCGCCTCGGGGTTCGGCGGCTCGCCCTTGCCCTGCAGCAGGGGCTTGCCGAGCACGAAGGCGATGTAGCCGGCCAGCATGCCGACGCCGGCCAGGCCGAAGCCCCAGCCCCAGCCGTAGGTCTGGCCGAGGTAGCCGCACAGCACCGAGGCCCAGAAGGCGCCGAGGTTGATCCCGTAGTAGTAGAGGGTGAAGCCCGGGTCGCGGCGCGGGTCGCCCTGCGGATAGAGCTGGCCGACGATGGTCGAGATGTTGGGCTTCAGGAAGCCCACCCCCATGATGATCAGCGACAGGGCCAGGAAGAAGATGTTCACGTAGGTCTGGTCGGTCTTGACCACTTCCTGCGTGTAGCTGCCCGTGGGCAGGACCGCGGGCAGCGGCGAGCCGGCCGGCAGGCCGGCGATGGCGATGCCGCCGCCCTCGGCCGGGGTGAAGGCGTAGGTGCCGTCGCCGACCTTGATGCGGACGTCGCGCACGTCGCCGCGACCCTGGACCACGAACTCGTACTTGGCCCCCTCATAGACCAGATGCTGCTGCGCCGGCTTGCCCTCGACGGCCATCAGGCCATGGCCGGCGACCAGCAGCAGCGCCCCGAAGGCGATCGCCTTGCGGGTGCCGATGAAGCGGTCGGCGAGGATGCCCCCGATCAGCGGCAGCAGGTACACCAGGCTGGTGTAGGAGCCGTAGAGCCCGCCGGCGTACTTGTCGTCGAACAGGAAGTGCTGGGTGAGATAGAAGATCAGGATGCCGCGCATCCCGTAGTAGGAGAACCGCTCCCACATTTCGGCGAAGAACAGGATCTTCAAGCCGGGAGGATGCTTGCGCATCTGGAGGAACACCGGAATGCCGGTGGCCAGGGTCACGAGGATCCCCAGCACGATGACAATGTTCATACGTCAGACCCTGTTTTAACTCGTCGGCCCCGGCGAAACGGTGGTTCCACCCCGGCCTCCCCGATTTGCGGGGAGAAAATCACGCGGCGGAATGTTTCACAAGCAACCGTTTACCCAACACGGTTCGCCGGGAGCCGGCTTCCCATCTGAGGCGTTCAGGGGTGGAGAAGCAGAGGAGCGCCGCCGCAT
>Ga0196963_10001435_pt1 | contig 16165 bp, 13 predicted proteins | sample S1_5metaG_FD_148600 | JGI IMG/M metagenome (GOLD analysis project Ga0196963, IMG submission 148600) | Soil microbial communities from Anza Borrego desert, Southern California, United States - S1_5 | ecosystem: Environmental > Terrestrial > Soil > Desert | place: USA: California | collected... | reverse complement strand
TAGCCGTCGCTGCGCTTGAGGAAGCGCAACGCACTGTGCAGTTCGATCCAAGTGTCGCTGGTCTCGGTCAGCAGCCGACGCTGCTCGCCCTGTTCGAGATCGGCCAACCACAGCTCGAGCCGACGCTGATCGCGGCTTTGCACCTGGAAGCTCAGCGACCGCGCATCCTTCCAGTCGACGCGGGCGAGATAGATGTCGGGCTCGGCGCCGAGATCGAGCCAGCGCGGTTCGCCACCGCTCGAGCTGATTACGCCGAGGCGGATCCCGACATTCGGATCCCCCGCCGCGGGATAGCGTTGTTCGACGACTTCGGTGCGGTCGGCGTAGACCTCGTAGCGCTTCTGCACCGGCACCGCGGTCTCGTCGATGCGGGCGAAGGCGATCGCCGAATCGTCCGGCGCCCACCAATAGCCGGTATGCCGGCCCATCTCCTCGTCGGCGACGAATTCGGCGACGCCGTTGCCGATCGTCGCGCTGCCGTCGAAGGTGAGCTGGCGCTCGCGGCCATCGGCGAGATCGATCACCCAGAGATTACGCTCGCGGATGAAGCTGACGTAGCCGCCACGCGGCGAGACTTTCGGATCGGTCGCGAAGCCCTCGCCGGTGGTCAGACGGCGCAGCGCCTTGTCCGCCGGCGCGCCGAGGTCGTACAGGTAGAGCACGCCGGACAGCGGGAACAGCAGCCGGCGCCCGTCCGGCGCCCATTGGTAGTCGACGATGCCGGACAGCGCGGCGATACGCTGGCGTTCGCGGCGCGCCTTCTCCTCGTCGGACAGCACCTCATCGAAGCCGCCGAGCACGTTGGAATCGACCAGCCGGCGCGTGCGGCGGCTGTCGATCTCATACGCCCACAGATCGAGCCGGTTGCGATCGTTCTCCTTGCCGCGCAGGAAGCTGACCCGCTTGCCGTCCGGCGACAGCGCCGGCTTCAGCAAGGTCGGCCCGGTCAGAGCCTCCTTGCCGGTGATCGCTTCGAGCGTCAGCCGCTCCGCCTGGGTGATCGAGGTCATGGTAAGGAACAACGCAAGCAGCCAGAAACGCATGCAAAGACTAGCCTCAAGCCGGACCTGGACGCCGGGTCAGGGCGCATAGCTTGCGGAAGTAGTACTCGGGAAACCAGCGCTTGATACGCCAGCGCAGCGGCTCGCGCCGGGTCGGCAGGATCAGGAAACGGCCGCGCTCGGCGGCGGCGAACACCGCATCCGCGACGCCGTCGAGCGTATCGACGGCGTTATCCATCATTTTCTCGCCGAATTTCCTCATACGCGGATCGCCGCGCCAGCTCTCCAGCAGGTTGGTGCGGAAGAACGCGGGACAAATCACCGAAACGCGCACGCCCTGCGCGGCGACCTCGGCACGCAACTGCTCGGACAAGGTGACGACGCCGGCCTTGGACACGCCATAGCTCATGATGTTCGGCGCGCCGGCGAGGCCGGCGAAGCTCGCGGTATTGATCACCTGGCCATGACCGCGCGCGAGCATGCCGGGCAGGAATGCCTGGCAGCCGCGCACGACGCCGAGCAGATTGATCTCCAGCACCTCGCGCCATTCCTGCATCGTGCTGCCGACCAGCGGGCCACCGCTGGCGATGCCGGCATTGTTGATCAACACGTCGACGCCGCCCCAGCGTGCATCGACGTCGCGTTGCAGTTCGGCCATCGACGCATCGCTGCCGACGTCGGCCTGTAGCGCGATATGGCCCTTGCCGACGAGCTGCGCGACGGTCTCTTCGGCACGCTGCAGGTCGAGATCGACACAGGCCACGACCGCGCCGCTCGCCGCGTAACGCTGTGCCAGTGCGCGGCCGAGGCCGCTGCCGGCGCCGGTGATCAAAACACGTCGTTGCGCCATCGGGCATTCTCCGGGCTGTGCTAGGCTCCGGCAGCATACTACCGAGTATGGAACAGCCATGAGCGACGAATTGTTCGACCTCTCCGGCAAGACCGCCCTGGTCAGCGGTGCCTCGCGCGGCATCGGCGAGGCGATCGCGCTGCTGCTCGCCGCGCAGGGTGCGCACGTGATCTGCACCAGCCGCAAGAAGGAAGCCTGTGAGGAGGTCGCGACGTCGATCCGCGAAAACGGCGGCTCGGCCGAGGCGATGGCGTTGCATGTCGGCGACCCGGTCGCGATCGAGGCAGTGTTCGCCAAGCTCGAGAGCGCCGACCGCAGTCCAGACCTTTTGGTCAACAACGCCGCGGCCAACCCGTACTTCGGCCCGGCGATCGACATGGATCTCGCGGCGTACGAGAAGACCGTCGAGGTCAATCTGCGCGGCTATTTCTGGGCCACGGTGCAAGCGGCTCGACGGATGAAGGCCAAGGGCGGCGGCGCGATCGTCAATGTTGCTTCGGTTAATGCGAAGCGACCGGCGCAAGGGCAGCTGGTCTATTCGATGACCAAGGCCGGCATCGTCAACATGACCGAAGGCTTCGCCAAGGAACTCGCGCCGCACGGCATCCGCGTCAATGCCGTGCTACCCGGGCTTACCGATACCAGGTTCGCCTCGGCGCTGACGCAAAATCCAAAAATGATGGAGATGATGCTGCGTCTGATCCCACTGGGCCGCGTCGCGCAGCCGCAGGAACTCGCGCCGATGGTGCTGTTCCTGCTGTCGCCGGCGGCAAGCTATGTGACCGGCGGCAGCTTCGTCGTCGATGGCGGCTATCTGGCGTAGGGCGCGTCTCCCCCGCGCAGTTCCAAGCGGCTCATCCGCCTGATCGACTGGCCCCGACAGAGAGCTGGCAGCCCACCGCCAGCGTGCGGCCGCGCTGAAAGCACGGTGCCGGTAAGCGGATACCGGCTTATTCCTCGCCGTTGCTCTCCGCCAGCGCCGCCTCGGCATCGCGCACCAGCACGCGATTGACGTCCTGGATGTCCTTGACGTCGATCGCACCGGCGGCCTGGCGCAGGCGCAGGCTATTGACCAGGAAATTGTGTCGCGACACGGAGTAGTCGCGCTGCGCCTGGAACAGCTGCTGCTGGCTGAGCAGCACGTCGACGATGGTGCGGGTACCGACTTCGAAGCCGGCCTCGGTGGCTTCCAGCGCGCTGCGTGCGGAGACCAGCGCCTGCGCTCGCGCGGCGACTTCGCTGATGCCCGCTTCGAGCGCGCGATACGCGTTGCGGGTTTGCCGAGTCACCGCGCGGCGCTGCTGCTCGAGCTGTCCTCGGTGGCATCGCGCGTGTACAGGGCTTGGCGCACCTGCGACTGGGTGGCGAAACCAGAAAAAATTGGGACGTTCAGGCTGAGCCCGATCGTCGTGTCGTAGCCGCGCGACTGGTTCGGTGAGACGAAATTATTGGACACCGATTCACCCCAGGTGACACCGGTACCGCGGGTGATGGTGCTGGACAGTGTCGGTAGGTGGCCAGCGCGGGCCGTTTCGACATCGTGGCCGGCGGCCTGGAGATCGAGTTCGCGCGCCCGCAGCTGCGGGTTCTGCGCCAGCGCCGTAGCGACCCACTTGCTGGCATCGGCCGGCTCGGGCAGCTGTGGGGTGAAGTCCTCGGCGAGGCCCCTGAGGTTGTCGAGGTGCTTGCCGGTGATTTCGGCCAGCGCCTCGCGCGCATCGTCGAGATTGTTGCCCGCTGTGATCGCAGTGGCGCGGGCGCCGTCGTAACGGGCACGCGCTTCATGCACGTCGGTGATCGCGGTCAGACCGACCTCGAAACGCTGCTCGGCCTGATCGAGCTGGCGCTTCACCGCGCGGCGCTCAGCACGGGCGAAGACCAGCGAATCGACCGCAGTCAGCACACCGAAGTAGGCCTCGGAGACACGCAGCATCAGCGCATCATTGGCGGCGTCGTAATCGGCTTCGGCACGCGCGGCGCGGGCCCGGCTGGCGCGCAGGCGGGTGTAATTGCTGTGGTTGTAGAGCGATTGCTGCAGTGTCGCCGAATAGCTGCGCGTGCGGCTGTCGCCACTGCCGGTAGTCGGACCGAAGCCGACCGTGCCATCCGGGTTCTGTCGGATGCGCACCGCCGAGCCGGTTTCTTCCTGGTCGTTCAAGCCCGCCTGCGCGCTGATCTGCGGCAGCAACAGCGAGCGGGTCTGCACCACACCTTCGCCCTGCGCACGCATCGATGCCTCGGCGGCGGCGAGCTGCGGATCGCTGCTGCGCGCGAGCTCGTAGGCCTGCATCAGGTCCGCTGCACCGGCATTACCGGCGACCGCAAAGCTCAGAGCCAGGGCCAGGGGGGCTACGCGCAGGACGGGCATGGTCGTTTTCCTTATAGGTTCAGAGCACGAAACGCGGCGTCGGGGCGGCGCCGCGCAGGTAGGGCACATCGGTTTCGAACAGGCTCTCGCGCCGCCAGCCGGTGCCATCGCCCAGGCGGGTATACAGCACTGCTTCCTGCACCGGCGACTCGCCTTCGATGACGAACATCCGGCCGCCCGGTCGCACCCAGTCGCGGAAGCGCTCGGGCAGACGCGCGACCGCGGCGGTCACCGCCACGGCGTCGAACTCGCGGTTAGGGGTGAATTCGAGCGCGTCGGCGACCTGGAACCGGGCGCAGGAGAAGCCGAGGCCGGCCAGGCGCGCGCGCGCGCGATCGACGAAATCGGCGTGGATGTCGATGCTGCACACGGCGCGGCCGAGATGAGCCAGGCAGGCGGTGATGAAGCCGCTGCCGGTGCCGATCTCCAGCACCTCGTGTTCGGGCGCGATCTCCAGCGCCTGCAGCAGGCGCCCTTCCAGCGTCGGCTTCCACATCGTCTCGCCATGTTCGAGCGGCAGGGCGAGATCGGCGAAGGCGAGCTTGCGATGCCGCGGCGGGACGAAATCCTCACGCCGAATCACGGTCAGCGTTTCCAGCACGCGCGGATCGAGCACGTCCCAGGGACGCACCTGCTGCTCGATCATCGTGTAGCGGGCTTGGTCGAAATCGATCGGCATGGCTTTGTTGAACTCCTGACAGCGGCGCCGCGCGTAGGCGGGGAAAGACGCGAAGTTTAGCCGTTGCCGGGGGCGTGCAGGATCGCCGCCGCGCCCGCCGGCGCCGCAGTGCCGGAAGTCATTCGCGCCCGCCGACGGTTCAGCCTGGCGGACCGCCGCCGCCCCAGCCAGGCTTCGTGCACCTTCGCATAGACCCTCGCCGGCTACCCTGGCATCTCAAGCCGTACCGCCCGAGGAGACGCCCCGATGAAGTGTTCGCACAGCCTGCTGTGGGCCCTGCTGCTGTTGCCCGTCGCCGGGGCCGCGGCCCGCGGCTTTGCCGGATGCGAGGTGCATAGCGACTACGGTCTGCGCCTGGGCACCGACGTGTTGAGCTTCGACCGCCAGCAGGGTGCGCCGCGGGAAGTGCGCATCGCCGGCGGGCGGCTGTGGATCGACGGCCACGAGCTGACGCTGAGCGCGGCAGATCGCCGCCGCATCGAGCAGATCGAGCAGGGCGTGCGCGCGTTGGTGCCGGAAGTGAAAGCGATCGCGCTGGATGCGGTCGGGCTTGCCGCGACGGCGATGGGCCGGGTCGCGGAGACGCTCGGCGGGCGCGACGGCAGCGCCGTGGCCGAGCGCATCCGCGCGCTGCAGTCGTCGATCGGCGCGCGCATCGACGAGGGCCTGGCGCGCGGACAATGGGACGACCGCGTGTTCGAGCAGGAGATCGAGGCGATGGTGCAGGCGGTGGTGCCCGAGATCGCCGGGCAAATCGCCGCGGCCGCGGTCAGCGCGCTGCTGCGCGGCGACGAGGCCGGCGCCCGCGCGATGCAGCAGCGCGCGGCCCAGCTCGAACGCAGCATCGAAGCGGAGATGAAGACGCGCGCCGCGGTGCTCGAAGCCCGCGCGCTGACGCTCTGCCCGCATCTGGCCGAGCTGGACCGCATCGAAGCGCAGCTCGAACTGCGCCTGGCCAATGGCGAGGCGCTCGATCTGCTACGGCTGTAGCTCGCGCTGCGGCACGACCAGCACATCGCACGGCGCCTCGGCGGCGGCGTGACGGCGCAACGCGCCGGCCTCCGACACGAAGCGCGCCTGCGGCGGCGCACCGAGCACCAGCAGATCCGGTCTCGCCGCTGCCAGCACGGCATCGAGCTCATGCGAGGCGCGGCCCTCGTGCACATGCAGCAGCGCCTGCGGCTGGCCGAGCTGCGCGGCGAACTGCTGCAGGCGCTGCCGGGCCGCGGCCGCTTGCGCAGCAGCATCGGCGGGCGCCGCGTGCTCGCCATGAATGCGCCGCCACAGCGCCAGCCAAAGCGGCCGCTCGATCGCATGGAACAGCGCCAGCTCGGCGCCCGGCACCAGGCGCTGGGCGAAATGCGCGGCGTGCTCGGCGCTCGGCTCGAACTGCACCGCGGCCAACATGCGTCGATAGGGTTCGGTGCGATCGGACCGCACCACCAACAACGGCCGCGACGACGGCGCGCCGAGCAGGGCCTGCACGGTGGAGCCCAGCAGCCGCCGCGCCAGCGTGCCCTCGCCGGTCGCGCCGGTGACGACGAGGTCGGCGTCGATATCCAGCGCGGCCTGCTCGATCGCCGGTACGACCGGGCCGACAGCGACGCGCGCCGCGCATGGGATGCCATGGCGCAACCCGAGCGCCTGCGCCAGGTAGTCCAGCCGCGACCGCGCCGCTTCGCGCAGCGCCGAGTCGTCGACCCAGGCGACCGCGCCGAAGTCGCCCCAGGGCGGCCAGATCACGACGCTGGGCGCGGCATGGAGCAGCGTCAACGTCGCGCCGTGCAGCGCCGCCAGCTGCGCGGCGCGCTCGCCGGCGAGACCGGCCTGCGGCGAGAGATCGGTGGCGGCGAGGACGGCACGGACCGGACGCATGGCGGCACCTCAACCGGGGCTCGCGACCATTTTGCGCCCATGCCAGCGCGCCGGATTGATCGCCCTCGGTCGGTCAGGTCGAACGAGCTTGTCGGACAATGACCACCAACTGCCAGCCGCCCCGTGCATGCGCAAGATCATCCACATCGACATGGATGCGTTCTACGCCTCGGTCGAGCAACGCGACGACCCCGCCCTGCGCGGCCGCCCCGTCGTCGTCGCCTGGCGCGGGCCGCGTTCGGTGGTCTGCGCCGCCTCGTACGAAGCGCGGCGCTTCGGCGTGCGCTCGGCAATGCCGGCGCTGCGTGCCGAGAAGCTGTGCCCGCAGGCGGTGTTCGTCGCGCCGGATTTCCGGCGCTATCGCGCCGTCTCGCAGCAGGTGCGGCGCATCCTCGAGCGGCACAGCGCGGTAATCGAGCCGCTGTCGCTCGATGAGGCCTATCTCGATGTCACCGAGCCACGCTCCGGCCTGCCGTCGGCGACCGCGACGGCGCAGGCGATCCGCGCCGAGATCCGCGAGGAAACCCGACTCACCGCATCGGCCGGCGTCGCGCCGAACAAGTTCCTGGCCAAGATCGCGTCGGACTGGCGCAAGCCGGATGGCCTGTTCGTGATCAAACCCGCGCAGGCACTGGATTTCCTTGCGCCGTTGCCGGTCGGGCGGATCCCCGGCGTCGGCCGCGTCACCGAGCAGCGCCTGGCCGAGCTCGGCATTGAACGCGTCGAGCAGTTACGCGGGCAGCCGCTCGACGCGCTGGTCGCGGTGTTCGGCCGCTACGGCCGCCGCCTGCACGAACTCGCCCAAGGCATCGACGAGGAGCCGGTGCTGGCGGAACGGCCACTGCAGTCGATCTCGGCCGAGGACACGTTCGAACGCGATCTGCGCCTCGACGAATTGGCACCGGCGATCCGCGAACTCGCGGCACGGGTCTGGCGGCAACAGGATGCCAAGCAACGGCTGGGCCGTACGGTGGTGCTGAAGCTGAAAACCGCCGAATTCCGTCTGCTGACCCGCAGCCATACGCCGTCGCGACCGCCGGCGAGCGAGACCGAACTCGCGGCGTTGGCCTTGGCGCTGCGCGAGCGTGTCACGCTGCCGGAGACGACGCGCTACCGGCTGGTCGGTGTCGGCGTGCAGGGCTTCGCCGACACGCCGGCGGTGCTGCAGCAGGCGCTATTCGAGTTGCACTGAGGCATGCGCCTCAGTGCAGCCGGCGCCGCAGCGCGTCGCTACCAGACATCGCAGAAGCAGTGGCTGATCAGCTTCAGCTTGGAGCCGCGCTCCGTATCGAGCATGCGCAGCAGCGGCGTCAGCTCGCGCTGCAACGCGCGCACACCAATCCCCGGCAGACCCAACTGCGTCGCCAGTGCGTTCGCGCGCGCATCGCCGCTGAGATCGATCAAGAATCGCTCGAACGGCGACGGCTCTGCCTCCACGTACTCGACGCGGTAGCCACTTTCGCCGAGGCCGGCGCGCTGCGCCGCGGCGGCGAGCGCATCGCGCAGGCCGCCGAGCTTGTCGATCAGGCCGCGCTCCAGCGCCTGCGCGCCGGTCCAGACCCGACCCTGCGCGACCGCATCGATCTCCTCGTGGCTACGCTCGCGGCGCTCGGCGGCGAGCGCGACGAAGTCGCGGTAGCTCTTGTCGACCGCCGCTTGGAACATCCGTGCGACTTCGGGGTTGAGCGGCAGGCGCGGATCGAGCCCGCCGGCGACATTGCTGGTGGACACGCCGTCGACGCGGATGCCGATCTTCTCCAGCGTCTTCGGGAAGGTCATGAACAGCCCGAACACGCCGATCGAGCCGGTGATCGTGCTCGGATCGGCATAGATCTCGTCGCCGCCCATCGCCATCCAGTAGCCGGCCGACGCGGCGACGTCGCCCATCGACACCAGTACCGGCTTGCCGGCTTCGCGGGTGAGCTGCAGTTCGCGGCGGATCTGCTCGGCGGCAAACGCGCTGCCGCCAGGCGTGTCGATGCGCAGCACCAGCGCCTTGACCTGGTCATCTTCGCGCGCGGTGCGGATCAGCTCGGCGGTCGAGCGGCCGCCGATCGTGCCCGGCGGCTGTTCGCCGTCGAGCACATCGCCCTGGGCGACGACGACCGCGACCTGCGGGCGCTGATCCAGCGCGAACCGCTCGCGCTTGAGGAAGCCGAGGTAATTGGTCAGATCGACCGTACGCGGCTCGCCCTCGTCCTCGGCACCACGCTCGATCAGCCGCTGCTTGACCTCGTCCTCGCGCAGCAGCTCGTCGACCAGGCCCTGCTTCAACGCCAGCGTCGGGAAATCACCGCCGACCTCGGCCAGACGTTGGCCGAGCTGATCGATCTCCGCCTGCAGCTGCGCGGGATCCAGGCCACGCGCCGCAGCGATGTCGGCGAGATAGCGCTGCCACAGGTCGCCGAGCAGGAAGCGCATCGACTCCCGGCTCTCCGGCGACGCCGAATCGCGCACGAACGGCTCGCCGAAGTTCTTGTACGCACCGGCGCGGAACAGGTGTACGTCGACGCCGAGCTTGTCCTGCAGCGCCTCGCGGAAATAGCTGCGGTAACTGGCCAGACCCTCCAGCCAGAACAGGCCCTGCGGGTTGAGATAGACCTCGTCGGCGAACGCCGCCAGGTAGTACTGGCGCTGATCCAGCCCGTCGGCATAGGCGACGACCTCCTTGCCGGCGGCGCGGAAACGCTTCAGCGCCTCGGCCACCTCGCGCAACGACGCGAAGCCGGCGCGGCCGAGCGCATCCGGACGCAGCAGGATGCGGTCGATGCGCGAGTCCTTGGCGGCCGCGTCGATCGCCCGGATCAGATCGCGCAGCTGCACTTCCGGCTCCTCGTCGCCGGTGAGCCGGGCCAGCGCGCGTTCGACCGGGTCGCTGCTGAACTGCTCGACCAGGTTGCCCTCTGGCGCGATCTCCAATGCGGTTTTCGGCTGCAGCGTCGGCGCGCTGCCGAACATCGCGGCGAAGAACAGCAGCAGCAGGAACAGAAACAGCAGGTTGAGCACCAGCCGGCGGGTGAAGTTGATCGCACTCCACACGCCGCCGAATACGCGGCGCAGCGCCCCGGGTCGAGCTTGACTCATGACAGCATCCTTCAACGATGGCGCAAGCATAGTCCACGCGCCGGGTACATCGACTGTGCACAAAGGCACCCCGTACTGGCGGGCGCCCAACGGCAGGCGTACCCTTTCGCGCCCGATTTCCGCTGTGCCCGCCATGGAGCAGAAAGTCGTTGCCCCGCCGGCCCGCCTGGGCCCGCTGCCGAGCCTGATCTTCGGTTCGCGTTGGCTGCAGTTGCCGCTGTACGCAGGCCTGATCATCGCGCAAGGCGTCTATGTGGTGTTGTTCCTGCGCGAGCTGTTCCACTTGATCCACGAGGCCTTCGAGCTCAGCGAGCAGCAGATCATGCTGATCGTGCTCGGCCTGATCGACGTCGTGATGATCAGCAATCTGCTGGTGATGGTGATCGTCGGCGGCTACGAGACCTTCGTCTCGCGACTGCGCCTGGAAGGCCATCCGGACCAGCCGGAATGGCTGTCGCACGTCAATGCCGCGGTGCTCAAGGTCAAACTGGCGACCGCGATCATCGGCATCTCGTCGATCCACCTGCTGAAGACCTTCATCGAGGCCGGCATGCTCGGCGGCGTGCCGCTGTGCGGCGCCGGCGTGGCGCAGCCTTGCGGCAAGGTCACTGCCGACGGCGTGCTCTGGCAGACGATCATCCACTGCGTGTTCGTGCTGTCCGCGCTCGGCATCGCCTGGACCGATCGGGTGATGCAGGACGGGATGCGCGCCGGAGTACGCGGGCGGGATTGAGCGGGCTTCGCGCCGCTAGAATCCGCCGATGGATGTCTCCCACCTGCTCGACGGCCTGAACCCGGCGCAACGCGAAGCGGTCAGCGCCGCGCCCGGCCATCATCTCGTGCTCGCCGGCGCCGGCTCGGGCAAGACCCGCGTGCTGGTGCACCGCATCGGCTGGTTGACCGAGGTGTTTGGGGTGCCGATGCACGGCATCCTCGCCGTCACCTTCACCAACAAGGCGGCCGGCGAGTTGCGCCAACGCACCGCCGCGCTGGTGCCGCACGGCACGCGCGGCGCCTGGATCGGCACCTTCCACGGCCTCGCCCACCGCCTGCTGCGCCTGCACTGGCAGGATGCCGGGCTGCCGGCGACGTTCCAGGTGCTCGACGCCGACGACCAGTTGCGCCTGGTCAAACGGGTGATCAACGAGCTCGGCCTCGACGAGGCGTTTTTCCCGCCGCGCCAGGCCGCGTGGCGGATCAACCACTACAAGGACGAGGGCAAACGCGCGCAGCACATCCAGCCGATGGATGCCGGCGATGCGACCTTCCTGCGCATCTATACCGCTTATGACGCGGCCTGCCAGCGCGCCGGTCTGGTCGATTTCGCCGAATTGTTGCTGCGCACGATCGAGTTGTGGCGCAACCATCCGGCGCTGCTGCAGCACTACCAGCAGCGCTTCGGCGAGCTGCTGGTCGACGAATTCCAGGACACCAACGCGATCCAGTACGCGTTCCTACGCCTGCTCGCCGGCGAGCGCGGGCATTGCTTCGTCGTCGGCGACGACGACCAGGCGATCTACGGCTGGCGCGGCGCGAAGGTCGAGCACGTGCAGCAGTTCTTGCACGATTTCCCCGGCGCGCAGACGCTGCGCCTGGAGCAGAACTACCGCTCGACGTCGACGATCCTCGCCGCCGCCAACGCGGTGATCGCCCGCAACGGCAGCCGCATGGGCAAGCAGTTGTGGACCGAAGCCGGCGAAGGCGCGCCGATCGATCTGTATGCCGCGTACAACGAGGTCGACGAGGCGCGTTTCGTCGTCGAGCGCGTCGAGGAAGCGATCGCCGCCGGCGGCCGGGCCAGCGACTGCGCGGTGCTGTACCGCTCCAACGCGCAGTCGCGCGCGATCGAAGAGGCGCTGCTGCAAGCCGGCCTGCCCTATCGCGTCTACGGCGGCCTGCGCTTCTTCGAACGCGCCGAGATCAAGGACACGCTGGCCTATCTGCGCCTGATCGCCAACCGCGCCGACGACGCCGCGTTCGAGCGTGCGGTGAACACGCCGGCGCGCGGCATCGGCGAGCGCACGCTGGAGAGCGTGCGCGTCGCCGCTCGGCAGAACGATGCGCCGCTGTGGGAAGCCGCGCTGCAGATGATCGCCGGCGATGCGCTCACCGCCCGCGCGCGCAACGCGCTGCGCGGCTTCATCGAGCTGATCGAAGCGCTGGCGCGCGAGTGCGGCGGCCAGCCGCTGGCGCAACAGATCGACCATGTGCTGCTGCGCTCGGGCCTGCGCGCGCATTACGCCGCCGAATCGCGCGGCCAGTTGGAGGCGCGCACCGACAACCTCGACGAGTTGGTCACCGTCGCCACACGCTTCGCGCCGCGCGAAGACGACGCCGATCTGCCCGAACTGGTCGCCTTCCTCGCCTACGCGGCGCTGGAGGCCGGCGAAGGTCAGGCGGAGGATTGGGAGGATGGCGTGCAATTGATGACGCTGCACGCGGCCAAGGGCCTGGAGTTCCCGCTGATCTTCCTGGTCGGCATGGAGGAAGGCCTGTTTCCCAGCCAGCGCTCGATGGAGGAGTCCGGCCGGCTCGAGGAAGAGCGCCGCCTCGCCTACGTCGGTATCACCCGCGCCCGCGAACGCCTAACGCTCACCTACGCCGAACGCCGCCGCCTGCACGGCACCGACCTCTACGGCACGCCATCGCGCTTCCTGCGCGAGATCCCGCCGGGCCTGGTGCGCGAGGTACGCCCACGGCCGCAGGTTTCGCGCCCGCTCGCCTACAGCAGCCCGAAGCCGATCGAAGAAGAGACTGGCCACGGCCTGCGCCTCGGCCAACGCGTGCGGCATATGAACTTCGGCGAGGGCATCATCACCGGCGCCGAAGGCAGCGGCGCGCACGCGCGCGTGCAAGTGAACTTCGAGACCGCCGGCGCGAAGTGGCTGGTGGTTGCGTACGCGAATCTGCAGCCGGCGTAACGCCTCGGGCACACGCGATGGCAGCGCTGTCGGGATTGGATCTTTTCCAGCGCCTGATGCAGCACGCGCCGATCTTCAGACGTCAGCGCCTGCGGCCGATTTCGCGATCACTCGCTGCGCAAACTGGGCTGCTCGGCACGCAACACGTTCAGCGGTAGCGCGCGAGTAGCCGATCGATGCTGCCGTCCTCGATCAACGCGTCAATGGCCGCATCGATCTGCTCGAAGGGCACTCTCGAGCGCGGCGAGAACGCGCAGCGCGCATCGAAGCGGCTGAACTCGAAGGCGACTTTCAGCGGCGGCGTCGGATGACTGCGCTGGAAATATTCCAGCGTTGCCCGTTCGACGACCGCATAGCGGGTGCGGCCCGCGGCGAGCTTGTGCAGGTTCGCCAGCATCGAGGGCGCATCCGCGCGCGTGAATCGCTCGCCCAGAGCGCGCTCGAAATCCGGATAGCGGTAACCGATGACGGTGCCGAGTGGAATGTCCGCCAGCGCTTCGAGTCCGCTCAACTCAGGGGCGTCCGCCGCTGCGGCCACGACACCGGCGTTAGGGATCAGCGGCCGGCTCCAGCGGAACTGGCCAGCGATCCATTGCGGCAGTACGTAGCACACGCCATCGGCGCGGCCGGTCTCCAGCGCCGCGACGACACGCTTGCTCGGCATCGGCACGAAACGCGCGGCACGCCCGAGCCGTGCGGCGATGGCGTCGCCCAGGTCGCGGAGAATGCCGCCCCGCAGCACGCCGCCGGCATCGAAATCGGCCAGCGGCAACGTGTGGTTGGTCGGCGCGATGAAGACGATATCGTCGGCTGGCGCGGCTTGCGCTTGGCACCATGACAGCAGCAGGAACGACGCTAGAAGCACGTGGCGATACATGAGGTCCGGTGGTGTGGTGAAGCTGTCGAAGGGTGCGCGCCGGCAGATTGCCAACGTAGCTCAGCGATGTTCGTCGCCGCCACCTTGGCGCTCCGGCCGCAACGGCAGCGCGAGCACCAACGGCGGACGCAAGGAATCTTCGTCGCGCCAACTGCCATCCGGCTGCAAGTGACCGACCTGGCTATTGGCGAGCAGCAACACCCGTTCGCCGTCGATGGCGGCGCTGGTCGGTTCGTTCAGTGCGGGATGATGATGGGATAGCAGCGTATGCGCGGCGATGACCGTGCCGCCGTCGACCGCGAGATCGAAGCGCATGAGTCGGCCGGGATTGGTCCAGTTCTGCACGCCGATCAATGCGCCGTCGGCGTAGTACAGGCCGTCGATCGCCGCCAGGGTTTCGCGCGTGGCATTGTCGATGCGAGATCTGACCGCACCGGTCTGCCGATCGATGCGCGCAATGCCAGTCGCGTGCGCCACATAGACGATGTCATCGGCAACGGCGATGCCGTTGGGATAGCGCAGCTGCTCGGCGGGGATCCAGCACTGCAACGCGCTGTCGTCCGGTGATGCTCGGAAGATTCCACCGCGCTGAGAATCACTGACGTAGACAGCGCCGTCGGCGGCAACCGCCACGCCGTTCAACTGGCCCGCGTCGGCCGCATCGAGCCGCGCCAAGCGCTTGCCGGTGTCGAGATCGAACACCAACAGCGCATTGCGCACCGGCTCGTCCGGCGGCAGCAGCTGGCTAGTGCTGACGGCATACAAGCGGCGCCGCGTCGGATCGATGGCGAGCCCCAACACCTGCTCCAATCCATCATCCCGCCCGGCAAACACGCGGTCCTCACCTTGCGCATCAACGCGGCGAATTTCGCCCCTGGCTATGCTGCCGACATAGAGCACGTCGTCGCGGGCATCGTAGGCGATGTCCTCAGGGATCAGGCGCGGGTCCGCGAGGCGGAACGCAACCGGCGCATCGATCGCGACCCGCGGCAGCCGCTGTTCGAGGCGCAAGCGCTCGGCCCGGAACGCCGGCACGTTCCAGATGCGCTCGAAGCCCGCAGCGCGAACCGGCAGAAAGCCGTCGCCGTGTTCAGCAGCGCGCCGCAGCGCCGCAACGCTGGCATCGACCTCGCCGCAATGCGCCCAGGCGGCTGCCTGGTAGTAGTGCAGAGTGGCATCGCCAGGATCGCGCGCCAGGGCCGAGGTCAGCGCGGCAAGCGTCGCCTGCCCATCGGCACACGGCTCCGCGGCGGATACTTCGGCGAGCGGGAGGATGGCCAGCATCGCGGCCAACAGCTTTGTTCGATGTTGCATGCTCGATACTCCATTGCGCGCGCCACGCACCGCGGCGCGCATACCTGTGCGGTGAACTCGCCGGCGCTCACCTGCCATCGGCGCTGGCGCCGCCTATCGATATCCTCACTTGCACCAGCGTATTCGAGCTTGCAGCTGGTGTCGTCTTCAGTCAGTCGCTTTCACCGGGCCGAATCGGCCTGACAACATTTACGCCGAGCCGCGTTCATTGGACATGTGCCGTTGGCCGCACTGATCGCGACGGGCGAGTCGACGCCAACCGGGCGCGGTGCGGCTCGAACCTCCGCGCGGTTACGTTTCGGATTGCTGACGCGGGCGAAGGTGAAGGGATCCGTCCTGCGCTCGCGCACGTGAGCTTCGCGATTCGCAGCCGACATAGCGCGGGCGAAGTAAAGCACGCACTCATCGCATCGGATTTTTCCTAATCGTGGTCACGGCACCCGCCGACGGCCCGGGTCTCGGTGCGCCCCGATACTTGCTCGGTGTAGTGCTCGTCTCGCCGCGCCGGGAGCCTTCCGCGATGCCCAAGCACACAGTTCAATCTGCAGGCTTCTTCAATTCTGGCAGCGGTCGGAACGACGACAGCGTCCTCTCCGCCGGGGATAGCCTGGTCGAACATTATGTCCGTGAGGACGAGGCGTTCATCCGCCGCCTCCAGTGCATCTATTTCGGACGATCGCCCGCACGAGGCGGCCCGACCCCGTCGCCCGCAGGTGCGACGGGCGGGATCGGAACTGGCTTGGGGCCACCGCGCGCTGGCTGAGCGGACGATCCGCCGCTCATCGCCGCCATCATCAGCCCAGCCATCACTGACGGTGAGCGGCTGACGAAAGCACGGCATGCCGCGCGTCGAACTGGCTAAGGCTCAGCGGATTGTTGCGCCGGAAGCGAAGCGGCCATGCGGCCGACTTGCGCCAGAAGGGCATCGTCCTGCGCGCGCATGCCAGGGTAATGCGCGTCGGCTTCGTAGTAGGCCGAGATCACCAACGGCGGATGCTGCGCACGCCAGACCACGGCCACGTCGTTGTGCTTGTTCGGCATTGCCGCAGCGATGCCGGTGCCAGTCTTGTCACCGACTTCCCAATCGGCGGGCAAGCCGGCGCGCAGCCGCTGCAAGCCGGTACGGGTCGCGATCATCCATGCCTTCAGCCGCTGCTGCGCGCTCGCACTGAGCAGATCGCCGCCGAACAGGCGCA
>Ga0196963_10001434_pt1 | contig 16173 bp, 14 predicted proteins | sample S1_5metaG_FD_148600 | JGI IMG/M metagenome (GOLD analysis project Ga0196963, IMG submission 148600) | Soil microbial communities from Anza Borrego desert, Southern California, United States - S1_5 | ecosystem: Environmental > Terrestrial > Soil > Desert | place: USA: California | collected... | reverse complement strand
TTATAGGCATAGAGAATCGCCTGACCACGAACGTGACGCGCCGCCCGACCAATTGTTTGGATAAGCGATCGCTCTGCCCGCAAAAAGCCTTCTTTATCGGCATCCATAATCGCCACCAAAGAGACTTCTGGTAAGTCCAATCCCTCCCGCAGTAAATTGACCCCAATTAACACATCAAAAGTCCCTTCCCGCAGATTTTGCAGAATCTCAATTCGCTCAATGGATTGAATTTCTGAGTGCAGATAACGTACCCGAATTCCTCGATCATTTAAGTATTCGGTGAGGTCTTCTGCCATGCGTTTGGTTAAGGTGGTAATTAAAACTCGTTCTTGACGATCAACTCGGTCTTTAATCTCGCCTAACAAATCATCCACTTGTCCTTCTGTCGGACGAACAAAAATTTCTGGATCAATCACCCCAGTAGGACGAATCACCTGTTCAACCACGCGATCTGTGGATAATTCCATTTCCCAGTCGCCAGGCGTTGCCGACACAAAGATGCATTGATTCACCTTGTCCCAAAATTCCTCTGACTTCAGAGGTCGGTTATCAGCTGCACTAGGAAGGCGAAAACCATGTTCAATCAGCACCCGTTTACGTGCTTGATCGCCGTTATACATAGCGCGAATTTGCGGAACGCTGACATGAGACTCATCGACTACCAGTAACCAATCATCGGGGAAGTAATCAATTAAGCATTCTGGAGGCGCACCCGGAAGGCGTCCTGCTAAGTGGCGTGAATAGTTTTCCACCCCGTTGCAGTAACCAACTTCGCGCAGCATCTCCAAATCATACCGGGTACGCTGATCCAGCCGTTGTGCTTCTAACAGTTTTCCTGCCTTTTCTAACTCTGCCAAACGTTCTTTTAATTCCCGTTCTATGGCATCACAAGCGGCTTCTAACTTATCGTCAGGGGTAACAAAGTGACGCGCCGGATAAATATTAATTCCCTCTAAACTTTGGAGAATTTCCCCAGTAACCGGATCAACGTAGCGAATGGCTTCAACTTCATCGCCAAAGAATTCTACGCGGATGATTCGGTCTTCGTAAGCGGGACCAATTTCTAAGACATCGCCTCTAACACGGAAACGACCCCGACCCATTTCTACATCGTTGCGGGAGTATTGCACGTTAGCTAAATCCCTCAGGATCTGCCGCTGATTAACTTCCATCCCCATGCGTAAGGGAATAGCGGCTTTTAGGTATTCCGAAGGAATGCCTAACCCATAGATACAGCTAATGGAAGCAACTACGATCACATCACGGCGTTCAAACAGCGATCGCGTCGCTGAGTGCCGCAGCATATCAATTTCCTCGTTAATCGCCGCCGTTTTTTCAATATAGGTATCTGTAACGGGAATATAGGCTTCTGGCTGGTAGTAGTCATAGTAGGAGATGAAATACTCCACCGCGTTATGAGGAAAGAACTCCCGTAACTCATTGCAAAGTTGCGCGGCTAAGGTTTTGTTATGCGCTAGGACAAGGGTAGGCTTGCCCACTTTCTCAATCACAGCACCGATGGTGAAGGTTTTACCAGTACCTGTGGCACCCAGTAAGGTTTGAAAGCGATCGCCTGCTTGTAAACCTGCGGTCAGCTGCGCGATCGCGTGGGGTTGATCCCCTGTCGGTTGAAACGGTGCTTGGAGACAAAATTGGGTCATAAATAGCTTCAACAGATCCCTTTATATTGATCCTAGGCGGTCGAGAATTATTCTTGCAGCCTGTATCTAGGAGTGAAAGTAGATATCTATTTTGAAATTCTGAGGGGTTGGGCAATAGAGTTCAATTCAAAACTAACTATTAAATTATATAAATTTTTGTATATTTACTTATTTTAATATTACAACTGTTAAGGCTTGTATATATATACAAGCCTTTTTAAAGTTAAACTGCGGATATTAGTAACAAATTGCAATTTCCAGCCTTCATCATTGGCAAACTTAGTTAAGCATTCAGAGGTATTAGAATATGAGTCCTAGTGATACTGCTAAAGCGAACGATAGTAGCAAAAAAAGTCTCAATGTGAATGAAGAAAATACGGGACTAGGGAATAGTTCTGGTACTAATAAGGAGCAAGGGAAAGCCATGGGTTTGGCACTTTCCACCAATCCCTCAAAAGCTCCTGCCTCTCTAACACTTCAGGTTTCTCAGCCAAGCTTTTCTCCTAATTATCGACCCATTGGCTCAAGTAATCTGGTAATTTATAAGACCGTTAATTTATCTGGAATTCGCCCGATTGCGTCAAATGATATGGACGACCCGGAAAGTCTGATGGGTTATTTAGATTAAGTCGCTAGATTTAATTTGATATCAAATTTAGTTAATTGACCCATGAGGGGGGTCAATTTTTAATCTGAGTGGGTTAGCAACAGAGTAGCCCACATCAACTTTGTCTCTATCTCAACCAGAATTTACGTCCCCATTTTCAGCTAGGAAAGGGTTTAGCCAAACGTTTAGGCATTTTACCAACCCTATTTCTTTGTTTTACGTAAGTCCTGTCAGTTAAAGTGGCTCAAACTGCCTGCTACTAACAGCTTAACGGCGGCTTGTCCTCAGCATGACTTTATTGAGAAATATTAGCACTGGGTTTGTTGATACTCTGCACTGTACTCGCTTGTTACCCTTCGTTAGCCTGTTCGAGAAATAACCGTGCTCCCGTGCCAACTTCTAACGGGACTTAGACAATTTGTGGACTGAAATAAGGCTGTATTCCGCTCTAGGAAAGAGATTTAGTTAGATAGGGGTTTAGGAGGCTCAAACCCAGTCACAGCAAGAAAAAACCTAAATTAACCTCAAAATTATTCACAGACTGGGTTTGAGCCTATTTTTTAGCCAGTTTTTGTCTAAGTCCCACTAATCACTCGAAGTCGGCATGCAGCACACTGTTCGAGGAAAAATAGGTCTCCCGACCTTTTAAAGTTTTCAGAAATCCCTATCCTTACTCAGGAAACAGCTTACTAACTAGCTCTGTTGTTTCCGGCATATCGTGAGTCTTGACGCGATTACGCTGCTGTTCCGTCAGATCAAAGAACTGACGACGTGCTGCATCAAATGTATCTCAGATAACTGCATCAATAGGTTGGTACTGTGTGCCAGTGAATGCGATCGCTTGAAGATTAATTCTTTGAGGCTCATCTAGAGGCTGCGATAGTATAGATCGGATAACGACTGATTTATACAAGGAGCTACTCCTTGAAGTTGTTACATACCTGGAATAAGGTGGAACTCTAAAAGCGCAATTGCTTGACCTTACTCCGATAGCAGTATGCATCTTTTGCGCCTAGGGTTGCTACACTCCAAGCCCTAATTTATTAGTGTGCGATCGCAGGGCTACTCCAACCATGAGTATTCTAGACTTTAAGCTTGGGGATCGCTATGATCGCATTAAGTTTTGTGTTTTAGGGCACTTACCCTAGGACACGCGAAGTTTTAGCCGCCTTAGTTCTAGCTACTTGAGTAACTGTTGTAAAGGCAATAAATTATTTTACATCAAGGATTTTTTGTTTTCAACCCTATATCAATAGAGTTAATCTCGATTCTTTATTAATACATCTCCAGATAGAAGGCTATACAAACTAGATTTAGTTATCTTGTATCTATTCATACAAGATGCTATCTCAAATCAAGATACGTATCTTCTTAATGAGTTTTTTATAAAATAGGGAGAAGCATAATGTCCATTGAAGATAGAGCCAAAGCAACGGCAAAAAACTTAGAAGGAAAAGCTCAAGAAGCAATCGGTAACGTTACTGGAGATCCTGGAGATCAAGCTGAAGGCAAAACCAAACAAGGTGAAGCTCAGGTTCGGCACGGTGCTGAAGATGTAAAGGATAAAGTCAAAGACGTAATCGATAAAGTGTAACTCTTTTTTTGGGAGGTAGATTAATCTACCTCCTCAGATTCTGTAACTTTTGAGAGCAGCCCTTTAATATCAAATCTAGATTTCAGTTAGTTCATTCGCTTTAGGAGAAAAATATTGTGAGCTTACTTCAGCAAAGTCGTAAATTTTTTACGGCTTTAGTATTAGTTTTAGTTCTCACCATTACGACCGCCTGTGGCACAGCTACGGAAGCTAAGCAGACCACTTCGCTGCCAGCGCTAAATGGAAGTGCCAATTACCAACAGTTAGAACTTGGTAATACAAAAGCGGGTCAGGATTATGGCACTTGGGTAGTCCAAACAGCTAAGGGATTAGTCAAAGATGCTTATGTGCGTGATAACAACAAGTTGGGAGTTGTGATTACGCCTCAAGTCCGTCCTAACGAAGTTCAAACCCTAGCGAAGTCCTTGGCTCAAGGATTTCACAAAAATTTCCCCAATCAGGATATAACCGTTTTAATGTATGCTCCTGACAAAAAACTGATTCTGACAGCGCAATATGATGTGCAGTCAAAACAAATTCAGTATAAAGGTGCATAAGGCAGGCATCGATTTTAAATAGTCACAAGTTGATTTGCACCCAGCGTTTCTCAATAGGGGCAAATTACCTGAAATTCATTGCTTTGATTAGTAAAAAAAGGAAAGAAAAACAATGAGTAGTAGCGAACAATATAAGCGTCAAATCATGAATGATTTGGCAGGTGGTAACGTCGAATCTTTAGAAGACGCACCCACAGATCCAGCCACTGATTATCAAGACTTTGATGATTTTGCTCAGCGTTCCTCCCGCGATGAACGGCGTCAACTTTTTGGCAAGTCTCTCCATCCAGATACGATTCCTCCAGCTCAGATGGAGCCAGAATTACAACACGCGATCGCCCAAATCAAGCCTCAAGATCGGGATGATGTCGCGCGTGAGTTCTTTAAACGGTTAGGTGAAAGAGGATTTACTGATAAGGCGCTAGAACAAACCCTATCGCTGTCAACCCATCACCCCAGCCGCATGAGTGCAGATGATGTCAGCAAATTAGCGATATTTGTGTATCACAATCATCCTGACATCTTCCAAGATGTTTTAGCCGATAAACCCGCGATTATGAAGTTTCTGGGTCATCCTGTAGTTGCTGCTGTATTTGGTATTGTGGCAGCAAAATGGTTGAGTGGTCGTAGACACTAAGCGTAGAAGCTCACGATCTCATTCTGCTTGATTGTGCTTAACAAATCCATCGGTTTTGAGCAGGGTTTAACTAGATTTGATAGCTGAGGTTGTGCCTCAAATAAAAGCCAGGGCGATTAGTAATGATCACCTTGGCTTTTATTCATACAGAGAACCAAAATGCTCAAAAGGTAAAAATCTACTCGTTGCTTTACCAATAATTAGACTACGAGGGACAAATCCCCAGTAATGACTGTCATAGCTATTGTTGCGATTATCCCCTAGCACAAAATAGGAATCATCAGGTACCGTTACAGGTCCAAATGTATATTCTGGTGGTTCAGCAATGTATTTTTCTGCTAATGGTTGATCATTAATATAAACTTTTCCATTTTTTACCTCTACCTTTTCCCCAGGTAGACCGACTACACGCTGAATGAAAGGACTATTCAGATTTTGCAGCAATAGAGTTTCAGGTGGATTAAAAACAATAATATTGCCCCGTTGCGGTTGCCGAGAATTGTAAGCTAATTTGTCAACTAATAAGCGGTCATTAATATTTAAAGTTGGTTGCATTGAACCTGAGGCAATGTAATAAGCTTTGAAAGTAACCCTGGCATAAACGGCAAACATTAAAAACCCTATAAATAGCACAGAAGCACCGCTAGCCAGAGCAATAGTTGATAGGTTTGATTTTGTGTTTTTCGGCTTTTCTGGCAGATCTGAGGAATACATAATAAATAGGCTGGAGACCAAATTTGGTCTCCAGCCTATCACAACCCTATTCAGTTGTCAGTGATGATTTTTAGCAGTCAGTCATTAACTTGTGAAATGACTGTTTAAACAGATTAGCGACGTGTCTATTTTACACCGCTGCTAATTCTGGGGTTGGACGCTTGCTATTACGAATACCTTCAATTGCCTCAGCATAATCTTTCGCATTGAAAACTGCTGAACCTGCAACAACTGCATTCGCTCCAGCTTCCAAAACTTGCCAGGTATTGTTCGCCTTTAATCCACCATCCACTTCAATCCAAGGATCAAGCCCCCGCTCGTCACACATTTGACGCAATTTACGGATTTTTGGTAACACAGCAGGAATAAAGCTTTGACCGCCAAAGCCAGGGTTAACGCTCATAATTAACACCAGATCGCAAACCTCTAGCACGTACTCAATTAGATCCAGGGGTGTAGAGGGATTCAGCACAACACCTGATTTTTTACCCAATTCTCGAATCTGACAGAGGGTGCGGTGCAGGTGAGGAGAAGCATTATGTTCTGCATGGACTGAGATAATATCTGCCCCTGCTTTGGCAAAGCCTTCAACGTACTTTTCTGGTTCCACAATCATCAGGTGGACATCCAGGGGCTTTTTGGTCACAGGACGAATGGCTTCAACAATCAGTGGACCAATTGTAATATTGGGAACAAACCGACCATCCATTACATCAACATGAATCCAATCAGCGCCAGCAGCATCTACGGCGCGAATTTCCTCACCCAATCGGCTGAAGTCAGCTGATAGGATCGATGGAGCGATAACAATGGGCTTTTGGGATGGCGTTTGGGTCATGGCGATTAACTAGTCTCCTGCGTCCTGCTTTGGTATTAAGTTTAACAAAATCTAAAGAAAGCCCCTCACTAATTAAATAAATTGTGGAGTAAGTTTCTTGGTTCAGCAGCAGATTGTGAAAAGGCTGGCATGGATTCTCTACGGTTTGGGTGCCTCCTACTTAACAGCGCCAGTGGTGGCTCTAGCAAGTCCTATTGGAGAAGCGGGAATTGATGCGCTCAAGTTGCAGGCTCCGCCGTATAACTTGACGGGTCGAAAGATTGCAATTGGTCAGGTAGAAATTGGTAGACCTGGGCAATTTGGTTTAGATAAAGCGGTTTCCTGGAATCCTGCGATCGCTCTCTCTGGCATCTTCTATCGCGATACCCCAGCTAAAGCCAATACAGAAGTCGATGCTCACGCCGCAATGGTAGCAGGCATCATGATTAGTAGAGATAAAGCCTTTCCCGGCGTAGCACCAGGCGCACGGCTATATTCCTCCGCTGTCGGTTCACCTAAAAAGAGTGGACAGGCAGAAGAGTGTTTAACGGCTCAGTACATAGCCATGCAAAATGGGGGAGATTTGCGCGCGATTAATTTTAGTTTTGGCGAACCTCTAGAACGAGATTCACGCCCTAATGCAGTCTTGGATGGCAATGCGCTGCTAACTCAATGTATTGATTGGTCAACCAGAGTGCATGATGTCTTGTATGCGATCGCTGGCAATCAGGGTAAAGGCGGCATTCCCATTCCTACCGATAACTTTAATGGGATTAATGTTGCCTATACAACACGCCGAGACGGTATTTTTAACAAAGTTGATTTTCCCAACTTAAGTGAGCTTCCTAATGGAATTGCCAGAACTCTAATTAACCGAGAAATTAATGTTGGCCCCCGCCGTGCTATTGGTCTGGTTGCACCTGGAAGTAACATTAATGCCTATGAATTAGATGGTAAGGTTACGCAAGTCAGTGGCACCAGTTTTGCTGCCCCTCAGGTTACCGCTTCAGTTGCTTTGTTGCAGGAATTTGGAGATCGGCAATTACAATTAGCCAGAAAAACACCCGCTCAACAAAAAAGCCCTTGGACGACAGATTCCCGTCGTCATGAAGTGATGAAAGCGGTATTGCTGAACTCCGCAGAAAAGATTAAAGACACGGGTGATGGCTTGCACTTAGGCATGACTCGCACCCTCTTAACCAAAGATAACCAAACTTGGTTAGACTCCGATGCTTATAAAGAACGGAAAATTCCCCTGAATTTCCAAATGGGAACCGGACAGCTTAATGTTTTTCGTGCTTATCAACAGTTTAGTCTTGGTCAATGGAATCCATCTGCCCCAGTCCCCCCTATTGCTTGGGATTATCAATCAGTCAAGGCGTCTGCTTATCAAGATTATGTCTTAGAAAAACCTTTACAACAGGGAAGTTTTGTCTCTGTAACCTTAGCTTGGGACAGAAATGTGGAGTTGCAAGATAGGAATGGCAATGGACAATATGATGTTGGGGAAAGTTTTCGCGATCGCGGTCTCAACAATCTTGATATCTATCTGATGCGAGCCGAAGACAATGATACGAACCAAAGTATCTGGTCTTCGGAAAGTGAGGTGGATAGTGTAGAACACATCTTCCAGAAGATTCCGAAAACAGGGCGCTACAAAATCCGTGTCCAGTTTCGCCAACAGGTGAATACTGAGAATCAGCCTTACGCGATCGCCTGGTGGACAGTTCCCACTCGTTAAAATTCAGGGAGGCGAATCTTTCGTCTCACCTCAACCCTGTCCCCTAAACCCTATTCTCCAGCTAGAGTTTAGACACACATAAAGAATCTTTCAGATACCACCGCCACGGCAAATCAACCCCTTGGGATAAACCAATGCGAGTTGTTTGCACAAGTTCAGGTTGCAACTCACCACTACGATGCTCTAGCCACAGGGATTGCCCTATGGCTAATATTTGAGCATTCAAGCTGCGATCAATTTGCAAGACCTCACAGAGTTTACCGGGACCAGCAGCAATCCGATGTCGTTTTGCACCTTGAGGCAGATTAATCCAACTTGGTACACACTCCATCTCTAAAGCACGGATCAGAACCGCACTAGCCACACCATCTTGATCCGTGACGATGTTAAAGCAGTGATAGCGACCGTAAATTAAATAAACATAGCTGATACCCGGTGGGCCAAACATCACCCAATTGCGTTGCGTCCGACATCGGTAAGCATGACAAGCAGGGTCATTAGGGCCATAAGCTTCAGTTTCCACAATCATTCCTCGGACTATTGTTCCGTCCGGGAATTGCCGCACAATTGTGCAGCCAACTAAGTCTGGTGCTACTTCAGGAGATGGACGTGCCAACCAAGAAGGTTCTACAATCTGAGTGGATTTACTAAGATTCATCCTTAAATATACTCAAATGCCCCGTTGAGGTTAATAACAAAAAATGGATGTCAAACTCGTTTTAGTGGGATTAACCATTCTTTTTACTGTGTCATGTCTATTTTTTGGCACACGGAATGGATTCTACGATTCAGACAACTATCATGGAAACGGTTCGGCTCACTGAAAAATAGCTTGTAGCAGTTAACAGCCAGCGGTCAACCTTTAAATCCTAGGTGTCCGTTAGGGTTAAACTATCCATACCTCCGCTGAGCTGTCTTTTGGCTGATAGCAGATTGCTCACGGCTTATCATGAGTCAACGTCCACCAACATCCTCTCATAGCAATGACGATATGACCTGCTTCCCCTATGGTGCAGGTCATATAGACGAAGGGGTCTGTTTATTGGTGCGGATGGGACCCTACCGCATTCTCTTAGACTGTGGATTAGCAGATATTTCTCCCTTGCAGGAATCTGCAACGCCCCCAGCAGATTTAGTGCTGTGCAGCCATGCCCACGAAGATCACGCCAGGGGCTTATTAGCGCTGCACGAAGCTTTTCCCCAGTTACCGATCTACGCCAGTGAAGTGACAACTCAGTTGTTGTCGCTAAATTGGTCGCATATGGAGAAGATTCCGCAATTCTGTCAGGCGTTACCTTGGCGATCGCCTGTAGAGTTTCAGGATGGTTTGTGTGCGGAATTATTTCCGGCAGGACATCTGCCGGGAGCTGCCGCCATTTTATTAAGTTATACGACAGCTCATCGTTCTTACTCCCTACTCTATACCGGAGACTTTTTCCTTTCTAACTCACGCTTGGTAGAAGGATTGCCGTTAGATGCCTTGAGGACGATAGAGCCAAATGTCCTGATTATTGAAGGCAGTTACGGAACTGCACGTCATCCCCACCGACGGCAGCAGGAAAATCAGCTAGTTGAACGCATCAATCAGGCGATCGCTCAAGAGCATAGTGTTCTCTTACCCGTCCCAAGCTTAGGGCTGGGTCAAGAATTACTTATGCTTTTACGCAGTCATCACCTATTTACAGGTCGTAATCTAGATATTTGGGTAGATGGCACCGTTGCCGCTGGCTGTGATGTTTACCTAGATCTTTTGCCTAACCTTCCCCCTTCAGTCCAGAACTTTGCCCGCCATCAACCTTTATTTTGGGATGAACGGGTGCGTCCCCGTGTGCGTCGATTGCAGCCAGAACGACGCCCCTTTGTGGGGGAATTTCCCTGTATCATTCTCACCGATGAAAGCATAAATTTTAATGAATATTGTCAACCAGGGACTGGGCCTTGGGTTATATTGCTTCCCCAACAACCTAGGTATTCAGTCAACCCTGACTTTTCCTTGCTTTCTCCGCAAGCTCAACGACTGATTCAAGTTGAAACTTATTTGTTAGCTCAGCATTCAGATGGTCTGGGAACCACGCAGCTAATTCATAATTTGCGTCCCCAGCATGTGATTTTTATTCACGGTTCCCCTACTTACTTAGCTGATCTGACTGGTTTAGAGGAGTTACAAAACCGCTACCAATTACATTCCCCGGCACCGGGAACTCTAGTAGAACTCCCCATCGGAGAAACTTTTGTTCAACCAGCAGCGCCAACAGAAGCCAACTATGAAGGTGAGTTGACGGAACTGGAAACTTTAGTAACCATTACTCTGCCAGATGCGATTACGGCTGATCCACGCTGGCAAAGCTTTGCGGATACGGGTTTGGTAGAAGCACGTTGGCAGGGAGAGGACTTAGTATTGCGTGCCTTATCGCAACGCGAGTTGCTTACTCAAGGTAGCAATGCCAAAGTTAATATCGCCGTGGAGTGCTGCGGCAACTGTGTTCATATGCGGGGACAGCGCTGTTGGAACCAAGCCTCTCCCTTATATGGCTTTAAAGTGACGCCAGAAGGGTATTGTCCGGTGTTTGAAGCGGCTCCACCAGAAGCGAAGAGTTAACAGGGGAAGAGGGGCACGGAGGCGTGGAGATAAGGCGAAAAAAGTAGAGACGCGCTAATGTTAGCGCGTCTCTAGATTTTGTGCGATCGCCCAGCCTTGATAGTAGGGGCTAGAGGCACCAAGGCGAGGCTCATTTCCAGGAGTACGCAATAGATAAAACTGCGTCACTCAAATCCGGCAAATTAGCCATTCTCAAAAACTTGGGTGATAGGAGAATTCGGAGAATTTTCACCTTATCTCCCCATCTTGCAGTTATTCCTCTGGGTAACGCGGGCGAATTTGTTCAGCTTCTGGACAATCATCTGAGACTAAAGGTTCAACATTGCCTCTCGACACAGAAGCTAGCTTCTGGCTTACAGCACCGATGCTTTCTAGACGAATCATCTCTTCCCAGGACGAAATTTCGTCTTCTTCATCGGTTTCGTAGCGGATTGTAACTAAATCTCCCTCAATGTCTACAATCTTTGCCCTTTCAATCCAGCGTTGCTGATCCCGCAAGAAAATACAGACTTCGCGACCATCGCAACAGAGTTGATAAATCTTGCGGTGTAGCATGGGTGGCTTCTCCTAAGCAGATAAACTCTTTCAATTCTTAATGAACCTGAAACTCTCTCTATAGGGGAGACACAGCTTCTGTTCAACTTGACAAAGGTTGAGTCCCCTATATTTCCTCGACTAAAAGTGAGGAAGCTAAATAATGTTGCTGGTTTAATCTGAAAGTTTAGCTTGAATCCAGCAATAATTTTGACAATAATTCCACGGTACCTTTGGCGGTTGAAAGCAGCCGTTTCCATCCTCATGCGGGGTTATCAGCCGTAAAGGAGACTTGCATCAAGTTAATGGTGAGGAGAGGGGTAATGGATGCTTGAAGTGAATGGGATAGGAGGCATCGGTGAGTTGGCATTAATAGGAGGCTAGTAGGGTGGAAACACCGATGAAATTCAGCCATTGCACTCATTGATCGCATGGAGGTAGCGGATCAGCCTTTACTAGAGTGATGAATCTTTAGGCCGTACTAACTATTTTAATAATTATTGAGATAACTCGACGAGTCAAGCTGAGAAAAATTCTCCTCTTTAGCGATCGCGTAGCGGCTAGTGGCGTTTAAGGGGGCTGATAACGACTAATAAGCTGAGGATAGTCATAAAAAAACTGCCACTAGCATATCACTAGTGGCAGGGGTACCCAGTTAGCCAAGAGAATCCAACATCATGCGATCGCGCGGATCTCTGACCCGCGCCCTAGAACTATACCTAATGAATTTTTCTTAAAAGCTCATCACCAACGTGAAGCAGTCGTTGCTGAGTTAACGATGCAGCAGAGTTAGCTCTGGAACATTGATGCTGCTCTCGCGTTGAATCTTTCCTTTATTCACTGCCTCATTGAGGGCAGCAAGCGCCTCTAAATCTGCCGACTGATAGCCTTTCCTTGACAGTACCTGGCGGATTAGACCTTCTGAGGCCACACTGAGGCAACCTGTTTGAAAAGCAGATTCTACAAGTGAGCGAATCATGATGAGGGAATCTCCTTGGCTGACTAGGTATTAACTCCCAAGTATGAAACCTGTTGCCACATTCGCAATTGATTGAAGTCGGTATGTTATTGTGATCTGTCGCACACTTTAACGGTAACTGAGATCACAAAAAGATGAAATTTTCCCAAGCCTATGCTAAGGAATGGAGTCTTTGTCAGCTCGTTTATACGGGCTTAGGGATATGAAACAGAAGCGTAATATTAAGATTATGTAAAGTTGATAGCAGCTTTTTGGCCGAGATCTGTTACATTTCGAGACGACTGATCGGCGCTGGATTCTAGAGGCAACTCCCTGTGTTTGCAATCGCCCAAAAGCAGCAACTCTACAAAACCTATATTCTTTCTGACCAATCTGCCCAATCACACCTGGAAGTCGTTCCTGAACGTGGTGGCATCATTACTAGCTGGTCTATTCAAGGTCAAGATCTCCTTTATCTAGACGTTGAACGTTTTGCCAAGCCTGACTTAAGCGTGCGTGGTGGGATTCCCATTTTGTTTCCCATCTGCGGCAACTTACCGGATAACTCCTACACTTACAAAGGTCAGCAGTACAGCCTAAAGCAACATGGTTTTGCTCGTGATCTTCCTTGGACAGTTACCCAAGAGATCACGCAAGCAGCGGCTGGTATCACGCTCGTTCTCAATAGCAACGACGAGACACTCGCTGTTTACCCCTTTAACTTCCAACTCGCTTTCACCTACCAGATTCAAGGGAACTCTTTAGAAATTCGGCAGCGCTTCACAAATCAAGGGGCGGAACCCATGCCTTTTTCTACTGGGTTGCATCCCTACTTTTGGACACCCGACAAATCACAGTTGCAGTTTGAGATTCCAGCATCTGAATACTTAGATCAGCTCACTCAGCAAACCCATGCCTTTGACGGTGACTTTGATTTTAGACGTGATGAAATTGATGTGGCTTTCCGGCAGGTAAACCGCCACTCAACCACCACCATTGATTCTGGTCGTCAACTGCGGCTAACACTCAACTATGGCGCGCCTTATACAACCTTGGTCTTTTGGACAGTCAAAGGCAAAGACTTCTACTGTGTAGAACCTTGGACTGCTGCCCGAAACGCTATGAATACAGGTGAACATCTGATTCAGTTGGAGCCAGGGGCAAGTTTAGAGACTTCTGTAAACTTGTTGGCAAGTTTTTTCTAAAGTCCCTTTACAAACTTATAGAGTTCTTGCTATTGTCATAAACGGTGCTTTTAAAACGCATGACAGCGGGTCGCTAACTCAACGGTAGAGTACTCGGCTTTTAACCGATTAGTTCCGGGTTCGAATCCCGGGCGACCCATTTTTTCTCTATAACCTTTTTTAATTAATTTTGTCGCTAGATAAAATATCAAATTGAGATACAATTTCCTACATTTTGGTAAAGTATCTTAAGATTATCGTAAGAATTACGCTCGTCTAAAGCCAACTAGCTGATAACGACAAACTATTTAGGAGGATTATCTATGGCGCTCGTACCTATGCGGCTGCTGCTGGATCATGCGGCTGAGAACGGTTATGGCATTCCCGCTTATAACGTCAACAACATGGAGCAGATTCAAGCAATCATGCAAGCTGCTCATGCATTGAATAGCCCTGTGATTTTGCAAGCCTCTCGGGGCGCTCGTAACTATGCTGGAGAATCCTTCCTGCGCCATCTAATTTTGGCTGCCGTGGAGACCTATCCTGATATTCCTATTGCGATGCACCAAGATCATGGCAATAGCCCAGCTACTTGCTACTCAGCAATGAGTAATGGGTTCACCAGTGTAATGATGGATGGCTCCCTAGAGGCAGATGCCAAAACACCTGCTAGCTATGAATACAACGTTAATGTTACCCGCAAAGTTGTAGAAGTTGCCCATTCTATCGGTGTTAGCGTTGAAGGTGAACTCGGTTGCTTGGGTTCTTTGGAAACTGGTCAAGGTGAAGCCGAAGATGGACATGGTTTTGAAGGAACCTTGTCTCATGATCAGCTGTTGACTGACCCCGATGAAGCGGTTGACTTTGTGGAACAGACGGGTGTAGATGCGCTAGCTGTTGCCATTGGAACTAGCCATGGTGCTTACAAGTTCACCCGCAAACCGACTGGAGAAATCCTGGCTATCAGCCGGATTGAAGAAATTCACCGTCGTTTGCCTAACACTCACTTGGTAATGCATGGTTCTTCCTCTGTACCTGAAGAGCTACTTGCTTTGATCAATCAGTATGGCGGTAAGATTCCTGAAACCTATGGTGTGCCCCTGGAAGAAATCCAAAAGGGTATTAAGAGTGGTGTTCGTAAGGTAAATATTGACACCGACAACCGCTTGGCAATCACTGCTGCCGTGCGTGAAGCTTTAGCTGCTAAGCCAGAAGAATTTGATCCTCGTCACTTCCTGAAGCCTTCTATTAAGTACATGCAGAAAGTTTGTGCTGAACGCTACGAAGCTTTCGGTTCTGCGGGTCAAGCTAGCAAGATCAAGCCTGTTTCTCTGAATGACTTTGCGGTTAAGTATGCTAAGGGTGAACTCAGTTCTGCTGCTAAGAAGACTGTTACTGTCTAATTTTTGTAGCCCATAGGGGAAGTACTGAATTCCTCCGATAACGCAAAGGGTAGCTACTATAGCTACCCTTTTTTTTATCTGAAGATGGCAACCTGCCAAAGCTGCTTAGAGATACCGAATGAGAAGGTTAAACAAAAACGCGGTGTTCCAAAGAAGGCATTTGGCGGCGAACTTGTTCTAGACGAGTTGGGTTAATCTCTGCGATCGCTATTCCAGGTACATCACCCGCATCGGCTAGGATAACGCCCCAAGGGTCAATAATCATCGCGTGACCGTGCGTTTGACGTAGGGAATAGTGTTGACCTGTTTGCGCTGGAGCAATGACATAACAGGTATTTTCAATCGCTCTTGCTTGCAAAAGAATCTGCCAGTGATCTTTCCCGGTATAGGCAGTAAAAGCAGCAGGAACAAAGAGGATATCGGCTCCTTTATAGGCAAGGTGTCGATAAAGTTCGGGAAAGCGAACATCGTAGCAGACAGACAGACCTAAAGTGCCTAGCGTCTGGGAGGGATAGACAGGAGGTAGTTCAGTGCCTGCCATGACGGTACTAGATTCTCGATAGGTGTTGCCATCAGGTAAGTTGACATCAAATAAATGCACTTTCTGATAGCGGGCAAGTTCAGTACCCGTGGGGTCGATTAGCAAAGCTGTGTTATAGACTTTGTTTTTACCCACAGGTACGGGAAAACCACCACCAAGAATTGTGATCTGAAAGCGCTGAGCCATAGTCTTGAGGAATTTTTCACTCTGGAGAGCGATCGCCTCTGCTTGAGCAATCTTGTCATCCTCTAATCCCAGGAAAGAGAAATTTTCTGGTAGGCTTACTAACTCAGCACCCCGACGCACGGCAAGCTCAATTAGTTCTTCTGCCTGAACTAAGTTTTTTTGCAGATCAGGCAGACTGGTCATCTGAATGGCGGCGGCGAGATAAGGTTTCATGAGTTCTGCGGATGTGCGAGACAGAGTATCAGGATATATTGCACAGGGTCATCACTTTACATTGTTTAAATTCCAAAGTGCAGTCATCTTACTGGAGATGCCATCACTAGCAAATCTGCTAGTCTGCGCTCTGGAATATGGGCTTTCCTGCAAAAGCAACTTCAGTTAGAACCCATCAGCTTTCTCTAATCTAAGGCTTAATCTGGCAGTTTACAGGCTGCTAGGGG
>Ga0196963_10001433_pt1 | contig 16199 bp, 13 predicted proteins | sample S1_5metaG_FD_148600 | JGI IMG/M metagenome (GOLD analysis project Ga0196963, IMG submission 148600) | Soil microbial communities from Anza Borrego desert, Southern California, United States - S1_5 | ecosystem: Environmental > Terrestrial > Soil > Desert | place: USA: California | collected... | reverse complement strand
TTGACTTCGAGCCGTGCTCCGGTCAGGCCGACCGGCGCTCCGATACCTTCCTGCTCGTCGACGACGAAATCCTGCGGCAGCACGTGCAGGATTTCACGCCCGGCCGGCAGCGACACCGCCCGCGCCGCATCGATCGCGCGCCGCGCATCGTCTCGCGTCACCTCGCGGTTCTTGCCGGCGACCGCGACGACGCCGCGGCTGTTGAAGCCCTTGATGTGCGGGCCGCTGATCGCCAGCTGCACGGATCCGACTTCCACACCGGCCATCAGCTCGGCTTCCTCGATGGACTTCTTGATCGAGTCGACCGCGGCCTCGAGATTGACCACGACGCCACGCTTCAGTCCCTTCGAGTCGGTAACGCCAATGCCGATGACGTCGACGCCGCCCTCGTCCAGCAGCTCGCCGACGACCGTGCAGACCTTGCTGGTGCCGATGTCGAGGCCCACCACGTATCGTTCCTGTCGTGCCACGAATCCTCCGTTTACTTCCGGCCGCCGGGAACCGGCACCCGGGAACCGCCATCGCGGTGGTCATGCCGAGACCGCAACTCCGCCGATTTGCTTTCCGCCGCAGGCTTCCGTCTCACGGTAGCCGTCAGAAGCGCGTTCATTTCTTGGCCATCTGCTTCGCCGGGCGCACGTACAACCGTTCATCGAACCGCAGGTCCACGTAGTCGATCGTGGCCAGTCGTTCGCGGAGCGCCGGCGCGAGGTCGAGGTACTGCTGCAGCCTCGCCACGAAATCGCTATCGCCAAGCCGCAACAGGGCGGTGTCGTCATCCAACAGCACGACGGCGTCGTGCAGATCGGCGACATTGATCTGCGACACGCGTTTGAGCATTTCCGGGCGCGCTGTCAGTGCGGCGATGACCCGCGCGGCAAACTCGGCGCGAACGACGTCGACGATCGAACCGCCGTCCTGCGGCGAGGCGGCCAGGCCGTCGACAATCGGCAAGTCGATGTCGGCGTAGGCGGGGCCGTACTCGTCGACGATCACGCCCTTGGCATCGATCAGATACATCGCGGTACCCAGCCGGCCGATGGCGATTGGACGCCGTTCGCGGATCGCGACTTCGACGGTCGCCGGCAGCACCCGTCGGATCGTCGCGCTCTCGACCCACGGCGAGGCCAGCAGCGTCCGTTGCCATGCCTCGAGATCGACACCGAGGATGTTGCGGCCGCGCAAGCCCTCGACGATGGCCAGCACTTCGCCGGTCGACAGGCGCTCGTGGCCGCGCACGGTGATGTGGCTGACCTGCAGTGCCGGCGCCGCCGCAATCAGCGCGACGCTGCGATAACCGGCATAGCTGACGACCACGCCAAGCACCAGCAGGCGCGCGATGACCCACATCTGGCGCGACGCCGACATCCGTTTCCGCGCCGGCTTGACCTGCGCACGGCGGAACCGCTTGTCGGTCGCCGCCGATACCGCCGCCTGCGCGCTGCCCTGGCGAAGCCCGGCCATCAGTGGCGCTCCCTGCCATGACGGCGTTCGAGTTCCTCGACCAGTGTTGCGGCGAGGCTGCCGATCGAGCCGGCGCCGAGCGTAATCACCAGATCGCCAGGCCGCGCGAGATCGGCTACATGCGCGGCGACCGCATCCAGCTGGGCGACGACATGCGCCGGGGTCGACCGCGATCGATTGACCACGGCCGCTAGCGCTTCGATCGTCACACCCGGTATTGCTTCTTCACTGGCCGGATAGATCCCCGTCAACACCACTTCGTCGGCGTCGGCAAGAGCGACGCCGAACTCCCTCATCAGATCGCGGGTGCGGGTGTAGCGGTGCGGTTGAAACGCGACGACGATCCGTGCCGGCCTGGCCGCGCGCGCAGCGGCGAGGACCGCGGCGATTTCGGTCGGATGATGGCCGTAGTCGTCGATCACCGTGATGCCGTTGATCACGCCGCGCTTCTCGAAGCGCCGCTCGGCGCCTTTGAACTCCGACAGGGCGGCGGCGATTCGTGCGAACGGCACGTCCAGCTCGAGGCCGACCGCGATCGCCGCCAACGCGTTCTGCACCGAATGACGGCCGGGCACGGACAGCGTCAGCGTACCGAGCCTGTCGACGACGGTGCCGCCCCGCCGCTCGCGCCGCTCGATCGTCGAGGTCGAGCCAAATCCGTCCAGGCGGACGTCGACGGCGGCCAGATTCGTCTCCGGCGAGTCGATGCCGTAGCGAATCACGCGGCGCTTGAATTGCGGCACGATCTTGCAGAGCTCCGCATCGTCGGCGCACGCCACCACGGCGCCGTAAAACGGCGCCTTGTTGGCGAAGTCGATGAAGGCCTGCTGCAACTCGGCGAAGCTCCCGTATGCGTCCATGTGTTCGCGATCGACGTTCGTAATCACTGCAATCGACGGTGACAGCTTGAGGAACGAGCGATCGCTCTCGTCCGCTTCCACCACCATGTATTCACCGCGGCCGAGCCGGGCGTTGCTGCCAAATGCGCTCAACCGCCCGCCTATCACCGCCGTCGGATCGAGGCCGGCCCGTTCGAGCACCAGCGCCACCATCGACGTCGTACTGGTCTTGCCATGCGCGCCGGCAACCGCGATGCCGAACCGCAGCCGCATCAACTCGGCGAGCATCTCGGCGCGCGGAATCACCGGAATCCGCCGACGCATCGCCTCGGCGACCTCGGGGTTGTCCGCCCGCACCGCCGACGAATACACGACGACGTCCGCGTCGCCGACGTGTGCCGCGGCGTGTCCGGTGTGGACCGTCACACCGAGGGATTCGAGGCGCTCGGTCACCGACGATCGCTTCGCATCCGAACCGGACACCACGTACCCGAGGTTGGCAAGCAGCTCCGCGATGCCGCTCATGCCGATCCCTCCGATGCCGACAAAATGAATCCGCCGCGTCTTACCGAGCATGGCCAGCCTGTGCCAGCTGCTCGACGCGATCGGCAATGCGTTGCGCCGCATCCGGCCGCGCCAGCTGCCGCGCCGCCTGCGACATCCGCCGCAAGCGCTCCGGGTCGGCCATCAGCGCGCGCAACGTTTCCGGCAACACCGCCGCCAATTCGCGCTCCTCGATCACGATCGCCGCGCCGGCGCGCGCGAAGACGTCCGCGTTCTTGCGCTGGTGATCGTCGGCCGATGTCGGCAGCGGCACCAGGATTGACGGCGTGCCCGACGCCGCCAGCTCCGCCAGCGTGGTCGCCCCGCTCCTGCCAATCACCACGTCGGCCTGCTTCATCTCTCGGTCGACTTGGAAGATGAAGGCTTCGACCCTGGCTTCGACGGCGGCGCGTTGGTACGCGGTGCGCACCAAATCCAGATCGCGCTCGCCGGTCTGGTGGGTGATCGCAAGGCGTAGCCCGGCGGCTGCCAGCCGCGACGCTGCCGCCACCATGGCCACGTTGAGCGCGTGCGCGCCCTGAGAACCGCCAACGATCAGGACCCGTGCCGCATCACGCGGTGTGGTGAATCGATCATTCGCCTCCTCGTCCGTCGCCGGGAAAAACTCCGGGCGCACTGGATTGCCGGCGACAAATCCGGTGCGCGGAAAGTACGGCAGCGCGGCCTCGAAGTTGACGGCGGCGGCGCGCACGAAGCGCGCCAGCAGCCGATTGGTCACGCCCGGCAACGCGTTCTGCTCGAGCAGCATCGTCGGATAGCGGCGCATCGAAGCAATCGCCACGACCGGTCCCGCGGCAAAACCGCCGACGCCAATCACCACATCGGGATGGTGCTTGGACACGACCCGCCACGCATCGATCGCCGCGGCCGGCAGCAGCAGCACTCCGCGGAGCCGCTCGAGCCACGACTTCGTTTTCAAACCGGCGACGCGGATCAGATCCAGTTGAAACCCTTCGCGCGGGACGACGCGGGCCTCGATGCCGTGCGCGGTGCCGACAAACGACACCAGCGTCGCCGGATCGCGGCGCATCAATTCGCGCGCCAGCGCAATTCCCGGGTACAAATGGCCGCCGGTGCCGCCGCCTGCGATGAGAATGCGCACCGGTCACGCCGCTCCCGTCTCCACCTGCGCATGCTGCGAAATGTTCAGCAGGACGCCGATCGCCAACAGGTTGATCAACATCGAAGAGCCGCCATTGCTGACGAGCGGCAGCGGAATCCCCTTGGTCGGCAGCAACCCGAGGACGACGCTGATGTTCACGAACGCCTGCAGGACCAGCATCATCGTGATGCCGAGCGCGAGATACGCGCCGAAACTGTCCGGCGCGCGCATCGCCGTGCGCAAGCCGCGCCAGGCGATCACGCAGAAGCACAACACCACCATCGACGCGCCCATCAGACCGGTTTCCTCGGATATCACCGCGAAGATGAAGTCGGTAAACGGCTCGGGCAGGTAGAACAGCTTCTGCACACCGCTCATGAGGCCCTTGCCGAACACGCCGCCGGTGCCGACCGCGATCAGGGACTGGATGATCTGGAAGCCGTCTCCGAGGGGATCAGCCCACGGATCCATGAACGTGAGCAGACGCCGGCGCCGGTAATCGGCCTGCATCAGGATCACGTACAACGCTGGCAACGCCAGCAGCGCGGCGCCCAGCAAGTAGCGATAGCTGATGCCGGCGGCGAACACCATCACGGAGACGACCGCCAGGAGCGACACCGCGGTGCCGAAATCGGGCTGCAGCAGGATCAATCCGACCAGCACGGCGACGATCAGGCCGATCGGCAACAGCGAATAGCCGACGTCGTTGATGCGGTGCCTGCGGCGCTCCAGGACCAGCGCGGTGAACAGAATCGCCGCCATCTTCGCCAGTTCGGAAGGCTGGATGCCGAACCCGCCGATGCCGAACCAGCGCCGCGTGCCGTTGATCGGGCGCGCGAACAGCACCGCGACGAGCATGAACCCGACCACCGCGAGCATCAGCCAGATCACGCGATCGTTGCGATAGGTGCGGTAGTCGATGCGCATCACGATCGACAGCACTGCCACCCCAATCACCGCCCACATGATCTGCCGCGAGACGAACAGATACGGCTGCTGAAAACGCTCCAGCGCCACGAGCGCCGAAGCGCTGTAGACCATGACGACGCTGGCGCAGATCAGCGCCAGGGTCGCCAGGAACAGCCACTTGTCGCTTTGTAGTTTCCTTGCCATACTCCTCCGCCCGGCCACCGCCGGGCACCACTACCGTCGATGCGCACCGCGGGCACTAAAGTTCGACCGCGATCCATCGATAAACCAGGTGCGCGTCGCAAGCAGTCAGTAGTCGCCAGTCGATCAGGGAATTCGGACACCAGCCTCGCAGACCGGGGCAGCCTGCGCTCCCAGCGACCAGCTCCAAATTGCCGCCAACCGGCTGACGACTACTCACTGCTTCCGCCTTCGCTCGCCCATCACCCAGTGAGCGTCGACGGACAAGCCCCTCCAGAGCTCACGCCTCGCTAATCAGCTTCTGCACCTCTTTTTTGAACTGGCGGCCGCGATCCGCGTAATCGGCGAACATGTCGAAGCTCGAACACGCCGGCGCAAGCAGCACCACGCCATCAGGAGCCGCCAGGTCCCAGGCCTGCCGCACCGCGTCGGCGAGCGTGTCCGCGTCGACTACCGGCACCACGTCTATCAGGGCCTGCCGCACCAGCGGCCTGGCCTCGCCAATGGCGACGACCGCGCGCCCGTGCGCCCGCAGCGGCGCCGCGAGATCCGTGAACTCGCCGCCCTTGTACTTGCCGCCGATGATCGCGACGACCTTGTCGAAGCTCTCGATCGACTTCGCGGCCGCGTCGATGTTGGTCGCCTTCGAGTCGTTGATGAAGCGCACGCTGCCTTTGGTGGCGACGAGCTCCATCACATGTTCGAGGCCGTGAAAGCCTGCGAGCGCCTGCGCGAGCGACGCGCCGCCGGCGCCGGCGAGGTGGCTGATCGTCGTCGCCGCGACGACATTGCTGAGCATGTGGCGGCCATGCAGATGCACGGCTGCGACCGGCAACAATGGGATGGCGCCTTCGGACGTGCGGTGCCAGACAAAGCCGCGCCCGACATGCACGTCGGCGGCGACGTCCTCGACGCTGTAGGTGACGAGCCGCCCGCGCACTTTCGATGTCATCGCTACCGCCTCCGTGCTGTCCGCGTTAACGACCGCCCAGTCGTCTGCGCGCTGATTGGCGAAGATCCGCATCTTGGCGGCCGCGTAGGCGGCTTGGTCAGGATGCCGATCGAGGTGATCGGGTGAGAAGTTGAGCAGCGCCGCGATCCACGGCCGAAAGCGGTCGGTGGTTTCGAGCTGGAAGCTGCTGGCCTCGATGACGTGCACCGTGTCCGCCGTCGACGCGTCGACCTGCGCGCTGACCGGCAGCCCGATGTTGCCGCCGACCAGGACGCGGCGGCCGGCGGCCTCCAGCATTCGGCCCACCAGCGTGGTGGTCGTCGACTTGCCCTTCGTGCCGGTAATCGCGACGATCGGGCCACGCAGCCAACGCGAGGCGAGCTCCAGCTCGCCAATCACCGGAACACCGGCGGCCCTGGCGAGCACGACCTCCCGCATTTCCAGCGGTACCCCGGGACTCATCACGATCAGATTCGATGATGTGAAGGTGCGGGTGTCGTGGCGACCGAGCTCGAGGCGGATGCCGGCGCTGCGCAACTCGGCCTCCTGCGGGATCTGCTGCTTGGCGTCGGTGAGCGTCACAACCGCGCCGCGACTGGCCAGCAGCTGCGCCGCGGCGACACCACTCCTCGCCGCGCCGACCACCAGCACGCGCTGCCCGCTGACCGAAAAGTCCGTTGCCGTCATCGCAGTTTCAATGTCGTCAAACTGAACAGCGCGAAAATGATCGCGACGATCAGAAAACGCGTGATCACCTTGGGCTCGGCCCAGCCGCTCAGTTCAAAGTGGTGATGCAAAGGCGCCATCTTGAAGATGCGCTTGCCGCGCAGCTTGTAGGAACCGACCTGCAACACGACGGATGCGGCTTCCAGCACGAACACCCCGCCGACGATCACGAGCAGCAATTCCTGCTTGATCAGGATGGCGACGGTGGCGATGGCGCCGCCAAGCGCCAGCGATCCGACGTCGCCCATGAAGATCTCAGCGGGGTGCGCGTTGTACCAGAGAAACCCCAGACTGGCGCCGACCAGCGCACCGCAGAACACCGTCAGTTCCGCGGCCGGCTCGAAGCGGACCAACAGGAGGTATTCCGCGAACACGCGGTGGCCGGTGACGTAGGCCAGCGCGGTGAAGGCGGCCGCGGCGACCGCGAACGTGCTGATCGCGAGGCCGTCAAGACCGTCGGTGAGGTTGACGGCGTTGCTCCAGGCGGCGAGGAAGAACGCGGCAAACGGCACATACAACCAGCCGATATCGGGGATCAGCTGCTTGAAGAACGGAAAGATCAGCCGCGTGTTGTAGACATTCAGGCTCGCGAGCCACATCAACAACAGCCCGAGCAACAGGCCGGCTAATACCTGCAGGCCAAATTTGTAACGGGGCGCGAGGCCCCCGGACGAGCGGCGGGTTATCTTCAAGTAATCGTCGAGAAAGCCGATGCCGCCGAACACGGCGGTCGTGACAACGGCGATCCACACGTAGATGTTGGTGAGGTCCGCCCACAACAACGTCGGCAGCAGCGCCGCCACCAGAATCAACAGTCCGCCCATCGTCGGCGTCCCCGCTTTGGCGCGATGCGACTCCGGACCCTCATGGCGGATCACCTGGCCGATCTGGAAGTCGCGCAGACGGCGGATCAGCCATGGCCCCATCACCAGACTGATGACGAGCGCCGTCATGCTCGCCGCCGCGGTGCGGAACGTGATGTAGCGGGCCACGTTCAGCACCGAAAACTGCGGGTAAAGCGACATCAGCAGGTGATACAGCATCAGCCGAACACCGTCGTCAGCCGTTCGACGATCACATCGGTGCGGACCCCGCGCGAGCCCTTGACCAGCACGACGTCGCCAGACGTGACCTGCTCTGCGATCGCCGCGGCCGCGGCGTCGCTGTCGGAAAAGTGCCGGACCGCGCCGGCAGGCAGGCCGGCCTCGATGGCGGCTTCGCCGAGCGCACGCGCAGGGTCGCCGCCAACGGTGAAGAGTTTCGACAAACGGCTGTTCGCCGCGACGCGTCCGCAGTCACGGTGCAGCGACTCGGACAGCTCGCCGAGCTCGAGCATTTCGCCGACCACCGCAATGCGCCGCGCGCCCCAGGAGCGCGCGACGACGTCGAGCGAACGCTGCAGCGCTGAGGGGCTCGAGTTGTAGGAATCGTCGATGACCGTCACGCCCTTCGGCAGGCGCAGCACGGCGCCGCGGCGTGACGACGGCTTCAGCGCAGCCACGCGTGTGGCAATGGTCTGTAGATCGACGCCCAGTTCGAGGGCGACCGCTGCCGCACACACCACGTTGAGCAAATGGCCGCGGCCAAGCAGCGGCACTTTGAGGTCGCATGCGGCGGTGCCGGCCACCAGTCGCGCGCGCGACCCATCGAGACCAAGGTCCTCGACGTCGACGGCGCGCACGTCGGCGCCGGGCGAGATGCCAAACGTGATCGTGCGGCCATGGAAGCGCCCGACCCGTGACATCACTCGCGGATCGTCGGCGTTGGCGACGAGCAGCGTCGCTGCGTCGCTGCCTTCCAGGATCTCGGCCTTCGCCTCGGCGATTGCGTCAGCGGAACCGAAGTGGCCGATGTGCGCTTCTCCGACGTTCGTCCACACGCGCACCTCCGGCGTCGCGATCTCGACCAACGTCCGAATTTCGCCGGCGTGATTCATGCCCAGTTCCATCACCGCCACTTCCGCCCCGTGCCGCAACTCGAGCAGCGACAGCGGCAGCCCGAGGTGGTTGTTCAAGTTCCCGACGTTCTTCACGACCCGATACCGCGCGTCAAGCAGCTCGGCGATCGTGTCTTTGGTGGTGGTCTTGCCGGCACTGCCGGTGATCGCCACCACTTTCGCTTCCGACTTCCGTCGCACGTGACGCGCCAGGTCCTGCAGCGCGCGGGTGGTGTCCCCCACCTCGATCACGAACGACTCGTTGTCCTCGCCGAGCGTGACCGGCCGGCTGACCACCAGTCCCGCGGCGCGGCGCTTCGACGCCGCCGTCGCGAAGTCGTGGCCATCGCGGCCGGCGACAATCGCGAAAAACAGATCGCCGGTCGCCAGGGTGCGCGAGTCGATCGAAAACCCGGTCACATACCGTTCTGCGTCCCCCTCGACCAGCCGGCCGTTGATCGCCGCCGCGATCTCCGCCGCGCTGAGCGCGATAGCTGCTGCCACGTCAGGCCTGTGCCGTCCCTGGCCGCCGCCGTTTCGCCAGCGCCATGCGCGCCGCCTCACCATCGTCGAAAGGCAGCACGCGATCGCCGATCTGCTGATACTTCTCGTGGCCCTTGCCGGCGATCAGCACCACGTCACCCGCTGTCGCGACGCCGATCGCGCGGTCGATGGCGGCGGCGCGGTCGACGACCGCCATCACCAATGGCGCGCGCGTCGACGCCTGCGTGCCCGCGGGGATGCCGCGTTCGATCTCTTCGATGATGCGCGCCGGATCTTCCGAACGCGGGTTGTCTGAAGTGATGACCACGACGTCGCTCAGGCGCGCCGCGACCATGCCCATCAACGGCCGTTTGGTGCGATCGCGATCGCCGCCGCAGCCGAATACGGTGATCAGCCGTTTCGCCGAAAGCGGCCGCGCCGTCTCGAGCAGATTGCGCAGCGCATCGTCGGTATGGGCGTAATCGACGACGACCGTCACGTCGTCCGCCGGCTCGGATACGACCTCGAAGCGCCCGGGTACGCCGGCGAGGCTGGCGATGCCGCGCTCAATCGCGTCGACCGCCACGTCGAGCGACAACGCGGCGGCCGTCGCGGCAAGGATGTTGTAGACGTTCGGACGGCCGACAAGCCTGGAGGCAATGTGAACGATGCCTTTCGGAGTGCGAATCTGGAAACGCAGCCCGGACAACGTCATGTCGATTGTCGACGGCGTCACATCGGCAGTCGCGTTGATCGCGTAGGTCAACGAGCGGCGGCAGATCTCGACAAGTGATGCGCCTCGCGGATCGTCCAGGTTGATCACACCCGCGGCGTCCGCCGGCAGCAGCTCGAACAGGCGCCGCTTGGCGGCGAAATACGCTTCCATATCCTCGTGAAAGTCGAGGTGGTCGCGGGTCAGGTTGGTGAAGACACCCCCGGCGAAGCGCATGGCGTCGACGCGTTTCAGCGACAACGCGTGCGAAGACACTTCCATCACCGCCGAGTGGCAACCCTGCATCAGCATCTCGCGCAGCAGCTGCTGCACGTCCGGCGCTTCCGGCGTGGTCCGCGACGCTTCGCGGTCTTCGCCACCGATGCGGTAGGCGACCGTTCCGAGCATGCCTGCGCGCAAACCGGCGGCATCGAGGATCGATGCGAGCAGGTACGAAGTCGTGGTCTTGCCGTTAGTGCCGGTCACGCCGATGACGGGCATTTGGCGGCTTGGATGGCCGAAGAACCGGTCGGCGAGGAGGGCGAGCGCCAGTCGTGCGTCGCGAACCGTGACCCACGGCACCGTGCCTCGCTCCGGGCGCGCCGATTCCGACACGATCGCGCGAGCGCCGCGCGCGACCGCCTGATCGGCAAAGGCATCGCCGTCCGCACGGAGTCCTTTCAGCGCCACGAACACCGCACCCGGCACCACACGCCGCGAGTCGTAGGCGATCGCCGTAACGGGCGTGCCGGCATCGAGCCCCGCGGGGGGCGTCTCCACCGCCACCTCGCGCAGGGTGTCCATCACGTCGCCCAGGGTCAACGCGGTTCTCCAGTGGCGGCAGCCTTTGTATCCAACGGCTTCACCAGCGATGCGGGACGCCGATCGAGGATCAGCGTGCAGGTCGCGCCGGACTCGAACGGCGAGCCGGCAGGCGGATGCTGCTCGACGACCATGCCCTCGCCCTGCATGCGCGCGGTCATCCCGAGGCGGGCCAGCTCGCGCAGCGCGTGGCGCGCGCTCATGCCGCGCAGATCGGGCAGGCCGGTGTCGGCCATGTTCACGGGCATCGCCACGACCGTTGGCGTGCCAACGGCGGCAGCGGGCGTGACGACACTCTCCTGATTGCGCGCCACCAGCACAGGCGGCGCCGGATTGATCGTCGGCGTCACGCCGATGTGCCGCATGCTCGCGTCGGCAATGCGTTTGAAGATCGGTGCGGCGATCGCGCCGCCGGTGTCGCCGCCGGCTCGCGGCGAATCGACCATCACGATCACCGTCAGCACCGGATTTCGCGAAGGGACGAAGCCGACAAACGACACGTTTTGCTGCGAGGCCGAGTAGCGGCCGTTCACGAGTTTGTCGGCGGTGCCGGTCTTCCCGGCCACGGTGTAGTTGACCAGCCGGGCGGCTTTTGCGGTGCCGTCGGTGACCACCTTCTCCATGATCGCGGTCAACGTCGCCGCGGTCTCCGGCAGGATCGCGCGGCGCACCGCCCGTGGCGGGACGACGGTGCGTTGGCTGCCTTTGATCACCGCGCGCACCACGTGCGGTTCGTACAACGTGCCGCCGTTGGCGATGACGCTGGCGGCGGCGGCCATTTGCAGGGGCGTCACGCCGACCTGGTAGCCCATCGACACCGAGGCCAGCGCGCTGTCGTTCAATTTCGAAGGATCCCAGACGATGCCGGGACTTTCGCCCGGGAAGTCCGGAGACGACGGCCGTCCAAAACCGAATCGGCGCACGTAGAGGCCCATGCGCTCGGCGCCGATCCTCAACCCGACCTTGATGGCGCCGACGTTGCTCGACTTCACCATCACATCGGTGAAGGACAGCGGACCGTAGCGGTACATGTCGTCGATGACGCGGCTGCCGAACCGAATCATGCCGGCCGACACGTCGATGACGTCGTCCGGCTTCACGACGCCTTCTTCGATGGCGGCCGACGCGGTGACGAGCTTGAAGGTCGAGCCGGGCTCGTAGAGATCCTGAACCGCGCGATTGCGGCGCGCGATCTCGGGAGCCGTGCTGTAGTCGTTCGGATTGAACGTCGGATAACTGGCCATCGCCAGGATCTCGCCGCTGTGCGGATCCATGATCACGGCCGTGCCGCCGTCGGCGCGCGCGGCTTCAACGCCGGCGCGCACTTCGCGCTCCGCGATGTGCTGCAGCTGCTCGTCGATGGTCAGCTCGATCGAGCCGCCCGCGGTCGGCGAGCGTTCGAGGCGGCTGAAGACCTGGCGACGCGCGTCGGTCTGCACGAGCAGCTTGCCTTCGCGCCCGCGCACCGTCTTGTCGTAGGTCGCTTCGAGGCCGCCGAGCCCGACGTTGTCGGTACCGACGTAGCCGAGCACGTGCGCGGCCAGCTCCCGGTTCGGATAGAAGCGGCGGCTTTCCTTGCGAAACGCCACGCCCGGCAGGCCGAGCGCCGCGACCCGCTCGGCCTGCAGCGGCGTAGCGCGCCGGCGCACATACGCGAAGGCGCGGGGCTGGGCCAGCCGCTCGCGCAGTTCGTCGCGCATCTTGCTGGTGCAATCCGCGAGCGCCTCACACAACGCCCCGGCCGCGGTCGATGGATCGTCGATCTCCGTGGGCACTGCATAGATGGTGTCGGCGTCGACGCTGTAGGCGAGCAGGCGGCCGTGGCGATCGTAGATCTCGCCACGCTTCGCAGGTGCCACGACCGTGCTCATCTGCTGGCGGTCGGCGCGTGCGACCAATTGATCGTGCTGCATGACCTGCAGGACGACCAGGCGTGCCTCGATGCCGACCACCCAGAGTACGAGCACCGCCGCGGCCACCAGGAGGCGGCTTTTCAACACGGAGCGCCAGTTCGGGTCAGGCTGCTGGGACACGCAACATTTCCGAGAATCGTCAGCGCGACGCCACGACCGACGTCGCCGGCGGGGGACTCGATGTCACGCGCTCGAGCACGACCGCTTCGCCGTCCGCCGGCGCGACCATGCCGAGCCGTTCGGTGGCGAGCTTCTCGATGCGTTGCGGCGATCGCAGCGTCTCCATCTCGAGCCGCAGGTGGCGGTTGATGTCGCTCTCCGCGGCGCGATCGCGCTGCATCTGCTCGAGGCGGTAGCCATGCCGCAACAGCTCGAAATGCTGCCAGGCGGAAAACAGCAGCACGAGCACCAGCACGACGCCGATGCCGAGCGATTGCCAGAGATCGCGAAGCCGGCGTTCGTCGACTTCGCGCACGATCTGGTTGTTGCGGAAGTCCTTGCGAATTTCGTATTCGAAGGTTCCTGCCTTGTCCATATCCCCCCCCTAACGAACCCGAACGGCGCCGCGCAGTTTCGCGCTGCGCGCGCGCGGATTGACCGCGGCTTCGGCATCCGACGCGACGATCGGATGCTTCGTGAGCAACTCGATCCGTGCGTCCTCTCCGCGGCTCAAGGCGCGGAGCGTGTGTTTCACCAGCCGATCCTCGAGCGAGTGAAACGCGATGACGGCGATCCGCCCGCCGGTCTGCAGCCTCGCCACGGCTGAGCCGATAAACGAATCGAGCCCGTCCAGCTCGCGATTGACCCAGATCCGAAGCGCCTGGAAGGTGCGCGTCGCCGGATCGATCCGCTGCCATCCACGCGCGGCGACGGCGCGCCGCACAATCTCCGCGAGGCGCCCCGTCGTCTCGATGCGCGCTTCCTCACGAGCCCGCACGATCGCCCGGGCCACCTGCCGCGAGCGCCGCTCTTCGCCGAACTGGAAGATCGCGTCGGCGAGCTCGCGCTCATCCGCGCGGTCGATCAGTTCCGCCGCGGTCTCGCCCGTTGTGCGGTCCATCCGCATGTCGAGCGGCTCATCGCGGCGAAAACTGAAGCCGCGGCCCTCGGCGTCGAGCTGCATCGACGAGACGCCAAAATCCGCCAGCACCCCCGACACGTCACCGACGCCCTCCGCGTCGAGCACGCTCGCCAGCTCGCGATAGTCCGCATGGACGAACGTGACGCGCCCGCCGAACGGTGCCAGCACTTCCCGCGCGATCGCCAGCGCATCGACGTCGCGATCGATGCCGATCAGCCGCGTCGCGCCGCGCTCGAGCAACATCCGCGCGTGGCCGCCAAGACCGAGCGTGCAATCCACGAACACGCCGCCGCGCTCCGGCTGCAGCAGCGACCGCACTTCGTCGACGAGAACCGGAACGTGCGTCGGTTCTGCCAATCGCTAGATCCCGAAGCCGGAAAGCTCCTTGGCGTCCGCGTCGGTGAACGGTTCCGCCGACAACTTCGCGACCAGGCGCTCGTGGTTCCACACCTCGAGATAACTCTGCTGGCCGAGCACGTCGACATCGCCCGTGATCTGGGCGCTGTCCCGCAGCCGCTGCTGGATGACGACGCGACCCTGTGAATCGAGCTCCGCGACCTGGCCGTAAAAGTTCACGCGGTCGAGAAACCGCAGCCGCGCGGGATTCGTGGAGGGGACCTGTGCCAGCCGCTGTTCGATGGCGGCCCACACCGGCATGGGGTAGATGCGCACGGACTGCCCCGTCAGGCTCGTGACGAACAGTTCCGGGCCGTGATCTTTTTGAATCACGGCGCGAAAAGCGTTCGGAACCTTGAGCCGTCCCTTATCATCAATTTTCGCCGGCGCGTTGCCTCGCAGCACGCCGTTGAATCCACTTTGCTCCACAAAAATCCACTGAGATAGTAGAGACAGGCTCTGGTGTTGTCAACGTCGAACTGCGTTAAACGATTGACAGAGTAGGCGTTACGCTTTTTGTTCGCCAACAATTCGAACCCCCGTCAAATTTTTGACTACCACATCTTCGATGGGGGCGAAAGCGCGGCGACACCGCGTGCTACGATTGCCGTTTCAAGTCAGAGGATTTTCTTCGCATGCTGCACGCCGCGCTGATCGGCTTCCCTTCCACCGGAAAATCCACGCTTTTTCAGTTGATGACCAGCGCCAAAGATGCGCCGCGCGGCAAGGGCGATACGGCGATCGGCATATCCAAAGTGCCGGATGAACGGCTGTCGAAGCTGACGGCCATCTTCAACCCGAAGAAAACGGTCCCGGCGACCATCGAATTCACGGACATGATTGCGCCCGGCCGCAGCGGCGCGGCGGCATTGGTCGACGTCGCCGGCTACAAGAACGCCGACGCGTTGGTGCATGTCGTGCGCGCCTTCCGCGATCCGTCGGTGCCGCATCCGGCAGGATCCGTCGATCCGGCGCGCGACGCGCAGGCGATGGAGGACGAATTGATCCTCGCCGACCTCGGCGTTGTCGAGCGCCGGCTCGAGCGAATGGAGAAGGATCTCAAGAAGAACAAGTCCGCGGAGCTCGAAAAGGAGCGCGAGCTGTTGCTGAAATGCAAGGCCGCGCTCGAGAACGGTCAGCCGCTGCGCGCGCTCGGATTGGCCGGCGAAGATCTGCGCCGACTGCGCGGCTTCCAGCTGCTCTCGGCGAAGCCTTTGCTTGTCGTCATCAATCTCGACGAGGCGGACGCGGAAGCGGCGGCCAGCGTGGAGCGCGCCGCGGACGTCACCGGCATGAAGGCCTTTCTCTCGCGCGAAGGCACGCGCGCCGTGCCGCTGTGCGCGAAGATCGAGCTGGAGATCGCCGCGCTGGAGCCGGCGGATGCGGACGCCTTCCTCGAGGACATGGGGCTCGGCGAGTCGGGGCTCGATCGCGTGATTCGCGCCAGCTACGATCTGCTCGGCTACATGTCCTTTCTCACCGTCGGCGAAGACGAGTGCCGCGCCTGGTCGATTCGGCGCGGCAGCAGCGCGCTCGAAGCCGCCGGCGAAATTCACAGCGACATTCAACGCGGGTTCATCCGTGCCGAAGTCGTCGCCTACGACGCATTCATGGCGCGCGGCTCGATGGCCGCGTGCCGTGACGCCGGCGAGCTCCGCCTCGAGGGCAAGGATTACGTCGTGCAGGACGGCGACATCATCAACTTCCGCCACGCCACCTGACGATGGCCGCGCCGGAGTCCGTCACCGTCGTCGTCCCGGCATTCAACGAAGGCGCGAGCATCGGCGCAGTGATCACCGAATTGCGTGCCGCCGCGCCCTGGCATGAGGTGCTGGTGATCGACGACGGCTCGAGCGACGATACCGCGCAGGCGGCGGCCGCGGCCGGCGCGCGCGTCGTGCGCCATCCCTACAACAAGGGCAACGGCGCGGCGGTCAAGACCGCGATTCGATCGGCGCTCGGCGAGTGGATCGCGATCGTCGACGGCGACGGCCAGCACCAGCCCGCTGATGCGCTGCGGCTGATTTCGCGGCTGGGCGACTACGATCTGGTCATCGGCGCGCGGCATCCGCATACACAAGCCACCATCGGCCGGCGCG
>Ga0196963_10001432_pt1 | contig 16203 bp, 8 predicted proteins | sample S1_5metaG_FD_148600 | JGI IMG/M metagenome (GOLD analysis project Ga0196963, IMG submission 148600) | Soil microbial communities from Anza Borrego desert, Southern California, United States - S1_5 | ecosystem: Environmental > Terrestrial > Soil > Desert | place: USA: California | collected... | reverse complement strand
TGCGATTCGGTGCGCCGCCTGTTCGAGGGCGGGGAGTTGACCGACGACGACGGCGTCTTCGAGGCGTTCTGCACGGACGAGGTCCTGTCGCCGCTCGCTCGCGATCCGCGATGGACGAGCGACCGGCCCGACCGACCAATGATCGTGGGGTTCACGTACGGCGGCGACCCCGACGACTTCCTGCGGTCGGCCACGCGGGCGAACCCGTACCCGCGCGTGATCGAGTTGTGGGGCGAGCGCTGGCGGGCGGAGGAACTCGAAGCCCGCATCAAGAAACCGTCGTGAGGTCGCGGGCGGACTCGCGGGCGGTTAGACGGCCGACGGAACGACGCCGACGCACGTCGGGTGAGAGCCGTTCGTGCGACGCCCGCCCCTCGTCCGCCGGAACGCCCCCGCCGCACGCCCGGCGAGGACCGATCGGACGTCCACCCCGCTCTCCCGCGTGCGGCGGGGGCGGCCGTCCGTGTCGCGCTCGGCAGCCTATCTCATGAACCTTCGGCGTGGGAGGGGGCGGGAGTGTGCGCGGCGCGCATCCGCATTGGCGGGCGATTACACCCACCCCACGCGTGGACGCTGGGCCGCCGCGCCTACTTCCCCTTGATTCCGAACACCGCCGTCACGCTGACGCGCACGGTCACGCCGGCCGGGTCCGTCCCCGTCGCCTCGTCCTCGTCGGCCGACGCGGGCGGGGTCATGCCCATCGCACGGTACCTGCGGTACTCCATCATCTGCTCGGCGTCGCTCGCCGACTGCGACGATAGCTGCCGCACGTCGCCGAGTTCGGCCGCGGCGGCCCGGGCGATCTCGCCCGCCTGCGCCTTGGCCTTCTTGAACGCCTCGGCCGTCGCCTTCACGCGCTCGTCCGCCGGGATCTTGCAGACGTACGAGAACGACGGCTCGCCCGGGGCGGCCCCGGCCTCGTCGCCGCCGTTCATCGCCGCCAGTTCCTCGCGCCGCTCCTGCTCCTCGAGGGACGCGACCTTCGCCTCGCCCAGGTCGGCCTTCTTGATCTTGTCCTGGAGCTCCTGCCCGGCGATCAGGCGCTCCTCGGGCGTGGCGGCGGTGATCGGCCAGTCGGCCTTCAGCACCGTCATCACGCGCTGGGGCGGCGCGGCGGCGGGGTTGGTGGCGGGCCTGGCGGCCCCGCCGCCGCCGCGCATCCGCGACCGCATGATCTGTTCCATCTGGGCCCGTTGGTCGCCCGGGCCGCCGGCCACGCGGGGGTCCTCGAACGCCACGGACGCCTCGGCCGCGCCGAGGGTCGCGAGCTTCTTCCGCGCCGACTCCTGCCGGGCCTTGAGCTGGGCCAGCGCGTCCTTGAGCGTCTTGCCCTCGCCCTGCAGCATCACCTGCACGCGCATCACGTCCGGGGCGCGCTTGATCGTCGCCGCGCCGGTGCCGGTCACGGTCGGCTCGGCGGGCGATTCCGCTTGCGCGGTGCCCGCGGTCAGCGCGAGTGCTCCGAGAACCCACCCGAACACCGAACGCTTGTTCACCGTCATGATTGCTCCCTCCAAAGTTGTTTGTCGTCGTCGTCGACGTTTACAGGCAACGCGTGTGACCTCACCACGCAACCCACGGAACAAGTTCCGTGGGCTTTCCGGCGGGCGCCGTCGCTATCTCGCGCCGGGTGATCCTCGCTCCCAGCCACTCACCCGCTCTCCGACTCTCTGCGTCCTCTGCGCCTCTGCGGTGAACTTTCCGCGGACGTCACCGCAGCCGTTCCATGCCGACCTCGTCGCGGATCTTCTTGCGGAGCAGCAGCAGCCGCTCGCCCGTCATGCCGCGGATCGTCCAGTAGAACTCGCCGACGCTGTGGCTGTCCTTCTCGAACGTCTTGTAGATCTCCTCGGCCAGCGGGGCGAGGTCTTCGGCGTTGACGACCGTGACCGCCCGGTACAGCAGGCGGCGCGAGCGGTCGTCGCCGGTGCGCTCGGATCGCCAGTACGCGACGAGCGGGTCGATGCCGGCCCGGTCGCCGGTGAGCGCCAGCAGGTACCCCGCCAGCGCCGCCGTCTCGCCGCCGGTTTTCAACAGCGGGCGGAGCACGGCCGGGTCGATCCTGGGCGGGGCCTCGATGACGATCTGCTGACCACTACTGAAGCTGCGGATCGATTGGAGGTCCGGGTTGTTGACCGACACGTAGAACGCGTCGGCGAAGTACTGCAGATCGTCGGAGCCGGTGGTGAGGTAGCGCAGCGCGAGGAGGCGCTCGTCGGGCGGGCCGTCCGCGCCACCACGCCGGCTGGGCTTCTTCGGCAGTGCGGTCGTCTTCGCAGGCGGTGCCGCGGACAGCGCGGCGACGGCCGCGGCGATTCCGTCCGCCTTCTTGCTCGCCACCAGCAGCACCTGGAACGCATCCGTCTTCAGCGCCGCGGGCGCGGCCGGGTCCGCGCGGACCGCGGTCGCCGCCGCGACCGCCTCGTCCAGCGACGCGCGGAGCAGCAGCGCCAGCGCGACGCGCCGCTGCGACTCCCCGCCGGCTTTGGCGCGCGGGCCCGCCGCCTCGGTCACCGTCTTGCGATCCGCGTCCGGCAAATCGGAGCTGTAGTACCGCCCGCCGAAGTACATCCGCTGCAGACCGTCGTAGACCGTCGACTCGAGTTCCGCGCCGTTCGGGCGCGTCAGCAACTCCCAGATCGCCGGGGCGGCCGCCGGCTCCTTGAGCGTCGTCATCTGCCCGATCGTCAGCCGCAGGTCCTTCTCGGCGGTCGACGCGGCGACGCAGAACTTGAACAGCTCGACGCGCGGCCCGAGCGCCAGCCACGGCAGCGCCTCGGCCGCCTTGGCCGCCAGCCGCGGCTCGGCCCGCACCGCCCCGCGGATCAATTCGAGCGGCTTGGCGTCGTCCGCGTCCAGCGCCAGCACGGCCAGCGCGCCGTCGAGCCGCGTCTCGGCCCCGGGCTGGGTCGTCAGGGCCCGCAACTCCGGCAACACGCCGGCCATCCACGCCGGCCGGCCCACGCCCTTGCGGAAGTCGGCCGCCCACCTGCCCCGGTCGTCGCCGGACGGCTCGCGCACGACCGGCCGCCCGTTGATGTAGCTGACGGTCGTGTCCTCGGCGGGTCGCATCCCGCCGACCATCGTGAACAGCGACCGCGCCGCCCACATGCGCACGCCGACGACCGGGTCCTTCAGCGCCGCCGTCACCTCTTTCTCGACTTCGTGCGTCATCGAGCAGAGGGCGCCGATCGCCTGCGACCGGACGCGGTCGTCGGCGTGGGCGCACATCGCGCGCACGTGCTTCTCCGCCGCCGCCTTCGTGTTCCGCCCGCGCGCCAGCGCCTTGATCAGGTCGCCCGCCAGCTCCGGGTGGCGCTCGGCGGCCTTGGCCATCGGGTCGACCGCGACCGCCAGGTCCGCGTCGGCCAGCGTGTTCACCGCCCGGCTGACCACGAACCCGTCGGGGTCGTCGAGCAGCTTGACCATCGCCATGTAGATGTCGGCCTTGCGCTCCTCGGTCAGGTTGATCCCGCTGCTGCTCCGCTGGTTGGTCATCTCGGCCAGCGCCTCGGCCGTCTCCGCGCGGACGCGCCAGTTCACGTGCCCCAGCAGCCCGAGCAAGCCGCGCACGGCCGGCTCGGTCTTGCTCTGCCGCAGCACGCGGGCGCCGTGGACGATCAAATCGACGTCCGGCTCCTTGGCGACGAAGTCGACCACCGCCTGCACCAGCGCGGGCGACGGGTTCTCGCCGACCTGCTTGAGCACGGCGGCCCGCACGTTCAGGTCCGGGTCGGCCAGCAGCCCGACCAGCGCCCGCCCGGCGTCGCCCTTCCCGGCCGCCCCGAGCCCGCGCAAACTGATCTCGCGGACGAGCGGGTCCGGGTCGGCGAACAGCTCGAGGAGCAGCGGCGCGTCTCCCGCGCCGGCGCGCGCCACCAATTCGTCCGCCGCCGCGCGGCGCGTACCCGCCGCCGTCGCCGCCAGGCGCTCGATCCCGCCCGGCCAGGCGAGCGTGAGCCCGTCGCGCGCCGCCAGGCGGTAGCGGAGGGCGAGCAGGCGCTCGCGGGCGGCGTCGGTCGTCGCGGCGGCCGCGCGGCGGCGCACGTCCGCCATCAGCCCGCGCCCGACCCGCGCCAGCCGCTCGCGCGCCGCGGCCGCCGCCTCGTCGGACGGCGCGTTGACCATCGCGTCGATCTCGCGCCCGGCCGCCGCCAGGTCGTCGGCCGACAGCTCGACGGGCGCGGTCGTCGGCTTGCTCGCCGCCCCGGCCACCGCCGTTGCCGCAGCGCCCGACGCCGCCCATTCGACCAGCTTGCCCACGCGCTCGGGCGTGACCGTCTCGGGCCGCCACGGGTCCAGCCCGTCGACCGGCGCACGCCACGCGGTCAGCACCTCCAGGCACGACAGGCGCGTCCCCAAATCGCCCTTGGCGATCGCCTCGACGACCACCCCGGCCGTCTGCTTCGGGTGGGCGAGCACGCGGCGGATCGCCGCCTCGCGCGGGCCGGCATCGGCGCCGCCGAGGTGCTTCACCAGCGACGCGACCGCCGGGCCATCCGGGGGCGCGGGGTCGAGCAACTCGTCGCCCGCCGTCGCCGTCGCCGCCGCGTGATGCTCCTCGAGCCACTTGGCCAGGTCCGCCGCCGGCATCGCCGCTTCGGTCACGGCCACGCGCCGCCCGGATGCGGCCATTAGCCGCACGACCGGGAGAGTCCCGCCCTGCAGCAATCCCGCCGCGGCCTCGGGCGACCGGGCTGCGTCGATCCGCACGAGCGTCCACTTCGCCAGCGCCTCGGCCGCCTCGGGTTTGGCTAGCTCGGCGTCCAGCGCCGCGCACGGCTTGCACCCGTCCTCGCCCACGACCACGAGCACCGGCCGGTTCTCCCGCAGCGCCTCCGCGAACGCCGCCGCGGGCTCGTCGTGCCACTTGCTCGGGCGAGCGTGCGGTTGCTTTGCTGCCGCGGTCTGGATCGTGACAGGCGCGTCCGCGGGCGGGGGCGGCGACAGGGCGCCCACCGTGACCGACCACGCCAGCGCCACCCCCGCGCACGCTCGGCATATCACAAGGCGCGACGCCTCCCCTGCCGCTTGCGGCTTCGCCCCGTTGCCCGCGCGCGAGCGCAACTCCGGGACTCCCCCGCCCCATCGATCTTCCGCGGGTCGCGTCATCGTCCACCGCTCCCTGTGCCCTTGTCGTGGGCGATCTTCGGCCAATACGTGTCGTAGTTGAACGCCGGGCTGTTCTCGTGGTCGTGGCACCGCGCGCACTGGTCGGCCGCGCGCCACGGGGTCCGCGCCGCCGCCGGGCTCGCGGCGTGCGCCGCCGACGGGCCGTGGCAGCTCTCGCACCCGACGTGCACCTTCGCCGTCCCGATCGACATCCGGTCGAACCCGCCCGGCATCGCGAACCCCGTCGTGTGGCACGACTGGCACGACGCGTCGGCCTGATACCCCTTGCCGTGAATCGTGTCGAACGCGTGCGCGTGCTTCGATTGCTTCCACACTGCCGTGTCGGCCGGGTGGCACGCCGCGCACGCCGCCGACCCCGCGACCTTGAACCCGGCCGGCGTGCCCGGCGGGGGCGGCTCGACCACGCCGGTGTCCTTCGCCGAATAATCCCGCTGAACGAGCCGGTCGAGGAACGCGCGGACGTTGCCGGTCTGGTCGGCCGCGTCGGCGAGCTTCGGGCCCATCTCGACGACCTCGCCCGTCCACGCCGCCCCGCCCGCGGGCGCGTCCAGGCGCACGAGGAACTTTCCCTTGTTCGTCGCCGCCGCCAGCAACACCGGCCCGACGCGCCGCGGGGCCACCGCCTGCCCGGTCGGCCCGCCCACGACCGCGTCGACCTCCGGCAGCCCCGCCGCCAGCGCCGCCAGCTCGTCCTCCGGCAAATACGCCAGCACGACCACCACCCGCCCCTTCGCACTCGCCGGGAATTTTGCGAGCGCGTCGAGCACGCCCGCGCGCGGGTCGCTCACCGTGATCCCGTTCGCGGCGTACCGCGGCGACACGACGCCGACGACCAGGAACGTCCGCCCGCCCGCCTCCACCTCGCGCGCCGCCGGCGCGATCGGTTTGCCGTCCGCGCCTCGCGCGTTCGCCGAGACGAGCGGGGTGCCCGTACGCGTTACGAGGTCGCGGAGCGCATCGGCGCCCAGCGCGAGCTCGCTCTTGCCCAGGTTGTGGGCCGCGACGCCCATCGCGCGCTCGCCGCTCAGGATCGCCTCGAACTTGTCCCGGTGGTAGCCGCTGACGCCGCCCGCCGCGCCGCCGGCGTCGAGGTAGAGCACGTCCGCGCCGCCGCCGCCGCCGCGCAGCCCGGCCAGGTACGTCCCGCGGCGCGGGAGCCCGCCCGCCTGGTTGGACGCGCACCCGCACGGCGTCAGCCACCCGGCCGTGTCGCCGCTGACCGCGATCACGACGGACTTCGGACTCGCGGTCGGGGTAGCCCGCTCGCACCCCGTCGCCGGAATGATCAGCGCGCCCAGACCGACCAGGAATATTGCCGCGCCCAATTGCCGCATGTGCCTCTTCGAATCCCGCGCCCCGTCGACGTTCTCCCGGTCGCTGAAGTGACCAGGCCTCATGATCTCACCGATGCCCGACCACGCTTCTGCCTTGTGCACCGCGCCACTGCCTACTGCCTACTGACTACTCGCTTCGCGACCCGCCCGCTGAAGCGGGCTCGCCGATCAATGCGTCAGCGCGTACGCCAGAATGTTCACGTTCACCTGCACGCAGTTCGTGATCTCGTTCCCGCCGCAGCAGCAGCAGCCCTGCGTGTGCGCGGTGTCGTTCAGCCCGTCCTGCGAGTACAGCACGCCCAGCCGCCCGCCCATGCTCACGCCCTCGAGCGGGCGGATCGACCCGTGCTTCGCCTTGAGCTCCGTGATGTCGTGCACCGTGTGAAAGACCGGGTGCGTCATCGGGATCGCCGCCAGCGGGGCGTCGGCGAACACCTTCGCCATCTCCGACCGGAACGACCGGTCCCAATCCGGCGACGAGCACCCGGCCGACGCCAACAAAAACCCGCCGCGCTCGACGTACTTCCGCAAGTTCTGCCGCTCCGAGTCCAGCAGCTCGAACGCCCCCTCCCCGGTCATGATGACCATCGGGAACTCGAACAGCTCCTCGCCCGCGAGCTTGACCGCGTGGAACCGCCGGCTCGTCGAGATCGACGACGCCTTCTCCGCCTCGACCAGGAAGTGGTCCGAAAAACACTTGCTCGTCTTCGTGCCCGCATACACGAGGTTGGCGACCTGCACGATCCCCTGCGTCTCCCCGCCCGCCTGCTTGGGCTCGGCGCCGGCGGGCTTGCCGGCCGCGGGCGTTTCGGGCTTTGCCGGCGCCGCCGCAGGCGCATCCAACTTCGCGGGCGCAGCCGGCTTCGCCGTTTCCGGCGCCGGCGCGTCCGCCGCGATGAGCACACCCATCGGGAGCGCGGCCGCAACAAGCATCGCAATCATCTTACGGTTCATGACGAGTCCTTTTCGTATCACGGAACGCCCCGGCCAAACATCCCTCTCTTCTCTGCGCAACCTCCGCGTCCTCTGCGTCTCCGCGGTGAATCTTCAGCGCATTCACTTCGTCCCGATCTCGTCCGCGACCCGGCGGAAGTAGTCGCCCACGCGCCGCTTGTACGCCGCCGGCACCGTCGCGTCGGATTCGCCCGTCGACGTGCCCTTGCCGCCGACGCCGATGTCGCCCGGGTTGCCGCGGTCCGTCATCCCGCCGCGCCCGTCGCCGGCCACGCCCTTGTCGGAGCGCCCGCCGCCGCCGCGCGACTCGCGCGCCGCCCGCGCCAACTCGCCGTACATGCCGACGTTCCGCAGCGTGCTCCGGCGGGCCGTCTGCCCGCCGCCGCCGCCACCCCCGCCGCCGCGCGACAATCCTTCCGCGCCCAACAATTGGTCGATCGTGTTCCCGAGCCCGTCGGCCAGGCCGGGCTGGAAGACGAGCTTGCCCAGGGCCCCGTCGCCCATGCCCTTGGCCCGGGAGATGAACTGCTCGAGGATGTCCGCGGCCTCCTTGGCCTTGGCGTGGCCGCCCGTCCCGTCGAAGTCGGCCAGGCGCTCCTGGGCCTCGCTCATCGCCTCGTTCGCCCCGCTCTCGCGCACCTTCTGCACGAACTCCTGGGCCGTCTTCTGCAGCTCCGCGTACTCCTCCTCCGAGATCCCCAGCGCCGCCCGCTCGATGTCGCCGAGCAGCTCCATCAGGTCCTGGCGCAGCGCCAGTTCCTCCTCCTCCATGTCGCGCATCCGCGCCTTGTCCTTCGGGTCGACGGCCTTGGCCTTGTCCTTCAAGCTCGCCGCCCGGTCGGCCAGGTCCCGCTGCCGCTCGTAGATCACGACGAACCGCGCCTGCGCCTCGATCAGCGGGAAGACCCGCGCCAGGTGGTCGAGCGGGATCGTCACGTCCTTGTCGAACTTCTCCCCCGCCCCGCCCAGCCGCTTGGCGAGCTCGCCCAGCTTGCCGGCCAGCCCGCCCACCGTCTGCCCAGGCTTCTTGCCGGCGGCCTCCGCCTCCTTGGCCGCCTTCTCGAGCTCCTCCGCGAGTTTTTCCAGGTCGCCGGCGAGCTTCCGGTCGATGTCGAACGGCAAATCGTCCTTCGCCGCCTTGCGAACCGCTTCCGCGTCCTTCGCCATCCGCTCGGCCAGTTCCTCGATCCGCTTCTTGAGCGCCTCATCCACCTCGCCCGCGGCCTCCTTCTTCGCCAGCTCCTCCTGCAACTTCTTCAGTTCCTCCGCCGCCCCTTCCAAACGCCTTCGCGCCTCGGCGTACTTCGACTGCAGCACCTCCATCCCCTCGCGCGCCAGCACCATCCGCTTCAGGTCCGCGTCCGAGATGATCCGCACGACCGCGACCGTACTCTCGGACCCCTTCGCCCCGGCCGGGTCGTTGTCCTCCACCCGCGCGAACACCTTGATCGTGTCCCCAGGCTTTAGCCCGAGCTTCGACAATTCCACCTTCGTCCCGCCCGGAAATCTCACCGGCGGCGGTTGCGGCACCGCCAACTCCATCGGAAGCGCCCGCGAGTCGTTCAAGCTGCGGAACAGCTGCACGCGGGATACGCCGTAATCGTCCTCGGCGATCACCTCCATCGGCAGCACGCTCGACGGCGTCGCATACGAGTTGGCCATCGGCTGGACGAGCCGGACGAACGGGCGCTCGTCCGTCAGCAGCGTGACGGGAATACCGATCGCATCGGTCGAAGATTGACCGTCCGTGTCGGTGACGCGCAGCGTGAGCTTGCCGGCCTTGGCGAGCGCCAGCTTGCCCGCGGCCTCGTGACTCCCGCCGGCGGTCATCACGACGGCCGCGCCGCCTTCCACATCGATCACCCCGCCGCTCAGCGGGCGATTACTCTTGGCAAACAGTTCGACCGTCGTCCCCGCGAGTCCGGAGATCCCGTCCTGCGGGATCGCCCCCTCGAACGGCGGGCGGTTCGTATACGCGGGCGGCGTGACGCGCACGCGCACCGCCTCGATCCGCGGAACCGTCACCACCGCCACCTTGAACCGCTGGCTCCGCGCCCCGGTCGCGCGGACGTGATAAGTCGTCTGTGCCGTGACGTTGGCGAGCGTCGCCCGCCACTTCCCGCCCCCCTCGTCGAACATCGGCAGCACGTCGCCCGGCCCGTCGCCCACGACGACCTCGGCCTTCTCGATCACCTCGCCCTCGGTGCCGGCCGAGACCGTCACGTCGAACCCCTGGCCGTAGACGACGCGCGCGTTGCCCGGCTCGACTTTGAGTTGCAACCGCGAGTACGGCGGGTGGTCGCCGAACGGGTCCGTGAACCGGGCCCACAGCGCCCCCGCCATGCGCGGGGCCGACATCGCGACGATGCCCGTCGCGAGCATGGCCATGCCCGCCGCGCCCCACGGGCGCTTGAGCACCGTAGCCGGCACGGCGCGCCCCGGCTCGATCGCGGCAACGAGCTGTCCCGCCCGCGCGACGGCCATCTGCGCCAGTCCGCCCGAAACGTCCGACGTGGCAGGCCCGCGCGCCAGGTCGACACCGGTCCGGATCTGCCCGCGCGACCCGGCCACCTCATCCAGCCGCCGCGCAACGGCGTCCGCCCGGCCCTGCCGCAACGCGACCGACCCCGCCCACCCGACCAGCGCGACGCCCGCCAACACCGACGCCCACGCCGCCGCGGCGCGCACGCCCCCCGCCAAATCGAACATGAGGTCGATCCACATCCACCCGACCAGCAGCACTACGCACGCGAGCAACCCCCACCCGATGCCGCGCGCGGCCCCCAAGGCCAGGAGCCGTCGCCGAATCGCCGCCAGTTTTTCCGACAGTTGCTGGTTCAAGTGCCACCCGCTTTCTGGTGAGTCATGTTACCCGGGCCCTGACCGGACGGGTCGGGAAAACGCGGAAAATCGACGCGCGCATCCCGTCCGTAATAGCCGCCGGCGGAAGCCGCCGGTTGCGTCGCAAACCGACACGCGTTTTACGCACGGTTTTCTCATCAGATCAGCCCGCTGTTGCGCCGCAGCGCCCACGTCGCGCCCCACAGCCCGATCACGAGCGCCAACACCCACCACCGGTCCCACGCCGTCGTCCGGCGGACCGCCGCCGGGCGATTCTTCTGCACGTAATTCTCGAACTGCTTTCCGATCTGCTCCACCGCCGCGTCGTCCGCCAGCACCGCCCCGCCCGTGTCGTCGGCGATCCGCTTCATCAGGTCGGGCCGGGCCGCCAGATTCAGTTGCTCGTCCCCGAAGGACCGCACGTCGAACACGGTCCGCAGATCCGCCCCCGTGTCCGCCCCCGCGAGCCGCGCCTGGTACCGCCCCACCGGCAGCTTGCCGAAGCTCACGCGATAACTCCCCGGCTCTTCGCCCACGGGCGCCGGCCGCGCCCGGCCGCGGACTTCCGACTCGCCCGCGATTAACTCGACCTCCGGCATCTTCGCGCCCGATTCCTCCTCGCGCGAGAAGACCGAAAGCGTCGCGTCTTCGGTCGTCGTGAAGCTCACCTTGTCGGTCCGGAGCGTGAGCTTCTGCCCGGGCAACAAATTGGCCCCGGAGATGAGCCACCGCAACACGCTGTGCCAGAGCGACGAATACGCGTCGTCCGCCGACTGCTCGTCCGGCGGCGAAAACGCCCACCGCCACATCCCCGCGCCCTCGATCGCCACGACCCGGCCCGCGCCGTACGGCTGATACACGACCGCAGGCGAATCGCCCGACCCGCCCGCGGCCCCCGTCGCGAGAACCACCGACAGCGGCTTGTCCGGCTGAACTTGCGACGCCGTCGCCAGCGCCGGCAGCCGCGCGAACGCCTCCTCCGCCGCCCCGCCCATCCACTGCAAATCGCGCCCGGGCTCGGTCAGCTTTACGCGAACGCGCGACTCGCGGGTGGGCGTCCACTTCACCGGCAATAGCTTTGCCAGCCCCTGGTTCACCTGCGCCGTCGGCGACCCGCGGTAACACACGAGTGACCCACCGTCCTGCGCGATCCAGTTCTGCAAATGCCCGACGGCGGCCTCAGTCAAAAAGACCTCCGCATCCCGCCCGAGCACGACCACCTGATACCCGCGCAGCCGGTCCGCGCTGCCGAGCACGTCGGCGGCGTCGGTGATGACCTGCCAGGTTTCACTCCGCGCCGGCGGCGCGCCAGGCGCGGGGGCCGCCGGTGTGGCCCCCGCGTGGCTCATCGTCCGCCGAATCAGCCGCCCCTCCGCCATCTTCACGACGCTGTCAAGCGCCACCGACGGGTCCGCCGAGAGCGTCCGCACCAGGAACTTCGAATCCCAGTACGGCTTGCCCTCCAGCAGCAACACCCGGATCGGCTCGTCGACCACGCGGAGCAGGTACGACGCCGCGTTGTTCGCCTGCGACACCTCGCCCGGCAACGGCGCGACGCGCACCTCGTACGAGTACAACCCGGCCTTGTCCTGGGCGATCATGAAGTGCACGTCGGCCGGCCCGGCGATCGAAAGCTCGACCTGCTTGCGCCCGATCTCCTTACCGTCGTGCCACAGGGTGACGTCGGTCTTTGCGCCCGCGGCCGCCTGGTGCACGACGCGCACCGTGAGCGGGATCTTCTGCTTGATGAACGCGAAATCTTGGGGCGAGCGCACGTCGGCCGCCAGGTCCCGCGCCGTCTGCCCCCCGCCGTACGTCCGCGTGTACACCGGCGCCCCCAGCGACTTGGCCAGCCGCGCGGCCTCGAGCACGCGGGCCGCCCCGCCCGGCCCGTTATGGATCCCGTCGGACAACAACAACACCGCCTGCCCGGCCGGCCTTTCCTGGTCCAGTCCCCCCGCCAGCGCCGCCGCCAAATCCGTCGTCGCGCCCGCCGGCGCGCGGCCGGCGAGCGACTTGGCGTCGGCAACGGTCGGCGCATCCGCGAACGCGATCAAACGGACGTCGAACTCCTTCGCCAACCGCTCGGCCGCCACCCCCGCGGTCGCCGCGGCCGCCACGAACCGCGCCGCCCCGCCCGGGCCGTCCGGCGTCGCCATGCTCGCCGTCGCGTCCACCAGCACCGTCAGCCCCGGCTTACCCGCAGGCGGCGGCACTCGCTGCGCCCACGTCGGGTTCAGCAGCACCACCAGCACGGCCGCGATCGACAACGCCATCAGCCCCACCGCCCCGGCCCACCGCCGCCCCGACACGACCGCCGCCGGGCGCCGCCGCGCGTACCACGCAAGCAGCCCCGCGCCCGCAACCACCAGGGCCAGCCAAACGCTCGACGGAATGAGGGGTTCGAAGGTGGGCATCGAGTAGGGGAAGGTTGAATCGCGCAGACGTAGAGTTCGAACCCGATGGGGGGCGCGGTGTGCTCACTTCAGTGAGCATGCCGAAAACCCAGCACTCTCTTCATGTTTCATTCGCTAACCGGTTCATGTCCGAAACGCCTTGAGCACGCCGAGTTCGACGATCATGCACGCACAACACGCGACCAGCACCCACGCCCACGCGCGGTCCTTCTGATCCTGCCCGCCCCCCGCCGCCGCAGCCGAGTCGAAGTGAACCGCCCGGCCCGCCGCCAGCCGCTGCATGACCGCCGCGTCCATCGCCCGAAGGTCGCTCTCCTCGCGCGCCACGCCCGTCGCCATCGCGAAGACCGTCGACCCGCCGCGCGTCGCCCGGTACACGCCCGGCGCGCCCGCCGCCGGCCACCGCCACGCGACGGCGCCGTTATCGTCCACGAGCGCTGCGCCGGAATCGCCCTGTTCGACCGCGAGCCCCGCCGCCCCGCCCGCGTCCGGCGGGAGCAGCGCCGTCGCCGGCTCCCCGCTGTTCACCGCGCCCCGCCCGGCCCGCGTGCCCGTCAGCCGGCCGACCAGTTCCGAAAACAACGGCACGAACGCGCCCGAGCTCGGCAGCGTGGATGCCGTCAGATCCGCGTTGAACACCCCGAGCGCCCCGGCCCCGCACGGCGTCACCACGACCGCCGCCGACCGGTCGCCGAACCCCGCCAGCACGTCGTCGGCCAGCCCGCTTTCGAGCCGCCGCGACGCCAGCCCGCCCCCGAACCGCACGCGGCCCACCGCCGCCCCGGCCGAATCCCCGAACACCGCGAACGGCGCCTCGCCCTTCCGCATCTCCGCCAAAAACAGCCCCCGCCGCACCTGCCCCGCCCCAGGCGGCAGAAACTCGACCGGCATCTTCATGTCCCCCCCGGCCGCGTCCGCAATCAACTTCAAATTCGTCGCGTCGACCGTCTCGGCCGCCACGTACAACACCGCCCGCCCGCGCCGCATCGCGCCGGCGAGCAAGTTCGCCGCCGGCGCCGACAATCGCCCCGGGTGGTCGACCACAACCAGGTCCGCCGGCGCCAGCGCATCCCGGTCCAACTTGTCCGGCGAGACGCGGACGACGCGCGCCCCGCCGCGCACCGTCTGCCCCTGCCGTAGGACCGCCGGCGCCAGCGCGCGCTCGACGAAGTGACTCGACGTCGCCTGCGGACGGGCACTCTCGCGCGTCACCAGCACGAACGTCGGGCTCGGCCTGACCTCGAGCACCACCGCCCGCCGGTCGTCCGCCTTCAGCGCGTCCTCGACCCCGATCAACCTCGCCTCCCCCGTCTGCCACCCGGCCTCCGTCGGCGTCACGTTCGTCCAGAGCGTCGTCGTCAACCCCGGCGGGCACAGGCCCGACACGCGGTACGTCCCCTTCCCCAGCGCGAGCTCGACGGTCACCTCCCGCGCGGCCGGCGAGTAGTTGCCGACCTCGATCTCCACCCGTGCCTCGCGGTGCTGCTCGACGCGCCCGGGCATGCCGACGCGCAGGATCCCGACGTTCGCCCGGCCCGCGGCATTTGCGGGGTCGCCATCGGCGACGGACTTCAGCTCGATCTTCGTGTCCTGCGGGAGCGACGAGAAGTCGGCCGCCGCCCAGTTCCCCCGCTGGAAGTCGCTCACGATCACCAGCTCGCGCCGGTGCCCCTGCGGGGCCGCCGCGAGCATCCGCGCGGCCAGGTTGATCGCCGCCTGCGCGTCCAGCCGCTCGGGCCGAACCGCCGCGCCGCGCAGCTCGTCCCGCAGCGCCCCGGCGTTGGCGGTCGGGCTGTCGAACGCGGCGCGGGGCACGGCGGCGGCGAGGATCAGATTCGCCCGCGTCCCCCCGCCGGGCGACAGGAACTCGCCAGCAACCGGCCGGGCCTTCTCGAACGCGCTCACACCGCGCACCGTCGCGCCCATGCTGGCGCTCTGATCCAGGACGACGACGCGGGCCCCGTCCCCCTCGGCGGCCGCGGCGACGAGCGGCTTCTCGCCGGTCAACGGCCGCGCGAACGCCCAGACCAGCAGCGCCACCGCGGCGATCCGGAGCAACAGCACCAGCGCGTCCCGCAGCCGGTGCCGCGCCCGCCGCTGCTGCACCGCCTTGAGGACGAACCGGACGGTCGACAGGGGCATCCGCACCGGCCGCGGGCGCGTCAAAAAGTGCACGAGCACGGGCAGCCCGATCGCGACGCCAGCGGCGAGGAAGGCGGGGTGGAGGAAGGTCATGGCGCGTCCGGAGGAAGGGCCTGGCTGGTCGGGGTGACGGACGTCGCGCGGCGGGCGACCGTGTCGTGGAGGAGGCGTCGGATCTTTCGTGCGTTAACGTCCTTGCGCACCTCGGCCCGGTGCACCGCGGTGAGTTGCATCCAGCCGGGGATTGTCGGATCTGCGCCGGCGTCGATCAGGCGCTTTGCCATCTCGTAAGTGCAGGTTTCAACGCAGTCGGCGAGGGGCGTGTCTCCGATCTGTCGCTCGTCATTGGCGTTGACGTTTGCGCCCGCCGCGAGCAGCCGGTCGACCACATTGAAATGCTCGCCCCGCACGGCGTGATGGAGGGGCGTCCATCCGAGGGAGTCGAATCGGTTCACTGGGTAGCCGCGCTCGATCAGCGCGTCGACCCGCGCGAGGTCGCCCGCGCCGGCGGCGCCGTGCAACTGCTCTCGCTGGAATTGGGCGACCAGGTCTTTCATGAATGACTTAGGACTCGCGGGCCGGAAGCCCACGCCACGGGATCACCCGGACCGCTCGACCAAAAACCCACCGAGGGTCCGCAAGTACGGCACCGCCGTCGGCACCCGCCGGTAGTCGCAGTTCGCCGCCAGGGCGGAGTCGCGGACGACGGCGCAGTGTTTCTCGAACTGCTCCTCATAGAGCCGCCGCACGTCCGCCGGCGACGCGTCGATCCGCCCGTCGTTCTCCATGCCCTCGAACCGGAACGCCTGGCCCTCGGGCAGTCGCTCTTCCTCCGGGTGCACGAGGTGAAGCAGGATGACCTCCCAGTGGCGGTGGCGGAACAGGCGGAGGGCGGCGAACACGCGGTCGAGGTCGTCGACGAGGAAGTCGCTCATGACCAAAAGCACGCCGCGCGTCGTCTGGCGGTCGAAGAGCTGGCGGAGCCCGGCCGCCAGGTCCGTCGCCGGCCGTGAGGTCAACCGCTCGATCGCATCCTGCACCCCCTGCACGTGCGACCGACGCCCGCCCGGCGGATAAAACTCGGTCAGCGCGTCCGACACCACGCCCAGCCCCACCTGATCCTGTTGCCGGCTGATCACGTGCGCCAGCGCCGTCGACAGCCACTGCGCGTATTCCAGTTTCGACTGCCCGCCCCGCCGCGTTCCGGCGAACGTCATCGAGGAGCTCGCATCCACCACCATCGTGCACGACAAGTTCGTCTCGTCCTGAAACAGCCGCACGTACGCCCGCCCCGTCCGCGCCAGCACCTTCCAGTCCAGACGCCGCAGGTCCTCCCCCTCAACGTACTCCCGGTAGTCGGCAAACTCCGCCGCCCCCCGTGC
>Ga0196963_10001431_pt1 | contig 16223 bp, 11 predicted proteins | sample S1_5metaG_FD_148600 | JGI IMG/M metagenome (GOLD analysis project Ga0196963, IMG submission 148600) | Soil microbial communities from Anza Borrego desert, Southern California, United States - S1_5 | ecosystem: Environmental > Terrestrial > Soil > Desert | place: USA: California | collected... | reverse complement strand
TTGACGGCGTTTCCGTCGTTGCCGTGGCAGACGGCGCAGAAGACGTTGAAGTTGGCCTGGCCGTCGCGCAGCACCTGCGCCGTCGCCACGACCGGGTTGGCCATCTGGCGGGCTCCCGCCCAATCGAGCGGATCCAGCGCGTGGACCTGGACGCCGCGCGCGATCGTCCCTTCCGGAGGGCTCAGCATCGCCGGCACATGGTGCACGACGGTCTTGTCCCCCTCGCGGACCTCGACCACCTGGGCCTGGTAGCTGCGGTACGCGGGCGACTCGTACATGTCGGGCATGTAGTCGATGCCGCGTTCGCTCTTCTCGGCATCGCCGCACCCGGCGAGGGCGAGCGCCGCGAACGCGGCGACCATCCAGCGGGACGTGCGCGCGGGCAACGGCTCAGACATGGGCGACCTCGCTCGAATTCGACAGGCGGCCTTCGGGGACGTAGTGCTCGACGCGCTCGACGCCCTTGCGCTCCTTCATCCACTGGTCGAGCTGCGCGATCGAGCCGTGCTCGGTCACCGGCACCGCCAGGCAGAACAGGTCGTCGGTCAGGCGGTCGTCCGGCAGGCGCGTGTTCGGCGTCGGGAACAGGCGGCAGGCGACCAGCAGGCAGAGCAGCAGGTTGGTCAGCGCGCCGGCGAGGATGCCGCTCTCGAAGGTGATGACGACGTACGCGGGCCAGCTGTTGTAGGGCTTGCCGGCGATGATGAGCGGCCAGTCGATCTTCATCATCCACAGCTGCATCATGAAGCCGCAGAACGCGCCGAAGAGCAGCATGAACAGCACCGGGCGGCCGATCCAGCTGCGCTTGTAGCCGAGCGCGCGCTCGAGCCCGTGCACCGGATACGGGGCGAAGCCCTCGTGGCCGTGGTGGCCGGCGGCGCTCGACGCCAGGCACGCGTCCTTGAAGAGGAGCGGGTCGGCGAAGAAGCCCATCACGTACGGCATCGCGACGCGAGCCATGTCAGGACTCCCGATTCGTTGCGGGCGGAGGCGCCCCGGCGTCGTGGTAGTCGGCCGGATCGCGCGCGCCGGTGGGGTTGACGAGCACGGTCTTCACCTCGGCGATGGCGATCGTCGGCATGACCTTGCAGTAGATCATGAACAGCGTGAAGAACATGCCGAACGAGCCGACCACGACCATCCAGTCGAAGGTCGTGCCGACCCAGTGGTCCCAGCTCGACGGCAGGTGATCGCGCTCGAGCGAGAGCATGAAGATGTTCGCGCGCTCGAACCACATGCCGATGTTGACGAAGATCGAGATGATCCACATGCCGATCAGGCTGCGGCGGACGCCCTTGAACCAGAAGAACATCGGCGCGACGCAGTTCGACAGCGCCATCGACCAGAAGATCCAGGCGTGCGGCCCGGTCATGCGGTAGATGAACTGGCTGCGCTCGTAGAGCGACTCCGAGTACCACGCGGCGAAGAACTCCATCGCGTACGCGTAACCGACGATCATCGAGGTCGCGAGGATGATCTTGTTGCAGTACTCGAGGTGGTTGATGGTGATGTACTTCTCGAGCTTCAGCAGCTTGCGCATCGGCACGAGCAGGAAGACCACCATGCCGAAGCCGCCGAAGATCGCGCCGGCGACGAAGTACGGCGGGAAGATCGTGGTGTGCCAGCCGGGCACCTTCGACACGGCGAAGTCGAACGACACGGTCGAGTGGACCGAGAGCACCAGGGGCGTCGAGATCCACGCGAACTGCGCGTAGGCGCGCTCGTAGTGGTTCCAGTCGCGGACGGTGCCCTTCCAGCCGAAGGACGCGATCGAGTAGATCGCGCGCTGGATCGGGTTCTTGGCCTTGTCGCGCACGCTGGCGAAGTCGGGGATCAGCCCCAGGTACCAGAAGATCAGCGAGGTCGTGCCGTAGGTCGAGATCGCGAACACGTCCCACATCAGCGGCGAGCGGAACTGCGGCCACAGCGCGCGGTCGTTCGGATACGGGAAGAGCCAGAAGTCGACCCACGGGCGGCCGGTGTGGATCAGCGGGAAGATGCCCGCGCACATGACGGCGAAGATCGTCATCGCCTCGGCGGAGCGGTTGATCGACGTGCGCCAGCGCTGACGGAACAGAAAGAGGATCGCCGAGATCAGCGTTCCGGCGTGGCCGATGCCGATCCAGAAGACGAAGTTGGTGATGTACGAGCCCCACATCACCGGGTGGTTCAGGCCGATGATCCCCAGGCCCTCGCACATCTGGATGGTGAAGGTGAAGAGCATCATCCCGAGGAAGAACATCGCGACGCCGAGGCCGATCCACCACGTCAGCGGCGGAAGTCGGAAGATCGGCGCGATGACGTCGGCGGTGACGTCGCGGGCTGTCACCGTCGGGTGGATCAGCGTGCCCTGCGGGTTCTCGTATTCGGCGAGGGTCGGTCGCATCAGTGCTGCTCCCCGTGCGAGGACTGCTCGTCATCGAAGCCCTGCGTGCCGGCGGCGTCGCGGGGGCCATGCGCGGCGTGCGGCGTCGGCACGTCCTCGGCGGTCACCGGACGATGGCGCAGGCGGCGCAGGTAGGCCACCGACGGACGCGTGTTGAGCTCCTTGTCGAGCAGCAGGTACGCGTATCCGGTGGGCGCAGCGGCGACCGTGCGCGAGACGCGGGTCGACTCGTCGTTGATGTCGCCGAAGACGATCGCCTCGGTCGGGCATGCCTGCGCGCAGGCGGTGGTGATCGCGCCGTCGCGGTGCTTCCGCCCCGACGCCTTCTCGACCTCGCGCACCTCGCGGGTGCGCTGGACGCAGAAGTTGCACTTCTCCATCACGCCCTTCGAGCGCACGGTGATCTCGGGGTTGAGCACCATCTCGAGCGGACGCTGCGAGAGCTCGGCCTGGCTGCTGGTCGAGCCTTCGCTGACCAGGTTGCCGACCACGCGGTCGAACGGCGCACCCGACCCATGCGGGCCGGCGCGGTACTTCGAGTACTCGTAGAAGTTGAAGCGGCGCACCTTGTAGGGGCAGTTGTTCGAGCAGTAGCGCGTGCCGATGCAGCGGTTGTAGACCTGGATGTTCAGGCCTTCCTCGTTGCGCATCGTCGCGGTGGCCGGGCAGACCTCCTCGCACGGCGCGTGCCCGCAGTGCTGGCACAGCATCGGCTGGAAGACGACCTCGACGTCGAGCTTCTCGATGTAGCCCTGATCGCCCGGGCGCTCCTCGGCGCGCTTGTCGTTGCGCGAATGGCCCGAGTAGTACCGGTCGATGCGGATCCAGTGCATCTCGCGGCCCTTGCGGACCTCGTCGCGGCCGACGACCGGCACGTTGTTCTCGACCGTGCACGCCACCACGCACGCCTGGCAGGCGATGCACTGGTTCATGTCGATGACCATCCCCCAGCGCCGGCCGGGGAAGATGTGCGTATGGCCCCACAGGTTGAGGCGGCCGTGCTCGCGCCCATCGGCGCCGGTCTGCCACAGCGCGTGGTGGTGGCCGCGCGCCTCGAGCTTCGGATCCTTGCGATGCAGCTCGACCACGTCGTCGAGCGCGACGTCGCGGCCGTCCATGTGGTGGTGGCTCTGGGTGTTGGCGATCTCGTACGACTCGATCTCCAGCGTCGCGTCCGCCGCGAGGCCCCAGCGCTGGTGGCCGGCGCCCTCGAGGGCGAAGCCGTTGACGGTGACGCCATCGATGCCGCCGCGCAGGCGCGTGTCGTCGGGCATCGCGATCTGCCCGGCGCGGGTGCGGCCCCAGCCGAGGAACAGCTCGAGCGTTCCCGGATGCTGGCCCTCCTGCATGTGCACGGGGACCTTCACCTTCGCGGCGCCGACGGTCAGCGTCACCACGGTGTGCTTCGCGTACCACGGCAGGCCGAGCTTCTGCCAGTCGCCGGTCGACACCGCGAGGTAGTTGTCCCAGGTGGCCTTCGACACCGGGTCGGACGTCTCCTGCAGCCAGGCGTTGTTGGCCTGCGCGCCGTCGCGCATGATGCGCGACGCGCTGAGCACGAGCTCGAACCGCGCAGGCGCGGTCGGCGCCACCGGAGCCGCGCCGGCGAGCGCGGCGTCGTTGAACGCCGGCGCCGCGGAATCCGCGGCCGTCGCGCCGCCCACGCAGCCGCGCGCGAGCGCCGCCGTCCAGAACGCGCGCTCGTCGCCGCCGCCCTGGCGGACCTTCGCCAGCCACACCGAACGGACGTAGTCCTGCCACGGCCGCACGCCGTGCGCCAACGCGTCCCACAGCGGCGCGCGCGAGCACACCGCGACGCGCGCGGCCGCCTTCTCGGGCTTGGCCGCCTTGAACGCGTCCGGCGCGACGCCGGCGGCGACCGCGAAGGCCATCAGGCTCTCCTCGGCGGCGCGGCTGTCCCAGAGCGGCTGGATGCAGGGCTGCTGGAGGCAGAAGACGCCGGCGCGGGGCTCGGCGTCGCCCCAGCTCTCGAGGCCGTGCGGGGTCGGCGCGAGCAGCGCGCCGTCGTTGCCGGCGAACAGCGTCTCGTCGCCGCGGTCGGCCAGCACGACGACGGTCGTCGCCGCCTTCACGGCGGCCTCGGCCATCGGCAGGCTGAACACCGGATTGGCGTCGACGACGATCAGGGTGCCGCCGCTGGCGGCGGTCAGCGCGCGCTCGGTGGCGCTGATCGACGGGGTGATCGCGCTCGCGGCGTTCGAGCCGGTCTCGATCGTCACGCCCTCGTTGCCGAGGATCGCGTTCAGGTAGTTGGCGGCGACGTGCAGCGGCACGCTGTTGGCGCCGCAGTGCGTGGCGCCGCCGACGTAGACCAGGCCCTTGCCCTTGGCCGCGACCAGCTGGCGCGCGGTGTAGGCGATCGGATCGAGGCCTTCGGCGTGCTCGGCGGAGGCGATCGGCTTGAGCGCGAGCGCGCCGCGGTTGGCGTCGAGCGCTTGCCGGGCCGACGCGGGAAGCGTCGCGCCGATGAGCTTGGCGACCTCGTCGGCGATCGCCCAGGCGACGATGGCGAGCTCGCCCATCGCGCAGCGGACGCGCACGTCGGCCAGCGCGCCGGTCTGCGACAGCGTCGGCTCGAAGCTGATGAGCTGCCCGGTGGTCGCCGCTTCGCCGTGACCGATGCGGCGACGGAAATCGCCGAAGCCGATCTGCTCCGGCAGGCCGGTCTGGCCGCCGCCGAGCAGATCCGAGCCGAGGGTCACGATGACGCTGGCGCGCTCGAGGCGCAGCGTGGCCGGCTTGGCATGGGCGTCGCCGAAGGCGAGGCCGCGCGCGGCGATCGCGGCATCGGGCGCGTAGGCGTCGTAGGCGGCGTGCGTCAGGCGCGCGCCGAAGGCCTTCTTGAGATCGTCGATCAGCTGACGGCGCGCGGGCCCGTCGATCGGACCGGTGATCAGCGTGACGGGACCCTGCTTCAGCGCCGCGCCGACGGTCGCGTCGAGCTCGTCCCAGCCGATCGCCTGCAGCGCATCGCCCTGCTTCCGTCCGGGACCCGTCTGGCGCCGATCGGGATCGTACAGATCCATGAGCGACGCCTGCGTGCGCGTGTCGAGCTTGCCGCGCGCGACGTTGCCCTGGTTGTCCGCGACCGTGCCGTTGTTCAGCGGGCAGTCGGGATTGCCCTCGAGCTTGATCGGCCGGCCATCGTACGTCTTGGCGATCACCGCGACCGCGCGACCGCCGCTGCGCAGCGTCGTCGAGTACCACACCGCGTTGCCGGTGGTGGTGCCCTCGGGCTGGTTGGCGTGGGGCACCAGCGTGTCGGGATCCTTGTGCCAGCAGCCGGCCAGGGCGAAGACCGCCGCCGCGCCGGTGAGCTGCAGCAGGCCGCGTCGATTGACGCCGCTGACGCCGCGCTGGAGCTCGGCGCGGATCGCGTCGATCTCGTCCGCGGTGTTGCCTTCGGCCGCGCTGCTGACCGTGGTCAGGCCGTGACGGCTGCGCAGGTCGGCGAGCGCGGCGGCGACGTCCGCGCCGAACTCGGCTCGTGCCGGCTGCGAGGTCGACGGCGCGGTCGCGCCGCTACGCGGCAGCTCGGCCAGATCACTCCACACGTGCTTCGACATAGGTGTCCCGGGGCTTCCCTGGCTGCGCGTGACGGCGCCACTCACTGGTGGCACGTGCTGCATTGCGTCGGCGAATTCATGAACGAGCGGCGGAGGAAGAACTCGCGCTCCTGCTCGGCCGTCACCGGCTTGTCTGGGTACTGGCGCTTGAACTCGTCGACATCCTGGGCGATGAGCTCGCCGTAGATCTTGCGATGCGTCTCGGGCAGATCGGCCAGGCGCCAGTTGGGCAGATCCTTCAGCTGCGGATTCTCGGCCACGACCTGCTTCATCGCCTCCTGGTAGTGCGGCGGCAATCCGCCCGACGACGGCAGGAGCTTGGTCGTGTACTGCTGCGATGGCGCGGTCGCGCTGTGGTCGTCGTCCGTCGAGACCTGGGTATGCGTCTCGCCATGCGCCGTGTCGCCGTGCGCGCCGCCGGCGGACGCCGCCGTGGTGCGCTCGGTGAAGCGGACGACGTCGTCGTAGGCGATGCGCGCCCGCTGGACGTCGTAGTTCGCGGTGCCGACGCTGAAGGACTCGGGCTTCTCGGGGTCGTGGGAGCGGCCGCCGATGTAGTTGCCGCGGCGGTGGCACTCGAGGCACCAGCCCATGCTCAACGTCGCGTGCTGGCGGACGACCGCCATCTCCTCGACGGGACCGTGGCAGGTCTGGCAGGCGACGCCGGCGGCGACGTGCCACTTGTGCGGGAAGTAGACGAAGTCGGGCAGATTGTGGACCCGCTTCCAGTGGACGACGCCGCCCTCGTGGACGACGCCGTTCTCGGTGTACGAGCCCTTGTCCGCGATCTCGTTGAGCTTCTGGATCTCGGGGCTGTTGGCCATGACGCCGGCGAGCGTGCTGTGGCAGCCCATGCACACCGACATCGGCGGCACGCCGGCGTGCTTGCCGCGCTCGGCGTTGAAGTGGCAGTACTTGCAGTCGATGCCGTTGAGCCCGGCGTGGCGCGCGTGGGAGAACGCGATCGGCTGCTCGGGCGCGTAGCCCTTGTCGTAGAACGACGTGCGGAAGAACTGCACGCCGAACACCACCACGACGAGCAGGACCAGCAGGCTCAGCCAGTAGCGTCGGATGATGTCGACGGGACTGACGGGGACGCGGAAGGTCGTCGGTCGCGGCGCTTCGCTCACGGATCTCTCCCGCACGGTCGGAACCCTGGAAGGGGCCCGTCCGCGAAGGGCGCGAGACTAGAGAACGCGTCCGCGTGCCACAAGGCCTCGACCGGGTTAGGAAATGCCGGCGCCGGCGGTGGATCTCCGGCGATGACGTATGGTTATGTCGTTGTTGATTATCGTTATCAATTGGACGGGCGCGCCTGGGCGCGGAAATCGGCGATCAGCTGACGCACCAGATCTGGCCCAAGCGGCGCCTCGAGCTTCGCCCGTCGCGCCAGTTCGTTGACGGTGTCGGCGACCCGGCCGAGCAGCAGCGGCAGCTCCTCGGCGAGGTCGGTGAGCGTCCCGACCCGGCATGGCGTCGCCGTCGTCAGCTCGAGCTCCCAGCCGATCTTGAGCAGCGCCAGTTCGCCGCCGCCGGCAGGCCCCCCGCGCCGTTGGGCATCCGCGGGCGGCAGCGGCGCCAGGATCTCGAGCACCAGCAGCTTGTAATGCCGGTCGGCGACCTCGGCGGGATCGTCGAAGATCGGCGCGTAGCGCAGATCGAAGCGCACGCGTTCGCCGTAGACCGCCAACTCCTGCGGCCGGATGTCGAGGGCGTAGAGACGGTCGGCGGCGATGCGCGGTTTCGACATGCGCGGCGCAGGATTCCCGCCGCTCCGAGCGCACAAGGCGCAGTGGCGGGCGGCCGCTGGCGGGCGAACGCGGGCGGGCGAAGCTGGCATCATGAGCGATCCGCGCGCCGCCGACGCCCGAGCGACCGATGCCGTCGCCAGCATCCGCGACATCCTGCGCTGCGAGGCCGACGCCCTGGCGGGCCTCGACGCCGTGGCCCAGCAGCAGGCGGCGACGCTCAGCGCGGTCTGCGCCCTGATCGCGCAGCGCTGCGGCGACGGTCGCGTCAACCGCCTGGTCGTCACCGGCGTCGGCAAGGCGGGGATCATCGCCCGCAAGCTGGCGGCGACCTTCGCCTCGACCGGCACGCCCAGCTTCTTCCTCCACCCGACCGAGGCCCGGCACGGCGATCTCGGGATGATCCAGGCCGAGGACCCGGTGCTGGCGCTGAGCAACTCCGGCGCCAGCCAGGAGCTGATCGACCTGCTGCCCAGCCTGTCGCGCATCGGCGCGACGCTGATCGCGCTGACCGGCAAGCCCGATTCGAAGCTCGCCAGGCACGCCGCGCACGCGATCTCGATCGGCGCTGTCGTCGAAGCCTGCCCGCTCGGTCTGGCGCCGTCGACCAGCACCACGGCGATGCTGGCGCTCGGGGACGCGCTCGCGCTGACGGTGCAGCGCCTGCGCCGCTTCACGCCCGAGCAGTACGCGCGCTTCCATCCCGCCGGCGCCCTCGGCCGCAAGCTGATGACCTGCGCCGAGGCGATGCGCTCGGGCGAGCGCGTCGCCACCGTCACGCCTGAGACCCCGGTGGTCGACGCGCTGCGCGCGATCACCAGGGCCCGTTCCGGCAGCGTCATCGTGGTCGACGGCGCTCGCCGGCTGGTGGGCATCTTCACGGACGGCGATCTGCGCCGTCGGCTGACCACGGCGGTCGATCCGGGCGCGGTCCTGCGCGCGCCGGTGTCCGCCTACGCCACCTCCCCCTGCCGCTCGGTGACGGCGGGCGATCTGCTGCAGAGCGCGCTGCGGCTGTGCGCCGAGAAGAAGATCAACGAGCTGCCGGTGATCGACGCGGCCGGGATCGTCATCGGTCTGCTCGACGTGCAGGACCTGGTCGACCGCGGGTTCGAGATCTGACGTCCGCTTCGTGGCTGCGAGGTTCCGAGCTTCGGGCCTCGGGCTTCGAGCCGCATCCCGACGTCGATTCAGTCGTCGACGGTCGCCGGCGCCTGCATCGGCGCCGGATCCGCGATCTCCACCGGCTCGACCACGCGCACCGGCGGCGTCCGGTAGTAGCCTTCCTGGAACGCGCGACGCAGGCGCAGGCGTTCGCGACGCGACTGCAGCGCGATCAGATTCGCGTTGGAGTTGCCGAACACGAGGACCTCGGGCCGATCGGCGACGAGTTCCGCGGTCAGCGACAGGTTGATGGCGATGTCGTTGAGATCCTTGGCGAGCTCCTGGTTCACCAGCAGCTGCCCGACCACGCCCTCGCCCGCCTGCAGCCCGGCGATGAGGTCGGAGCCGCGCCGGCTGATGTCCGCGACCGCCAGCAGCGCATCGCGCACCTGCGGCCGGTTCTCGTGCAGGACCCCGGCGACCTCGTCGGCGGCGACGTCGATCGAGCCCATGGTCTCGATCGCGACGCCGATCGCGGCATCGGTCCGCGTCAGCAGCGCGCCGGTGCGCTGCTCGAGGCCGACCACCGCCGCGTCGAGCCCGTCCATCGACTTCGTCATGCGCAGCCCGAGATCGTGCGTCGTCGTGCGCAGGTCGAGCGTCAGCCCCTCCAGGCCTCCGATCGCCTGGCGCAGCCCGCCGACCTCGGCGCGCAGGTCCTTCACCAGCGCCGCGCTCTCCTCGGAGAGGTCGGCCGCGCCGGCGACCAGCCGCTTGGCGTTGACCAGGGTCTGCGGCTCGAGCAGGTCGGCGAGCGAATCCATGATCAGCAGCGCCTGGTCGCTGGCCTTGTCGAAGAAGCCCGGGCTGGCGGTGACCTCGGCGGTTCCGTCGACCGCGAGGGTCTCGGTGGTCACGCCCGAGCCGGTGAACTCGAGGAACGCATCGCCGAAGATGCCGCTCGAGGCGACCTGCAGGCGCGCGTCGACCGGCAGCAGGTAGCGCTCGTTGATCAGCAGCTTGATCTCGACCGCGCCGCGCTTGTCGCTGACCGTGCGGATCGATTCGATCCTGCCGATGCGGATGCCGGACAGCGTCACCGGCGTGCCGGCGCTCAAGCCGTTGGCGTTCTTGAGGTAGGCGGTGACCGGATAGGAGTCGTCGAAGGAGAAGCGGTCGGAGATCAGAATCAGCACGACGACCGCCGCGAGCCCGCCGACGATCAGCATGCCGACGCGCAGTTCGAGGCGCGATCCACCGCTCATGGCCGGTCACGCTACGCGGCGACGGCCTGCGCGCCAGGGCACGCGGCGCCGGTTCGCACTCCGCTCAGAGGCGCGTCAGGCCGTAGTCGGCGATCTTCTTGAGGATGGTCGGCCGGCTGATGCCGAGCAGGCGCGCGGCCTCGCTCTTGTTCCAGCCGGTGCGCGTGAGCGCGGCGCGCACGTGCTCGGCCTCGATCTCGGCCAGGGTCGGGAAGCCGCCCGCGGCCGTCGGACGCGCCGGGGCCAGATCGAGGTGGTCGCGCCCGATCGTGGTCTCGGCCATGACCAGCGCCCGGCGCAGGGCGTTGTCGAGCTGACGGACATTTCCCGGCCAGTCCTGGGCGCCCAGCGCCGCCAGCGCCGCGGCGTCGAGCGCGGGCGCGGGCCGGCCCTGCTCCTCGGCCGCCCGGGCGATCAGCCGCGTGGCGAGCTCGGGGAGGTCGTCGCGGCGTTCGCCGAGCGGCGGCACGCGCAGGCGGATGACGTCGATGCGGTAGTAGAGGTCGGCGCGGAAGCGCCCGGCCTCGACCTCGCGGCCGAGGTCGCGGTTGGTGGCGCAGACCAGGCGCACGTCGGCGGGGACCGCGCGCTCGCCGCCGACCGGCGTGACCTGGCCGTCCTGGAGCACGCGCAGCAGCTTCGCCTGCGACTCCATCGGCAGCTCGCCGACCTCGTCGAGGAACAGCGTGCCGCCGTGCGCGGCGCGGATCCGGCCCGGCCGCGCCTGGTCGGCGCCGGTGAACGCGCCGCGCTCGTGGCCGAACAGCTCGGCCTCGAACAGCGTGCCGCTGATCGCCGCGCAGTTGACCGCGATCAACGGCGCGTCGGCGCGCCCGGACAGCGCGTGCAGCGCCTGCGCCACCAGCTCCTTGCCGACGCCGGTCTCGCCGGTGATCAGCACGGCGGCGTCGGACGGCGCGACGCGCCGGATGCGCGCGCGCAGGTCGCGCATCGCCTGGCTCGTCCCGGCCATGCCGAGATCGTCCTCGGTGCCGCGCAGGGCGAGGAAGGCGGCGGCTTCGGCGGCGAGGCAGGCGAACGCGGCGAGCTCGCGCTCGGCGAACGGCTCGGCGTCCAGTGCGCGCACGGCGACCAGGTGCGCGTCGCCGGCCAGCGGCGCCGAGAGAGCGCTGCCCACCGCCTCGGCGGCGATCGTGCGCCCGACCAGGTCGCGGCCGAGCAGCAGCAGGCGCGCGCGATCGCCGCCGGCGAGACGCCGCGCCAGACGCGCCGCCATGCGACCGCCCAGCGTCGCGCCGCGCCGCACCACCGCCGCGCCGTGCGCGCCGACCAGCGTCGTCGCCGCGGCGGCGAGGATCGCCGCGCGACGCGCGGGTTCGGCCGAGCCGAGCTCGCGGCACACCGCGTGCGCGCGTTCGAGCAGATCGGGCGCGTCGCCGCGCGTCCAGGCGCGCGCGTCTCGCGCCTGGGTCTCGACCAGCGCTCCGCCGGCATCGTCGACGACGCGCGTGGCGGCGCCGGCGCGCCGCGAGTCGACGACCGCGAAGGCGACGGTCCCCAGCGCGACGATCGCGCCATCCGCCACCGTCGCGCGCTCGACGCGCGCGCCGTCGACGAAGGTGCCGTTGCGCGACCGGTCGACGACGGCGATCCCATCGCCCTCGCGCTCGATCACCGCATGCACGCGGCTGCAGTCGACGTCCATCAGCCGCACGTCGCAGCCCGGATCGCGTCCGAGCTCGAGCGTCGCGTCGACCGCGATCTCGTGCGGGACGGCTTCGCCGCGGATGAGGACCAGGCGCCAGGGCATGTCAGGAGGCGCCGCTCACCCCGCCATCGCCAGCGCGGCGGCGACGACGGCGATGATCACCACGGCCATCACCACCAGCGCCCAGCCGGCACCGCGGCCATCGGATCCCCGAACGACTTGGGCCAGCGGCGTCGCATCGGCACCGCCCACGGCGGACGCGCCGACCGGAGCGCGTTCGCCGTCGCCGCGCATGCCCGCGAGGATCACCACCAGCGCGACTCCTGCCGCCGCCCAGGCCAGCATCAGGTGCGGCGAACGCGCCACCGTCTCGACCGAGGCGCGCCAGGGCGGCTCGAGCCGCTGCATCCCCGCCGCGGCACCGCCATCGAGCAGAACGGCGACGGCGAAGGCGCAGCCGACGACCGCCGCGAACCCGAGCACGCGCGTCGCGAACACACCGCCGCGCACGGCGCTGCCGGCGATGCGGACCACCGCCAGCGCCAGCATCCAGCTCGCCGCCACCCAGCTCAGCGTCGTCAACGCATCGTGCCGCGGCCGCGCGAACTCGTCGATCGCCAGCGCGCCGCACAGGCCGAGCCCGGTCGCGATCGCCCAGCGCACCGGCGCCGCGCGGCCCACGCAGGCGCCGATCAACGTCGCTGCGCCGGCCAGCGTCGCACCGACCAGGGTCATCGCCTCGCCCACCTGCTGACCGCCCAGCGGGGAGCGGCTTATCCCGAACGACAACCCGACGGCCGCCAGCACGCCGCCGGCGGCGACCAGGCCGGCCAGCGCTCCCGCTGGGCGCGCCTCCGGCGCGACGCGCCGGTGCGCCATCACCAGCGACGTCAGCCCGACGACGATCGCCGCCCACCACAGCGCTGGTTCGATCGGCTGCGACGACCAGCCCACCGACGCGCCGATCGCGGTGTGGTCGCCACGCCACAGGTCGCTGCGCGCGTCGACGACCCACGCCGCGACGGCGAGAGCGAGCGCGACCATCAGGGCGAAGCGCTTGTGCGCCCACGACGGCCTGAGGCCGTCGGCGACCGCCGCCGGCGCCGGCGCCGCCAGCGCGACCGGCATCGGCGACGATCCGGGCGGCGTCGCGCGCGGCAGGATGATGCCGGCGATGACATACGCGACGAACGTGGCGCCGAAGCACAGCGTGCCGATGACGGCGATCAGGCGCCAGATCCCCGCCGACACCCCGGTCGAATCGCCGAGCAGGGCGCACACGCCCAACCACGCGCCGGAGGGGCGTGGCGGCAGGCGATGGTTGAGCGGCAGCGGCCGATACGGGCCGTCGCACTCGGGCAGGACGATCGCGAGCACCACATAGGCGAGCGCGGCGGTGCCCAACGTCGACAGCGCAGCGACGATGAAGGCCACCGCCCACCAGGCCGGATGCACGCCCGACCACGCGCCGAGCCCGGCGCAGACGCCGAACGCGGTGCGTCCCTGGCGCGGGCGCATCAGGATGCGCCCGTGCGGGTGCAGCAGCAGGCGGTGCGCATCGGGATGCGCCCGCGGATCGACCCGCGCGCCCCACCAGTCGCGCACCTGCATCGCCGCGGCGCGACTCCGTTCGCCGATGCCGACCACCGCCTCGCGCACGCGGACGCGATCCCCGGTGTGCGTCGACACCGCGCGATCGAGCCGCCCGATCGCGCGATCGATCTCGACCACCGCCCGATCGAGCCCCGACGCCGGACGGACGTCGTCGGCCGATCCGCTCCCGATCGCATCGAGCAGCTTCAGCGCCGCCGCGGCGTCGGCCGGGCGGCGGTTCGGCGAGCGCTCGAGCAGCGCGAGCACGAAGCGGTTCCACGCCTGGCGCCGCGCCTCGGGCAGGTCGGTGAGCAGGTGCGCCGGCTCCTCGAAGCGACCGACCGGCAGATGCCCGGCGAGCGCCTCGTAGCACAGCACGCCGACCGCGTAGAGATCGGCGCGCGCGTCGAGCGCGAGCCCGCCGGCGGCCTGCTCGGGCGCCATGTAGCCGATCGTGCCGAGCACCGTGCCGATCCCGGTCAGGCGGGTCAGCGTGCGTCCGTCGAGGCCGTGATCGAGCTGGGCGATGCCGAAGTCGGCGACGCGCACCGCGCCGTCGTCGCCGACCAGCAGGTTCTCCGGCTTGATGTCGCGGTGGACCAGGCCGCGCGCGTGCGCGTGGGCCAGCGCCAGGAGCACCGCGCGCGCGACCGCGGCGACGCGCATCGGCGACAGGCGGCGCGGGTTCCGGTCAGGCCCGACCAACTCGTCGCGCAGCGTGCGCTCGCCGGCGTAGGCGACGACGAGGTACGGCCGCCCGGCGTGCTCGCCGCGATCGATCGCGGGCACGATCCCGGGATGGTCGAGATGGACCAGCGCCTCGGCCTCGCGCAGGAAGCGCCGGCGCAGGTCGGCGTCGAGCGCGAGGTGCGGGTGCAGCACCTTCACCGCCACCGGCCGGTCGAGCCGCGCCTGGCGCGCGGCCCACACCGTGCTCATGCCGCCGCGGCCGAGCTCGCGCAGCAGCTCGTAGTCGCCGATCATCACGCCGCGCTTGAACACGACCTCGGGCAGCGGCTCCGGCGTCGCGCCGACGCGCGTGCCCGGGGCGCGTGGATCGAAGCGCGAGCCGCAGCCGGCGCAGGCGACGAAGCCGGTCGACGGTTCCGGCGCGCCGGCGGGCGCGCCGCCGCACCGCGGACAGGCGGGCGGCGGCGTCGCGACGGCGACATCGTGGCGGGGATCGTTCATCGGTTCGTCGTCATGCTTCCGCGGGGCATCCTACCGCTCATCGCGCCGGTGCCAGCCGTTCCACTCTCCCGGTTACGGCGCGGTGAAGCGCGGCGCGCTGGCGACGGTCGGCTCGACCGCCGGCTCGACGGCGCCGGAGATCGGCTTGGGCTCGGCCAGCGCCGCGTCGAGCGCCGCGAGCACGCGCGGGGCGTCGGGCTCGGCGAAGGTGATGGCGCCGGTCGCCGGCGCCGCCAGCGCCTGATCCATCAGCCGCGACTGCACTTCCAGCTCCTTCTCGAGCCGCGCGAAGGTCGCCTCGACCTCCTGGAACGAACCGGCGTCGATGCCCGACGGCAGATCGCCGATCGCCACCGCCAGCTCCTGGCGGATCGCGACGTTCTCCGCGTTCGCGCGCAGCTGCGCCAGGCGCATGCCGTAGGTCTCGCGCTGCCCCGCGGCCGAGGCGATGCGCCCCTCGGCGTCGCCGACCGCGCGTTGCAGCGCGCCGAGCGTCTGCGCCTTGGCCGTCGCGACGGCCTTGGCGCGCACCAGCGCCTCCGCCTTCGCGGTCGCCTCCTTGACCACGCGCGGGCGGTCGAAGCGCTCGCCGCCGATGACGTACGACGCCTGCTCGACCATCAGCACCTGGCGCGCCGCCGCGACCTCGTCGGAAAGCGTCGCGACGCGCTGCGAGCACGCCGCGGTGTCGCGGTCGAGGTAGTCGAGGTCGACCTTCTGGCGTACGACGCGCGCGCGCTGCTCGGCGAGGACCTTGTCGAGATCGCCGATCAGCGTCTGCAGGCGTTCGATCTCGAAGCCGGTCGGCACCGCGTCGCGCGCCGCTTCGCTGGCGACGCGCGCGCCGGTCGACAGGTACGACGACATCGGCTTCCAGCCGATCAGCAGCGTGCCGGCGACGGCGACGCCGCCGAGGGTGTAGAGCACGGGTTTGGCGAGGAACAGCATGGTCGACTCCTTGGCGTGGGGTAGGATCAGGGCTTCTCGGGGCCGGCGGTGAAATCGATCGCCGGCAGGGCGGGATCGGGACGCAGCCGCGCCGCCTCGCGCTCGATGCGCTCGAGCTCGTGCGCGTGGCGCGTCGCCGACAGCTCGAGCTCGGCGCGTTCGGCCGCCAGCTTCTCGCGCGTCCACGCGCCCTTCACGGTCGCGTCGTAGTACGCCCACAGCCGGCGTTCCTGGCCGTAGAGCTCGCGCAGCAGCGCCAGCGTCCGCTCGGCCTCCACCCGCGCCGCGGCGTTGGCGAGCGAGCCGCCCCGGTTCCAGCCGACGCTCTCGCGCTCGACGCGCGCGCGCCCGGCTTCGATCGCCGCGGTCGCGGCTTCGACGCGCCGCGCCGACATCGCGTGCCCGGCGCCGAGGGCGCTGGCGCCGATCAGGGTGAGCGCGGTGACCAGGACGAGGATGCGCGACATGCGCGGGTCATCGCGCGCGGCGTGCCGACCTCAGCCGCGATCCAAGTACGGATGGCGACGGGCCCCGCGCGCGACGCGGCGGCGAGGTGGCAAGCTTCTTTCCATGCGCGCCGCCAAGGTCCTTGCCAGGCGCGGGCGACGATCAGCGCGCGACCGGCGCCGCGGCGGACTGCAGGCGCGCATGAAGCGCCCGCGCCTGGGCGTCGTCGGGGTGTTCGGAGAGGTACGAGGCCAGCACGATCGCCGCCTCGTCGCGGCGATCGTA
>Ga0196963_10001430_pt1 | contig 16249 bp, 29 predicted proteins | sample S1_5metaG_FD_148600 | JGI IMG/M metagenome (GOLD analysis project Ga0196963, IMG submission 148600) | Soil microbial communities from Anza Borrego desert, Southern California, United States - S1_5 | ecosystem: Environmental > Terrestrial > Soil > Desert | place: USA: California | collected... | reverse complement strand
GCAGAGCAGTGCCCTAATCACATTCGCGCTGCTATTGCCGAAGCCTTTACCGAAAGCTGAGACAACGGCACCGATCAATAGCGCAATGCGCCCGTACTTTTCGTTGATCGTTGAAAGCTGTGGTGCGACAGCGCCCGCCACGCCGATGACGACACCGATCACGGTTGCCGCAGTGCTGCCGTTGCTTGAGCCGATAGCCTGACCAGCCGCAGCGAGCGCCGCAGCAATCAGCGCGACCCAGAAAGCGGTATTCGCTCCGATCACGTCAGTAAAGCCAAGCAGCGCAGATGCCACAGCACCCGCAACGCCGATATAAGTCAAAATCCTTGTATTCATAATTACCTTTTGCCTCTTGTTTCAATGCGGCAACCGCGAGCAGTGCGCCTAAACATTGCCAACGGTTGCCGCCGTCCTCACACGTATCAATGAAGGACTTAGCAGATATTCAGCGAATATTTTTCAGGCACGAGACAGGCGGGCTGTGTTGGCAGGCTATTGAAGGGTTGTTGCAGTGGATTTTCGAGACTTCAGATCAGGGGTTGGAAGGAGCGGGCTAGTAACACTCCCCAGTAGCTACTAGCCCTTTGCAGTTCCCCCAACTGCATTGACAGCAATCTAGCTAATGCGTGGCAGTTATTTTTAAGCAAAGAATATTTTCACTTTTATTTATTTTTCTTGTTGACAAGTGCGGGTACTTGATTTATTATCTCTTCACGCTAGCAGTTGAGCTAGCCAAGAACAGGAGAAACGAAAATGACAGCTTTATTTGAAAAACACGGCACTCAATTAGCATGGCAAGTTTTGAAGGCGCTGCCAGCAGAAACGTGGGAAGGGTTCGATGATTCCTTGCACCCTGAAAAAATAGCCGACACTCGGTTCATTGCCGCCTGTGAATTTGTAGCGCGACATACCGGGACAAAACACGATGTTGCAGTCAGCGAACTAGCCTCACTAATCGAAGCGTGGCCGACCGTAGAGCGGGGCGTTGCGGCGATGATTGCGATTTACCGTATTGTGCGCCCTGCTGATGAGTTTGTTATTGAGTCGTTTGCTGAGCGGAACTACCCCGCATACGGGGAAGCGATGCGTACTCTCCGTCAGGCTCAGGCAGAGGAATATGCACATCTCAAATCCCCACTAGATCGCGGGTATTAATATGGGAGGCTCTATGATCTACGCATACACTTACACCGCTAGCCGAACGCAAATAATTCACCTATGCAGTGCTAAGACGCTTAATGTTGAGTGCGTTGAGTTAGCCACGCCAGAGGCTGTGCTCGCTCATATTGCTAGTAGCGATGCACAAGAGGTTTGCTTTACGCTTTGGGGTTTGCCGCGATTTCCAATCAGCAAAGAGCACCCCAAACTCAAGGCGCACGTTCGCAAACTTTTCAAATAGTCCGTTTCCACGCTCTTATGGGGCGTGGCTCTATTGAAGGTACTATGCCAGCAAAGATCAAACCAAGTGAATTCAGATGGCGAGACGATGCGGAGCGCGAACAGATCAAAGCTCAGGCCGCAAAAGCAGGCTACTCGCTCGGCAACTACGTTCGCGTGAAGCTCGGACTTGAGCCACTTGAACACGGCGGCTATCGCGGCAACTCAGGACGCCCGCCAGCAAAGAGCAAAAGAAAAGGCCACTCGCTTGAATGGCCCTAGTAAGGAGAGAAAGGATGTTGTGATTATTTCCACTTTGCTATTTCACACCTTAAACGAAAGGCCATTCAATAGAATGACTCTCGCTTGAGAGGGGTGCATTGTAGCCAAGCGCGGGCAGTTAGTTTTCAGCGCACGAGCATCATTTACGACCTGATAGAAGTTACATAGACTTCTTTTTCTTCGTCGTAATCGTCATCATCGTCATAGCGTTTTGGTTTCGGCTTTTCATCACTCACTCGCTTAAAGCCCCGTGCCTGACTTGGCAGTGTGTAAAGCGTATTGCGTTGGCCGCGTGCGCCTTCCGCGTGACCCTGTTCCACGTCTACCAATTCGCCATCGTCAACGAGCACGCCAAGCAGCGTACGCATTAACTGAGGCGGCTTATCAAACGCCTGAGCAATCTTATCCAGCCGCAGCCCACCGCCAGCTTCTTCGATAACGGCAAAGATGCGGTTCTTCAACTTCTCATCAGAGCGGCAGATCAGGACACTGATTTGCTCCTGGCAGTCTTCCAGCGCGGTTCTGGCAATCGGGATAACCGCCGCCATCGCTGTACAGGCACGCTGAAAGTCCATCCACACATCACGAGCCGCCCCTATGCCCAAAATATGAGGAACGACTTCAGCCAAAGCCAGTTCAGGCGTTGCCGTATTCTGTACAAACTTCTCAATCTTCTGCTTCCTGATTTCCTTCCAGGCTTCAGATGGTGAATAGAAGTCGTTATTGGCCTTATTGATCGAAAATTGCTCAATCGCCTTGAGCGGTTCGTCTGCGGCAAGAGCGGCGACGTAGAAATCCTTGTCTTCCAAGTTCTGGACATTAATGTCCAGAACTTTATCGCCGACAAAGAAGGTGTTATGAATCTGCGCATTTCTTCGGATAGTACGAGACGTAACGCCTTCCGCTTTGGCTATACGCTCCATCTCGGACGTTGCGCCCTCCTGATCTATACACTTCTTTCCGCGCTGGCGATACTGAGCAACGCGCTTCATTATTTCCGCGTCAGCAGCGCACTCAAGCCGCCACATAGCCTTGCCACCTGAGCGGGCATACTGCTTAATATGCAGCACTTGATCGTCAGTTTCGTACGGCAAGCCCTCGATGAGAATATCAACCGAGTTTTCCAGCCGGTTAAAGTTGTCTAGGTGGTGGCTAAGTTCTTGTTGGGGTAGTGAGGCCCTTGTTTTCAGTTCCGAAGTTACATCTTCGCTTACCCGCGGTGGATAAACGGTGAGGGAGAGGGAATTTTCCAAAATGTTTGCTCCTTTACCTGTGTAAAGGGCTGGTGTTTGGCGTACCTTGCCACGTTAAACATTAGAAGTCAACGGGAAATTTTACGCACTAACCGCCCCAATCCGGTGAACCTGCTGGGTTCTTAATCGTGATCCACACTTCGCCCTTCGTGAGCCAATATCTAAGGCTCGAAAATATCTGATCGAACGCCCTGCGACTCTCGCCGATGAAGTTGTCTTTGCGTGTTAGCCCAACGAGTATGCAGCCTTCAGTGTCGGCGTCCGTGTTGCCTGGATGAATGCGGATGCCTTCAAACTCAGGCACGTCGAGCAGTAAGGGCAGGTCGCGCTTGAATCTCGCTGATGGCGTAATCTTGATCTGGTATCTGCCTGCCGGGATAGCCGTCTGACTCTTGATCTTGTGTGAGCGCACAACGTCTTCGAGCGTGTAGCACTGGAATCGGCCATTGATTGAAATCTCGCCGACTGTGGACTTGTCGGTGAGTGTTTTCCGTTCAAGTAAAAGCTCAGTAGCCATAAGCGATTCTCAAGTTGTCTGGCGTGAAGGGTTCGTGAAGTCGCTTTTTGGAGTCAGGCGAGTGACAGGCGCAGACTCGGCACGTCCTGTGCTTCGCCTCTTACGCCTGAAATAGCCCGTCTAGTCAGCTTTTCAGCCAACAGGGAAGCTCCCCTTCCCAGGATATTGATTGCCGCATTGTGATCGCGGTTAAGCACAAGCCCACACTTCGGACAGGAATAAACTCTGTCTTTTAATTCGAGCTTTTGCCGATGCCCACAGCTTGAGCAATCCTGACTTGTATACTGCGCAGGCACTTCCACTACTTCACGACCAGCCCATTCTGCCTTGAAGCGAAGTATATTTATGAAAGTTGACCACGCAGCATCATTGATTGACTTGGCTAGATTCGACTGAGCCAAGCCTTTGACATTGAGCTTTTCGATTGCAATTACATCGAATCGCTTGACGAGTTTATTTACTTCTTTGAAAGCAAAATCCTTACGCTGGCTCACAATCTTGGCGTGTGCTTTCGCCACCACACGTTTTGCTTTATTGCGTGAGTTTGAACCTTTGCGCTTGCGAGCAAGAATGCGCTGAGAGTTGGCGATTGTCTCTTGAGCCTTCTTGCCGAATCGCGGATTTTCTATTTGCTCGCCATTGGATAACGTGGCGAACTTCTCAAGGCCCATATCAAGACCAATAGATTCGCCTGCCTTGGGTAAGGCTTCAGACTTCGGTACTGCACAAACCAGTTGAGCAAACCAGCCGTTAGCGCGCTTGATTATGCGAATGACTTTGATTTGCCCTTGAATAGGGCGTGTGATAGTGAGTCTCGTTGTTCCTATGCCTGCGACACGAAGCTTGTTACCGATTAACGCGCACGAATGCCTTTGATTAATAGCGTATTCAAAACTATTGTATCTATCTCTTGACCTGAAGCGCGGGAATCCTGCCTTCTCGCCAGTTCTAACACGCCTGAAAAAAGCTTGGTATGCTTTATCTAGTCTCTTTAAGACCTCAGTTTGGATGTCACGCGGAATCAGTCTCTGCGATGGCTCGACCTCTCTGAGTTCTGTTAATTCGCGGGCTTGGTATATCCAGTTTATCGTCTTGCCCTGATACTGGTAATAGCTGATGCGCTGTTCAAGGCAGGCGTTATAAAGACGCTGGCACTGTGTCAGCACGTTCTCACACGCCAAGACGAACGACTTGTTAGGTCGAATCTTGTACTCGAAAACTCTTGTGATAGTATTTGGGATAGCCATAGCGTGCATTGCCTCTAACAATGTGCCATTGGTGAGAGTTGGTAGGACGCTCCAACGTCTTATCAACTCGCTTTGCATTATACCACAATTATCTAGCATCTAATTCAATTACTCACCCGCCCGAAGCTTTCAAAATGCTTACAGTCTTTCGACTACACTGCCTAGGCTAGAGAGTCGAAACCTTTTGTTTTATTTATGGCATAACGCGACACATAATTTTTACTGCCCGAAATTTATTGCCTAACATCTCGCTAGAATGCTGCCCGTCCCAAAACAGGAGCATTCATTTGGCAGGCACAACACTCACCAAAGAAAAGATCAGGCAAATACAGGACACCTACGCGGCAACTCGCAACACTGAAGAGACTGCGCGGGTTTGCGGCGTCACGCCTGGCAGCGTCAGAAGGTATCGTGACGCTGCGCCAGTTGAGCAACAGGTTGCGCCAGTTAAGCCATTGCAGGCCATTCAGCCGCAATCAGTCGAATCCCAGACAGGACTAGAACCGCTCGCATTACTACTTAAGAACTCACCCCTAAAACTGGAAGAAATCAAATCAGCACTTGGCTTGAATGATTGGGACGTAATGCCGCTTCTGATGCGTGCGCGCGCTGAGTTGGGCGTTGAGTGCGATCAACAGGGGCGCTATTTCCTGCCGACTATTGAAGCGCCTTCAGGTGTGAGTGCGGATCGCAAAGCGCGAGCGATGAAGCAGGAAATTGAAACGCTTGGCAAGAAATACAAAGAAGCACTAGGGCAGATTGAAGAGTCAGACTTAAGGCTAAATGCGATGCTCAGCGTTAAGCAGCACGTCGAGCCGATCAGAATAGAACCTGATCCAAGCATCTCAGGTGGGCAGGCAACGGCACTTTGGCTGGCTTCTGATTGGCACGTTGGCGAGCGCGTTGACGGTCACACAATCAATTACATCAACGAATATAACCCAGAGATTGCAGAGCGTCGCGCAATCAACTTCTTTCGTAATGGCCTGAAGCTTGTACGCAAAGAGCGCCAGGACGTGCAGATTGACACGTTGATTCTCTGGCTCGGCGGCGATCTGATTTCCGGCTATATCCACGACGAACTGGAAGAGTCCAATTATCTCAGCCCTACCGAAGAAGCGAGACTCGCCAAGCGGCTAATTATTGGCGGGCTGAAGATGCTCAAAGAGAACGGCGACTTTAAGCAGATCATCGTGCCGTGCAGCTTCGGCAATCACGGACGCACAACCAAGAAGCGCCGCGTATCCACAGGCTATAAGAATAGCTATGAATGGATGCTCTATAACGATTTGGCAGACCTCTTCGACGGCGATGAAGTGATTAAGTTTCAAGTTACGAATGGCTACTTGAATTACTTGCAGTGCTATGACAAGCGGCTGCGCTTTCACCACGGCGACAACGTTTCTTATCAAGGCGGTGTTGGCGGTGTCACTATTCCACTCAATAAATTCATCGCTCGCACGAATCAACAGCAATGGGCTGACCTTGACTCTATCGGCCACTATCACCAGCGCACACCCTATGCCTATTGGTGCAGGTTTCAAATCAACGGCTCATTAATCGGTTTCAATTCATTCGCGCAAAGCATCGGCGCATCGCCTGAAGAGCCAGTGCAGAACTTTCAATTAATTGACTCAACGCGCGGGCTGACCATCGCCGCACCTATCAAAGTGATCGAAGAAGTTGAAGGCAGGATTTCAAAATCCATAACTGGCTGGACATCAAGACAGGAGATGAAAGCTTGATTCTAGGAATTGATCTTGACGGCGTTGTGTATGACTTCTGCGGTCACTTCGCACGCTTCATCAACTCATACACTGGTAAATCACTTGATGAAATGCCAGCGCCTAAGCAATGGGACTTCTGGCACGAATGGGGCTTGTCGTTCGATGAGTGGTTTGCGCACTTCAATGCGTTCGGCAATACGGGCGGCTTCGCTGTTGGCGGGCCTGTAGATGGTGCAGTTGAGTCGTTGCAGGTGTTAGCTACAGCGGGGCATCGCATCGCCATTGTGACAGCACGCGGCTGCGAACGTGGCGCACGGCCTGAGCAGGCCGAAGCGGTCAGGTTGTCAACCGTGCAATGGCTAAGAACTCACGCCATCCCGCACCACGATATTTGCTTTACGAACAATAAGACACTGATTGGCGCTGATCTGTTTCTAGATGACGCATCGCATCACCTGAAGGCCATTCAAGAGATTGGCAAGAGAGCGGTGTGCTTCGATCAGGCACACAACAGGGATTGGACGGGCGAGCGTGTTACTTCGTGGAAGGAGTTTGAGCAGCTATGCAGATAATTGCACTGACAGGCTACGCTCAGAGTGGCAAGGATACGGTCGCTTCGATCCTTGGCGATTATAGCTTTCAGCGCATCGCCTTTGCCGATCCGATGCGTATTGCGCTCTACGCACTTAATCCAATCGTCTACGCTGATGAATTTGGCGTGCATCGCTTGAAAACAATCATTAACAACCTCGGATGGGACTCAGCCAAAGTGCGCTATCTAGAGATCAGGGAACTCCTGCAACGCTTCGGCACTGAAGTTGGGCGCGAGCAGTTCGGCTCAAACTTCTGGATTGACTTAGCGATGAAGGAAGCCGCGAAGCATAGCCGCGTCGTGTTCTCAGATTGCAGGTTTGAGAACGAGACAAGAGCCGTGATTGATGCAGGCGGCAAAGTCTTTCGCGTTGTGCGTCCCGGCGTTGGGGCTGTCAACGGCCATATCTCAGACAAGCAACTGCCTGATGAGATGATTTCAGGCGTAATCAATAACAGTGGCACGATTGAAGATTTGCGGGCGCAGGTCTTCAAGTTGCTTCCCACACAAGGTCTTGAGTAGTGCCTAAAGTTCAGCCCACAGATCAGTTCAGCCTGTACACGAACTGCCGTAAGGATTCATGGTTCTGGGTCTACCTGTGGCCGAATCTCGCCATTATGCGGCGCAAGAATCCGGAAGGCGGAATGCGCGGAAAGCACGCCTTCACACTGCCCAACGAAAACAAGATCGGCAAACTCGGCGAAGTCCATTTTGCGCTGTCGAGTTTCACGATTCCCGTTATTAGCCACGAATTGAACCACGCTGTCTTTGAAGTGATGCGACTAAACAGCATTGATCCGAAGGACTGGGACGGCGAAGAGTACCACTGCGAAATTCAGCAGTTTATGCTTGAGCAGGTCTGCCATAGGTACAATATCAATCAGGTTCACAAACTAATCAGCTAGCCCACAATTCCAGCCCAACCAGCAGCCTGAAAAATAATTTCACTTTTATTTATTTTCCTGTTGACAGGCTACGTCATACCGTGTATTATTCACTCACGCTAGCAATTGAGCTAGCCACTAAAGAGGAGCGAAGATGAATCAGGCGATTATCAATAGAGCGAATGAGTTGATGGCGAGTGAGAACGGGCACGAACTTTCAGCGGATCGCAACTGATGAGTTTAATGCCAAAGCCAAGCGCGAAGCTTTTGCTACTGCCCGTAAGCAGGCTTTCACTCAGTTTCATTCAGCTTTAATCGCCGCTGGCGTGGCTGATGCGAATGCTCGTGCGATGGCTCAAAAGTACCTTGAATTGCCTGAAATGATTCAGCTTGGCACTTTGAAGTTCAGCGATAGCCGCAAGGCTGAATCCGTGAAAGTCGCAATCACGAATCTTTGGGTCGCGCTCGATCTTGGGCAACCAAACTTCGCGCCCTTCGATTTTGAAGCGGAGCGCAATCGTAAATTTGAAGGCTACATTCAATTTCCTGGCTAATAGAGGCACGTATGAAAACTCTCAGTGATTATTTCAGGCAGTACCAGGGTGAGCCAACGCAAAGCACTTTGCTCACTATTCTGCAAGAGGCTAAGGCCAATGGCGCGAACGATGACAATCTGATTTTATTGGCTGATACGATTTCTTATAAAGCCGCAGAAGCAGGCTTGCCAAAGCCCTTCGCGGATCAAATTGAGAACGATGTGATTCTTTCGCGGCTCTCAGAGAATTGTGCCGCGATTATTGACCGGCAAGCCGAAATAGCCGAGGCGTGGCGCTTGGATTTAGAGGAAGAAGGGCTATCACCTGAAGAGGCAATTAAAGGCGCTCTTGATAAGGTGAAGGCTGAGACAGAGGGGCCGATAAACTGATGAAAAATCCATTCGCCAACAAAACACGCCTTGCACCGCCAACACTCACGATTGAGCTACTCAGGCGCAAGCGGCCCGATCTCTTCACGCACTCAGCGACCTACGCGATTGAATGCCTGATTCACGAAGCTTGCGGACTGCCACACCCGCGCACGCCTAATGAGCGTGTGAAGTTGGGGGCGAAGAATCGCGGCAAGCAGATCAGCAAGGCCGCGAAGAAAAAGAAATAACCCCACGGCTCGCTTCCACGGCGGGCTTTTTAATTTCCACTTGCGCCAACTCACGCCAGCGCATATCCTTCACCAATCCAAACAACAGGAGAGAACCCCGATGCTGATCCCAAAAGCAAAAGCAATGGACATACTGCATTGCTCGAAACGCAGCCTTGAACGCTACACCCAACAGGGCAAGCTATCTGTGATCTATAAAGGCCAAGCTGCCCATTACGAGAAAGACGCCGTGCTCGCACTCAAGGCCGCAATGAATGAGCCTGTGCATAAAGCTCAAGTCGTCGCCAATACCAACAGCACAGCATTAGTTCGCCATCAGCCGTCATTGCCAATGACGCAGCCTGACGCTCAGCTTTTGGCGCTAGTGGCCCACCTGTCGCAATCTCAGGCATTGCCCCTACGTGACAAGCTCGGCTTCACTGTGAAGGAAGCAGCGGCCATTACAAGCCTGCCAATGAGCGCGCTACGCGTGGCAATACGGGCGAAGAAACTGAAGGCGAGTAAGCAGGGTGGACGTTGGAATGTGCGCCGGGCTGATCTAGAGAAGTGGTATGCCAATACGTAAAGAGCTACGACAATTCTACGGCGATGAATGGCGCGCGTTGTCGAACTATGTGCGCTTTGAACGTGCTGGTGGGCGCTATGAAGTTTGCGGGGCCATTCACGGCTGGCCGCATCCTGTGAGCGGGCATTTAGTGCGATTGGCGGCGCATCATGTCAGGCCGACGTATGGCAGAGAACGCGAATCCGATCTGCTTTCAGTTTGTGAAATTTGCCATCTCAAACTCGACCGTCCAACACATAGAATGTCACGCCAATATAGAAAAGACTCGTTGCGGCCTTTGTTTATGCTGCTATAATGCGTGCAATGAAAGATGAATCACCTTTCAATGTCACATTCTGGATCGGCGACACAAGCGTGCTAAGTGTCTGGCTAAATCATATTCCGCCTTACACAGTCGGACAGATGATCTACCTTGACTCAAGTGTCACACCTAAAGGCGAGCAGAAATTCAAAGCCGCTGAGCAGTTCAGATACAAGTGCCGTATCAAAGAAATCGTGCATTCGATTCGGCGCGAGTATTCGGACGACATTACCGATTACGTAACCACTGAAATCCACTTGGAACAACTTTAAGGATAGATTATGTTTGAAGCACCAAGATCAAGACGGGAAATTCTGGAAAGCAAAACCTATCGCTTTCTTTGTCCGAACTGCAACATACCATCTGAGACATGGCCTAACTCAGACAGCTTTACGTGTCCTTGCGGTGCGGTTATACAAATCAATCGCTCAGCTTATACAGCCGAAGTTAAGATATTCGTCCGTGAGATATTGCCACCAGACGAGAGAGGTCTGATTAGGAAAGAATTACTACCTTACCCTATAAAGGGCCTTGAATAACTACTCAACTCGCCCTGTCTTGAACAATGTATCAATGCGTCCGGCAAGTTCACCCCTGCTCATCGAGAAATCGTCAAAGCCGTCTCTATCCTTTTTCACCTTGCGGCCTTCGTTGATTCGCGCATACTCCGATCTGGTGGCTGTCGGCGTATCAACAGCTTCAGCAGACATCAATGTTTCGATTTTAACAACAGCCTGAAAGAGCTTGCCCGCTGGCAACGTTGCTTCCTTGCCTTTGCGCAGTCCAAAGAGCAATCCGACCGGGGCACCGATGCCGAACGTCGAAAGACCTGCGAGCGTGCCATAGATGACGCCGCCAGTAATAACCGTCGCGTGATCCTTGACGCCCTTGAAATCGTAAGAGAACTCAAGCGGGACGCGCTGGCCGTTGACCGCTGTGACGTCCTTCATTACCCAAGCTATTTCGCCGCCTTTGCCGTAACGCCTGGCTCGCTTCAGTTCAATCACTACAGCGCGAGCTAACGCACCCTTAACGATGACTACCCTGCCGCCTGCAATTACATCCTGAGCGACACGAAAGCCAACAAGATCGCCTTCCTTAAATCCGTCTGTGCGAACTTCGGATGCAAGCTCAATATCAACGATTGTGTTGGCTGCGATGTATACAGCAGGTTCGGCTGCTCTGATGTTTTGGCGTTGCTGTGCAAAGATAGAGTTCGATAGTAACGCCGCGACTAATAAAGCGGTGAGGCTTTTCATTGGGTTGCTCCTAGTTGTTAAGGTTCACTGCATGCGCTTGGCCGGATAGCGCAGAAAGTGGCTAAGACTATATTCTAAAACTGCGCCATAGCTCGGCGCGGAAAATGATCAAGTCGTACGGGAATCCGTCTTCCACTAGTTCTGCGAAGCTGTGAGAGAGTAGAAGCGGAAGAGGAATCAATGCGCATGCGGCAATGGTATTTGCTTCGCGTTGCGCCTTGGCCTCGGATACAGCATCATAAAGAAGAAAATCAGGAGAATGTAGGTAATGATGCGCCAGTTCGTGATAGCTCACTCTTAAGCGTTCAATGCCTCGTAAATTTTCGTCTATTCCAATCACGGCAATTCCATCGAAAACGCCGTAAAAACCCTTTGTTATTCCGTTGAGTGGTATGTCTAAAAGTAGCAGTCTTTTTTCTCTTGAGATGCAATCCGCTAATTCCTCATACCCTAGTACCCGTTTATTCCATTGGTGTCTTAGTAGCTCATCAGGGATTCTCATCACCCGACCTTTCGGGGCAGATTAAGTGTTCATTCTATTTGCTTCTCGGCTTTGAACCTCCGCACCTCTGCCAGTACCATATCCAAAATAGTATCCAGCCGCTCTTGTTGCTCAGGTGATAGCTGGCGGCTTTCATCAAATATCAAGCCAATCTTATGCTCTGTATTCTTTGGGATTGAACTTATAGGCGGCGTTATGTCAAGTATTCGGAAAGCCTCATACTTATCAGCGCCGACAGCTTCGCAGTACCGCTCTATATTTTCTTTCGACGTGCCCGTATGCCCATTCTCTATTCTTGATATTTGAACCTCATGAAGACCAAGCATTGAGGCAATTTCTTTCTGATGCACCCCGGACTTCTTTCGGTGCTTTTTCAGGTACTTACCAAGCCTGACCTGTCTTTCATCCCTCTTTGTATTATCCGCGCGCATAACGTCGGATGTTAGGCTCTTACAGGATAACATAGCAAGTTAGGTGTACTAACATTAATTGTTGACCGTTATTGTTGAATTGAATTATATTTGAACGATGAACGCAGCTTACTACGATCCCGAAAAAGTTACACGCCTGAGAAAGCGCGCGGGCCTCACGAAAGAAAAATTTGCCAAGGCGCTTAACGTCACGGAAATGACTATTTATCGCGTCGAACGTGGCGAAAGCTGCTCGCCAGAACTACTTGTCAAGATTGCAGAATTTGGCAATACCAACTGGAAAAATCTTCTTAAAGACCAACCCCGTTCTGAAAGAAAAATTGCTACGGCCTAAAAATACTTAACTTTTCTTGTTGACTTACCTAACATCAAATGTTAGGATGCCTTCAGTTCAGAGCGAACAGGAGGCAGCGATGGTCAACTTAACTAAATTAGAAACAGTAGTCGCGGAAGCAAAGGCGAAGGCAGCGGGTAGCACTTCCTGGCTGAAAGCGATTGACCGCGCGGCTGAAGAGATCGTGACGAATCCTTACATTCATTTCGAGAACGATCACGCCCTGATTAAGAGCGCGACGAGCGACAAGATTTACGTAGCAAATGGCGATTGCCAATGTTCAGCATTCACCTACAACAAGGGTATTTGCAAACACAGAGCGATTGCCAGATTACTGAAGCGTTACTACGAAGCGGAGACAGCACAGCCCACGCCAACACGCGCCACGTCACGTCAAAGCGCGATGCGTGAAGCTGAAGCTAGCGTGATGCGCAAGCCTGTGCCTGTTGGTTATGAGAGAGAAGGGTGGTCACTGTGAATTCAAGCAGGCGATGGCAATGCCAAGGCTGCGGAAGCCTGTATGAAGTTAAGGATAGTGCCGTAGATTGCTGCCCAAATCACGCCTTTCAAGTTTGGACTTGCGGCACATGCGCCGACTACTACCCATCGCAAAGAGAGGCTGACATGTGCTGTGCAGAACTTGGCGGCTCAAAACCGACTGACGCCAACACGTCAGGCAACGGGGAAGGCTTGGAAGCGTAAACAAGCTGCCGCCAATTGATATTTGAGTTATGGGAACGGTCAGCCAATCCGCAGGTGCGGCTCTGGCTTGTAACTGACCTTTTCAACCGTTCCCACCAGTCTAGAGAGCGGGAAGCTTCGCAAGCGCGAGGCGACACCTTGTAATCCTTAAACACCCGCTCTCTTTGAATTATCCCCCAGCGCGAGCAAGGCCCCGTTCGCGCTTTAACCGAAAGTCGTAACTCACCTTTATGACTACAGAAGAACGAAAAGAATACGAACGGCGAATCGCCAGACTTACCGCAAAAGCAAAGCAGGAACTAGAACTAGCCCGACAACGCAAGCGAGAGCAATTAGCGGCCCTGATTGCACAGAATCAACAGATCAGACAAGCAGCCCTTCAGGAAGTGTAGCAATGCAAAGCCTAGAAGTTATCGCCAAGATAAAAAAGAACGCGCTGAGCCGCTTGGCCCAGTTTGAGAAGATCGCTAACGAGCCCGGCTATGACCTGGTTTATATAAATGACTTAAGCGAAGTCTATACATTCATCGCTGAAGACGTGGGCCGTGATTTAGCTATAGCTGAGACTTTGGCTCGGAAGTATGAGCCAGCGAACGCAAAAGAATATTCAATCCCTAACAGCCTGTTAAATGCTTAACGCAAGAGGTCGCACGATGAAAGAACTACTTGAGAAATGGGCAAAGCTGGCGCCTGAAGAATGCGCGATAATGCCGCGCGTCTCATACGCTGCCCTACAACCCGCCGCCTACTTTAGCTGCTTTGACGACTATGCAGATGAGTACGATTCAGGGCCGGATTCCGCACTGCTCAATAAACAGGCTAAATGCGATCTTGCCCTTATCGAATTCGCCGTGCAGTCAGCAATCGAAGCGCGGGAAGGCTGGCAGTACGAATGCAGCAATACATACCTGTCAACACGTTTCAGCTATAGCGCAATAGTTCGCAATGGCAGCACTCATGTTTGCGACGGCTACAGTAAAAACTCAATGGCCGAAGCTTTACTACAAGCCTATCTTCTCTCACTGGAAGCTTATTTATCCCTTCACGCCACAGAGCAATCCGGCAAGATTGAATATGTGTGAGTCGTAGCATTCGGGCGGTGATTACTGGAAGGATTGCCGCCCACTTTTTAAGTTCTTTGAAGTTTGGGGCTAGCGATCCCCAGAACGAACAGGCAGGCGACGATTCCCCCAAAAGGACACGAGACGGATGTACGGGGCTGGTGTTTGCGCCGTCTGCCTGTGAACACAGAGCAAGGCAAGGGCCGTGTTATCAGCACGGCCCCGCCACTTGAGTTTTAACTTATCATTGGAATGTTTAGGTTTTAACACATTGGCTGCCGTGCTCGCAACCTTGAAGGAGCGAAATTATGGCAACAGCTTTAGCAGTCGAAACCAAACAGGCAGCGCACAGCGCAAAGACGATGTTCTTCAATAAGCGTGGCGAGCGTAAGTGTCTGGCTAAGTCAATGCGTGATGACGTGGAAGAATTGCAGCGAGTGGTCAAAGATGCTGAACGCTTCGACTTCGGCACCGCTCGCAAGATGAACAACGTGCTGATTCGCTTACAGGCGAAGCTTGATCAGCTGGAGGATTTGGCGTGAGCGAGAAACCAAGGCATACCGAAGGCCCCTGGCTAGTCATCCACAAGGGTGATCAGTCAATCATTACAAAGGCTGGCTTTCAGCACAGCGAAGAAATCGCACACGTTGATACTTGGGGCGATGCTGGACGGCGGGCTGATGCGCAAGCAATGGCCGCTACGCTTGAACTACTTGATGCCTTGAAATTGGCGCTACTCAAGAGTGGCTGTGATGGCGATCTATGCGGTGATGAATGGCACGAGATGGCGCGTAAGGCAATCGCCAAGGCCGAAGAAGAGCCGTACGTCCATGTTTACCAGTCAAACGAATCGCAAGGCCCCGCAGCTAGATCAATCAGCGATCTAGTAACACCAAGGCAAGTGGCAATGATTCGCGGGCTTTGCAGAGAGTTGGGCGTCAGTGATTACGACCAATGCACCAGTTACTTTGAGACTGACATAAAAGTGGAAGAACTGAGCAGGCGTGCAGCTTCCGAGTTTATTGATCATCTCAAAAAGAGAGCGGGTGCGCTATGACTGAATACGGCGCACTCAACGCAATCAAAGCCGTCGCCTGCATTTTCATCTTCGGCGGCGTGCTGTTGGTACTGGAAATTATGCGCGTAATCAAGCACAAAAGGAGAATTTGATGGCTAGTTTTCTCAAAGGAACAATCGTTGGTTATCTCGGCAAAGACCCTGAAACTCGACACACGCCGCAAGGCACAGCCGTTTGCAGCTTCAGCGTTGCCGCCACTGAGCGACGCAAGGATAAGAACGGCGAGTATCAGGACTTAACGACATGGCTGAAATTGACCCTGTTCGGCAAACAAGCCGAGGCAGCGCAGCAATACCTTACCAAAGGCTCACAGATTTACGCTGAAGGGCGTTTGCGCTTGGATGAGTACACGGACAGGGAAGGGCAGAAGAGAACCACGCTTGAGATGACTGTGAGCGATATTCAATTTCTCTCAAAACGAGAGCAAGCAGAAACAGCACCACAGCGCACGAATACGCCGATGATTGCAGATGACGATGATCAATCCATACCATTCTAGCGGAGGCTTAAATGATCGAACACAGCGAACAACTCGACAAACTTGCAACCGCTCTCAGTGCAGCGCAGGGACAGATCAAGGTTGCCATTAAGGACAGCACCAATCCGCATTTCAAGAGCCGCTATGCTGATCTGGGCAGCGTGTGGGATGCCTGCAAGGACGCGCTCAGTGCCAACGAGTTAAGCATCGTGCAATCGCCGGGATTCAACGACGACGCGCAGTCCGTTTACCTGACCACAATGCTTTTACACAAGTCCGGCCAGTGGATGCGCGGCGTGTCAGGTTGCAAGCCGAAAGATGGTTCACCGCAATCTGTCGGCAGTGCGATCACTTATCTTAGGCGCTATGGCCTTGCCGCGTTGCTTGGCGTTGTCTCTGATGACGATGACGCGGAAAGCGCACAGCCTGAACGCAGGCAGCAGCAATCAAAGCCGCAGCCTGTGCCAGCAGCCAAGCCAACGCCGCAACAGGCAACCGTGAACG
>Ga0196963_10001429_pt1 | contig 16249 bp, 6 predicted proteins | sample S1_5metaG_FD_148600 | JGI IMG/M metagenome (GOLD analysis project Ga0196963, IMG submission 148600) | Soil microbial communities from Anza Borrego desert, Southern California, United States - S1_5 | ecosystem: Environmental > Terrestrial > Soil > Desert | place: USA: California | collected... | reverse complement strand
CGGCAACCTCGGCACCGCCTCGCCGATCGGCGACCTGTTGCCGATACTGCTCGCGCTGGATGCCGAGATCGAGTTGCACGGCGCTGCCGGCGCGCGCCGGCTGCCGATCGACCAGTTCTTCCTCGGCTATCGGCAAACCGCGCGGCGCGACGACGAATTGATCCACAGCGTGCGCCTGCCGCGCCAAGCCGGCCTCATCAATGCGTCGTTCAAGGTCGCCAAGCGGCAGACCGACGACATCAGCATCGTCGCCGCGGCGTTCGCGCTGCGCCTGGATGCGCTACGCCGCGTCGAGCATGTCCGCCTCGCCTTCGGCGGCGTCGCCGCGACGCCGGTGCGGGCGCGCTGCGCCGAGACCTTCCTGCTCGGCCGGATCCTCGATCAGGTCAGCATCGACGCCACCGTGGCGATGTTGCGCGACGAATTCACGCCGCTCAGCGATCACCGTGCCGGCGCGGATTATCGCCGCGCGCTGTGCGGCAGCCTGTTCGCCAAATTCGCCAGCGAGGCCCTGCCGTGAAGCATGAATCCGCAGAAGGCCATGTCAGCGGTCGCGCGGCCTACACCGACGAGCAAGCCGCGCCGCTCGGCCAGCTCAGCCTGTATCCGGTGCAGGCGCCGCATGCGCGCGCCGAGATCCTCACCATCGATTCGAGCGCAGCACTGGCCCTGCCCGGCGTCGTCGCGGTGCTGACTGCCGCCGACATCCCGGGCGAGAACGACAGCGGACCGATCGTCCACGACGAGCCGGTGATCGCCACCGGCGACGTGCGCTATCACGGCCAGCCGGTGGCCTGGGTGCTGGCCGAGGACGAGGCCACGGCGATGGCCGCGGCGCGTGCCGTGCGCGTCGATTACCGGCCCCTGCCCGCCTGCCTGTCGATCGCCGAGGCGATCGCGCAGCAGCGCTTCCATCTGCCGCCGGTAGAGATCGCACGCGGCGACGCCGCCGCGGCGCTGGCGCAAGCGCCACACGTGCTCAGCGGCGAGGTCGACAACGGCGGCCAGGACCACTTCTACCTGGAGACGCATACCAGCTGGGCGCAGATCGACAGCGAAGGCCTGGTACAGGTCACCTCGTCGACGCAGCACCCCAGCGAGACCCAGGTCATCGTCGCGCGCGTGCTCGGCCTGCCGGCGCACCGCGTGGTTTGCCGCTGCCTGCGCATGGGCGGTGGATTCGGCGGCAAGGAAACCCAGGCCAACAGCTTCGCCGCCGTCGCCGCGCTGGCCGCGTGGCGCACGGGACGGCCTGCACGGGTGAAGCTGGCGCGCTGGCAGGACATGCAGATCACCGGCAAGCGCCATCCGTTCCATTCGCGCTACCGGGTCGGCTTCGACACCGACGGCCGAATCCTTGGTCTGGAAGCGGAACTGTACGCCGACGGCGGCTGGAGCGTGGATCTGTCGCCGCCGGTGCTGCTGCGCGCCCTGCTGCATGTCGACAACGCCTACTACCTGCCGGCGGTGCATCTGCGCGGTCGCATTTGCAAAACCGACCTCGCCTCCAACACCGCGTTCCGCGGCTTCGGCGGGCCGCAGGGCATGCTGCTCGGCGAGGAGATCATCGATCGCATCGCCCGCCATCTCGGCCGCCGACCCGAAGACGTCCGCGAGCTGAATTTCTATCGTCCCGGCACGGATCGCAACACGACGCCGTACGGCGAAGAAGTCGTCGACAACCACCTGCCCGAGCTGTGGGCACAGCTCAAGCAATCGGCCCAGTTCGCCGAGCGCCGCGTCGCCGTCGATGCCTTCAATGCCGCGCACACGCAGCTCAAGCGCGGCCTGGCGATCACCCCGGTCAAGTTCGGCATCTCGTTCAACAAGACCGAATACAACCAGGCCGGCGCGCTAGTGCACGTCTACGCCGACGGCAGCATCCAGCTCAATCACGGCGGTACCGAGATGGGCCAGGGTCTGCATACCAAGGTGCTGGGCATCGCCGCGCGCTGTCTCGGCGTGTCGCCGTCGCGGATCCAGTTGATGGCGACCAGCACCGACAAAGTGCCGAACACCTCGGCGACCGCCGCCAGCAGCGGTTCGGATCTCAACGGCGCCGCGGTCAAGGCGGCCTGCGAGACGCTGCTCGCGCGCCTCGCCCCGATCGCCGCGGAACGGCTCGGCTGTCCGCTTGAAGACGTGGTGTTCGCCGACGATGCCGCGTGCGCGCGCGGTGAGCCGAGCCAACGCATCGCCTTCGCCGACGTGGTGCGCGCGGCTTATCAAGCACGCATCAGCCTGTCGGCCACCGGCTTCTATCGCACGCCGAGCATCCATTGGGATCCGGCCCGTGGCCAGGGCCATCCGTTCTACTACTACGCGTTCGGCGCGGCGGTCGCCGAAGTCGAGGTTTGCGGCTACACCGGCGTGCATACGCTGCGCCGTGTCGACATCCTGCACGACGTCGGCGATTCACTAAATGCGCTGATCGACCGCGGCCAAATCGAGGGCGGCTTCGTCCAGGGCATGGGCTGGCTGACCTGCGAGGAACTGCGCTGGAACGCCGACGGCCGCCTGCTGACCGATGCGCCGAGTACGTACAAGATCCCGACTATCGGCGAGGTACCGCGCGAGTTTCACGTCAGCCTGTTCCAGCGTCAGCAACCACCGAGCACCAACGTGATCTTCGGCAGCAAGGGCGTCGGCGAGCCGCCGCTGATGCTGGCGCTGGCGGTGCGCGAGGCGATTCGTGATGCGGTCGCCGCCTTCGGCGAGGCGCGCGCCGTAGCATTGGCCGCGCCGGCCACCCCCGAGGCGATCTGGCGCGCGATCGAAGCCGTGCGTCACACGCGTACCGCCCGCCCAACCACCGAGTCCGCCGTCCCGCTTGGATGAGTCGCTGCTCCAACGCCTGAGCCTACTGCTGGAACAGGGCCCGGTGATCGTCGCCAGCGTGCTGGCCACGCGCGGCGCGACGCCGCGCAAGGGCGGCAGCCGCATGCTGATCGCGCCCGAGCATTACGAATTCAGTGTCGGCGGCGGCGAAGCCGAGGCCCGCGTGATCACCACGGCACGCGCGCTGCTGAGCAACGGCCAGGACGGCGATGAGGTGCATGTCGATTTGAGCGGTCGCCCTGGGGCCGCCGGCATCTGCGGCGGCCGCATGCAGATCGCGCTGCGGCGCTGGGCCGGGCCGCAGGACTTGGCCCTGGCGCGCAGCCTCAGCCGCCAGCTCAGTGAAGGCCACAGTGCGCGCCTGCCGGTGACGGCGCAAAGCCCGGCGCTGATCGTGCAGACCGTGCATCCCAACCCGCGCCTGGTGATCGTCGGCGCCGGCCACTGCGGCCATGCCCTGCACAGCCTCGCCCAGACGCTCGACTTCGATGTTTGGGTGTTCGACAGCCGCCCCGAATGCTTCAGCGACCGCCACTACATCGGCGCAACCGTGCTTTGCGGCAGCGAGGAACGCCTCTGGCAGGCGCTGGACACGCAACGCGAGCTCTACGCCGTCCTGCTCAACCGCAACTACGCCGCCGACATCGCCGCGTTGCGCGTCCTCGGCCAACGTCCCCTCGCCTACCTCGGCATGATGGGCAGCAAGAAACGCATCGCCACCGTACGCGCCGAGCTAGGCGACAACACAGCCCAGCTAACCCCGATCACCGCCCCGGTCGGCCTCGATATCGGCGCCCACACCCCCGCGGAAATCGCCGTCAGCATCGCCGCGCAGTTGATCGCGGTGCGTGCGGGGCGGCACGGTAGCCGGGATCCGTTGCGGTGAGTCCCATTTAGATCAAGCGGGTACCGAAATCGGGGGGCAGGTCAGTCCAAGGTTGCAAGTCGACCCGCCGTCACTGTGAAGAAGTGAACCCCGCGCCTGTCCGCGTCGCGTACGACGTCAGGCCAACCGCCGCGATCAAGCGCGACCGCACACGCAAGCGGCACGCCTCCAGGCGGCGACGAAAGCCGGTACTGTTGGCGACTGATCGGCTGCATCCGCAAGCATCCCTGCCATGACCGCGCGAGCAATGTGTCCCTGCGGCTCTCGACTGGCCTACCCCGACTGCTGCGGTCGCTACCACGCCGGGGCGCCGGCGCCGAGTGCGGAAGCCTTGATGCGCTCGCGCTACAGCGCGTTCGTGCTCGGCCGCGCCGACTACCTGCTGGCGAGCTGGCACCCAGCGACGCGCCCGGAGCGACTTGATCTACAGACGCCCGCGCCGACCTGGCTCGGCCTCGAAGTACGTGGTCACGGCGAGATCGACGCCAATCACGCCTGGGTCGAGTTCGTTGCCCGCTGGCGCGTCGGCGGGCAACGCGCGCAGCGCCTGCATGAGCGCAGTCGCTTCGAGCGGTTGGATGGGCGCTGGTACTACGTCGATGGCACGCTGAACGCGCCGGCCTAGGCCGTGTAGGCGTATTCTGACCGAGGTCTATTCAACCTCTGACGCCGACATGACAATCGCCTATTGGTGCGTGCTGGCTGCCGGCCTCATGCCGTTCTTGTTCACCGCCATCGCCAAGGCCAGCGCCGGACGCTACGACAACCGCGACCCACGCCTGTGGCAGGCACAACTGGCCGGCATGCCGCAACGCGCGCATGCGGCGCATTTGAACAGCTTCGAAGCGCTGCCGCTGTTTGCCGCCGGCGTGATCATCGCCCACCTGGCCGGCGTCGCGCAGTCGCGGATCGACCTGCTGGCACTGGCGTTCATCGCGCTGCGCCTGGGCTATGGCGTGTGCTATCTGGCCGGCTGGGCAACGCTGCGCAGTCTGGTCTGGGTGCTGGCATTGGCCTGCAACATCGCCTTTATCGCCAAACGGCCGCGTGGATTGATGGCAGACAGACCACCTCGCCTGGACGGCTAGCGGCCGCCCGGCGTCTGCTGTTCTGCTGTGAGGCTGGCTTGCCAACGAACGTTCACTAGCGGGGACGGCTATGTGGCGATCTCGTAACCGTTCCGATCCACGCACGCGCGAGCGGCATTGATCCGACGCCGTTCTGATCCTGATCGTCGCCGGCATATGGCAGCTGATCGAGCGACCGCCGGCGTGGCTGCTGCGGCAACTGGAAATGTCGAGGTTGTGGCTGTCCAAAATTGTTGCGCACCTGTTGACGGCCTACGGCTACCTGCGCGTGCGCCTCGACCTCGCTTCGTTACGCACCGACCCCGACCCGATCGCCAGCGCATCCGGCGCCTCGATTCCCCAATCCGCGGCCAGCATGCCCTCCCGGGAATAACGGTGGAACGTCAAGTAGGGCCAATCCCGTGCATGTGCAACCAGTCCATGCTTGGCCGGGTTGTAGTGAATGTAGTCGACGTGGTGTTGCACGTCTCGATCGTCGCGCAGCAGCCGCTCCCAGTAGCGCCGTTGCCAGACCCCGCGTTCCTTCCTCGCCAAGCGCTGCGCCGATGGCCACTCCAGCCGCGGCAGGCTCTGCGAAAACGCCGTCTTGATCTGCCGCCAACGCGTCGCGTTGTCGGCATCCTCGGCCGGCAACCGCCAGATGCAATGCAAGTGATCCGGCAGCACCACCGCCGCAACGATTTCGTACGGACGATGCAAGCGCGTCACCGCAAACGCCCGCCGCAGATCATCGATGTGATCAACCAGCAATCGACGCCGGCGCTCCAAAAGGTTCACCGTGAAAAATACGTGCCACCCGGAACCCAAACGCGGCGGTAATTCGGCATCGCCAGAGCATGCCAAGCGGCCCACCACCACCACATCAGCCAAACACGCCAAACCGCGTAGGAAAAGCCGCAGAGGCGTAGGGCGCGTCTCGGACGCGCCATGAAGACGCCTCGCCGCATGCGGCGCATCCAAGATGCGCCCTACGGGATACGCTTTACGGCCTTACGAGATACGCCTTACGGCCTTACAGTGACCCGCCTTACCGCGTTTCGGGCCGTTCGAACGAACCGGTTACTCGCCATTGCCACCGGGGCCGCATAACGTACCCGCGAACTGACAACAGCGGCGGCGGGCCAAAAGCCCGCCCTACGGTCCTGTCACATCACAAGACGCGCTCGATTTTGAACTGCCTGTGATTTAGGTCCACATATCTCCAGCTTGATCCAGTATTCACCGGTATGTCATGCAGGTACCACTCAAGAAATGAGGGGAAATCCTCCCACGTCAATTCGATGTCTTCAGGATAGAAAACGCCTGACGCCAGCAACTCGAAATCGAGAATTCCCAGTAGGGGCCACTCCTGGCTGCCGCTCACGAAAATCGATTGCCCAGAGCCCCCGACACATCCGACGAAGCTAAACGTATTCAGCGTCTCGGAAGCAAAAGCCATCTCACTCTGACTGACTCCCGTGTATGGCAGCGCAGCCTGCCATGCGCTTATCAACCCAGCCTTTGCCTGTTCAGACTCTGCCGCGGTGTACACAGCCAAGCCAACCGAATCCACTTCGGACCCGAGTGCCCTCGCGTCCAAGAATCGAAAAGGGAACGCTTCCGGGGACATTCTCGCCAGCGGCAGAGGAACCGCACATGACTGCTCGAACCCCTGTGGCTTTGATGATCTCAAATTCGGCAGCTTGAGCGTGAGGCGCTCTGCAAGAACGAGTGTGGAATCTACCGAGACAAGCTCAGCAACTCGTAGCGCGCAGAGCGCACTCATCGCCCTCTGGAAGTTCACCGCGTCACACCCTTCTTGCACTGCGGATACGATGTCTTGTACCTGATGTACGGCCCTTTCTCTCGCGAGAAAAGAACGCCGACCGGCAGCCTACCAACCGTGTCCCATTCACCAACTTCGTACACATACTGAATCGCCTCCGCAATGATCGCGCGACCCGCCGGTGTTGCGCCGAGCAGCAGCCTGTCACGATTAGGATCATTCGTCTTGGGTCTCCTGAGTATCTTCTCAACGACGAGCTTCTGGCCCGCGGCTGCGGCGACACGAATTCCATACAATTGCGCGTGCATCACGGCGTGTTGGCTAATTGGAACTGCAGACAGCACCTGGTTTCCGTGGCCGCACAAGTACTCAGGTATGGTGTGATGATTCTGGGTTGGCTCACCCAATGACGGATTGGGGGCTCCTCCGGTTAAAGCGCCAGAGGCTAGACCCGCAGGCCCACCGACTACGGCCGCAATCATGGCTGACGCGAACTCCAGACCTTCATTCGAAGCCAGATCAAACACCGAGTACACCGCCACTGCGCGGAGCGTCAGCGTCATTGCCGTGTTTAGACCAGCACCCAACTCGCCCATGGTCATGTAGCCACTTGGGTCGAGGTTATTAATCGGGTCCAAGTGGGCGTACTGGTATTTATGACGGGACATCGGATCACGCTCCATGCCGCAGAATGAATCCATCTGGGTAAAGCGCCCAGCGCTCGGATCCATCCACCGCGCCCGCAGGTAGTACAGGCCCAACTCTTCGTCGAAGGCTTCCCCGCGATAGAGATGCTGCACACTCGTTGTGCCGCTCCTTCCGATCTCGTTGCCAAAGGCGTCGTAGTCGATCGCATCCGTGACCGCGCCGTTGCCATCGGTCAGCAAGCGCGTGCTACCAAACCCATCGGCCTGGATGAACCGCGTCGTCGGCGTGCCAGTGCTGCTGTAGCGCGTCTGGCTGACCAGATCATCCGCAAAGGTAAACGTCGCTTCGAGGCGCTTGGCGCCGTTGCCTTGGCGCGTGTACGTCTCGATGACCTGCGCATACGGATACGCGCTGTCCTGCAGGTACCAGGTCGTCGTCGGTTGGCCGCCGAGCGGGGTGTGCGTCTGTCGCACGCGTAGGCCGTCGGCGTTGTAGACGTAGCTCGTCACGCCGTCGCCGCTCCTGGCTTCGATCAGACGGTTGGCGTCGTCGTAGACGTAGCTGACCTCGCCGTCCGGGCCGCGCTTGGTCAGCGTGTTGCCGTTGGCATCAAACGTGTACGTGGTCGTGCCGCGCGCGCCGGTTTCGCTGGTGAGGCGGTCGTTACGGTCGTAGACGTAGCGCGTGGTTGCGGCGCTGCCGCCGCCGATCGCGACGGTCTGCGTCAGGCGGTTGCCGACCTTGTCGTAGGTCCAGTCGCTGACGCGGTCATTGGCATCGATGCGGTGGTCGATGGACTCCTTTGTCAGGCGCTTGACCGGGTCGTACTGGTAGGCGACGGTGCGGATCAGCCCTTGCGCGTCCGATTCCTCGACGGTCGTGCGCAGGCCCGACGCATCCACCGTGTAGCTCATCGCCACCAGCAAGGCCCCGGCCGCGGTCTTCTTGACCAGCTCGCGCAGGCGGTGGCGGGCGTCGTAGCGGTATTCGGTGCGCGTGCCGTCGCCGCCGACCATCGCGCTGCGGTTGCCGGCGGCGTCGTAGTCGTAGCGGGTCACCATCGGCGCTTCACCGTCCACCGTGCGCGTCACCGTCTTGATCCGGCCCAAGGCATCGTACGTGTATACCAGCGACTGGCTCGGGCTGATCCGTGCGATCAGGTGGCCGGCGTCATCGTACTGGTATTCGATCATGCCGCCGTCGGCGTCGTGCGACTGCACGATGCGCCCGCGGCGGTCGTGTTGCGTCGTGCTCAGGCCGCGACCATCGGTCACCCGATCGCGCTCGCCGCTCGGCAGATGGCCGAACGTCACCGCCGGGTCGCTCGGATAGACGATACGCTCGAGCCGGCCACCGCGGTCGTACTCGTACTTCGTCAGCTTGCCGTTGAAGTCGATGTGCTCGACCAGCTCGCCGGCTTCGTTGTAGCGCTTAGTCTCGCGCTGGCCCTCCGGCAGCACGCGCGCGGTCTCGCGGCCCATCCGGTCGTATTCCCAGCGCGTGGTCCGGCCCTCGGCGTCGATCTGCGCGATCTTGTTGCCGACTTCATCAAAACGGTAGCGCGTGGTGAGGGTGCCCGCGTCCGGGCTCTCGCCATTGACCAGCGGCGGATTCGCGCCGGTCTGCGGATTCGGCAGCACCACCGCGATCAGCCGGCCGAGCTTGTCGTAGGCGTAGCGCGTGGTGCGGCCGATCTCGTCGATGTCGGCGATCTTGCGGCCGACCGCGTCGTACTCGACCCGCGTGCGTGGATTGTCGCGATCGTCGCTGGACGTATCGTCCGGATGGATTGTCTCGGTCACGCGGCCGGCATCATCCAGAATGAACCGGGTCGTGCGAGCGCTCGGGTCGGTCACGCCGCTGCGACGGCCGGTGGTGTCGTAATGCGTGACGGTCACCGGCCCGGCCCCGGCCGTACCGCTCGCCGGCTCGGCCTGGATCACCTGCGTGCGCCGGCCCGCCGCGTCGTAGCGGTACTGCGTCGCGATGCCGTTCTCGTCGATCGATTCGATCAGCCGCCCGGCCTTGTCGTAGCGGTTCGTCGTGCGCGGGTTGTTCGCGTCGTTGCCGTCATCGTTGGCCGCATCCGGATGGATCGTCTCGATCAGCCGGTTTGCCGCATCGAACACGAACTTCGTCGTGCGACCGCTGCGGTCGGTGTGCGCGATGCGGTTGCCGTTCGCATCGTGCCGCTGGGTCTCGAAGCTGCCGTCGGGATAATCGATGCGTTCGACCCGGCCGTGCGCGTCGTAGGTCGTCGTCGTGCAGCGCTGCAGACCATCGCATTGCTTGGTCGGCTGTTCGTGCGGGCCGTACTCGACCGTCGTCACGCTCAGGTCCGGATGCGTGGTCTCGATCAGCCGGCCCTTGTCGTCGTAGCGATAGCGCGTCACCAGGTCCTCAGTGCTGCCGTTCGGCAGCGTGCGCCGCCGCGTCTGGCTCAGCACGCGACCGTGCGCGTCGTTGACGTAGGTCGTCGTCTGCTGCAGCGCGTCGGTCTCGCGGATCTTGAAGCCGGTGGCCGGGTCGTAGGCGAACGTCGTCGCCGCCCCGTCCGCGCTGGTGATGCGCTCGAGCTGGCCGGTGCCGAACATGCCGGTGCCACCGACATAGCCGAACGTCGTCTCCTGGTTCAGCGCGTCCTTGGTGCTGACCAGCAGCAGACCGCTGCGTGCATCGAAGGCATTGCTGATCAGCGTGCGTCGGGCATGGTCCTGCTGGGTCAACAACTGATTCTGGCTGTTGTAACGCCAGGTCGTGGTTTCGCCGGCATGGTTGGTCTCGGTTTCCCGATTGCCGCGCGCGTCATACGTCCAGGTCGTCGTCTCGTTCGCGCCGTTGGTCTCGGTCAACTGATCGCCGACGGCGTTGTACGTGCGTCGGATCGTCTCGCCCAACGTCAGGTTCGTCTCGCTCAGCACGCGGCCGCTGTCGTCGTACACATACTGGATCGAGTGGCCACGGCGGTCCTTGATGATCGACGTGCGGCCGGCGAGGTCGTGCGTGTACTCGATGCGCTGGTTGTCCGCATCGATCGTCGCCAGCAGCCGGCCGTCATCGCCATACTCGTTGCGCAGCGCGCGCACGCCGCGTGGATCGACGATGTCCTTGAGGTAGTGCGGCCAGCGCGGGTCGGCGTAGTAGACGAAGCTCGTCACCGCATCGACCTGATCCACCACCGCTTCGAGGTCGCCCGTCGGCGCATAGCGGTAATCGATCGTCTGCCCGTCCGGCAGCTTCAGCTGCGTGATCCGGCCCTGCGCATCGCGCACGAAGTCGATGCCCGCGCCCGAGCTGTGGCGCACGCCATCGCGCGAATAGGTCAGGCTCGTTTCGCTCGCGCTGTCGTACACGCGCTTCAAGCCTTCGGCCTGGTCGATGTCGAAGACGCGCCCGTCCGCCGTCGTCAAGCGGTAGCGGCGCGGGTCGATCGGCGATGTGTCACCACTGACCTCGTCGAACAGGATGCCGACCGGATAGCCCTGCACATTGCCCCAGCGCACCGTGCCGTAATCGCTCTGCTCGAGGGTCGAGCGCGTCCCGGCCAGCGGCTCGAACTTCAGCTGCACGAGCGAACTGCCGTCGAACTTCGAGCGGCACTCCGGCTCGGCGCGGGCGCGGAAGCGCGCCAGCTCACCGTCCGGCAACCGCACCGTCACGATCGGATCACCCATCGGCCGGATGCAACGCTGCCCGGTGATCCCGCCGGTCTCGTACACCTGCCAGGCATAGCCCGGTCGCCGCGACTCCTGCAGCCGCACGTTGTTCGCATCCACCGTCCAGCCGTAACCAAAATCCAGCGACTCGTGCGCGCGGCGCGTGTCGTAGGTGCGCGTCACCGTCACCGGAATGCCCGCCAGCGGAATCGACACCTCCTCGAACGTGAGCGAGAAATGGCCGAGCTTCATGTCGCCGCTCACCTGCAGCAAACGGCTGTCCTGCGCCGTGTTGCCGGCCGCGTCCTGCGCCTGCAGCACCAGCGCGTACTGGCCGTTGAGCAGCAAGGTCGGGTCGAACGTGGTGATCGTGCGCTCGGTAAATTCGCCCGTGCCCTGCGCCAGCAGTCGCGTCGTGCCCGTGCCGCGCTCCTGCAGCGCCAGCAGCCAGCGCGCCGTGTCCGCGCCGGTCACGTAGCCGGTCACCGCGGTGGGCAGGGTGATCTCGACCGTGTCGTGCGTCGGATGCTCGGCCGGCAGTACCAGCTTCACCGTCGGCGGCGTCGTATCGGCGGCCGTGCCGACGCCGAAGCTGCGAGTGATCTCCGTGGTATCGCTGCCGTCGCTGATCCGCACCACCAGCGTATGCGTGCCGGTGCTCGACGGGGCGGTCAGGGTGTTGGTGCCGATGATCAGCGCGACCGGGGCGCCGTCGAGCGTCGCCGTCACCGTCGGTGCACTGGCCGCGCCGCCGACGCTCACCGTCACCGTCAGCGCCGCCCCAGGCTGCACCGGGTTCGGCGTGACCTCGACGCTGCCGGTCAACGGCGTGTCTGCAGACTGCACGGTGAGGGTGTAGGACTGCGTCACCTCCAACCGGCCATCGCTGACCTTGACCGCGACCGGCAGCGCGCCGGTTGCGGTTGGCGTGTAGCTCACCTGCCCGCTCGCCGCATTGATCGTCATGCCGCTCGGCGGCGACACCAGCGACCAGGTCAGCGTATCGCCGTCGGGATCGCTCGCCGCCGCGGCATAGACGTAGGGTTTGCCGACTTTGGCGAACGGATACGGCGTGCTGGTGATCTGGGGGGCGCGGTTGCTGCTCGTCGCCGCGGCCACGGTCAGCGTGTAGTCCTGCGTCGCGACGCCCCCCTTGCCGTCGCTGACCTGCACCCGCACCGCATGCGTCCCGACCTGGCTGGATGCCGGCGTGAAGCCGATCACGCCGCTGCTGCTGATCGTCATGCCGGTGGGCGCCGTGGTTAAGCTGTAGCTCAACGGGTCGCCGTCCGGGTCATTCGCCGCAACCGCATAGGTGTATGCAGTGCCTACGGTCGCCGTGGTCGGCGGGGTCGAGGTAATGCCCGGCACACGGTTGCTGCTCGTCGCCGCGGCCACGGTCAGCGTGTAATCCTGCGTCGCGATGCCACCCTTGCCGTCGCTGACCTGCACCCGCACCGCATGCGTCCCGACCTGGCTGGATGCCGGCGTGAAGCCGATCACGCCGCTGCTGCTGATCGTCATGCCGGTCGGCGCGGTCGGCAGGCTGTAGCTCAGCGGGTCACCGTCCGGGTCATTCGCCGCGACGGCATAGCTGTACGCGGCACCCACGGTCGCCGTGGTCGGCGGCGTGGAAGCGATGCTTGGCGCGCGGTTGCTGCTCGTCGCCGCGGCCACGGTCAGCGTGTAGTCCTGCGTCGCGATGCCGCCCTTGCCGTCGCTGACCTGCACCCGCACCGCATGTGTCCCGACCTGGCTAGACGCCGGCGTGAACCCGATCACGCCATCGCTGCTGATCGTCATGCCGGTGGGCGCGGTGGTTAGGCTGTAGCTCAGCGGGTCACCGTCCGGGTCATTCGCCGCGACGGCATAGCTGTACGCGGCACCCACGGTCGCCGTGGTCGGCGGCGTCGAGGTAATGCTCGGCGCGCGGTTGCTGCTCGCGACGACCAGCGAGAAGCGCTGAACATCCGAGCCGCCGCGGCCATCGCGTGCCTGGATCTCCACCGTTACCGCGCCGGTAGTGCTCGGCGTCCAGCTCACCTGACCCGTGGCGGCGTCGATGCTCATGCCGTGCGGCGCGCTGGTCAGGGCGTAGCTCACCGGATCGCCATCCGGGTCCGTGGCCTGCGCGGTGTAGCGGTACGTCGCACCTACGGTCGTGTTGGTCACCGGCGTGCTGGTGAAGCTGGGATTGCGGTTGCTGGCAACGGCGAGCGTATAGCTGCGCGTATCGAACAGGCCGCCGAGATCGGTGACCTTGATCGTGATGCTGGCCTGTCCTGCCTGTGCCGCCGTGGGCATCCAGCGCAATTCGCCGGAGACCGGCTCGATGCTCAGACCCGCTGGCGGATTCACCAGACTGAACAGCAAGCCGTCGCCGCGGTCGGGATCACTGGCCTGCACGATGAAGCGGTACGACAGGCCCACCGCGGCCGACGCGAGTTCAGCGGTCGTCAGGCGCGGCGCTTCGTTGACATCGTTCACCGTAACGGTGAAGCGCTGGGTGTCGTACAGACCACCGCGGTCCGTCGCGCGTACCTGGAACAGCGCCGCGACAACCTCGTTGTTGTCCTCCAGGCACTCAGGAATGGCCCGGGCCTCATCGATGCGCGCATAGATGTCGCCGGTAATGGTCGGCGGCGCAGACACGCGCAAGTCGTCGAACTGCACGTGGACGCTACCGTCCTGCTCCACACCCACCGCGCCCTTGGCGATCTTCAGCCCGCTGTAGTCGAACAGCGGCTGACCATCGAGGAAGCCGCGGACTGTGGTGCCGCGAACCGACACACGCAAGGTGTACCAGCGGTTCGCTTCGATCGTCGCGGGCACCTCGGCCAGCGTCGCGACCTCGCCGTCGATGAATGAGAGCAGTCGCGCATGGCCCTGCTTGACCCGCAGTTGATACCAGCGCGTGGCATCGACGACGCGGAACATCAACGCGCCATCATTGCTGGCCCCGTCCGGGAAACGGATCTTGATCTGGGCGTCGTAGTCGTCCCAGGCGCGATCGCCCACCATCGCCGCGCCGCCGCTGGTGGATTCGTATACGCCGTCGCGCACGCGCCACGAGGTCGTGGCACCCGCATGGTTAGGAATTTCAGTCCAGCCCCCGGCATCACCGTCCTGGAAGTCATCGACGAACGGCAGCGCAGTCGGGCAGTCATCGCATGTGCCGGCGCCCGCCTCGCCGGAACCCGATGCAAGGCCGGTCAACGCCAGCGTGCGTTCCTCGCCTGCGGCAAGTACCGGCACATCGAGCGTGCCGAGCAGGCGCCCGCCCGTCGCAGGATTGCCGCTGTAGATCCGCACGCTCGTTGCGGCCGAGGTGGGTGCCAGGCCGCGGTTCTTCGCCAGCAGCTTGAGCGTCGTGCCGTTCGGCTCGTCCAGGCGCAGATCGAACAGCGCCAGATCCGGCAAGCCGAGCGGGTGCCGGTCCGCGAACGTGTTCAGGCGGAACGTGTTGTGCGTCAGCCAGCTCTTCACTGGACGGCGCGGGATGCTGCCGTCGTCGTTGATGTTGTCGATGTGGTAGGCGTGCTGGTTCCAGATCGCGCGGGTGGGCATCCAGGGCGCGCCGGCCGACTTGAACACACGGACGCCTCGAGTGCCCGGCGGGCTATCCCGCCCAGTGATCTGCATGTACTCGTTCGAGACGACGACGATCTCCGCTGACCCGTCATTGTCCACGTCGGCAACGATCGGGTACTCGAACGCGGTCCCACTGGTCGACCGGGTTTCAAATCGCACGGCGCCGGTCGCACCATCGAAAATGCGGAAGTGGCGCTCATCGTTGTATAGGACTTCGACGCGACCATCGCCCTCGAAGTCGAAAACGGTCGAACCCGTCATCCGCGACGTCAGGTCTTGGATCGGCATCGACCACAGCACCCGGCCTGCTCTGTTCAGGGCGACATAACGAGAACCGCCGGCAACACCGATGTCGGTGTGCCCATCGCCGTCAAAATCACCGAGCGTCGGCGCGCCGCCTTCTCCGCCACTCGGAATCGCCGTCGGCCCCCACAACCGGGTTCCCGTCGCCGACAACAGGCTGACACTGCCGTTATGCACAACGACAACCTCGGCTGTGCCATCGGCATTGAAATCCGCAACGGCCGTGAAGCCATCACCGACATCGGCATTCTTCCACTTCAGCGTGCCGTCCGCGCCGTAGGCAGAAGCCCCAGCGATCAGCTCGAGCTTGCCATCACCATCCAGGTCCGCGGTGGTAAGAACGCCGCTCCCGTAAGGGTTGTTGTAGCCTGCAAATCCAGAAAGACGCCACAACACTCGCCCCTGTTTGTCGAGCACGGTGTCGCCCACGACAATTTCTGTGTGGCCGTCGGCATCGAGGTCAGCCAGGTGCACCAAGCGCCCCCACCGCTGTGTGGTATGCAGTGCCGGCACCTTCCATTTGCGCTTACCCGAATGATCGAAAACGATCACGCCTGCATCCGCACTCGGCGCTACGATTTCCGGTAATCCATCACCGTCGATGTCCCCTATTGCAGGCGTTCCCAGGCCATCGACCGCATCTTGCAACGGCGTGGCGAAGCGTTCGCGTCCGGTTTTGCCGTCGAGCGCGCGTAGGATGCCGGGCGGTATTCCGCCGCCGGAGGTATAGCTCGTCGAGTACGTGACAGCGACGACAGCGGGCGTGTCGCGTTGATCGATGCGGCCATCGTTGTTGTCGTCGGACAAACGCGCCACAAGCGGAACGGCCATGACCTGGTTGTAGCTAGGCTCCTGTGCGCTGCCTGTCCACGTCCAGAGCGCCGCGGGCGTCAATTCACCCATGCTCCCGGGAAGGCGGCACGCCGCATTGAAAAGGCGCGAGCCCTGGTCGGCGAAGCCAAGTGCGGACCATTGCAGCAAGCCCGTCGAGGGTTCGATGTTCGTATCGGCTGGCGAACGAACGACCGCAAAGGTCAGGACGTCGTTGATGTCCGGATCGCTGGCATCGACGTCATAACGAAAGGTTGCGCCCTCGTTCACCGATACCGGCGGCGTCGACGTGATCCGCGGCGGGTGATTCTCCTGTGCTGACACGACCAGCGTATAGCGCTGCTCAACGACGCCGCCATTGCCGTCACGCGCCTCGATAGCGATTGGATGGCTGCCGGTGGCCGGCATCGGCCAGCTCACGATGCCGCTCGTCGCATCGATACTCATGCCGCTCGGCGCCGTGGTAAGGACGTATGTCAGCGTGTCGCCGTCCGGATCGGCTGCATCAGCGTCGTAGCGATAAGCATTGTTCTGCGTCGCGCTGACGACCGGCGTACTCGTGAAGGCCGGCACACGATTGACCGCACGGATGTTGATGCTCACCTGCGCCGGCGCGGATTCCAGACTGGCGTCCTTGACTTTG
>Ga0196963_10001428_pt1 | contig 16252 bp, 14 predicted proteins | sample S1_5metaG_FD_148600 | JGI IMG/M metagenome (GOLD analysis project Ga0196963, IMG submission 148600) | Soil microbial communities from Anza Borrego desert, Southern California, United States - S1_5 | ecosystem: Environmental > Terrestrial > Soil > Desert | place: USA: California | collected... | reverse complement strand
GTGCCGGCCGGTGCACCTGTTGCACTTTGCGCACATGGGCGCGATGTATGCGCGGGTCGGACTCGGCATCGACAGGCCGCGGATCGGACTGTTGTCGATCGGCGAGGAAGCCTCGAAGGGCAACGAGCTGACGCGCGACGCGCACCAGCTGTTGAAAGCCTCGGCGCTGACGTTCATCGGGAACGTCGAAGCCCGGGCGATTTTTTCCGGCGACGCCGACGTCATTGTCTGCGACGGCTTCACCGGCAACGTCGCCCTGAAATTGAGCGAGGGCCTCGTCGAAATGGTCGAGGACCTGCTTGGCGAAGAGCTGCAGAGCACGTTTTCGAGCCAGGTCGGTTATCTGCTGTCGCGGCGCGCGTTCCGGCGATTCCGGAAGCGAGTCGATTACTCGGAGTTCGGCGGTGCGCCGCTGTTGGGCGTAGCCGGTCTCTGTATCGTGGGCCACGGCCGTTCCTCGCCGAAGGCGGTGCGCAACGCGGTGGTGATGGCGTCGCGGATGGCCGGCAATGGGATCATGGAGCGGCTGGGCGCGGAGATGAATTCCCTGTGATTGCGTGTGTCTTCCCCGGACAAGGTTCGCAAGCGGTCGGCATGGGCAGGGCGCTCGCCGATCAATTCGACGTGTGCAGACAGACGTTCGCGGAGGCCGACGCGGCGCTCGGCGAGCCGCTGAGCGATCTGATTTTCAACGGTCCCGCAGACCGCCTGACCCTCACCGAAATCACGCAGCCGGCGATCCTGACGATGAGCGTCGCGGTGTATCGATTGCTCGAGCAGCGCGGCATCACGCCTGCGTTTGTCGCGGGCCACAGCCTCGGCGAATATTCGGCACACGTCGCCGCCGGTACGTTGCAGTTTGCCGACGCGGTGCGGCTGGTGCGCAATCGGGGCCGCTACATGCAGGAGGCCACCCCCGTCGGCAGCGGCGCGATGGCGGCGATCATCGGCCTCGACGAAGCCGCCGTCCAGGCGGCGTGCCGGGAAGCGGCGCAAGGCGACGTCGTAAGTCCCGCGAATCTGAATGGCGCGGGGCAGGTCGTCATCGCGGGCTCCGCGGCCGCGGTCGCGCGCGCCAGCGAGCGCGCCAAAGCGCTCGGCGCCAAGCGGGCCATACCCTTGCCGGTCAGCGCCCCGTTTCACTGCGCGCTGATGAAGCCGGCCGAGTTGCGGCTGACGCCGGAACTGCGGGCCGTGCCGTCGCGCGATCCGCGCATACCGGTCGTGGCCAACGTCGACGCGCAACCGAAGACGACGGCAGCTGCCTCGATCGAGGCGCTGATTCAGCAGGTCGCATCGCCGGTGCGCTGGGAAGATGTCGTGCGGCGCCTTGCGTCAGAGGGCGTCACCCGCTATGTTGAAGTAGGCCCGGGAAAAGCATTGAGCGGCATGATCAAGCGAATCGTCACCGGCGCCACCATCCACAACGTCGAGGGTCCGGAGGACCTGGCGGCGCTCGAGGGCGTGTCCTGAACTCCTTCAGCGGAAAAATCGCAGTCGTGACCGGCGCGTCACGAGGTATCGGCCGCGCCATTGCGGAGCGGCTGGCCGCCGGAGGTGCGACCGTGGTGTGCGTCGCGCGCGGCGCCAATGCCGAGGCGACGGCTGCGGCGATCGCCGAGCGCGGCGGCGTCGCCGAGGCGCAAGGGGTCGACGTCACGGATGCGACGGCGGTCGACGCTCTGATCAAGTCGGTGATCGAGAAGCACGGCAAGCTCGATATCCTGATCAGCAACGCCGGGATCACGCGCGACCAGTTGATGCTGCGGATGAAGCGCGCCGACTGGGACGATGTGCTCGCGACGAACCTGACGGCATCCTTTACGCTCGCGCAGGCGGCCTTGAAGCCGATGATTCGGCAGCGCGCCGGCCGAATCGTGGCGATCAGCTCGGTGGTCGGACAAATGGGCAACGCCGGTCAGGCGAACTATGCCGCGTCGAAAGCCGGCCTGATTGGTTTCTGCAAGTCGCTGGCGCGCGAAGTGGCGTCGCGAAACGTGACCGTCAACGTGGTGGCGCCGGGTCTGATCGAGACCGACATGACCCGGGCGATCAGCGACGACGCGAAGACGGACTGGTCGGCGCAGATTCCGCTGGGCCGCATGGGCACGCCCGCCGACATTGCCGCCGCAGTTTGCTTTCTGGCCTCAGATGAGGCGTCGTATATTACTGGTCAGGTTCTCGCCGTCAACGGCGGGATGTACATGTAGCGCGCGTTCAAGCAGGAGGACACAGTGGCCGTTGCCGACAAGGTGAAGAGCATTATCGTGGAGCAGTTGGGCGTCGACGAGGAGGAAGTGACTCCGGATGCGTCGTTCGTCGACGACCTGGGCGCGGACTCGCTCGACACCGTCGAACTCGTGATGGCGTTCGAAGAAGAGTTCGGCATCGAGATTCCTGACGAGGAAGCCGAGAAGATCACCCGCGTCAAGGAAGCGGTCGACTACATCGAGTCCCACGCGAAGAAAAAGTGACCGGCCGGTCCGCCTGACGGCGGATCCTCACAGGTCCCGGGGACCTCACAGGAGTGAGTACTTGAACAGGCGAGTTGTCGTGACCGGCGTGGGTTTGGTCTCGCCGGTCGGCATGGGCACCCAGGCCAACTGGGAGGCCCTGTGCGCGGGCACCAGCGGCATCGGCCCGATCACGCGTTTCGATGCGGCGGCCTTTTCGACGCGGTTTGCGGGCGAGGTGAAGAACTTCGACCCGCTGCAGTTCATCGAAAAGAAGGAACTGAAGAAGATGGACATCTTCATTCAGTTCGCCGTCGCGGCCGCGCAGTATGCGATGGACGACGCCAAGCTGACGATCGACGAGACGATTGCGCCTCGGGTCGGCGTCTTCATCGGTTCCGGGATCGGCGGCTTCACGACGATCGAGGAGCAGCACAGCGCCTACCTCGACGGCGGCCCCCGCAAGATCTCGCCGTTCTTCATTCCGTCGGCGATCATCAACCTGGCGGCCGGCCAGGTCTCGATCCGTTTCGGCGCCAAAGGCCCGAACCTCGCGACCTGCACGGCGTGTACGGCCTCGGCCCATGCGATCGGCGACTCCTTTGAAATCATCAAGCGCGGCGCCGCGGACGCGATGATTACCGGCGGCGCGGAAGCCGCCGTCTGCCACATGGGCGTCGGCGGGTTTGCCGCGCTGCGGGCGCTGTCGACGCGCAACGACGACCCGGCGCGCGCCAGCCGGCCGTTCGACAAGGACCGCGATGGCTTCGTCCTCGGCGAAGGCGCCGGCATCCTGATTCTCGAAGAGCTCGAGATGGCGCGGCGCCGCGGCGCGACGATTTACGCCGAGATTGTCGGCTATGGCATGTCCGGCGACGCCTACCACATGACCGCGCCGGTCGAAGATGGCGACGGGGCGGTGCGCGTGATGCAGGCGGCGCTCGACCGCGCCGGCGTCAGCGCCGATGTCGTCAATTACATCAACGCGCACGGTACATCGACGCCGCACAACGATCGCATCGAGACCACCGCGATCAAGCGCACGTTCGGCGACCACGCGCGCCGGCTCGCGGTGTCGTCGACGAAGTCGATGACCGGCCACCTGCTCGGCGCGGCCGGCGGTCTCGAGGCCGGCATCACCGCGCTGGCCGTGCGCCATCAAACCGCGCCGCCGACCATCAATCTCGACAACCCGGACGAGGGCTGCGACCTCGATTACGTGCCGCACACCGCGCGCGCCATGACGATCGACTACGCGCTGTCGAACTCGTTCGGCTTCGGCGGCACCAACGGCGCGCTGCTGTTCAAGCGCTACGCCGAGTGACGCCGAACCGGCCACGAACCCTATGAAGATCGCTGTGTGCATCAAGCAAGTGCCGACGCGTGAATGGCAGCCACGTCTGAACGACGACAAGACGTGGGTGCGCGATCAGGACGTCAGCTACGAAATGAACGAGCCGGACGCCTACGCGCTCGAGGAGGCGTTGCGACTCCGCGAGAAGCACGGCGGCGAGGTCGTCGTCTGCTCGGCCGGGCCCGCCCGCGTCCAGCAGGTGATCCGCGAGGCGCTGGCGCGCGGCGCCGATCGCGCCTTGCAGGTGGAAGACGATGGGCTGGCGGCGGCGGATGCATTTACCGCCGCATCGGCGCTGGCGCCGGCGATGGCGGAACAGAAGTTCGACCTGATCCTGACCGGGTTGCAGAGCGACGACCAGGGCCACGCGCAATTCGGCCCGGTGCTCGCCGAGAAGCTCGGGATTCCGCACTCGACGATCATCATGGAGGTCAACATCGACCCGAACGCCGGCCAGAGCGGCGGAGCGTTGCGCGTGAAGCGCGAGCTCGAAGGCGGTTGGTTCCAGTACGTGACCATGCCCCTGCCGGCGTTGCTGACGATTCAAAGCGGCATCAACACGCTGCGCTACGCCACGCTGAAAGGCATCATGGCGGCGAAGAAGAAAGAGATCACCAAGGTTGCCGGGTCGAGCGCCGGCGGCAGCCGCCAGAAGATCATCGCCCTGTATGCGCCGCAGAAGGCGAAGCAAACCGTGATGATCACCGGTTCGCCGGCCGACGCGGCCAAGGAACTGGTCAAGCGCTTGCGCGAAGAGGCACGAGTCTTATGATCCTGGTCATTGCCGAACAGAAGGACGGCAAGCTCAATCGCGCGAGCTGGGAAACGATCGCCGCCGCCCAGCAGCTGGCGGGTTCGCTGCCGATCAAGGTGGCGGTGGTCGGTCAGAGTGTCGCCGCGGTAGCCGCGGAACTGGCCGAGGGCGCCGTCGCGGAAGTGATCGCCGTCGAACACGCTGCGCTGGCGCAGTACACCCCCGATGCGTTCGTGCAGGCGCTGCAGCAGGTGATCACGCAGGTCGCGCCGGCCGTAGTCATGCTGCCGCACACCTATCAGACGCGTGACTTTTCGCCGACGTTGGCGACGCGCATGGATCGCGCTTTGATTACCGACGTGATCGGCGTCAACGGCGAGGGCACGACCGCCAGCTACGCACGGCCGATGTTCCAGGGGAAGCTCACTGCTGATGTGCAGCCTCAAGGACCGGCCCCGCACTTCATCACCGTGCAGATTGGTGCTTTTCGCGCCGACGCCGCGGCCAAGGGGGCCGCAGCCGCACCGATTGCCAACGCCAGCGTCACCATCGATGAATCCGCGCTGCGGCAGAAGCCCGAAGCGCCGTTCCAGGAAGCCAAGCAAGCCGTCGATCTGTCGCAGGCGGAGCGGATCGTCTCGGTTGGCCGCGGCATCAAGTCGCAGGAGAACATCGCCGTCGCCGAGCAGTTGGCCAAGGCCTTTGGCGCCGAGCTCGCGGCGTCGCGGCCGATCTGCGACAACGGCTGGCTGCCGATGGAGCGCCAGATCGGCAGCTCGGGCCAGACGGTTGCGCCGAAGCTGTATGTGGCGCTCGGCATCTCCGGCGCCATTCAACATCTGGTCGGCATGAAGGGCGCGCGCACCATCGTCGCGATCAACAAGGATGCGGAGGCGCCGATCTTCGAAGTCGCCGACTACGGCATCCAGGGTGATTTGTTCGAGCTGGCGCCGGCGATCATCGCAGAGCTGCAGAAGTAGAGCACACGGCGCCACAGATCAGATCGGGGATCAGCTGTATGGATCGAGAAACTCTCGAAGTTGATGTCCTGATCGTTGGCGCCGGGCCCGCCGGCTTGTCGGCGGCGTTGCGCCTCGCGCAACTGCAGAAAGCCGACGGCGGGACGCCGCTCTCGATCGCGGTCATCGACAAAGGCCGCGAGGCCGGCATTCATCAGCTGTCGGGCGCACTGCTCGATCCCTCGACGCTGACCGACCTGGTCCCCGACTTTGCGTCGAAAGGCGCGCCGCTCGGCACGCCGGTCGATAACGACAACATTTACTTTCTCACCGAGCGCAGCAAGATCCGGCTGCCGCTGACGCCGCCGCCATTTCAGAACCACGGCAACCACATCATCTCGCTGAGCCAGTTCACGAAATGGCTCGCCGCGCAGGTCGAAGCCGAAGGAATTGATCTGTTCTGGGGCTTCCCTGGTCAGCGCGTGCTGTACGGGGAGCATAAGGTGATTGGGGTGCGGACCGGCGATCGTGGCATCGGCCGTGACTATCAGCCGAAAGGCGCGTTCGAGCCTGGCGCCGACATCCATGCCAAGGTCACGCTGTTTGCCGACGGTGTGCGCGGCCACCTCACGAAACAGTTGTATCGTGATGTGCAAATCGGCGCGGGCAGCGAGCCGCCGCAGTTCGCGATCGGCATCAAGGAGCTGTGGGACATCCCCGCGGATCGGTTGAAGCCGGGCACCGTCATACACACGCTTGGCTACCCGCTTCGCGAAGAGGAATTCGGCGGCAGCTGGCTCTACGTCATGGCCGGCGGCCGCATTTCCATCGGCTTCGTCGTCGGGTTGGAGTATCGCGATCCGCTGTTCGATCCGCACGCGGCGTTCCAGCATTTCAAGCGGCATCCGTTCATCAGCTCGATTCTCGACGGCGGCCAGATCGTTCGCTACGGCGCGAAAGCCGTGCCCGAAGGCGGATGGAACACGCAGCCGCAGTTGTTCATCAACGGCGCCTTGATCCTCGGCGACGCGGCGAATTTCGTGAATTCGACGCGGCTCAAGGGCATTCACCTGGCGATGCGCAGCGGCATGCTCGCCGCAGAAACGGCGTTCGAAGCGGTCCGCGCCGGCGACACATCGTCGACCACGCTGTCTGCGTACAAGACTCGCATCGACAACAGTGCGATCAAGACGGAGCTCTATCCGGTCCGCAACGTGCATCAGGCATTTGGAGCGGGGCTGGTCTTTGGCGGCGCGTACGCCGGCATCGCGATGGTCACCAATGGCAAGGGGTTGCCAGATCTCGGCGGACACTTCGGTCATCGTGAAATGCGGATGATCGACAATTACTACGGGCTCGCGAAGCGCGACATCCTGATCCCTTCCAATGCCGCCCCGATCGATCGCAAGCTTACCTTTGACAAGGTGACCGGCGTGCATTACTCGGGCACGCATCATGACGAGAATCAGCCGGCCCACCTGCTCGTGCACACCGAGGTCTGCCACACGATTTGCGGCAGCGAGTACGGCCATCCCTGCGTGAAGTTCTGTCCGGCCAACGTTTACGAAATGGTCGACGATGGGATGGGGGGGAGACGGCTGCAGATCAACGCCTCGAACTGCGTGCATTGCAAGACGTGCGACATCATGGATCCGTACGGCGTCATCACGTGGGTGGCCCCGGAGGGCGGGGAAGGGCCGTCGTACGACGGCATGTGATGACGGGAGCCGGGAGCCGGGAGCCGGCGGCGAAGAATCCGGAACGGGGAGCCGGGAGCCGGGAGCCGGGAGCTGGGAGCCCGGAACGGGGAGCCGGGAGCCGGCAACCGGGTGGGGACACTCACTGGCGGCAATCAGCACGCAAGCGCGCTGAAGTCGCCGCGATCGCGAACCTCGGGTATCCGGTATTGCGCGCGCTCGGCGCGACGTGGACGTGGAAGGTCACCGGCGCCGACCACCTCGATGCGATAGCGGCCAGGGGCCTTCAACCGATTCATTCGTTCTGGCATGGCCGCATCCTGCCCGCGACCGTGTATTTCCAGCGCCGCGGCATCGTGGTCATCACCAGCGAAAACTATGATGGCGAGTGGATTGCGCGGATCATCGCGAAGTTCGGCTACGGCACGGCTCGCGGCTCGACGTCGCGTGGCGGTCCGAAGGCGCTGCTGCGACTGGTGCGCGAGGTGAAATCCAAAGGTGTCGCGTTCACGCTGGACGGTCCGCGCGGGCCGCGTGAGGTCGCGCAGCCGGGCGCGATCTGGCTGGCGAAGGCGACCGGGAATCCACTGCTGCCGTTCCATGCCGAGGCGGCATCGAGCTGGACGCTGAATAGCTGGGATCGCACGCAGATTCCAAAGCCCTACACGACGGTCGCCATGGCGATCGCCGAACCGCTATATGTGCCGCGCGACGCCGATGACGTCGCGCTCGAGCACTGGCGTCAACGTCTGCAACAATCACTCGCGCAGTGCCGTGAGCGGGCCGTCGATGCGCTGCGCGGCTGAGTGTTCGAGAGTCAGGATGCAGCGATGTCCCTAGTCGTCGTCAGCTCGAATCGTTTCGCCGATCACGTGACGCCGGTTGGGCATCCGGAACGCCCGGAGAGGGCCGAGGTGTTCAATCGCATCGCTGACGAGCAGCGGGCGCGAGGCGGCGAGGTGATCGAGCCGAGGCCGGCCACGGATGACGATATTCTGCGCGTGCACACGCGGCAGCACCTCGATGCAATGGTCAGCCGTCGCGGCAAAGCGTCGATGATCGACGAGGACACCTATACGTCACCAGAGTCCGAAGACGTCGCGCGACTGGCGGCAGGAGCCGTGCTTACCGCGATCGATCGGGTGCTTGGTGGACCGTCGCGCTCGCGGGCGCTGGTCATGGTCCGCCCTCCCGGCCATCACGCAGAAGCGGATCGCGCGATGGGATTCTGCCTGTACAGCAACATCGCGATCGGCGCCGCGTATGCGCGTTCGCGTGGCTGCGCGCGCGTCGCGATCGTCGATTACGACGTGCATCACGGCAATGGCACGCAATGGATTTTCTACGAGGATGCGACGGTCCTGTTCGTGTCGTCGCATCAATACCCCTTCTATCCAGGTACCGGCGCCGCCGACGAGCGCGGCCGCGGTGCTGGAGACGGATTCACATTGAATATCCCGTTGACCGTCGGGACCAGGGACGCGGAGGTCGAGCGCCTGTACGGCGACCGAGTGGCTCCGACGCTGCGCGATTTCAAGCCCGATGTGCTGCTGGTGTCGGCGGGGTTCGATGCGCACGAGCAAGACCCGCTGGGACAGCTGCGCATGACGACCGCGGGCTTTGGCCGCTTGTCGAAGATGCTCGTCGATTTGGCGGATGAACTGTGCGACGGCCGCATCGTGTTCGTGACGGAGGGCGGCTACGATCTGCAGGCGATCGAGGACTGTCTCCGCGAGGTGATCGGCGTCTGCGAAGGCTGAAGTCCGACCGCTCCAGGCTGAAGGCCGGAGCCGGCAGGCTGCTGTATTCTTGTACGATCAAAGTGGCTGAATATCACCCTCAAGAGCTCGACAAGAAGTGGCAGGCCCACTGGGCCGCCACGCAGGCGTTCGAGGTCACCGAAGACCTCTCGAAGCCGAAGTTTTATTGCCTGGAGATGTTCGCGTACCCGTCAGGGCACGCGCATGTCGGGCACGTGCGCAACTACATCATCGGCGACGTGGTCGCGAGGTTGAAGCGGCTGCAGGGCTTCAACGTGCTGCATCCGTTCGGCTGGGATGCGTTCGGTCTGCCCGCCGAGAACGCGGCAATCAAGAACGGCATTCATCCCGAAACCTCGACGCTCGCCAACATCGCGCACATGAAAGGCCAGTTGCAGCGTCTCGGTATCAGCTACGCGTGGGGCCGCGAACTGGCGACCTGTCTGCCGGATTACTACCGTTGGAATCAGTGGCTGTTCACGCGGATGTTCGAGCGCGGCCTGGCGTACCGGCGCCGCTCGACGGTGAACTGGTGTCCGAGCTGCAACACCGTCCTGGCCAACGAGCAGGTCATCGATGGCGCCTGCTGGCGCTGCGGCTCGCAGGTCGTCCAGAAGGATCTCGAGCAATGGTTCTTCAAAATCACGCACTACGCCGACGATCTGTTGCAGGCGGCTGAAGCGCTGGATCGGTGGCCCGAGAAGGTCCTGACGATGCAGCGGAACTGGATTGGGCGATCGGAAGGGGCGCGCGTCCGGTTCCCGATCCAGGGCACGGACGACTCGATCGAAGTGTTTACGACGCGCATCGACACGATTTTCGGCGCCACGTTCGTGATGCTCGCGCCCGAGCACGGTCTGGTCAACGTCTTTGCGAAAGAGTCCGCCGACGAGCGGTCATTTCTCGAGCAGGCGCAGCGATTTCGCGCGCAGGATCGCGCCGGCCGCCTGACGGGAGAGGTGCAGAAGGAAGGCTTCTTCACCGGCCGGTTTGCCATCAACCCGTTCACGAACCTGCCGGTGCCGATCTGGGTCGCCAACTACGTCCTGGGCGAATACGGGACCGGTGCGGTGATGGCCGTGCCCGCGCATGACGACCGCGACTTCGATTTCGCGACCAAGTACCAGCTGCCGATCGTGCCGGTCGTCCGTTCGGAACAGGGTGACGCGCCAGCGGTGATGACGGAGTCGTCGTCCAACGACGGAATCCTGATCAATTCGGGGAAGTACGACGGCATGCCATCGGAGCAGGCGCGGGCGGCGATTACCGCCGAAGCCGAAGAGCGTGGCATCGGCCGCGGCACCGTGCAGTTCCGATTGAAGGACTGGGGCATCTCCCGCCAGCGGTATTGGGGCACGCCAATCCCGATGATTCACTGCCCGGTGGACGGCATCGTGCCGGTGCCGGATGAGCAGTTGCCGGTGGAACTGCCGAAGGTCGCCGAGTTCACCGGTCGCGGCGATTCGCCATTGGCGAGCGTGCCCGAGTTCGTCAACGTCAGGTGTCCGAAGTGCGGCGGCGCGGCCCGGCGCGAGACCGACACGATGGACACCTTCGTCGATTCGTCGTGGTACTTCTACCGTTTCGCCGACGCGCACAACGATCAGCTGCCCTTCGATCCGAAGAAAGTCGCGTACTGGGCGCCCGTCGACTTCTACAGCGGCGGCGTCGAGCACGCCATTCTGCATTTGATCTATTCGCGGTTCTTCGCGCGCGTGTTTCACGATCTCGGCATGATCGATCACAAGGAGCCGTTCACCCACCTGTTGACCCAGGGCATGGTGCTGAAAGACGGCGCCGTGATGTCGAAGTCGAAAGGCAACGTCGTCGATCCCGACACGATGATCGAGAAGTACGGGGCTGACGCGCTGCGCCTGTACGTGATGTTCGTCGCGCCCCCAGAGAAAGAGGTCGAATGGACCGACACGGGGCTCGAGGGCAGCTTCCGGTTCCTCGCGCGTGTATGGCGGGCCGCCGATCAATGGCGGGAGGCGGCGATGGCCGCAGGCTCGCAGCCCATCGATGCCGCCGCGCTGACCGCCGACGAGCGGGCGCTGCGCCGCAAGACGCACGACACGATCCGGCGGGTGACGACCGACATCGACGTGCGCCAGCAGATGAACACCGCCGTCTCCGCCATGATGGAGCTGGTCAACGAGCTCTACGCGTTCAGCGACAAGGGCCAGCGCTCGGCGCAGGCCGGCCGCGTGGTTCGAGAGGCGGTCGAGTCGCTGATCGTGATGCTGTCGCCGTTTGCGCCGCACACGACGGAAGAGCTGTGGCAGCTCTACGGCCATGCCGATGGGCTGCAGGCGGCGCGGTGGCCGTCATTCGACGCCGAGGCCGCCAAGGCCGAGGAACTGGAGATCCCGCTGCAGGTGAACGGCAAGAAGCGTGATGTGATCCGCGTGTCGCCGTCGATTAGCGACGCGGAGCTCGAAGCCCTGGCGCGCGCAAATACCAACGTGCAGATTCATACCGCCGGGAAGTCGATTGCCAAGGTCGTGATCGTCCCCGGGCGTAAACTCGTATCCATCGTGGCGAAATGAGCATCAGCCGCCGCCAGTTTCTGTCTGCCGTGCCAATCCTGGGCGCCGGCATTGGCGCCGCGTCCTGTGGATACGCGCTGGCCGGACGCGGATCGTTCCTGCCGGACTACATCCGGACACTCGGCATCCCGATGTTCGGCAACACCACGCCGTACCAGAGCGTCGAGCAGCTGTTCACGCAGAAGGTGCGTGAGGAGTTTCAGAGCAGCCGCCGCTACACCGTCGTGCCAAGCGACGAGAATGTCGACGGCATTGTTCGCGGCGCCATTCAGGCGATCTCGCTGCAGAACGCCGCGCTGAATGCGGCGCAGCTGGCAACGCGGGTGCGCGTGAGCGTGGTCGTCAAGATTGCGCTCGAAGACGTCAAGGCGCAGAAGACGTTATGGGAGAACCCAGCACTGAGCTTCTCCGACGAATACGAGCTTGCCAGTTCGAGCATTGGTACCGATGTCGCTGCCTTCATGCAGAACGACAAGGTCGCATTCGACCGCCTGTCGACGGACTTCGCGCGGTCGGTGGTCCAGTCGATTCTGGAGGCGTTTTAGAATGCACTGCACCCTCGCCCTCCGGCCGTCCGCTCGATGAGCACGGTCGCCGAGATCCGGAAACAGATTAAGGCCGGGAAGACCGGCCCGCTCTATCTGCTCGAAGGCGACGATCTGCAATCGCGCCACGACCTCGCCCTCGAATTCGCGAACATCGTCGAAGAGGGTCTGCAGGCATTCAACGTCCAGAGCTTTTACGCCAACGAGGCCACCAGCGCCAGCGGCCGCGATCAGTTGATCGGCGCGCTGCTGGCGAACGCCCGCACGCTGCCGATGATGGCGCCGCGCCGCGTGATCATGGTCCACGAAGCCGATCGGCTGCTGGCGCCGAAGCGCGCCAGAGACGACGAAGAGGGCGACGGCGACCTGGCGGCGGCGAAGGCGAGCGGCGCCAAAGCGTCGAAGGCGAGTCGGGTGGCGACATCGCCGGCGGAGGAGCTCGAGGCGTACATCGAGAATCCCGAGCCGATGACGACGATGGTGTTCGTGTCGGGACCGCTCGATGCGAACCGGCGCGTCGTGAAGCTGTTACGCAAGCACGGCGACGTCGTCGACTGCGGCACGCTGCACGACGCGCGTGAGGCGGCGATCTGGATCACGAAGCGCCTCGAGAAGGACGAACTGACGATCGAGCCAAAGGCGATCAGCCTGCTGATCGCCTCGACGGGCCTGACGCTGGGCCGGATCCGCCCGGAAGTCGAGAAGCTGATTCTCTACGCGGCCGGCGAGGCGACGGTCACCGTCGCGCACGTGCGCGATCTGGTGATCCCGCAGGAAGAGTCGGAAGGCACGTTCGCGTTGATGGACGCCGTGCAGAACGCGAACGCACCGCGTGCGCTGCGAGAAGTCTCGGCGCTGATCGAGGCGGGCATCCAGCCGCCGGTGATCCTCGGACAGCTGAGAGCGGCGACGATCCGCCTGCGGCCTGACGCCCGCGTCAAGAACGCGCTCGACGCGGTGTTTCGCACCGATCAGGCCATCAAGTCGTCGGCGGGCACCCCGCAACATCTGCTGGAGTGCCTGGTCGTCGAATTGTGTTCGCGCTGAGAATCGCTACTTGGAGACGCGGGCGGCGAGCCGCGACTTGTAGCGCGACGCCGTGTTCTTGTGGATGATGCCCTTGGTCGCCATCTTGTCGACCAGCGACTGCAGGTTCTGCAGCGCGGCCTTGGCGCCTTCGACGTTCTTGTCGTCCAGGGACTTGCGGATGCTCTTCAGGCCGGTGCGCAGCTTCGCGCGCAGCGCGCGGTTGTGTTCGCGGCGCTTGATGTTCTGCCGGTTGGCCTTGAGGGCCGACTTATTACGCTTTGCCACTATCTAGAACCTCGATTTTGGGAAAAAGACAAACACGACATTATATCCGGGAACGGGGAACCGGGAGCCGGGAACGGGGAACCGGGAGCCGGAAACGGGGAACCGGGAGCCGGAAACGGGGAACCGGGAGCCGGGAACGGGGCGTCGTCTTAGCGCCGACCGACGATCTGGAAGGAACCCGATGCCGGCGGTTTGTTGGAGATCTTGGTCACCGGCCGTCCATCGATTATCTCAATCCACTTGTAGAGAGCGGTCGCCGGCGGCACGGGCGCGGCCTTGGTAATTTTGTCGACGTAGTTGCGGGTTTCTTTGAACGGCGGCACCGCGCCGTATTTTTCGACGTTGCCCATGCCGGCGTTGTAGGCGGCCAGCGCCAGTTCGACCTTCTGGTCGTAACGATCGAGCAGCTGCTTGAGGTATTTCACGCCGCCCCCGATGTTCTGATCGGGATCGAAGGGGTTGGTGACGCCCAGCTCGCTGGCGGTCGCTGGCATCAGCTGCATCAATCCCATGGCGCCCTTGCCGGACACGGCGCGTGGGTTGAACGCGGATTCCACCTGGATGACCGCGCGCACCAGATCGACGGCAACCCCGTGGCGCTGCGCATGTTCGACGATCGCGGCTTCGAAGGGAGCGCTCCTGCGGGCCACCGTCGCCGGCGTCGTCGCACGGAACGCCGATGCGCCGTGGACCTCGTAGGTCGATTCCCGGCCGTGGTCCGAGCGCGGCCGGTTGGACAGCACCAGTTTGCCGTCCGCGTCCCGCCAGCTATAGATCTGGGCGGCGGCGGGAACGGCCGTCGTAAGCACGACTGTAAGGATCAAAAGGCTGCGCAACACGGAACTTCAGTCTACCGTATCGGCAACTTCCAGGCCGAGGCTTACACCGCCGCCTCGTCAAAAAACGCGCCCGAAAAATGAAGATCGCCTGATCAGGACAGCAGTTCGGTGACCGTTTTTCGAGCAGTCGCCAGCAATTCTGTAATTTTGCTGGCGTCCTTTCCTCCAGCTTGCGCGAAGTCTGGCCGACCCCCGCCGCCGCCCCCGACGATTGGTGCGAGGGTCTTGACCAATTGACCTGCTGGAGCCTTCTTCGACAGGTCCGGCGTGACCGTCACGACCAGCGAGACCTTCCCGTCGGGCATCGGCGCCGCCAGAATCACGACGCCGCTTTTCAGTCGTGATTTGAGGGTGTCGGCCAACGCGCGCAACGACTCCGCGTCGACATCGTCGACCTGCCGGGCAATCACCGTCGAATCCCCGATCGTGATCTTGTCGTCGTCCGCGCTGCCCGTTGGCCCGCCGCCGAGTGCCAGGCGGGTCTTCAGCTGCTGGATCTCCTTGTCCCGCTGTTTGACCAGCTGCTGCTGGTGCTGGGCCCACGTGGCCAGCTCGCCGCGCTTTGCGCCGGCGGCGGCGGCGACCTCGCGTACCTCGCTCACCGACGTGCGCGCCATTTCGTATGCGCTCAGCCCGGTAATCGCTTCGATGCGCCGCACTCCGGCGGCGACGCCGGACTCCTCGGTGATCAGGAACAATCCAATGTCGCCGGTCGCACGGACGTGCGTTCCGCCGCACAGTTCGGTGCTGAACGCGCCGTCGCCGATCGCCACCACGCGGACCTTGTCACCGTATTTTTCGCCAAACAGCGCCGTCGCGCCGGCTGCGATGGCCTCCTGCGTATTGCGGATGGTGGTGTTGACCGGTTCATTTCGCAGCACCGCCTCGTTGACGATGCGCTCGATCGTGGCGAGTTGGTCCGGGGTGACGGCGGAGAAGTGGACGAAGTCGAAGCGCAAGCGGTCCGGCGCAACCAGTGAGCCGGCCTGCTTGACATGGTTCCCGAGCACCTTTCGCAATGCCGCATGCAGTAGGTGCGTCGCGGTGTGATTGCGTCTCGTCGCATCGCGCAGCGGATCGTCGACACGGGCAGTCACGAGATCGCGAACGGACAACGTTTCCTCGACCTCGATGCGATGAGCGCGTGGCAATCCCGGTCCAAGCCGGACGACACCGGTGACCCGTGAGCGTCCACCATTCGCCGCTTCGATCCACCCGCGATCGGAAATCTGACCGCCGGCCTCCACGTAAAATGGCGTCCGCGCCAGCACGGCGTAGCCGGTGCTCCCGCTATCGAGCACGTCGACGGCGCGCTTGTTGGCATCGAACAGGGCGAGGATCGGCACGCCTTGCAGCGCCGTATCGGTATAGCCGTCAAAGACATCGCCGGTCTGCTGCAGGGATGCGCGCGCCTCGTCCGACGCAAACGTGAAGTCGTCGCCTTTCTTGCCGTCGAAGGCGCTGCCGGCGCGTGCCTTTTCGCGCTGGCCTTCCATGGCGGCGTCGAAACCTTCGGCGTCGAAACGCAATCCCTGGTTGCTGGCCAGGTCCTCGATGAAGTCACGGGGCAACCCGTAGCTGTCATAGAGCTTGAAGGCCTCGCCGCCGGGAACCACTTTGTCGCCCTTGGCCGCGCGCTCGAGCACCTCTTCGAGCCGAGGCAGGCCGCCGGCCAGCACCGCGTCGAAACGCTCCTCCTCGCTCTTGATGACCTGCTTGACGGCATCGCGGCCGGCCGTCAGTTCCGGATACGCGTCGCCCATTTCACCAAGCAGGACGTCGACGAGCTGATACAGAAACGGTTCGTGCATCCCGAGCTTGCGGCCGTGCCGCATCGCGCGCCGCATGATCTTGCGCAGCACGTAGCCGCGCCACTCGTTCGACGGCACGACACCGTCGGCGATCAGGAACGTCGAGGCGCGCGCGTGATCCGCGACCACCCGCATCGAGATGTCGGTCGCCGACATCGATCCGCTGTAGGCATGACCGCAGAGCCGGCCCATGGCGCCAAGCAGCGGCATGAACAGC
>Ga0196963_10001427_pt1 | contig 16253 bp, 14 predicted proteins | sample S1_5metaG_FD_148600 | JGI IMG/M metagenome (GOLD analysis project Ga0196963, IMG submission 148600) | Soil microbial communities from Anza Borrego desert, Southern California, United States - S1_5 | ecosystem: Environmental > Terrestrial > Soil > Desert | place: USA: California | collected... | reverse complement strand
TGGCCTGGCGCCGTTTTCCGTCGCCGCCAGCGACTCGGCGGCCGCCGCCGCGCCCGCGTCGGCGCCAAGATGAAGCGATCCGGGTTCACGCTGGTCGAGGTGCTGGTGGCGCTTGCGATCGTCGCGATCGCGCTGTCCACCGGACTGAAGGCCGCCGGCGCGCTGACCGGCAATGCGCAGCGCCTGGCCGACGTCACCGCGGCCCAGTGGTGCGCCGACAACCACCTGACCAACCTGCGCCTCGCGCGGCAGTTTCCCGGCACCGGAGACAGCGACTTCGAGTGCTCGCAACTCGGCCGCGACTACCGCGGACAGCTGCAGGTCCGGCCGACGCAGAACGCCAACTTCCGCCGTGTGGAGGCGCGGGTGATGGACGAGCAGGGCCAGGTGCTGCTTACCCTGGCCACCGTTCTTGGGCGCTAGCACCATGACCGGGCAACGCCGCACACCGCCGCGCCGCCGCGCCGGCTTCACGCTGATCGAGGTGCTGGTCGCGCTGCTGATCATGGCGGTCATCGCCACCATCGGCTGGCGCGGCATCGACAGCATGGCCCGCACGCGCGAGCTGGCGCAGGAATCGGCCGAGAAGACGCTGCGCATGTCGGCCATCGTCGGCCAGTTCGAGGCCGACCTGCTGGCGGTGCAGGACAACGCCAGCGTGCCGGCGCTGAGCTTCGACGGCGCGTCGCTGCGCATGGTGCGGCGCAGCGGCGGCGGCCTGCAGGTGGTGGTGTGGGCGCTGCGCGAAGGCCGCTGGCAGCGCTGGGCCAGCGCCGCGACCACCCGCGTGCAGGGACTGCAGGAGGCCTGGTTGGCGAGCCAGCAGCTGCAGGGCCTGGAGCCGGCGCAGATGACGCTGCTGCAGGACGTGGTGAGCTGGCAGGTGTATTTCTACCGCGGCGGCTGGAGCAACGCGCAGTCCAGCGGGAACCTGGCGCCGGCCGCGCCGGTCGTGCCGGCGCAACAGACGGGCACCAATCCCCCCGCCGCCGCGCCGCAGCGCCAGCTGCTGCCGACCGGCGTGCGGATCGTGCTCGAGCTGCCGCAAGGCCTGCTGACGCGCGACATCGCGCTCGGCCCGCATTGAGGATGAAGCCATACGCTCACCCCGTGCGCTGTTCCCCGAAAGGGCGCGGCCGTGCGTTCTGGCGGCCGCGCGGCACGGCGATGGCGCGGCCGGCCCGCTCGGCCCAGCGCGGCGCCGCCCTGCTGGTCGCCATGGTGCTGCTGACGCTGGTGGCCACGCTGGCCGCCGGCATGGTGTGGCAGCAGTGGCGCGCGGTGCAGGTGGAGATCGCGGAGCGCGGCCGCGCGCAGCTGGCCTGGATCCTCAATGGCGCCACCGACTGGGCGCGCCTGATCCTGCGCGAGGACCTGCGCGCCGACATGCAGAAAAACCAGCAGGTCGACCACCTCAACGAGCCGTGGGCGCAGCCGCTGGCGGAAGCGCGCCTGTCGACCTTCCTGTCGGCCGACCAGAACAACACGGCTGATTCCGACGCGGGTCCGGACGCCTTCCTCGCCGGCGAGATCATCGATGCGCAGTCGCGCTACAACCTGCGCAACGTGGTCGCCAACGGGCAGATCGTGCCGGCCGAGCTGGAAGCGCTGAAGCGCCTGTGCGGGCTGCTGGGCCTGCCCGACGACCTGGCGTCCCTCATCGCCAACGGCCTGCTCGCCGCCGAGGGCAGCGCCGCCGATGCGCCGCTGCTGCCGATGCAGCTGGACGACCTGGCCTGGCTCGGCGTCGATGCCGCCAGCATCGAGCGCCTGCGCCCCGTCGCCTGGCTGCTGCCGGCCCAGCCGGGTGCGCCGGTGGCCGCGGCGATCAACCTGAACACCGCCCCGCGGGAAGTGATCGCCGCGGTGCTTGGGATCGACCCTGGCACCGCCGAGCGGCTGGTGCAGACACGCCAGCGCCAGCCGCTGCTGTTGATGGACGACGCGAAGAACCTGCTGCCCTCGACCGTGGTGCTGGACAACCGCGTGGCGCTGCACAGCGCGTACTTCGAGGTGCGCGGCCGCATGCGCCTGGACGACCGCCTGCTGGAAGAGCGATCGCTGGTGCGGCGCGACGGGCCGAACGTGGTCACGCTGCAGCGCTGGCGCGAACACCGCGTGCTGCCCCCGGCCAGCCGTTGAGCGCAACACCCCCCGCGGCAGCCGCGCCCGCCGCCCGCCGCGCCGCACAACCAGCAACAACAGGTATCCGGCGCGTGCCGGGCATCGCGAATGGCTTTGCCACAATGCGGGCCGCGCGCGCCGGCCCGTCTCTCGAGCAAACGGGGCTCCGCCCCTTTGCCGGCATCCCTCGGGAAGCCGGCAACGGACGGAGCCCGGCCCTCGGGGTGCCCAGGACGGACGGCCCCACTTTCTTTACGCGACCCCGCTAGCCTATGTCGATGCTCGTGATCCAGCTGCCGCCCCGCGCGCGCGGCGGCGAAGCTCCACCGGAGCCGGCCGCCGCCGTGCTCGGCCACGTGCTGAGCAGCGACGGCATGGCGGTCACCGCCCAGGGCCGCTCCGCGCCCGGGCAGTGGCCGAAAGCGGACAGCGTGGTCGCGGTGCTGCCGGCCACCGAAGTCGGCTGGCACCGCATCACCGTGCCCAAGGCGCCCGCCGGCCGCCTGCGTGCCGCGCTGGCCGGCATGCTGGAAGAGCACCTGCTCGACGACGATGCCGACGTGCACCTGGCGCTGCAGCCGAACGCGAAGGCCGGCGACGAGGCCTGGGTCGCCGCGGTCGACCGCGCCTGGTTGCAGGCCTGGATCACCACCATCGAGGCCGGCGGCGTCACGCTCGACCGGATCGTGCCGGCGCTGTCACCCGCCGGCAGCGACCCCGCAGCCCCCGGCCATGCCCATGTGTTCGGCGCCACCGGCGACGAGGCCGGCGAAAACGCCGCGCCCTGGCTCGCCGTGGCCGATGTCCAGGGTGTCACCGCGCTGCGCCTGGCCGGCAGCCTGGCCCGCACGCGGCTCGCCGGCTGGGCCGAGCAAGGCCTGCGCTGGACCGCGGAGCCGGCCGCGGTCAGCGCGGCCGAGCGCTGGCTCGGCGCACCGGTGCAGGTGCAGACCGAGGCCGAGCTGGCGCTGGCCGCCGCGCGCGCACCCTGGAACCTGCGCCAGTTCGACCTGGCGGCCCGCCACCGCGGACTGCGCGCGCTGCGCGAGCTGGCCAAGCAATGGCGCGGCCCGGCCTGGCGCCCGGCCCGCTGGGGCCTGGCGGCGCTGGTGGTGCTGCAGCTGCTGGGCCTGAACCTCTGGGCCTGGCAACAGCAGCGGCAGGTGACGGCACGCAAGGAAGCGATGAACGCGCTGTTGCGCAGCACCCACCCCAACGTGCGGGCCGTGCTGGACGCCCCGGTGCAGATGCAGCGCGAGACCGAACTGCTGCGCCAGTCCGCCGGCCAGCCGGGCGCCGCCGATTTCGAGCCGCTGCTGGCGCTGGCCGCGCGCGGCTGGCCGGAGGGCCAGTCCCCCGTGCAGAACCTGCGTTATGAACCGGGCCGCTTGACGCTCGCCGCCCCCGGCTGGACACCCGAGCAAGTGCAGGCGTTCCGCAGCCGGGTCGAACCCGCCGGCGGCCGCGTCGAAAGCAGCGACGGCCGCGTGATCCTGAGCATGGCCCGATGAAACTGCCGACCCGCACCGAAATCGCCGCCGCCTGGGCCCGGCGGCAACCGCGCGAGAAGCGCCTGCTGCTGGCCGCCGCGCTGGTCATCGCCGCGGCGCTGGCCTGGGCGGCCGTCGTGCCCGCGCTGCGCACGCTGAAGGCGACGCCGGCACAGCTGGCGGCTTTGGAGACGCAGCTGCAAGCCATGCAGCGCCTGGCCGCCGAGGCGCAGGCGCTGCGCGCGACGCCGCCGGTGCCGATGGAACAGGGCCGCGTCGCGCTGCAGGCCAGTGCCGCGCGGCTGGGCGAGAAGGCCCGCGTCTCGCTGCAAGGCGAGCGGGCGGTGCTGACCTTGACCGGCCTGCCTGCCGACCAGCTGACGGCCTGGCTGACCGAGGTGCGCATCAACGCGCGCGCCCGCGTCGTCGAAAGCCAGCTGCAGCGCACGCCCGAGGGGGGCTACGCCGGCACCGTGGTGCTGGCCTTCGGGAGCGGCGCTTGAAGAAGCCGCTGCGCCTGCTGCCCGACGGCTTGCGCCGCGCGCCGCGCGCCCTGGCCGCCGGCGCGGACCCCGACGACAAGGCCTGGCAGCGCGCCCAGCACGCCGCGCGGCGCTGGGCCCTGGCCGGCGCGCTGGCCGGCGCGCTGCTCGCGGCCGTCAGCTACGCCCCGGCCAGCTGGCTCGCCGATGCGCTCTTCAAGCTCTCGAACGAACGGCTGCTGCTGGCCGAGGCGCGGGGCAGCGTCTGGACCGGCGAGGCGGTGGTGGTGCTGGCCGGCGGCCCGGGCAGCCGGGACGCCTCCGCCCTGCCCGGCCGGCTGCACTGGAAGCTGCGGCCGAGCTGGCGCGGGCTGAAAGTGCGCGCACGGCAGGAGTGCTGCATCAACGGCGAACTGAAGCTCGAGCTGCGGCCGGGGCTGTCCGGCTTCACGCTTCTGCTGCCGGCGCGGCCGGACGGCATCGGCCGCTGGCCGGCGCGCTGGCTCGACGGCCTGGGCACGCCCTTCAACACCATGCAGCTGGGCGGCACGCTGGCGCTGGCCACGCCCGGGCTGGCGCTGCAGGTCGTGCAGGGCCGGGCGCGGCTCAGCGGCTCGGTGGAGCTGACGCTGCAGGGCATCTCGTCGCGCCTGTCGCCGCTGGACCAGCTGGGCAGCTACCGGCTGGCGGTGCGTGGCGACGAAGGCGGCGGCGGCGCGCAGCTGAACCTGCAGACGCTCGATGGCGCGCTGCGCCTGGCCGGCGACGGCCAATGGACCGGCTCGCGGCTGCGCTTCCGCGGCCAGGCCGAAGCAGCGCCGGGCCAGGAAGGCGCGCTCGCGAACCTGCTCAACATCATCGGCCGGCGCCAGGGCGCGCTGTCCATCATTTCGATCGGATGATTCCCATGCACGTCGAGCGAAAGCCTTCCTTCGCCGCTTCGGTATTGGCACTGGCCTGCCTGGCCGCCCTGTCGCTGGGCGTGTTGCCGGCGCTGGCACAGGACAACACCGCGCCCGGCGCGGCGCCGGCGGCGACGCCTCCAGCGCCAGCACCCGCGGGCCGTGGCGCCACGCCCAAGCTGCGCTCCAGCGCGCCGGTGACGCTGAACTTCGTCAACGCCGACATCGAGGCGGTGAGCCGCGCGATGTCCGCGATGATCGACCAGCCCATCCTGGTCGACCCGCGGGTCAAGGGTGCGATCACCGTCTACAGCGAGCAGCCGATCCCCGTGCGGGAGGCCTGGCTGAGCTACCTGGCCGCGCTGCGCGGCCTGGGCTTCGCGCTGGTCGATGCCAACGGCCTCTTGAAGGTGGTGCCGGAGGCGGAGGCCAAGCTGCAGACCGGCACCGTGTCGATCGGCCCGGTGCAGCAGCGCGGCGACCAGGTGCTGACCCAGGTGTTCCGGCTGAACCACGAGAACCCGAACAACCTGGTGGCCGTGTTGCGGCCGCTGATCAGTCCGAACAACACCATCAATGCCAACCCCGGCACCAGCTCGCTGGTGATCACCGACTACGCCGACAACCTGGCGCGGCTGGGCCGCATCATCGCGGCGCTGGACCAGCCGGCCGCGACCGAGATCGACGTGGTGCAGCTGCAGCACGCCGTGGCCTCCGACGTCGCAACGCTGGTGCAGCGCCTGGGTGAAGGCGGCGCCGCGGCGGCGCCCGGCATCCCCGGCGGCACCGCGGCCACCAGCGTCCTGGCGGACCCGCGCAGCAACTCGCTGATCATCCGCGCGGCCAACCCGGCGCGGCTGGCATCGATGCGCTCGCTGATCAGCCGGCTCGACCGGCCCGGCGGGGACGGCCCGGCCGGCAACATCTACGTCGTGCACCTGAAGAACGCGGATGCAGCCAAGCTGGCCTCGGTGCTGCGCGCGGCGTTCGCCGGCGGCGCGGGCGCCAGCGGCGGCAGCGCGGGCAGCAGCGGCGTGTCGTTCGGCGGCACCGGAGCGACGCCGGCCTCGCCGATGACGCCGCAGGCGGGCGCCGCAGGGGGCACCGGCTCGGGCCTGTCGGCCGCGGCCTCGACGCCGGTGGCGCAGTCGGCCTCGCCGTCCACCGGCGGCTTCATCCAGGCCGACCCGGCGACCAACTCGCTGATCATCACCGCGGCCGAGCCGCTCTATCGCCAGATGCGCACGGTGATCGACCAGCTCGACGGCCGCCGCGCGCAGGTCTACATCGAAAGCATGATCGTCGAGGTCTCGGGCGACAACGCGGCCGACTTCGGCTTCCAGTGGCAAGGGCTGATCGGCAAGGAGGGCGACAAGTACGGCGTCTTCACCGGCACCAACACCTCCATCGGCGGGCCCAACATCATCGACCTGACCCTGGCCGGCCTGGGGGTCGGCGGCACCACCGGCGGCAGCGCGAGCAGCATCAAGCCGGGCGAAGGCTTCAACATCGGCCTGCTGCGCAACTACGGCGGCACCTACGCGCTGGCCGCCATCGCGCGGCTGCTGCAGAGCCAGACCAACACCAACATCGTCTCCACGCCGAACCTGATCACGCTGGACAACGAGGAAGCCAAGATCATCGTCGGCTCCAACGTGCCCTTCATCACCGGCCAGTTCACGCAGACCGGCGGCACCACGACCAACCCGTTCCAGACCATCGAGCGCAAGGACGTCGGCATCACGCTGCGCATCAAGCCGCAGGTGGGCGAAGGCGGCACCGTGCGCATGGTGATCTTCCAGGAATCGTCGTCGGTCAGCGACAAGGTGGCGCCGGGCACCTCCAACGCCGGGCCGTCCACCGACAAGCGCTCGATCGAATCGACCGTCGTCGTTGACGATGGCGCCATCCTGGTGCTGGGCGGGTTGATCGAGGACAAGTTCACCGAGCGCAAGTCCAAGGTGCCGCTGCTGGGCGACATCCCCTACGTGGGCCAGCTGTTCCGCAGCGAGAGCCGCACCAAGACGCGCACCAACCTGATGGTGTTCCTGAGGCCCATCGTGATGCGCGACGCCGACAGCGTGAACAAGCTCTCGCTCGACCGCTACGACCTGATCCGCGCCCGCCAGCAGGGCGCGCAGCCGGCGCCGCACCCGATGCTGCCGGTGGGCGAGATGCCGGTGATCCCGCCCATCGTGCCGCCCGAGCAACCCAAGCCCGCGGCGCCGCTGCCAACGCCGTCGGAGATCTCGCCGCCGCAGGCGCCGGCGAACCCGCCGGGCGCGAAGCCGGCCGCCGGCATGCCGCCGGCGCCTGCCGCGTCCGGCGTGCGTTAGGAGCCAGCGCCCGCCATGGCCACCCGCCACCCCCTGCCCTACGCCTACGCCAAGGCCCACACGCTGCTGCTGGAGGACGACGGCACGCAGTGCGTGCTGTGGGCCGCCGAGACGACGCCGCCCGGCGCCATCACCGAGGTGGTGCGCCACCACGACATCGCCAGCTTCGAGCACGAGGCCGCGGCCACGCTGGCCGCGCGCATCGCCCGCGTCTATGCCGGCGGGGGGTCGAGCGCCGCCGCGGTGGTGGGCGAGGTGGAAAGCGCGGTCGACCTGTCGCGCCTGCTGCAGGACCTGCCGGCGGTGGAAGACCTGCTGGAAGCCGCCGACGACGCGCCCATCATCCGCATGCTGAACGCGCTGCTGACCCAGGCGGCCAAGGACGCGGCCAGCGACATCCACATCGAACCCTACGAGCGCAGCAGCTCGGTGCGCTTCCGCATCGACGGCACGCTGCGCGAGGTGGTGCAGCCGAACAAGGCGCTGCACGCGGCGCTGATCTCCCGCCTGAAGATCATGGCCGAGCTGGACATCGCCGAGAAGCGGCTGCCGCAGGACGGCCGCATCTCGCTGCGCATCGGCGGCCGCGCGATCGACGTGCGCGTCTCGACCTTGCCGTCCGCCCACGGCGAGCGCGCCGTGCTGCGCCTGCTCGACAAGACCGAATCGAAGTTCACGCTCGAAGCGCTGGGCATGAGCGGCGACGTGCTTGCCACCTTCGATGGCCTGGTGCACCAGCCGCACGGCATCGTGCTGGTCACCGGCCCCACCGGCTCGGGCAAGACGACGACGCTGTACGCCTCGCTGGGCCGCATCGACACCTCGACCACCAACATCCTGACGGTCGAGGACCCGGTGGAGTACGAGCTGCCCGGCATCGGCCAGACGCAGGTCAACCCGAAGATCGACCTGACCTTCGCGAAGGCGCTGCGCGCCATCCTGCGGCAGGACCCGGACGTGATCATGATCGGCGAGATCCGGGACTTCGAGACCGCGCAGATCGCGATCCAGGCCTCGCTGACCGGCCACCTGGTGCTGGCCACGCTGCACACCAACGACGCGCCCAGCGCGGTGACGCGGCTGATCGACATGGGCGTCGAGCCCTTCCTGCTCAGCTCGTCGCTGCTGGGCGTGCAGGCGCAGCGCCTGGTGCGCAAGCTGTGCCCGGCCTGCCGCCGCACCGACGGCGAAGGCCGCTGGCACCCGGTGGGCTGCCCCGAATGCGCCAACACCGGCTACCGCGGCCGCACCGGCGTCTACGAGCTGATGGTGGCCGACGACCCGCTGCGCGCGCTGATCCACAACCGCGCGTCCGAGAAGGAGCTGTTCGACTCCGCGCGCGCCGGCGGCTACCGCACGATGCGCGAGGACGGCGAGCGGCTGGTGGCGGCCGGCGTCACGTCGCTGGAAGAGCTGCTGCGGGTGACGCGCGAGTAGCGCCCGAAAGACGCGTCCACCGATGCCCGCCTACAAGTACGAAGCCCTCGACGCCGCCGGCAAGACCCGCAGCGGCCTGCTCGAGGCCGAGAACGCCAAGGCCGCGCGCGGCCAGCTGCGCGGCCAGGGCCTGGTGCCGCTGGCGGTGGAGGCCGTGGTGGCGGCGGCGCAGTCAGCCGGCGGCATCAGCTTCACGCGGCGGGTGTTCAGCAGCACCTCGCTCGCGGTGTGGACGCGCCAGATCGCCGGCCTGGTCGGCGCCGGCCTGCCGCTGGAACGTGCGCTGACCGCGCTGGCCGACGAGGCCGAGACGCCGCAGCAGCGCGAGCTGGTGGCGCACCTGCGGGCCGAGGTCAACGCCGGCTCGCCCTTCGCGCGCGCACTGGCCAGCGCCCCGCGTGAATTCGACGACGTCTACCGGGCGGTCGTGGCCGCCGGCGAGCAAAGTGGCGCGCTGGGCGCGGTGCTGGAGCGCCTGGCCGACGACCTGGAAGAGCGGCAGGCGCTGCGCGCCAAGCTGATCGGCGCCTCGCTGTACCCGGCCATCGTCTCGGTGATCGCGCTGGTGATCGTGATCTTCCTGGTCAGCTACGTGGTGCCGCAGGTGGCCGGCGTGTTCTCGACGCGCAAGCAGGCGCTGCCGCTGCTGACGACGATGATGCTGGGCTTGAGCGCTTTCGTGCGGCAGTGGGGCTGGCTGGTGGGGCTGGGCCTGGTGGGTGCGGGCGCGACACTGGCCGTGGCGCTGCGCAACGAGGGCTTCCGGCTGCGCTTCGACGCCGCCTGGCTGCGGCTGCCGCTGCTGGGGCGGCTGGCGCGCGGCTACAACGCGGCGCGCTTCGCCGGCACGCTGGCGATGCTGGCCGGCGCGGGCGTGCCCATCCTGAAGGCCTTGCAGGCGGCCGCCGAAACGCTGCACAACCGGGCGCTGCGCGCCGATGCGATGGACGCGCTGGTACAGGTACGCGAAGGCGCGCCGCTGGCCGCCGCGCTGGCGGCCAAGAAGCGCTTCCCCGGCCTGCTGCCGATGTTCGCCCGCCTGGGCGAGCAGACGGGTGAATTGCCGCAGATGCTGGAGCGCGCGGCAAAGCAGCTGTCGACCGAGGTGCAGCGGCGCTCGATGGCGCTGGCGACCATCCTGGAGCCGCTCTTGATCGTCGTGATGGGGGCGGCGGTGATGGTGATCGTGCTCGCGGTGCTGCAGCCGATCATCCAGCTCAACACCTGGGTGAAATAGGGCTCGCCCCCGGCGCTGACGCGCCACCCCCCCGGGGCGCTCGGGCGCGGGCGCCCTTGGCGCGCAGCCGCCTTGGGGGTGAGGCCGGACGCAGACAGTCCCTGCGGACTGTCTGCGCCTGCCGAACGCCTTTGGCCTCCGGCCAAAGGCAGGCGGCGGCCGCCACTTGGGGGCCGAGGCACGTGGGTGCGGGCTTGCTGATCACAGGTGTTCCAGACGTCGAGGGTGCTTGGCCGGCACAGTGGCGGGCATGGACACATCGATGCTCGAGCTGCAGGCGGTCGGATCGGAGGCGCACCGGGACGCTGCGCGATCGCTGATTGGCGAATACCTGGCGTGGGTGGCGGGGGTGGCGCGGGAGCGCTACGGCATCCGGTTCGACGTCGACGCCATGGTCCGCTCCGACCTGGAGGACCGGTCGAAGTTCTCTCCGCCCGCGGGGCGGTTGTACCTCGTGCGCTGGCAGGGCCGGTATGTCGGCGTCGGTGCGCTCAGGCGGCTGGCGCCCGGCATCGCGGAACTGCAGCGCATGTACCTGCAACCGGCGGCGCGCGGCCTGGGCGGCGGCAGGCTGCTGCTGCAGCGGCTGCTCGACGACGCACGGCAGCTCGGCCATGTCCGATTGCGCCTGGAAAGCCTGAAGGCCCTGGAAGCCGCCCACGGCCTGTACCGATCGGTGGGTTTCGTGGACATCGATCCGTACGCCGACAACAGCATGCAGGCCTACCAGGCGCCCGAGGCGCTGCCGGCCTACCGTGCGAGCGCGGTATTCATGGAGCTGCGCTTGGACGCGGCCACGGCGGCCAGCCAGCGCGCGGGCGTCAGGCCGTAGGCGCGCCTGAACTGCCGGCCCATGTGGCTCTGGTCGGCGAAACCGGCCTCGAGCGCCGCCTCCGCCAGCGGCACGCCGCGCAACAGCGCCGCCCGCAGGCGGTCGAGCTGGCGCAAGCCGCGAAAGCGGCTGGGGCTGGTGCCAAAGGCGGCGCGGAACTGGCGCGCGAGCGTCCAGCGGTCCAGGCCGGACAGGCGCTCCAGCTCGTCCAGCGGCAGGCGCGGCTCGGGTCGCGCCAGCAGACGCTCGCGCACCCGGCGCAACGCCGGCCAGGCGAGCGAACGCACGGCCACTGCGGGCCCTTGGCCAGCGTGCCGGAGCAGGTCCGCCAGGGTGACCAGCAGGTCCGTCCGATCCAGCGCGTCCAGCGGTCGGTCGATGTCCCACAGCGCCGCGTCGAAGCCTGCGGGAGCGAGGTCGAGCACCGGCGTCGCGACGAAGGGCAGCGGCGCGCCGCCCAGTGCCTGCTGCAGCAACGCCGGGTCGACGTGCAGGATGCGGTACGCGAAACCCTGTTCGGTGCCGGCCATGCCGTCGTGCAGTTCGTCGGGGTGCAGCACGTGGCACTGGCCCGGCAGGCAGTGCCAGCACCGGCCGCGGAAGTGGAAGCGCTGCACGCCCGCCAGCGTGATGCCGACCGCGAGCGTGTCGTGCCGGTGCGGCGCGAAGGGCCGCTGCGCCAGGTGCACCTCGAGCCGCTCGATGCCCGGCGTGCCGGGCCCGTGGCGGATCTGCTCGTTCGCGCGGCGCAAGGGGTTCATCGGTCGCTCCCGCCGGCGGCACACCGGCCATCGGCGCAGCGTACTGCTGAAGCGGGGCCGCGACCGGCGGACGCGGGCGCGCCAGCGGCCGAAGACGTGGCTTCAGGTGCCGCCCGGCATCGAACTGCACTACAGCTGGGCGATGAAAGCGTCGCGCTCCTTGGAGAGTGCGGCGCCCTCGCCGCCGCTGGTGGCGCTGGCGGCGTAGTGGTGGGCCCAGCGGATGGCGGCTTCACGGGCCTTCAGGGCGTCGCCGGGGCGGCCGTCGTTCTGCAGGCGCAGCATGCGCTGGCGGTACAGCTCGGCCACCTGGATCGCGGCGCCGATGTGCTCGACGGCATCGGTGATGCACTGCTCGGCCTCGGCCAGGCGGTCGGCACGCTCCATCAGCAGCGCGGCCATCCACCAGTCCGGGCCGTGGTCGCTGGCGCGGGTGGGCACGGCGAAGCTGCCGAAGACGGCCGAGCGCAGGATCAGCTCACCCAGGTTGGCGGCCGCCGCGGCCGACCCCGGCGTCGCGGTGACGCGGGCGCGCAGCACGCGGCCGCCGTCCGGGCCATCGGCCACGAGATGGAACTGCTCCAGCGGCTGGTCGCCGTCGGCGATGTGGCGCACGGCCAGCGCCGCCACCGGGCCGGAGCGCAGGCGCAGGAATTCGGGGGCCGGGTAGTCGCGCCGGGCCTGCGCTTCGATCTGGTCGAGCACGGCGGCATGGCCGCCGTTCCCTGGAGTTAGAAGATCGAAGTGGACCTGGACATCGCCGGCCGGTTCGAAGACCAGCACGCGCCGGCCGTCGTCGATGACGTGCCAGCCCAGCGGCAGCGTCAGCTGCGCGGTGATGGCGCCGCAGGCCACGGTAGCGCATTGCTGCGCAGCATCGGTCTCGACGACGCGCGGCACCAGGCCGACGCCGTTGTCGCGCAGCCGGCGGTTGACCGGATGCTCGGCGTCCAGCGTGGCGGCGCCTTCCGGCCGCGCATGGGCGGCGAAGCTGTCGGAATCTGGTGCCGGCGGCGCGGGCTGCGCCAGCGTGTCGTCGGCCGAGGTGCCGGCCGATGCCGGCACACCGGATTCGTCGGGCAGTTCGGCGTCGACCAGCGTGATCTCGGCCAGCTCCGGCGCCACCGCCGCCGCGGCCGGGGGCGGCACCACGGCCGGCCACAGCGGCACCGTGCTGCCGTGCGGCTCGTCGAGCGCGAACGACGCGAGGCCGTCGAACCACAAGGACGCCACCGCATCGGCCAGCAGCTCAGGGGCGGTCAGCGTCAGGTTGATCAGCCGGCCACCGTCCTCGGCGAAGGCGAAGCGCACGCGCAGCGGGCCGAGCTCGCTGTCCTGCACCGCTTCGCCGACCAGGGCCGGCAGGCTGCCGAGCTGGTCTTCACCCAGCGCGCGCAAGGCCAGGCCGTGCTGCGCGACCAGGTAGCGCGCCCAGTCGCTGAGCGTGCCCTCGCCATAGGCGGGCCGCGCCGCGGCGGCCCAGACGATGGCGGCATGCGGCGCGGTCACCGCGGCCAGCGGCACCAGGCGGCTGGGGTCGGCGAAGTCGGGCTGCCCCTCGGGCAGCGGGTGGCTGATCCAGTCGGCCGGCAGGCCGACCGCGAAGCCGAGCTGCGCGATGCGCGAGGGAAAGCGCCGCAGCGGCAGCGTGGGGTTGTGCAGGGCGTTCATGGTTGGCGGGGGCTGGTAGCGTTCACTGAGGCACCTTCGGGCTGCGCCCTCCGGTCTTCGCGCTTGGCGCGGCCCGGCGGCGCACTGGGTAAACCTTCGTGCTCCGCACTGCGGTGCGAGCCCCCTTCGGAACGGCCGGGCGGAGGCTCATGCCGTGGCCGCCGGTCGGGCCGGCACGCGCAGGCTGACGAAGATGTCGCGCAGCGCGGCATCGGAGGCCACGCGCAGGTGCGGGAACAGCTCGTTGAGCGCAAGCTGGGCCTGCGCATCGCGCTGCAGTTGCGTGGCCAGCGGCGCGGCGATCGGCGCGGCGGCGGCTGGCGGAAAGCGGTGTTCGGGAGCCATGGCGGTCCTCCTGCGTACTGCGGTGCCGGCAGTCTCGGCACCGCATGCGTCACGCCGGCTTCAGCGCCGGGCAGCGGCTGTTTCGTTTGTAGGGCGCGGCAGCTGGCCGCCTCGGGACGCGCCCCGCATGGAGCGCCACGCCAGCCGGTCGGCAACAAACGAAACCCCTCTGTCACGGCTCAGACATCCCGTCGCACCGCGGGGCACCCACACTCGCGGCCAATCCATGAATCGAGCCGGCCCCCAAAAGCCGGTGCCTGTGATGACTCCGCAAGAAATCCGACTCGTGCAATCGAGCTACGCGCGCCTGAAAGGGGACTTCGCCGGCATCGCCGCGTCCTTCTACGAGCGCCTGTTCACCATCGACCCGACGCTGCGCGCCCTCTTCCACGGCGACCTGGCGCGCCAGGGCGAGCGGCTGATGCACATGATCGGCGCCGCCGTCGGCCTGCTGAACCGGCCGGAGACGCTGTTCCCGGTGCTGCACGCGCTGGGCGCGCGCCACGTCGGCTACGGCGTGAAGGCGCAGCACTACGACTCGGTCGGCGCCGCGCTGATCGACACGCTGGAGGCCGGCCTCGGCAGCAGCTTCACCAGCGAGCTGCGATCGGCCTGGCAGCGCCTGTTCGAAATCGTGCGCTGCGAGATGCTGGCGAGCCCGGCCGCGGCCGGTACGGCGCGGCCGCTCGCCGTGCCGGCGTCCTGACGGGCCGGGCGCGCCGGGGCGCCGGCGGCCGCGTCAATCAGCCGTCAGCAGGCCGGCCACCGCGCGCAGGAAATCGCCCTTCGCGAAAGGCTTGTCCAGGCTGGGGCAGCCGGTTTCGTCGAGGAACCGGCGCGCGCCGGTGGACAGCGTGTCGCCGGTGACGAAGAGCACGCGCCGCTGCAGCGCCGGGTGGCGCTGGCTCAAGGCGCGCCACAGCGCCGAGCCGTCCATGTCGGGCATGCGCAGGTCGCTGACCACGGCGTCGAAACGCGCCATCTCCAGCATCTCCAGCGCCACCGCGCCGGACTCGGCGGTGGCCACCTCGTAGCCGGCGCCTTCGAGCATGTCGCGCATCAGGCCGGCGATGTCGGTCTCGTCGTCGACCACCAGCACGTGCGCCAAGGCCGGCGCGTCGTCCTCGGCCGCCAGCTCGGCAGGGGCCTCCGCCGCAGCCGTGCCCAGCGGCAGGCTCAGCCGGAAGCAGGCACCGCCCGTCGCCGCGCCGGTTTCCAGCCGCAGCTCGCCGCCATGCGCGCGGGCCAGCGAGCGCGAGACCGCCAGGCCCAGCCCGGTGCCCACGCCCTCGGGCTTGGTGGTGAAGAAGGGCTCGAAGATCTGCTCTTGCACCGCCGCGGGCACGCCAGGGCCGTTGTCGGCCACGCGCAGCCAGGCGTGCGGGGCGCGGCCTTCACGCGGGCGTTCCAGGCCGGTGGTGACGACGACGCGGCGCACGCCATCTTGTGCCGCGAGCGCCTGCTGCGCGTTGATCAGCAGGTTCAGCACGACCTGGCCGATCTGGTCCGCGTCGCCCTCGAAAGGCGGCAGCGAGTCGTCCAGGTCCAGCTGCAGCACGATGTCGTGGCTGCGGCAGGCATAGGCCAGCATGTCCGCGGCCGCGCGCGCCAGCTCGTTGAGGTTCACCGCGCGGCGCTCGGCCGGCTTGCTGCGCGCCATGTTCAGGAAGGTGCGCACGATGCGGCCGCAGCGCTCGGCCGCTTCGCGGATGCGCGAGGCATCGCCGCGCAGCGCGGGATCGCTGAGTTTTTCTTCCAGCAATCCGGCGCGGCCCATCACCACCGCCAGCGGGTTGTTCAGCTCGTGCGCCACGCCGGCCAGCAGGCCGCCCATCGCACCCAGCTTCTCGCTCTGGCGCAACGCCTCGCGCTGGCGTTCGATCTCGTGCTGGGCCTGGCGGCGCTCGGTCAGGTCGACCATCGAGGCGGTGAAGTGCACCTCGCCGTCCAGCTCGGTGCGCCACAGCAGCATCTCGACCGGGAACTCGCGGCCGTCGGCGTGCAGCGCGGTGATCTCGACGCGACGGCCGATGAAGTCCCGCCGCTCGCCGGCCACCAGCTGGCGCAGGCCGGCCGCATGCTCGGCGCGGAATCGATCGGGGAACAGGCCGGTCACGTCACGGCCCAGGGCTTCGTCCCGCGGCAGGCCGAACATCGCCGAGGCGGCGGGGTTGAACTCGACGATGCGGCCGGCCTCGTCGGTGGCGACGATGGCGGCCAGCGCATGGTCGACGATGGCGGAGTTGAAGGCCTCGCGCTGGTGCTCGCGCCGCTGCAGCTCGCGCTGGGCGCGGAAGGTGTCGGTCACCGTCTCGACCCAGGTGCGCCAGCGCAGCGGCAGGCGCGGCGGCTGGACCTCGGCGTCGGCCGACAGCGCGCGCAGGTAGGCCAGCACGCGCAGCGCCGGGGCGACGAAGTGGCGCGACAAGGCCCACTGCCCGGCCACCGCCATCAGCACCAGCGCGGCGGCGATCAGCGCGTTGGGCAGCAGGCTCTTCAGCACCGCGGCGCGCAGCGGGCCCAGCGGCTGCGCCACCAGCACGCTCCAGGGCGCGCCGTCGCGCCGGGCGGTGGTCAGCCACCAGTCGCCCACCACCTGCACCGCCCCGGCGCCCTGCAGCGCGCGCTGCGCCGCC
>Ga0196963_10001426_pt1 | contig 16254 bp, 14 predicted proteins | sample S1_5metaG_FD_148600 | JGI IMG/M metagenome (GOLD analysis project Ga0196963, IMG submission 148600) | Soil microbial communities from Anza Borrego desert, Southern California, United States - S1_5 | ecosystem: Environmental > Terrestrial > Soil > Desert | place: USA: California | collected... | reverse complement strand
GCCAGCATCTTCGTCAACGTGGTTTCGTTGTAACGAACACCGAATTCGCGGGCGGTCTGACGGATAATCGCGCTGAGTTCCCGGTAATGGACATGTGAGAGCGACGGGAAAAGATGATGTGCGGCGTGGGCGTTGACGCCGCCGGCGATGAACGCCGCCAACCGACTTGAGGGACTCCAGTCGACGGCTGTGAGCAAGGCGTGCTCGGCCCAGCTATGAGGAAGCCGATGGTTTTCGTCGACGGCCGGGAACGAAGCCTCCTCTGTGAAGTGGGTACCGATGAGAAGGGTCACAAAGAGGATGGAGCTCGCGCCGCTGGCGAAGAGCGCGCCCAACAGGATCTGCCACCACGGGAGGTCGACCAGGGCGATCGGAACGGCGAAGGTGACGGTGATGTAGACGACTTTTCCCGCGACGAAAAGTGCGTACACCCACCACGGGTGAACGATGTCTATCATGTTCGCCAGCTGCCGTTTCCTCAGGTACACGAAGTCCTGATAGAAGATCGTATGTAGCGCCACCAACCAGTAGGTGATTGGTGCATAAAGGTGTTGGAACCTCTGCCACGGCCGGCGCGGATGATTCGGGGAGAGTCGCAAGAAGGGATTTTCATCGATGTCGATGTCGCATCCGTTGACGTTGGGAAACGTGTGATGCGACTTCACGTGCCGCAGCCTCCATAAATAGGAGTTCGCGCCAAGCAAGGCGAATATTGCAGACTGCACCACGCGATTGATCCATGGCTTCCGCGAAAGAGTATCGTGCGCAGCATCGTGGCCCAGATTGATTGCGAGCAAGAGGATCGCCGAACCGTAGGCGACGGCTGCGATCAGGGCGATCCATCCCGTCACTTGGTTGAGGACGATCGACGAATAGGCAGTGAGCGCAATTACCGTGTAGATCGCGCCCTTCAGCCATACGCGCCGGTCCGCATAGCGATCGGCACCGCGCGCGGCGAGGTGGGTGCCGACCCGCTGTTTAAGAACATGGTAGAATTGCGCGCGATTGCCGGTATTGAAGCGGATCTTCGGGATTTTCGGCATGACGGCCTCCTAAGCGCGGTCAATCGCGGTGCCGGCCAGCGCGCGCCAGGCGGCACCGACTATTTCGTCGCGGAGTGGAGTGAGTTTCGGGGACAGGCGGCCATAGACGGCGGCCGTCGCTGTCTGCAGCACGATGCCGAAGACCCAGGCGGTGGCGAGGGCCGGATCGCGCCGGGTGATCTCGCCGCGCGTCATCGCAGCTTCCAGAACATTTCGGACGATATCGACCGGTGTCGAGACCTCGGCGCCGATCTTGGCGAGTTGGCCGTGCTGCACGAAGAGCAGGAAACGGAAGAGAACGGGGTCGGCGTCGAAGAAGCGGCAGAAACCGCCGACCATCGCCGCCAATTTGGCATGGCAATCGGGCGCAGCCGCCTGCAGCCGATCCAGCTCTTCGGCGAAACGGATGTAGTTGGCTTTGAACAGATGCCCGACGAGTGCATCCTTGGAGGCAAAATGACGATACAGCGCGCCGTCGGCGATACCCACAGCTTGAGCGATGTCGCGGACCGAGGTTTCAGCTACGCCCTGCTCGACAAACAGCTGCAGTGCCTTCGCCTCGATCTGCTCTCTGGTCTGGCTGCCGCGGGTCATTGCCTTACGTGATAGTGAATGAACGTTCACTCACATTACATAAGCCTGGCTGTGGTGTCAATATCTCAAGGCGTTCGGTCGGATTGACTCCCCCAGCCCTCGGCAGGATCATGCCGTCACGTCCCTCCCAACCGGCAGGTAGCCATGACGGCCTTGAAAATCGCATCCTTGGCGTTTGCGTCGCTTTGGGCTCTGACCGCGCCGGAGGCTTCAGCTCAGACCCTGCCCGAAGGGGCGGGCAAGGCCGTGGTCGAGGGGGTCTGCGGCGGGTGCCACCAGACCAACATGATCAGCAACAGCTCCGGCTACTCCCACGAGCACTGGAAGGAACTGGTCGGCACGATGATCGATCTCTCCGCCAGCCCGGAGACGCGGGACGAGATCATGACCTACCTGACGACGAATTTCCCGCCGAACGGCACCCGCGCCGCCAAGGCCGTGCCGGGGCCGATGCAGCTCGAGTTCAGGGAATGGCAGGTGCCGACGCTCGGCCAGCGCTCGCGCGATCCGGTCGAAGCCCCGGACGGCTCGATCTGGTGGGTCGGCCAGTTCGGCAATCTGATCGGCCGCCTCGACCCCAAGACCGGCGCGATGAAGGAAATTCAGCTTCCGGCCAAGTCCCTGCCGCATTCGGTGTCTGTGGATAAGGACGGCACTCCCTGGTTCACGGGCAACGGCAACGGCACGATCGGCAAGGTCGATCCCAAGACCGACGAAATCACCGTCTACAAGATGCCCGAAGCCGCGGCGCGCGACCCGCACACGGCGGAATTCGATCGCAACGGGGTGCTCTGGTTCACCCTGCAGCAGAGCAACATGGTGGGCCGTTTCGATCCGGCGACCGGCGAGACCAGGCTGGTCAAGACCAAGACGGCCGGCGCCAAGCCCTACGGCATCAAGATCGACGCCAACGGCAATCCCTGGTTCTCCTGCAACGGCAGCAACTGCCTGGTGAAGCTCGATCCGGTGACGATGGAGCAGACGGAGGTCAAGCTGCCGATTCCGGCAACCACGGTGCGGCGCCTCGATATCGGCGAGGACGGGCTGATCTGGTACGTGAATTCATCGCAAGGCCGCATCGGGCGCTATAACCCGACGAGCGGCGAGATCAAGGAGTGGGCGTCGCCCAGCGGCCCGGCTTCACACCCCTACGCCATCGCGGTGGTGGACGGCATGGTCTGGTACAACGAATCCGGCGTGCGGCCCGACATGCTCGTGCGTTTCGATCCGAAGACCGAGACCTTCCAGAGCTGGCCGGTCCCCTCCGGCGGCGTCAAGGCCGGCATCGTCCGTCACATGCGGCCGACGCGCGACGGCGACCTGCTGATCCACCAGAGCAGCACCAACCGCATCATCCTGGTGCCGATCCGCTCGGCCGTGCCGACGCGCTGAGCCCGCGTTACTCCGCCTTGATGTTCGCGGCCTTGATCAGCCTGCCGTAGGAGTCGAGCTCGCGGCGGATCAGCGCGCCCAGCTCCTCGGGCGTGCCGGTGACGATCTCGGCGCCGCCCTGGGTCACCAGCCGCTCGTGCACGTCGGGCAGTTTCAGGGCCTTGACGATCTCCTGGTTGAGCCGGTCGATGACCGGCTTGGGCGTGCCCGCGGGGGCGAGGACACCCTGCCATTGCGACACGTCCATGGTCGGGATGCCGGCCTCCTGCGCCGTCGGCACGTCCGGCAGGGCCGAGGCCCGTTTGGCGCTCGACACGGCGAAGGCGCGCAGCGTGCCAGCCTGCAGGTGCGGCACCGAGGTGATCACCGTGTCGAACATGAAGACGATATGCCCGCCGAGCAGGTCGGTGAGCGCCGCGGCGCTGCCGCGATAGGGCACGTGATTGAGCTTGGTGCCGGTGGCGAGGGCGAGCACCTCCCCGGCGAGGTGATTGCCGCCGCCGACACCGGTGGAGCCGTAGGACAGCGCGCCGGGATTGGCCTTGGCGCGGGCGACGAGATCGTCGAGGCTGCGGATGGGCGAGGCGGCAAGGGTGACGAGCACGTACTGGAAGACCGTGGCCTGCGCCACCGGGGCCAGGTCCTTGAGCGGGTCGTAGGGCACGCTGGCGTAGAGCACCGGGTTGACCGTGATCGGGCCGCTGGCGGTGAAGAGCAGCGTATAGCCGTCGGGCGCCGCTTTCGCGACCGTGTCGGTGCCGAGCCCGCCATTGGCGCCGCCGCGATTCTCGACCACGAAGTTCTGCTTGAACGCCTCGGTCAGCTTCTGCGCGACGGTGCGCCCGAAAATATCGGCGGCACCACCGGCGACATAGGGCACAACGACGCGCACCGGTTTGGAGGGATAGGTCTGCGCCGCCGCCGGCTCGGTCAGCAGCAGCGCCGCAATCCCGGCAATCCAACGCGTCCCCATCCTCGTCTCCTCGATGTCTGCCCGAATTCGGCTCCGTTCCCGCCACAATTGCGTCGCCGGCGGTTTTTGTCAAAAAGGGGGCGGCTTCTGCCGGCAGGGTGTAACGCGTTGATTCGCCGCACAGGCATTCGGTACATCTTTGTATCCTGTATCGAATCTGTACCGAATCTGTATCGCAAACCAAGGCACGCGCCGCCTCTAGACGAAAAGTCTTGGGGCGCTTATATGGATGGTCATGCCGGACCGTACGCATCGCCGCCCCACTCTCGCTCTGCCGGCGAACGCCGCCGACTGCCACATGCATGTCTTCGGTCCCTTCGACCGCTTTCCGCTCGCGGCGGAGCGCAGCTACAACGTGCCCGAGGCGCTGCTGGCGGCCCACGAGGCGATGAAGCGCCGTGTCGGGCTGGAACGCACCGTGCTGGTGCAGCCCAGCGGCTACGGCGTCGACAATCGCGCCCTGCTGGAGGCCTTGCGAGTGCTGGGGCCGCGCGGCCGCGGCGTCGCGGTGGTCGATGCCGATGCCCCTGACGCCGAGCTCGACGCCATGCACACGGTTGGCGTGCGCGCGGTGCGGCTCAACCTGGTGTCCCTCAAAAGCCGTTACAGCGACCCGGCCCGCCTGATCGGCGAGTTCGCCACCCGCCTGCAGCCGCGCGGCTGGCATCTGCAGGTGTTCGGCGAGGGCGAGCTGATCGCCGCGCTGGAGCCGGCTCTGGCGCGCTCGCCGATTGACGTGGTCATCGACCATATGGGCCTGCCGGAGGCGCGGCAGGGCCTCGACCAGCCGGGATTTAAGGCGCTGCTGCGCCTGATGGCGACCGGCCGGGTCTGGGCCAAGCTGGCGGGTTCCGACCGCGTCACCCGTCACACCGGCGCCCTGCGCGACGCCATCCCCTTCATGCGGGCGTTAATTGCGGCCAATCCGGAGCGGCTGGTCTGGGGCAGCGACTGGCCGAATATCGGTTTCCATACCGGCACCGCCGTCGGCCATGACGGTCTCCTGCCGTACCGGGCGCTCGATGCCGGCGCATTGCTGGATGTGCTGGGCGAGGCGGTGCCCGACAGCGCGACACGCGCGAAGATTCTCGCTGACAATCCCGCCCGGCTGTATCAGTTTTGATGCCGATGGGTATCGCCGACGTCAACAAGAGCCTGGCCACCAACCGCATGGTCTTCGAGCTGCGGCGCGACGCGGCGGCGCTGGAGCGTTTCCGTGCGGATTTCGAAGGCACCCTGACGGTGTACGGCCTCAGCGAGGCCGAGAAGGCGGCGTGGCGCGAGCGCGACATCGGCGCCCTGGGCAAGCTCGGCGTGCATCCCTATTTCCTGCCGCAGATCGCCCGGCTGTTCCGCGGCGGCGCCTACAACCACAATCGCAGCGCCGCCGCGCAGCTCTACGCCGCGACGGTACTGGGCGAGAAGGGCTGATGGCCGAGATCGTCTGCGTCCTGGCGCTGTCGCATGCCCCCGGCCTCACCGGCTGGCTCGATCAGGCGCCTCCGGATCAGCAGAAGCGCCTGCTCCAGGGCTATCGCGATTTGCACGACGCATTCCAGGCGACGAAGCCGGACGTGATCATCGGTATCGCCAACGATCACCTGCTCAACATGCCGGTCGACGATACGGCCGATTTCATGATCGGAACGGCGGCGGCTTGGCAGGGGCCGGCCCCCTGGTTCAGCGACTGGCTCAACGTGCCGCCCTACGAAGTGCGGGGCCACAAGGGGCTGGCCGAAACCCTCGTGCGCGAGGGGGCGTCGCGCGGTGTGGCGTTCCGCGCCGCCGAGAGCCTGCTCTTCGACGACAATTGGTCTGTGCCGCTCAAATTTCTGACGCCGCGCTACGACGTGGCGCTGGTGCCGATCCACATGAACTGCATCGTGCCGCCGCTGCCCGCGCCCGAACGCTGCCTCGATGTCGGACGAGCAATCGCCGAGATCGTGCGCACCCGGCGGCCCGCTGGCGAGCGCGTGGCGATCATGGCGACGGGTGGCCTGTCGCACGATCCCGGCGGTCCGCGTTATTTCGCGGTCGATGAGGAATTCGACCGGCATTTCCTGAGCCTGCTCGAAGCCGGCGATCCCGATCGCCTGCTCAAGGAGATCACTCTCGACTCCATGGCCGCCGCCGGCGACGGCGGCACGACGGAGCTGCTCTCGTGGATCGTGGCGCTGGGTGCGGCCGGCAAGCGTCCGGCGCGCACGCTGTGCTACGAGGCGGCGGTCGAGCTGCGCTGCGGCATGGGCGGGGTGGTCTGGGACATGGAACGCGCCCCGGCATGAGCCTGCGGATCGAGCTGGACGACCGTATCGCGCCGGGGCACACGGCGCTTCTGGTCATCGATCTGCAGAACGATTTCATCGCCGAGGGCGGCTATATCGAAAAGACGGTCGGGCGCAGCACGGCCGCGTGCCGGGCCATTCTTCCGGCCGTCGCCACGTTGATCGACGAAGCGCGGAAGACCAGGGTGCCGGTGATCTGGATCGTCGCCGACTATTCGCACGACAAGATCCCCCGCCCGGCGCGCGCCCGGCTGGTCCGGCAGAATTGGACGGCAGTGTGCTGCGAACCGGGCAGCTGGGGCCACGATTTCGCCGGCCCCCGTCCGCAAGCGGGCGAGACGGTGATCACCAAGCACAGTTTCAGCTCGTTCCACGGCACGACGCTGGAGGAGGAGCTGCGCCGTCGTAGCATCGAGACCCTGGCCATCAGCGGCGTACAGACCAATGCCTGTGTCGAGTACGGCATCCGCGAGGGCTTCGTGCGCGGCTTCTATATCGCCGTGCCGGAGGATTGCGTGGCGGCACACATGCCCGAGCTGCACGCGGCGACGCTCAGCGCCACCCGCTTCCTGTTCGGCGATGTGATGCCGTCATCGGCGCTGATCGAGCGCTGGCGCCGGGGCTAGCCGGTCACTTCCAGGATATCGAGCCCGACATTGCGGTCGAGCAGATAGACCAGGCCGCGGCTGTCGACCTCGACATCGTTGCTTTGCGGGCTCGGCTGGCCGGCGGCGGGCTCGGGAATGTACCAGCCGGTCTCGGTCGGCGTCTCGGGCTTGGCGATGTCGATGATGCGCAGGCCGCCGCCGAACCACGAGGTGTAGAGCCGCGTATCGCCGGGCTTCATGTGCTCCTGGAACTGGTGGGCGCCGAAGCGCCCGGGGGCGCGGGCATAGGGCGAGTCCATCTCGCTCACATGGAACTGCGAGACGGGCTTGATGTTGGCAACGTCGCTGACGTCGAAGACCCAAAACCCGGCATGCGGCTGGCCGGGGACATGGTCGTGCTCCTCGTCCACCGCCACGGCCAGTTCGCGGCCGGCGACGGGGAAAGGGACGCGCAGGACCGTATGCGTGGGCTCTGGGAACGGCGGGTGGTAATCGTAGCTGCCGACGGTCTTCGGCTGGGCGATGTCGGAAACGTCGATGACGCGCAGGCCGGCGTGCCACACCGCGGCCCAGAGCTGGTCCTTGTGGCGCAGCGTGTGGTGTAGCCGGTTCTTGTAGCCGGACCAGGTCGGCTTCTCGCCGCCGGCAACGTGCTGGCCGGGCATCCACCAGCGTGAGATCTCGGCCGGCCTGTCGGGCTTGGCGAGGTCGTAGATCACCAGGATATTGCCGACATATCCCTCCATCTCGGTCGAGATGTAGGCGTACTGGGCGTCCATGTCGAAGCGGTGCACGCCGAAGCCGTGCGTCTTCTGGTAGGCGAGGAGCTTGGGATTCGCCTTGTCCTTGATACTCCAGATCTTGAAGCCGCCATCGTGATAGCCGCGCTGGCGCTGGGCCTCCAGAACCGCGATGTCGGCCTCTTTGACGCCGATCTCCTGGGCGATCTCGGCATCGTTCGGCGCGCGGCCCAGCGATTTGGCGAGCTTGTCGCGGGCCCCGGGAATGCGGTCGCCCCGGCGCACGAAATGCCGGTTGTTCTGCTCGACATTGGTGATCATGAGGTCGCCGATCACTCGCACCTTGTGGGTGTGTGACTGGTGATCGGGCAGCCTGATCTCGCCGACGATCCTCGGGTTCTTCGGGTCGGCCACGTCGATGATCGTCGTGCCATGCGGCGGCTTCATGTGGCCGACATAGCAATGATGGCCGTCGACATAGACCTGGCCGCCGCCCGCGATATCGAGACGGGCAATGCGCTTGACGTTTCTGGCCAGGGGCATCGGGGATTGGACGTTCATCGACGTCTCCTAGGCTTCGCCGCCGAACTTGGCGTCGGCCTCGACCTTGCGTTGCTGCCAATCGCGCCACAGCGGCAGGAGCAGCGACACGACCAGCAAGACCCACATCACGTTGCCGATCGTCGAGGAAAACAGGATCGACGGGTCGCCCTGCGACAGGCGCAGGGCACGGAGCAGGTATTGCTCGAAGAGCGGCCCGAGGATAACGCCGATCAGGATCGAGGTGACGTGGAACTGCGTCTTATGCGCGATATAGCCGATGACGCCGAAGGCCAGGGCCAGTCCCATATCGAACACGTACTCGCGCTCGGCGAAGGCCGCGACGGTGGTGAGCATGACGATCAGCGGTACCAGATACTTCACCGGGATCAGCACGACGCGCGACATGTAGCGGGCGAGCGGCAGGATGGTGAAGACCATCAGGATGTAGCAGACCGCCATGGCGACGAAGACGCCATAGGCGAGCTGCGGCTGCTCGCTGAACAGGCGCGGTCCCAGCACGATGCCGTGATACTGGACCACGATCATCATCACGGCGGCCGTGCTGCCGCCGGGCACGCCGATCGCCATCATCGGCACCAGCGTGCCGGCGGTGACGCCGTTGTTGGCGGATTCCGGTGCGATGACGCCTTCCGGATGGCCGGTCCCGTAAAGATGCGGTGTCTTGGAGAACAGGCGCGACTGCTGGTACGCCACGAAGGAGGCGATGCTGGCGCCGGCCCCCGGGATGATACCGATGATCAGGCCAACGATCCCGGTCCAGGTGATCTGCCACCAGCGCTCGAGCGACATCTTGAGGCCGTCGACCGTGTCGGCCCAGCGCACGCTGGCGCTGTGCTCGCGGCCTTCGCTGCTCACGATCATCTCTTCTTCGATCATGATCAGCGCCTCGGAGATCGCAAACAGGCCGATCAGGACCGGAACCAGGGGCATGCCGTCATAGAGCTCGAGGAAGCCGAACGTGGCGCGCGGCGTGCTGTAGATGTGATCCGTGCCGATGATGCCGATCAGCAAGCCGAGGGCGCCGGCAATCAGCCCCTTGAGCATGTCGCGGGCCGCGATCACGGCGATCAGCGTCAGGCCGAAGAGGATCACCACGACCATCTCGACGCTGCGCATGTAGAGGCCGAGCTGGGCCAGGATCGGCAGCGCCGCGATGGTCAGCAGGGTGGCAATCAGCCCGCCGAAGACCGAGGCGACGAACGAGAGGACCAGGGCCTGCTGGCCGAGCCCCTTCTTGGTCATCGGATAGCCGTCGATACAGGTCGCGGCGGCGCCGCCGTTGCCGGGAATATTGAGCAGGATCGACGGGATGCCGCCGCCCAGATGCGAGGCGCAGTAGACGGCGATCATGAAGGTCAGGGCGAGGCTGACATCCATGGTCAGGGTCAACGGCAGCAGGATGATCAGCGTGTTCTGGGCGTTGAAGCCGGGCAGGGCACCGACGACGATACCGAGGATCGTGGCGGGAATGATGACCCACCAATAGCCGAAGGATTGCAGGGTCAGATCGAGAAGAAGCTGCCAGTCCCAGCCCATGCTCAGCCTCCGACGACGAGCGACAGGAGGTTCTCGATCGGCCCGTGGGGAAAATTCGAGTCGAGGAGAGCAATGAACATCAGGTAGCAGGCCAGGGCGACACCGCCGGCGGTGCCCAGCAGCGACGTCATGTCCCGGACGCCCATGACCAGCATCGAGCCGACCATGCCGAGAAACAGGCTGAGCGTGAAGCCCAGCCACGGCAGCAAGGCAACGAACAGAATAAGCACGCCGATCATGCCGGCCCGCTTCTTCTGCGCCGAGGGGCGGTCGAAGAGCTTGTCGAAGCCGAGCGTCGCTTCGCCTCTCTGCACCTTGAGGGCGATGCGGACCACGAAGACCATGACCAGAAGCAGCAGGACTCCGCCGATGCCAAACGCGTTGGCCTTCGCCTCCCACGGCAGTTCGTAGATCGTGAGGAAGAAATAGACGGTCAACGCGACCGCGAGACCGGGAATAACCAGGTCGGCGCCGAGATTCGGCTTGCCGCGGGATGATGAGGAGGAATCGGACATGAATGCCTTCTCGGACGGAGCGCGCTGCCGCGCCCGTCCGGTTGCTGCGGGTTCCTGGAGGCTCAGCCCTTGCCGGTCAGCAGGCTGCGGTACTCTTTGGCCAGCTCGACCATCGCCAGCGCGTATTTCGTGCACGTCTCGCGGTCGCCGTACTGGACGCTCTCGATCGGCGCTCCGGTCTTCTCGTACTCGGCCCTGAACGCCGGAACATCGAAGACCTTGGGTGCGGTTTCGTTCAGCAGCTTGAAGCGGTCCGGATACTTATTGATCACCTCGGTGTGGATCGCCCAGGCGCGCGAGGAGTAAAGGTCGGGGATCTTGGTGCCGAAGACCTGGTTGACCGGCGGGGCATTGCCCATCTTGTCGGCCAGCGCGTTGGTGTTGTTGAACACGGTCAGGATGCGGATGCGATCGCCCATGGCGATAGGGTTGGCGCCCGGCAGCACGCCGACATCGACCTCGCCGTTGAGCACGGCGACCATCGTCGGGTTGCCGCCGGCGTAGGGCACCAGGTTGAACTTCGACTGGGTGGCGCTGCCCAGCGCCAGCACGCCGATCGAAGCGGGATGCGGAATGCGGCTGGTGGCGACGTTGACCGAGCGCTTCTTCGCTTCGGCCACCACGTCCTCAATGCGTTTGAACGGGCTCTGGGCGCGCACAAAGAGCACGCTGTCGTCGACATCGAGGCGGCAGAAATACTGGAAGTCGTCGGGGAATTTGTATTTCGGGTTCTGCAGCGCGTACATGATCATCTCCGGCCCCATATTGCCGAAGAGAAGGTTGTGGCCGTCGCGGTCGCGCCGGTTGACGAAAAGCTCGTAGCCGACCTGGCCGGCCGCGCCCGGATAGAAATCATATTCGAACGGCTTGCCGATCAGCTTCGTCCAATGGTCGTCGAAGGTGCGCGCCAGGCGGTCGGCGCCGCCGCCCTGGTTGGTGGGGATCACGACCTTCATGTTGCGCGAGGGGAAGGCGGCCTGGGCGTTGGCGCGGCGAAGGGCCGGCGTGGCCAGGGCGAGGGTGGCGGCCGTTCCGGTGAGGATCGAGCGACGGGTTAGACGAGTCATGGCATTTCTCCCTTGCGAGACTTTCCGAGCGTCGGAATGGTCTTCTGTTACCTTTAAAACTAGGGCCTCGGCCCCACCGGCGGAAGAGACCAGATTGCCGTTTTCTTGGATTTTTCCCGCATGGCACGGCGGCGTCAGGCCGCTGGGCGGTTGACCAGCCAGATGCCGGCGCCGACCAGCAGCAGGGCCAGAATCAGCCCGGCCGACAGCGGTTCGTCCAGCAGCGCCGCTCCGGCGAGCACGCCGAACAAAGGAGTCAGAAAGGTGAAGGCGGACAGGCGGCCCGCAGGGTAGTGCGCCACCAGCCAGAACCAGGCGAGATAGGTGACGAAGGCTACGATGGCGATCTGGAAGCCGAGGACGCCAAGCAGGAACGGCGTGGCCGCGAACACGCCGGGCTCGCCGAGCGCCAGGGAGAGCAGGGGAAGCGCCAGGCCGGAGATGCCGAGTTGGTAGAACAGCATCTTGTTGGCGCTGACCCGGGCTAGACGCGTCGCCTTCACGGTCACCGTCGTGGCGCCCCAAAGCAGGCCGGCCGCGAGAACCATTGCGTCGCCGACCAGCTGGTTCCGGGTCGGCAGGGTCATGTCGCCGCCGAAGGCGACCACCACGCCGGCAAAAGCGGCCGTCAGTCCGATCACCTGCTGGCGCCGCAGCCGCTCGCCGGGAACCAAGATATGAGTGCCGACCGCGACCCAGAACGGTGCGGTGTAGAGGAAGATCGCGGCGCGTGACGCCGTGGTGTATTCCAGGCCCCAGTAGAGAAATGTGAATTCGGCGGCGAACAGCGCTCCGATCAGAATCCCGGCGGGCAGCGAGCCGTCGCGGTCGAACAGACGCACGCCGCGAAACGATGACCATGCCCAAAGAAGAAGAGCGGCCCCTACTGAGCGCAGACCTGCCTGCAGGACCGGCGAAATGCCGGCGTTGACGACCTTCGCCGCGACCTGGTTGAGACCCCACACCGCGCACAGCGTGACCATGGCAACGGCCGCGCGGGTATCGATCGCGGTATGGCGCGTCGTCATGCGGAACGAAGAAGCCGGTGACGAAGACCCGGCCCGCGGCCGCGGGCCGGGTGTCGCTCGTGCAGCCGAGGCTAGTTGATCAGCTTCGCTTCGCGGTAGGCGCGCAGCGCACCCGGATGATAGGGGATAGCCTTGCTCGTCGTGAGCATGGCTGGCGTCACCTCTTCCATTGCCTTGTGGATGCTGCGGTACTCGTCGAGCTTGGCGAGCAATCCCTTGGTCAGGCCATAGGCGGCGGCTTCATTGAATTTCTCGTCCACGACGACCAGAGCGCTCAGCGACACCGTCGGCACGGCCTTCGGCACCCAGTCATAGGCGCCCGCCGGAATCGTGAAGGATTGCGTGCCGAGCTTGTCGTTGACGCCCTTGATGGCCTTGTCCGAGAGCGGAACCATAATGACGGGAACGGCCTTGCCTTGCTCGACGATCGCCGAGTTGCCGATGAACACGCCGTTGGTCGACATGTCAGCGCGGCGGTCGCGCATGAGGTCGGCCCCTTCCTGCGAGGCCGCGAGGATGACCTCGCCGCCCCACTTCTTGATGTCGTCCAGGGTGATGCCCGAGGCTTCGAAAGCGACCTTGGTCATGTCGTAAACGACGTTGCCGCGGCGGTTGAACACGACGCGCAGCGGGGGTTTCTTCTGGGCGATCTCCTCGAGCGTCGTGACGCCGTAGCGCTCGGAGAACGCCTTGGTCAGCACGAACTGGGCGGGGGCAAAGTTGTACATGACCGCCAGCGCACGGAGATTCTTGACCGGCGCCTTGAACGGCTCCTCACCGTTCACGGCCAGGCGCAGTTCGGCGTCATGGACGATGCCGAGATCGGCCTTGCCGGTGCTGATGAGGCCGACATTGGCAAAACCGCCGCCGGACGTCTGATAGGTAATGGTCGAGCCGGGATAAGCGGCGCGGATCGCCTTGTCGAAACCGGTGCCAACCGTGGTCCACAGGCCACCGGCGCTGGCGCCCGCCAGAGTGTAGGTGTAGGGCTGCGCGGCAGCCGGACCGCTCGCGACCAGGGCCAGGAGAAGACCGGCCAGCGCGATGGAAAGCTTCTTCATGTGCTGTATTCCTCCCTGCAAAGCCGCACACCCGGCGACCGATAAAAGCATAACAAGAGGGGGCGGTGCTGTCCTGAATAAATACTCCGTAGACGGTACATCCAGACTTCCGGCTTTGACTTCCGGAGCCTTGCTCCCCATGCTGATCGTCATGAGCGGGGTGGGCAAACACGGTGCGGCGCGGCGTGATGACATGTCGTGCCCGTGCGGCTCCTTCAGCCACGAATGGACCGTGGTGCGGGCTGGAACGTGGGCATGACGCCAGTCGAGAAAGCCTTCGCTACCGGTCTCACGCGCAACCTATCACCCGGGTGGAACCGCTTCGTTTCGATCTACGGCGCCCTCATCACGATCGGCGTCGTCGCGGCGGCCATCCTGGGCAAGCCGGGACTGTACGTTCTGACCGCGGTTTTTCTCGGCGCCATGCTGGTGCTGGTATTCGTCACCATCGGCACCTCGGTCGAAACGGCGGAAACGCGCGTCTCGCCGATCGATCTCGTTCTGGCCGTCTTCAGTATCGCCTGCGCGGCCTATTTCGGCTTCAATGCCGATGAGGTGAGCAACCGCATCTCGCTTCTTGACCCGCTCTCGACGGCGGATGTCTTCTTCGGCGCGGCGTTTCTGCTGCTGACCCTCGAGGCTTCGCGACGCACGACCGGTATCGGGCTGACCGGATTCGTCATCCTGGTGCTCCTGTACAATCTGTTTGGAGATGGGCTGCCCGGCGCGCTGGGCCACGGGCGGATCGACCACCAGCACTTCCTCGACCTGATGGTCTTCACCACGGAAGGCATCTTCGGCGCGCCCCTGCGCGTCGCCGCCACGTTCGCTTTCCTATTTGTGCTGTTCGGCTCGCTGCTCAACGCCACCGGCGCCGGCACGTTCTTCTTCAACCTCGCGGCGGCTTTCACCGGCCGCGCCGCCGGCGGACCGGCCAAGGTGGGCGTGGTGTCCTCCGGCCTGTTCGGCACCATCTCCGGCAATCCGGTCGCTGACGTGGTCACTACCGGCTCGGTGACCATCCCGATGATGAAGAAGCTCGGCTATCCGGCGGCACTCGCCGGCGGCATCGAGGTCGCAGCGTCCACCGGTGGCAGCCTGGCTCCGCCGGTGCTGGGCGCCGCGGCCTTCATCATGGCCGAGTACACCGGCATCCCTTATGCCGAGATCGCCATCGCAGCGACCGTTCCCGCACTCCTTTACTACGCCAGCATCTACGCCCAAGTGCATCTGCGCGCGTTGAGCCTCGGCCTCAGCGGGCTCGACAGCGACGACATCCCGACGGTTGGCCATACGCTCGCCAAGGGATGGTTCTTTGTCTTTCCTATTCTCGTCCTCTGCGTCGGGATTGTCCTTGAGTTATCAGCGACGCTGACGGCGCTGATCTCCTGCGCCGCGTGTGTGCTCACCTTGCCGTTTGCCGGGCATGGACCGTTACCCTCGAGGCTGTTGTTCGAGGCGCTCGGCGAGACCGCCCAGCGTATGGCCGGTGTGACCGGGGCCTGCGCGGCCGCCGGTCTGGTTGTCGGGGCTCTGACCATGACCGGCCTGGCGACCAAGTTCGGGCATCTCGTGCTGCTGGCGACGGGATCGGACCTCTTTCTCTCCCTGGTGGCGACGGCGATCATCACCATCCTCTTCGGCCTCGGCCTGCCGACCTCGGCTTCGTACATTCTGACGGCCGTGCTGATCGCACCGGTGCTGGTCAAGCTCGGCCTGTCGGTGCTCGCCGCGCACATGTTCATCCTCTATTACGCGGTGCTCTCCAACGTGACGCCGCCGGTCGCCGTCGCCGCCTACGCCGCCTCGGCGATCGCCCAGGCCAATCCGCTCTATATCGCGCTGAGTGCCTGTCGGTTGTGCATCGTGGCTTTCATCGTGCCGTTCTCCTTTGCCTACGGCGAAGGGCTGCTGCTCAAAGGGTCCTGGCCGGACATCCTGCTCTCCACGGTCATGGCGACGATCGGCGTCCTCCTGCTGGCGGCCGCCATTGAAGGCTTCTACCGCCGTCGCCTTGAATCCGCCACGCGCATCCTGCTCTTCGGCGCCGGGATCTCGTTCTTCGTTCCGCACTACTACGGGCCGCTGGGAGGGCTCGCCATCCTCGCGCTGGCATGGTGCGTTTCGCCGGGGCTCCGCGAGAGCCTGCGTCTGCGGCTGGCCGGCGCGGCTTGACCCGCTAAAGGTGGGCTCGCCTCCGTGACCCGGCTGTCCTAGGCTGCGCCCATGTCCCTGACGGCATCCACGACAAACCGTACGCTGGAGATCTCCGGTCTGTTGGATCAATGCGCGGCGGCGTTGACCGCGGCGGAGGCGTATCTGGCCTTGGCGCGTAAGGCCGTGCACGGGGCGGTGGTCAGCGGCGGCCGCATCGACGCCGCGCGGCTCGACGAGCATCAATTCGCCGCTCACGCCCTTGCCTGGGTCTCGACGTATGTGGAGGCGCTGCGCCGTCTGCTCGACTGGGCGCGGCGCCTGCACCAGCGCGCTCAGCTTGGCGAGATCGAGCGGTTGATCCTGCAGGCGGCCTATGGCGAGTATCTTGCCCAGCTCCAGGGCGGCATTGCGCTGTCGCAAGGCGAGATCGCCCGTCCGGCCGACCTGGGCCTCGACGAGGCCGAAGTCCGTGCGACGCTGGCCCCCGCCGTGACGCTGGTGGCACGCGGCAACACCAGCGCGGTGCGGGAACGTATCGCGCAGCTTGCCGCGACGGGCAATTTCGGCGCGGCTGTGATCGATGACGAGGCGCTCGAGCTGTTCCGCGAGCAGATTCGCCGCTTCGTCGAGAGCAAGGTGGCGCCCTTCGCCCATGACTGGCATTGCCGCGACACGCTGAGATCGGAAGAGC
>Ga0196963_10001425_pt1 | contig 16260 bp, 25 predicted proteins | sample S1_5metaG_FD_148600 | JGI IMG/M metagenome (GOLD analysis project Ga0196963, IMG submission 148600) | Soil microbial communities from Anza Borrego desert, Southern California, United States - S1_5 | ecosystem: Environmental > Terrestrial > Soil > Desert | place: USA: California | collected... | reverse complement strand
AGCGGAGCAAATCGGCGACGGCACGCAGCACGTGCGCCGGGATGATGGTCTGCTGCATCTCAGGCCCCTTTCTGTTGCGGCACGCCTTTCGCGCGCCTCGTGATGAGTGAAGTAAGGAGCGACGTCGCCTCGTCGGCGGCGAGGCGTCCGGCAGTCGTGACGCGCCACATGCGCGGAGCGCGTGGGTCGTCGTCGCGCGTGTTCTCTTCGACGAGCCCGTCGCGTTCGAGGCGTTCCAGTTGCGCCGTGATGGCGCCCAGGTGACGGCCCGTGTGACCGAGCGTCGCGCGCGACACGCGCCCCGCGACTTCGCTCGTCGAGATGTTCGCGTCGCGCGCCGTTTCGAGGGCGACGAGCACGGCGAACCACAGCGCGAACGGAAGCGCTTTGCGGTCGAGGTCGTCGCGCTCGTCAACGATGATGGCCGGCGGCGTGGGCGGCTTGCGCCCGTTGATGCGTGCGGCGTTCATCGCGTCGCCTCGTCGTCGGCGCGTTCGCGGTCGATGACGCTGCGAATGGCGGCGATGTCTTGCGGCGTCGCCGTCGCGAGACGTGCGGCGACAAACTCAGCGAGCGCGGCGGCGCGCGCGGCTTGCTCGCCCTCGCCGCCATCGAGCTTGCGCGCAATCGCGTTGAACGCGGCGGCGGCGACGGCGGCGCGCTCGTCGTCGCGCTTGTCGGGCGTCGCCTTCGCACGCTCAACGGCGATGATGCCGAGGCGGCGAAGCGCTGCCGCCGCTGCTTCCTTCACACCGAGCGCGACGAGGACGGCGGCGACGATGGGCAGGAGCGCGGCGATCGTCTCGCCGGCGCCGTGCATGATGCCCGCAAACTCGAGACCGGCGCGCGAGAGAGGCGCGCCGACATCGAGCACAACGCCGCTCAAGAGAGCGATGCCCGTTGCGTACGCCGCGACGGCGACGACGACGAGCAGAACAAACGGGAGAACGTGTCTCATAGTGCAAGCTCCGACTGGCGCGCGTTGGTCTCGACGTGCGCGGCGCCGGCGCGCTCGTCGTGTTGCTGTGTGCGTTCGACGACGTGTGCCGCCCTCGCGAAAATCTCCGCTTCCTCGTCCGTGAGGCGGCGAATCAACTTGCCGTCGACGTCGAGCAGGAGATGCGGGCGGTACTCATGCACGCGCCCTTCGAGGCGCATGATTGCTTCGATGTTGGGCTGCTTCATCGCTCGCGCGCGGTCAAGCTCACGCGAGCGGCGCATGATGCGCGCGGCGCGTGCGGCTTTCTTGAGCGCCGTTCCGGTTACGCGCGCTTTCTCTTTCGTGCTCGTCGGCGCCGGCGAGGACGTCGACGCGTAGCGCGCGACGCGGTCATAGCTGCATCGTCGTACGCTCCACTCGCCGCGTGACACGACGTCGAACGCGCGCCCTCGTTCGCTGTGGTCCGCGTGCTCGACGCGCAGACCGAGCGCGAACACGGGCCGGTCGTCACCGAGAATCGTCGCGGTCGACGGCGTGCTGCGCGGCATCTCGGCCGGCGCCTCTGTGATGTTGCCTCTGTGTTTCGCTTCCCACCAACGCGCGAGAAGCGCGCGCGCGATAGCGCGCGTGCGCTCGTCGTGACGAATCTCGACCTCGCCACGCGTGACTTTGTCGCCCTCGCCGCCGTCGAGCGCGAAGCCGACGACGTGTGCGGGGTCCATTCCAAGGTCGCGCTCGTCGACTTGCGGCGTCTCGTGCCACGTCTCGACGCCGTCGCGCCACTCTTTGTGCGAGTACCATTGACCGAGGACGCGCAAGAGCTTTCGTCCTTCGAGGTGCGTGAGCATCTCGACGAGCCGATCGGCGGGCATATTGACGACGTCGCTCCCTTTGATGACGTATTTCACGACCTCGTGAAGCGCCTTGCGTGGGCGCTCAAGCCGCGCATCGCAATCGCTCGTGTCGACACCGAGCGACGCGCACCACAGCGCTTGCGTGACGTCGCGCAACGATTCGCGCTCGCGCGCGTTGCGACACTTGTCGCGAGGGACCAACACGAGGTGGATGTGCACGTGCCAGTGCGAGCCGCTGTTTTCGTTCGCCTCTCCTGTTGATTGCTCGCCGTCCCAATATGCGCCGTGGTCATCGACGACGAGCGCGGCGCCGCCGGCGATGTCGACGGTGGTAGCGCATGAGCGTCGACCGTCGCGCGTGACGCCGTCGACGGTGCGGTCGCGCAGGCGATTCACCTGACGAGAGAGGCGCACGACGTCGTCGAGGTCGCGCTTGACGTCGAGGTATCCCTTGAACGTGCCGCCGCCGCCGATGAACGTGTCGCCGTCCCACAGTGCGCCGGCGCGGTCTTCGAGGAACGCTACGCGCGCGGCGTACTTGTCCGCACGCGCCTGGCGCGACGCCGGCGTCGACCACGTCGCCTCGATGCCAGCGAGCCCGGCGCGAAACATGTTTCGGAAGCGACGCGAGCGCTTGAGCTTGTCGAGCCCGGCGGCGAGCGCGTCGTACGCGTCGGCGAAGCTCTCATCGGGCGACGCGCGGCGCGTGAGCGTGACGAGGAGGCAATCGCTCGCGTTCACGCCGTCGCGCTTCATGAGTGGTTCGACGGCACGGCGACGACGCTCGACGTCACGGCGCCCGCACGACGGACACCAGCGGACGGAGCAGCGCTCGCCGTACAGGTACGGGCGCCCGTCACTGTCGCCGACGAGGGAGCCGTCGTGCGCGCGCACCATCGCGCCGCCGGTGTCTGCCGCGCTCCACCCGCAGTTGCGGATGTTGCTCGCGCGTCGACGGAAGCGGCGCGCCGTCGCTTCCATCTCGCCGGCGCGCGTGCGCTCGTCGCGTAGCCGCTGCGCGCGCGTCGCCTTGCGCTCACGCACGTCGGGCGCGTCGTATTCGTCGCCGGCGTCGCCGACGACGTGATGACGTCGAGGCGGCGCCCCGGGCTCGTGCACGTCGAAGAGCGCGGGCACCTCGACGACGCGCGCCCGCTCTTCGAGGCGATGCGCGGCAAGCTCGAACGCCCGCGCGAGCGCCGACCGCTGCGCCGTTCGCATGTCGATGCGCGCCGGGTGCCATGGGTTCTGCTTCGACAGGACCAGGCCGCCGAGCGCGGCGGCGTAGGCCGCCATCGCGTCGCGCGCGACGGCGTTCCCGACCGCGCGCGGCGCGCGGTCAGGGACGGCCGGTACGTCGCGTTCCAACGCGGCGTCAGCCGCTTCGCGCGACTGCTCCAGTTGTGACCCCCGGTGTGAACCTGAGGGGTCGCTGGCGCTCCCCCACAGATTGCCTTGCGTGGCTTCGCCTACGCCGCCAGGAGCGACGAGAGAGAGCCGCGCGGGCGCGAACACCCGCGCGGCGAGATCGACGATAGGAGCCCTCTCACGAGGGCGCTTGACGGCGGCAACCATGGTGCGCGCTCGTCAGCCGGCTTCGATGGCGTCAGCGACGGGACCGAGCGCCGGCCACGACAGGCGTGCGTAGCGGCGGCATTCGCGAGCGAGCGCGTCAGCGGCGCGCGCTTCGTTCACCCACCCGCGCGCAACGACGTCGTGCACAGTCGAGAGAGCAAAGGTCGTGGCGTCGGCGCGCGCGCGTTCGGCGAATGTCGTCGCATCGAGCGACTCGATTGCAGTGCGCGGCAACAGGCGCGGCGACGCCATCGCGATGGCGTGCAACGTGTCGCGGTAGGCGTCGCGTCGCGTGGTCGTGAACCAGCCCCACCAAATGAAGCACGAGGAGAGCGTGGCGGCGACGAGCGCATCCATCTCGCGACGCTCGCGCTCGCTTCGCGGCGCGGCGGCGCGCACGCCGGGCACAAAGATGCCCGCTGCGTAGATTTCTCGATTGAGCAACTTGTGCGCGGGGGCTTTGGCGTTCCGTTTCATCGGTGCGCCCCCGTGTCGACGTCGCTCGTGTTGATGATGGGCGCGGGCTCGCCGTCGAGCAGCCACTCGATGGCGGCGGCGTCGTCGGCGAAGTGCAGCGGCGGCGTGCAGTCGCTTCCGAATCCCGACGACCACCAGCTGTTGCCGCTTTGGAACACGACGCGGTGTGCACTCGGCTTCCAATCGCCAACGTCGACGGCGGCGCCGCCGTCGTCGAACGGGTGAAGCGACATGCGCAACATGCCGGCGTCGTCGCGCGCGGTGTAAAGGCGCGGCCCGGCGGCGCGTCGCGCGTTCGTCAGCTGCTTGAGCACGCGAAGCACGGCGGGCAACGCGAGCAGCGAGAGCACCACATCAGACGCTGCGTCGAAGGCGGCCATGGCGCGCGCGTCGGCGTCGGCGAAGCTCTCGCCGGGCTGCGCTGGTTGCGTGAGCGTGGCGACGTCGCGCGGACACACGCATTCGCCGCGCTCGAAAACGTCGTCGAGGAATCGGCGCGCCTCGCGTGCGCACAGCATGCAGGGGGTCATCGGTCGCCCCCTTTCGGGCGACGCGTCGACGCCTTCGACTGCGCACGAGAAAGCACGCCGGCGCGCTGGCGCCCGCATGTCTTGCACCGATACGCGATGACGACGTTACGGCCGTTGCGCACGGCTTCGTCGTCGTGCGTGTGCTTCGCGCGGCGTTCGCGCTTCGCTTCGCTGATGTTGCGCTTGACGCCGTCGAGCGAGCGCGCGAGGCGCGCGTCGTACTGCCCGAGCGCGCCATGGTTCGTGTCGCCGGTGACGAGCCCGCACGCGGGGCAGTGGTGTCCGATCACGCGCGAGGGAGACGCCGGCCCGCCTTGGGTGCTGACAGGAACGAGCGTCGTGCCGCAGGGGCAGAGCGGCGCCGGTTTCGGTTGACTTGTGCCGCCTTCGGTGGCAGTGCCCGCTACGCCGTCACTGTATGGAAAACAGTTGACGCGGCGTTGATTATCGGTCATCGGCGGCGCGCTCGGCGCACCACCCTCGGTCATTCGAGACGAATCGTTCCCTTGCATGTGTTCTCTGTTGGCGCGCTTTCGCCGTCGACGTAGAGTGCATGCACGTCGATGGCGCGCTTTGACTGGGCGAGCGCCGGGTGACGGAAGCGCTCGACGGTGGCACGTCGGGCGCTTCGTTTTTCTGGACATCGCTTGAACGAACGAGCGTCGACTTGTCGACGTGGTTAGCCGATGCGCGTTCGTTTCTCTGTGGCTCACTCGCGCGCATCGGCTAACCTCCCCTCTCGATGACGGCGTGTTTCTCAGGCCCGTCGTCATCGTTGGGCGTCGCCGGATGGTCCTGCCAGGGGTCCGGCGGCGCTCTCTTGTTCAAGCGCCCAACGTCTACCGCCCGCCGGATCGACGCGCAATCGTTCGTGTCGCATCTCGCTACGGCGAGACGTTTCGCGACGCGCTTTTTCCTCTTGACTCGCGTTCTACTTGACGACGAGCGCGCGCCGTGCTTGGTGCGCGAGCCACGACGTGACGACGCCGGGCGCCGCCCACGCGCACGGTGAGCCACGGCGCGCGAAGCACGCGGGACACTCACAGCGAAGCGCGTCGATGTCGTCGCGGTCTTTCTCTCTCGACGGAAGCGCAAGCATGCGCTCGCTCGCGTGCGCGGCGTGCTCGACCTCGACGGCGACGACGAGCACGCGCGGCGGATGTTTCGTCATGCGTGGAAGCGTGAGCGCCGGCGGCGCGCTCGTCCAGTTTTCGACTGCTCACTTGAGTGCGAGCGTGACCGCGAACGCGGCAACGCCGATCACGAGCAGCGCGGCAGACGCGCCGGCAACCTGCCTCGTCACGTCGCGCACGAACGTCGTCGCGTCGTCGAGCGTGTCGTCGACGGGCGACGTCCCGCGCACGGCGGCGAGGATGTTCGCCGTCCCGCGCTTGAGGCGAAACGCGGCGTCAACGTCACCCTGCTCCGCTTTCTCCTCGACGCGCGGGAACACGTCGCGCGCGAAGCGCTCGACGGCGTCGAGAAAGCCGACGACGGATTGCGCGCGCTCGTCGAGCCCGGCGACCGACGAGAGGGGCCACGTCAACGTCGAGAGCACGCCGAGCGCGTGAGCTTCGCCCAACAGGCGAAGCCACTCGTCCGTGAGCTCATCGAGAAGCAAGCGCGCGTCACCGAGGTCGTTCATCGTCGGTCCCTTCGTGCGCGGTCGTGTTCGTCGAGCACCTCACGCAGCACGCGAGGGAGCGCGTCTACTTTTGCTTCGAGTGTCGCGATGCGCTCGGGCACCGTCGCGTTCGACGCCCGAAGCGTCGCAACCTCCGACTGCAACACGGCGACGGCGCCGCGCATGTCGACGAGCGACGACGCGCCCCACCCGAGCGCGGCGACAACGCACGCCGTGACGATGGCGAGCACGGTTCTTTCGAGCGCGCTCATGCGAGCACCGCAAGGGTGACGACCGCGACGAGCAACACGAGCCCGGCGGCGCCGGCGAGCACGGTCATGGGGTCGATGGGTGTGCCGCCGCGATGCACCTCGAAATGAAGGTGCGGGCCTGTGACGGCGCCCGTCGCGCCGGTGTCGCCGATGTCTTCGCCGGCGCGCACGTGCTGCCCCTCGACGACATCGAGGCGGCTCATGTGCAGATAGAACACGCGCAAGCCGCCGACGGTGCGCAGCACGACGTGAAGGCCGTTCGCGTGACCCGTCTCGGCGCGCTCAATCACGCCGTCGTCGACGGCGACGAGCGGCGTTCCCTCGGGTACGGCGAAGTCCACGCCGTTGTGCTGCTTCACGACGCCCGAGATGGGATGCACGCGCGGGCCAAACGGCGACGAGACCACAGCGACGTGGTCAGAGAGCGTCAGGCCGCGCAGGGGGAGCCGCATCGTTCACTTCTCCGTCTCGTCGACAGGCACGAGCCACGCGAATGCCGCGCTCGTCGACGCGGCGAGCGACACCGTCGCGTTGCGCGCGCGGAACGTCGCCGGCGTCGTGGGCTGTACCTCGACGTCCTCGCGCGTCGCTTTCTTGCGCTTGCCCGCGACGACGCGCACGGCGGCATCACAGCGAAGCTCGTACAGGCGCCCGGGCTGCACAGGCCGCTCGACGACGGCGCCCGGCGCGCCGCCGGCGCCCGCTTCGAGCGTGAACGTCACGACGTCGCCGTGAAAGTTGAGGACGTTTCGTTTCATTCGCTCACCTCGGGGCATCCGATGTCTGCGCAGATTTCGGCGCGCGCCTCGTCGGTCCAGTAGCAACCGGCGCGCGCGAGGTCGCCGTTGGGGCGGCGAGGGATAAAGACGTTCAAGCCGTTGTCGCACGCGATGTGCGCGCTCAAGCGGCGCTCGTCGACGCGGCACGACGACGGCGCCGGCGGCGGCGCCGGCGGCGTCGCCGGCGCGCACGCGCATGAAAGCGCGATGATGATGAGCGCGGCGCGCGTCATTGCGTCATCCACTCCCACGCGCGCGCGAGCGCGCTGCGCTCGTCGAGCGCCGATGGCGCGGCGCACGCCGTCGTCATGTCCGAGACGTCGACCCACGAATACGCGTTCGACCCGTTCGCATGACAGAGACAGAAGCGCGCGCGGGTCGCGTCGTCGGTGTCGTCGACGTACACGAGCTTCGCGGCGTCGCTCGACGTTGCACACGTCGGCAGCGATCCGGCGGCGGCAGACAAGAGTCGGTGCACTTGAAAAAAACCCGGCGTGCCGCTCGTGACTTGCGGGCCCGTCACGCTCGTGGTGCTCCCGACGTTCCCCGTAGCGGCAACCTGCCCCGTCACGACGGCGTCGCCGCCGATGATGGCGTCGTCCGTTGCGACAAGGTCATCGCTACACGAGAGCGTACCGGCCAGCGTCGAGGAGCACCCGCCGTGCGTGACGGTGCCCGTCGCGCCGTCGACCGCAAGCGCGTCCTCGTCGGTGTCGCTCTCGACGAGAAAGTCGATGTCGTCGCCGTCGATGTTGAACGTCGTTGCGCCGCGATACGGCGCGCCGTTCGACGGCGTCATTGTGATGTGCGGCGAAAAGCCGTTTGTGCCGCCGCCGTCGTCGATGCCAAGTTGAAGCGAGCGCGGCGTCGACTCGTTCCATCCCTGCGTCAGAAGCGTGCCGCCAGTGACGCCGGAGTCGCCTCGCAACACGTTCGAGTCCGGTAGCGTCGCAAAGCCCGCGCCTCGACGCTGGAACGCGAGCCCGCTCGAACCATTGTGCACATAGAGGCCCGCGAGCGCCGACGTGCCCGCGCTGTTGTTCGACACCGCGAGATAGCGCGCGGCGTCCGCGTTCTGTGAGACGTGCAGCGCATAGTCGGGCGCGCACGTGCCGACGCCTACGCGGTCTGTCGGCGCGTCGACGCAGAACGTCGCGCTGTCGAGCGTGATGTCATCGAGCGCGCCAATGATGACGTCGTCCTCTGCGAACGCTTCAAAGTCGTCCTCGCAGTACGCGTAGACGTCAAACCGCGTGTTGATCGTCAACGATCCACCGCCGCCCTCAGTGGCAAGGAGATCGATGTTGGTGTTTTCGATCGTGAACGACGACGCCGCGTTCGATCCGTTGCGCTCAAGAAACGTGTTGGACGCTGCGCCAAGTGACATGCCGCCGCCTGCGAGCGCGCCGCCGACCGGGCCGTCATAGAAGCGACACCGCACCGTGCCACTGCCCGCGCTCGTGCGCGCGTAATCCGTGCCGCCGATGGCGAACGACGCGCCGAGCCCGCACGTGTCGCAATAGGGCCCCTGCCCGTTGCTCGTGTCCGCGTCGCTCGCGTTCACGACGTAGACATTGAGCCCGGCCGTCTCGACGTTGCAGACGCCCTCGCGGTGCGTCGTCGACGACGAGAAGCGAAGCCGCGTGTTCGCGTTGTTTGCGACCGTGAGCGCCTTCGTTTGGCTCGACGGGCCAATCGCTCTCGCTTCGTCTTTCGTGGAAGTGTCACGGCGAGCGAGCTCGAGAGCGCGCCGGGCGCGCGCCGTGCTCCCTTCGAGGCGTTCGCGCTCGACGATGACGACGTCGCGCGATGGCGCGGTCACTGCTGTGACGATTGCGACGACGAGCGCGGTGACGCCGATGGCGAACGCCGCCCACGGCGCGCACGCGCGCTCAAAAGCGGCGTCGCGTGCGCGAAGCTCGTTCACCTCGCGCGAGAGCGCATCATTGGAGAGAGCGGAGACGGGTTCGGTCATGGCGCGGCTACTCCTGTGATGTACGGCGTGACGTTCGCGGGCCACGACGAGAGCGGCGCGGCGCGCACGTAGATGCGCGCGCCGGGCTTCGCGTGGATGGCGAAGCGCGAGCCGCACGCGATGCCGGGAAGCGGGATGCCGTTCGCCGTGTCGGCCGTCGTGGCGAACGGTTGCGAGCGCGCGAGCGTCGACGTCAGCGAACCGCCCGACGTCGGATCGACGATGATGTCGCCCGGTGTCAGCCGCATGCCGTCGACCTCGACGTAATAGCTCGTCGCGGCGGCGGCGAGCGGCGAGCCGATGCCGCGCAGGATGACGTCGCGGTCGACCGTGATGGGCTCGCCGTACGTCACGACGCCGCGTGCCCACGCGACGCCCGTGTGGCGCAGCACGCGCGCAAGCGCGTCCTCGTCGCGCACGTGGAATCCATGCGCGAGGAAGTCTCCCTGGTTGTCGCGGCGCTTCACGACGAGCGCGCCGCCGGCGGCGACGGGCACGGGCGCTTCGAGCGCGCGCACATCGTTCGGGTGACGCACAAATGACGTCGTCGCCTCATTGCGCGTGGGAATCGCCGCGCCGTCGATGAACGTGCGCCCGCCGCTCGACACCTCGACGAGCGCGCCGCCGCCGACGAGCGCGCCGAACGTCAACGGTCGCAGGCCGCACAGGAGGAACGGCCCGAGGTTGCCTTGCACCTTGAGGCGCCCGCTCGACGGCGTCGAATAGAACGCGGGACGCAGCTGCACGCCGGCGATGCGCGCCGCCGCCTGCACCATCTCCGGAACGGAGCGCGCGTACAACGACGCCGGCACGAACGATGCGCGCACGTTGTCGGATGGCCGGCGGCGAATCGTGGTCGTCATTGTTGCCTCACGCGCGCGCGTAGTGAGTGGAGCCGATGAACGCGAGTTGCACCGCGCGCGTCGCCGCCGCCTGCAACTTGCCGGTGATTTTCTCGCCGGGCCGCACGAGCACGTCGAGGCGCCCGGCGTCATCGATGAGACGCAATGGCAGCGCCGCCGTGTGTTTGAGCGTCGCCGGCGTGACGTTCAGCGCGCCGACGAGAATCGTGAGCGCCTGGACGGCGCCATCGTTCACGACGTCGACCGAGTCGCGCGCGAAGCTCTTGACGTGGACGGGTTGCGCGACGGGCACATCCTTTTCGTCCTCGGTCGACGCTGCCGTGACGGCGAGCGAGATGCCGCCCACCCAAAGCTCACCGAACACGCGCTCAATGTAGCGCGCCTCGTCGGCGCTCACGTGGAAGCCCTCGAAGCGCACCACGAGCTTGTTACCGGAGAAGTCTTGCGTCTCGTTCTGCACGCGCACGCCGAGCGCTTCGCCGGGCTGCACGATGACGGGCGCCGCCCACTCGGGATAGCTCATCTCCGAGATGCTGTCGGGCACGCCGCCGAGGAGCGTGCGCGCGCGTACCGGGCCTTCACCGTAGCGCACGCCATTCGCGAAAAGCTCAGCGGCGACGTTGTCGGTCGTCGCGAGCCCGCTGCCTTTGTCGACGAGCACGGCGGCAGTGCAGACGAACGGCCCGAGGTCGGCCAGCGGGCGCGCCTCACACGTCACCTGCGCGCCCGTCGCACTGTTCGCTTGCGCGTCGTACAGCGCGATGTGCGTGCGCGTCGCGCCCGGGTTCAGGCGGCGAAGCGCGGCGATGATGCGGTCACGCAACACGCCGGACATCGGGAGGGAAACGGTGCTCAACATGGCGCGACCTCGACGAGAGAGAGCGCGCCGCCGTCATCGTCGACGAACGCGCGAGACGGAGAAAGGTGCTCGCCCGCCGTCGCCGCGTGAAGGAGCGGACACGCGACGACGGCGAGCGAGCAGAGGCGTCAGAGCATGCCGCGCGCGAGAGGGTCCTGCGGCGGCGCACCCTTGCGGGCGAGCCACACGCCGAGCACGCACGTCGCGACGATGTTGTCGTTCGTCGTGAACGCGCCCGGGAGCGTCAACTCCGCGCGAATCTGCGAGCCCGGCGGCACGACCTTGGGCACGGGGAGCTTCACGAGCGACGCGCGCTCGATGGGACCGCGCACCGTCGCCGTCGCCGTCGCCGTGTCGGTGTAGTTCGACGAGCCCGGGCGGCCGCACAGGATGTAGCTGCCTCGGTACTGCGCCACGCGGTCGCTGTTGACCCACAGCGAGAAGACCGAGTCACCAAGCGTCGAGAGCAAGTCACGAATCTCCGTGAGCGTGCCCGCGTAGTTCTGGTGCTCGACCTCGATGGCGAGCGAGTGAATCGCAAACGCGATGTCCTGCGGCGTCGCTTGCTGCGCCTTGATGGACGGGTCGCTCGTGCCGTCCGTCTCGACGCTCGCACTCGCCGTGAAAAACTTTTTGGTCTTTCCGGCGTCGGAGGCGACCGTGATGGTCTCCTTCGAGAAGAGGTGAATGTCCTCGGGCGGCGCCTTCGCAAACTGCCGTTGCCCGGCGAGGTCACGGAAGCGGCGATACGCCTCGGAGTGGTCGATGTGCATCATGAGAGTCGTCCTCGTGTTCGTGGCCCTGCCAGGGGTCCGGTTCAACGCCGCATGCCCGGCGCGAGCCCGGGCATGCGTGGCGTCCGTCGCCTTCTGTGGTCACTTCCACGAGCGTGGAAGTGGTGAGCTCTTAGAACGCGTCGCGCGGGAACGCAGGCACGCCGCCCGGCGTCACGTCGTCGACGTTGTCGCCGTAGCCCCAATCGCCACCCGCGCCGGCGTTCGCCGCGCGCTTCAACTGGCGCAGCGGCGTGACGTTCTCCGGGAGCGCGGCGGGCGCGCCGGCGCCGAAGAGCGCATCGGCGGCGCGATCGACTTGCGCCATGAGCATCGGCGCGGCGACGGGCGCGCCGGCGGCGACGGCCGTCCCCGCGATGAGGAACGGCGCGGCGCCCGCGCTGATGGGCTTGAGCTTGAGCTTGCTGCCCAGCAAGAGCAGCGCGGCATCGACGAGCAAACCGCCGCCGACCTCGACGGCGGCGTTGCCCATCGGCGTCGAGGCGACTTCACTCGCCTTCGCGCCGATGCCGAACGGCGCGCGCTTCACGAGCGCGCCGCCGAGCTTCGCCGCCGCCATGCCGATGGCCACGGGCGCAGCGACGTTCGCCGCGCTCTTGAGAGTCTTTTTCGAGATGGGGAGCTTGGGGAGCTTCACGGTGTGCCTCGTGTGTCAGAGCGTGGACGGCGGAGCGGGGAACGCGCCGCCGCCGCCGCCGCGACGAGAGCGCTTCGCGCGCTTGGCTTTCGCCTTGCGCTTTTTCGTCGCCTTGCGACGACGAGGAGCCTTTTTGCGACGAGCGCGCTTCGCCTTCGCCTTCTTCTTCGCCTTGCGCTTCGCCTTCTTCTTTCGCTTCGCCATGACGTCGCCTCTCAACTCGCGGCGTAGATGAGCGCGCCGATCACGAGCGCGCCGACGACGAACGCGCCGGCGTTCGACTTCGGAATGGGTTTGGACGGGAGCGCCGGCGTGCGCGGCGTTCCCTCGGGGAGCAACAGAACGGTGTGCTCGTCGGTCGCGTATTTGCCCGGCGCGCGCAGCGTGCGCGAGCCCGCGCGTTCAAGCATGCCGCCCGGCCCCTCGATGTCGCTCGACGTGAAGCGCGCGCCGTTCGCTTCGACAATCTTGCGAGCGCCGGCCTGTCCGCCGCCGAGACCGGCGAGCGCCGACAGGTTGCGCGAGCGCGGCACCTCGTGCCCCGGGAACGAACCAAGCTCATCATCACGGCGGAGACGCATCGGCACCCAGCGTTTGCCGTCGATGACGCGCGACGCGGGGAGCGACGTGCGCGCGCCCGACGGCGCGTCGATGCTCGACGGAGCGAGCGTGCCCATCGTGGGGTCGATGTTGTCGCCGCTCATGAGAACACCAGCACCTTCACGAGGAGCGCGCCAAGAGCGAGCGGCACGACGGACGACTCGCTCGCGCCCGTCGTCGGCGTCGAGGGCGAGCCCTTCTGGTACTTGCCCTGCGAGCGCGCGGCGGCTTTCGCGGCGGCGCGCATCGAGGCGCGCGAGCGGCGCACCTTGATTTGTCGAATCGCCTCACGGCGGCGGCGCTCGTCGAGCTTGGGCGCGCTCTCGGCCGGGAGCGGCGCGTTGAACGCGGGAATCACCTTGCCCATTTCGTCGGCGACGGCGGCGACGGCGCCGGCGGCGGCGTCGAGCGTCGCAGCGTCACCAGGCGACGCGACGCCGGCGAGCCCGCTCGCGGCGCGTGCGATGCTGTCGAGCGACGGCTGCTTGCCTTTGCAGATGTCGTCGAACACGACGGCAAGAGCGCCCATGACCGGCGCCATTCCGATCAGGAACGGCGCCGCCGGGAGAACGAGGACGGCGGCGATGGGGTAGACGATGGCGGCGACGGTGCACGTCTGCCGGAGGTCGCACGCCGTGCGCCGGCCCGCTTCGCCGATGTTGCCGCCGCTTGCGCAGTAGCCCGACAGGAACGCCGCGATGGGCGCGCCGATGACGTCCGACATCGCTTTGATGGGTGCGGAATCGACGAACGCGACGAGGTCGCGCGAGCACGTCGCGCCGCCGCCCGGCGTCACGCCACCAACGCAACCGCATCCTCGATGACCGTACACGCGGCCTCCCATCGTTTCGACGGGTAAGGTTCCACGGCGACGCCACCGACGAGAATCCTGGCGTGTGCGTAGTCAGGGAGCGCATCGACAGTCTCGATGCAAAGCGCGACGTCGTCGCGACCGCTCGCAATGAGCAGCGCCAAGATCAACGCGGCGGCGTCCGCGCACGATGCAAAGCCGCGCTCCCTGCACGTCGACCACGACGCCACTCGATGCGCGTGCGGGCCATCGTAGCCGTAGGGCACGTCCGCCGCGACGGAGCGCGCGAGCGCGCGCCATGCGCCGCGCAACGCGAGCGACAAGTGTGCGCGCAGCGCGGGGTCGCCGCGCTCGCGTTCGTCGAGCATGCGGCGGATGTCGTCGAGGTTCAGGGAGGCGGCGAGCCGCATTTCATCGCGCCAGGTCATGCGTCGATGATGATGCGGCTCGCCGCGTGCGGGCATCCTACGCAGCGCGCACTATTGCGCGGACAACCTCGACGGCGACGACCGCGACGCCGCCGACGAGCAACGTCGCGCTCGCGATGAACACGAGCGAGACGACAAGCTCACGCGCAAGCTCACGCGTCATCGGGCGTCTCGGGCTGCGCGTCGAGCGTGTCGGGTTGCGGCACCTCGTCGGCGACGGGCGCCGCCGGCGGCACGTCGACGGTCTCAGCGTCACGCACGCGGGGGCGACCCCCGAGCTTTTCGAGCGTGTGGAGGAACGTCGTCCCGAGGCCGATGAGCGCCGGCGCGTTTTCGGCGATGACCTCGGACCACGACACTCCCTTGCGCTCAAGCGCGGCGCCAAGCTCCATGGCCTTTTGCCAGTCGAGCGACGCTGCCGTCGCCGGCGGCGACGTTGCCTCTCTCGTCGCGGCGATTTTGTTCACCATGTCGAGCATGCCCGTCGCGATGGCGAACGGGTTTTGTTGCTGCTGTGCGAGCGTCGCCGCGAGAATCTCTCTCGTCGCGGGGTCGAGCGCGCCGGCGTGCATCATGTGCGGCGGCGGCGCGGCGTGCGCGGGCACCTGCGTCGACGCCGGACGGAGGTCGCTCGCAATCCACACTTCCGCCGTCGCCACCTTGCGCGCCGTCGTCGCGTCGCACAGCTGCACGAGGTAGCGCCCGGGCCCACCCATCGGATGACGCGCAAGCCAATCTTCGCCCTCTGCGACGACGTCGCCGGGCATTTTGTCGATGTACTGCGCATGGGCGACGTTGCCGTTGAGCGGCGAGCGCGCGACCGTTGCATACGGCTTGAATGCCCCCGGGTTTTCCGACAGGAGCCGGCTCAAGCCGGCCAGCGTGCCGTCCCCCAAGCCGCCTTTCTCGCCGGCCTCGGGCGGCGTCGACGCCGGCGCTTTCGCCTTCGTTGCTTTCATGTTCACGCTGCACCTCGTTTCGCTTTCGTGTGAGCACGCGTCGCCGGCGACGCGCAGTACGTTGCATTGATGTCGTCGCGCCTCGCATGCACGACAAGACCGCGCGTCGCAAAGAACGCCGGCGCGCCGATGAGGCGCGAGAGCGGCGACGCTTCGATGGCCGGCGAAGTGTCGGCCCGGATGAGCTCATGCGGCGGCTTCACTTCCGCCGGCGGCGAAGCGTGCTTGCGTTTGCGTCGCTCTTTCACGATGCCCGTGCCGTTCGGTTTCATCGGGTCGCGCGTGGCGTTCACGAGCACATAGACGGCGGCGCGCGAGCGCCCGTGTTGCGTGCCGCTACGCTCGACCGTGGTCCAGTCGTCGATGCGCACGGCGCCGATCGTCACGAGGCGCGCGAGCGCTTCCGAGACGTCGCGTTTGTCTTCACTGAGCGCGGCGGCGACTTCACGCATCGTCGCCGGCCCCGTCTTCAAAAGCTCCATCACGCGGCGCGCGCGCGCCGCTCTTTCTTCGCTCACGTTGTGGTTGTGCATTCCTGTTGCTCCCTTTCTTGTTTCTCTCTCTTAATGGCGGCGACGACGTCGCCGAGCGGCACGTAGTACTCATCACATTCGTCCTCGTGGCGCGCGCCCGTCGCCAGCGTGAACGCGTATCCCTTCGTGACCCCGAGCCACACGAGCGCGATGCGCTCGCCGCACAGGCGGCAAGCGCGCGTCGTAAACGGCGGCGGCGCATGTTCGTCGTGACCGACGATGCGCGCGGCGCGCTCGTCTGCCATCGCGATGGCCTCGTGCAGCGTGCGTGGCTCGCTCATCGCGTCGGCTCCGGCGACACAACGCGCGCTTCGAGCGCGTTGCACACGTCGTCGAAGCTCGACGTCGTGAGCACCTGTCGCGGCACATCGACCGGCCCCATCGCTCCGCCGACAAGACCGAGCGTCGCACGCGCGACGACGACGCATCGCACTTGACGCCCATCGGCCCATCCGCTTGGTGCGGTGTCGACGACGGACCACGATGACCGGCACGCGTTTGCCGCCGCGCGTGCATCGTCGAACGGCACGGCGGCGAGCACATTGAGGCACGCGCGCCCCCATCGACGCGCGTGCTCGTCGAACACGTCGAGTACGAGCATCACAGCGTGCGCCCCTTACTGTCGACGAGCCCGATGAGCGGCGCGTGCGGGCTCGTCGTTTTCATCTCCTCGTAACGCTTCGTGAGGTCGCGCGCGGCGACGTCGGTGCGCGCAACGATGATGGTCCATTCGCCGCCCGAGTCCGCGTA
>Ga0196963_10001423_pt1 | contig 16329 bp, 13 predicted proteins | sample S1_5metaG_FD_148600 | JGI IMG/M metagenome (GOLD analysis project Ga0196963, IMG submission 148600) | Soil microbial communities from Anza Borrego desert, Southern California, United States - S1_5 | ecosystem: Environmental > Terrestrial > Soil > Desert | place: USA: California | collected... | reverse complement strand
CGCCTGCTGGGCCTGAAGCGCTGGCGTGAATCCGGATCGGACGGCGGTGCCCCATGCAGATGAGCCCGCCCCCGGCGCTGCGGCTGGGCATCGACGGCGGCGGCACCGGCTGCCGCGCACGCCTGGTCGGCGAGCACGGCCAGGTCCTGGGCGAAGGCGAGAGCGGCCCCGCCAACCTGGCGCTGGGTGCCGAGCCCGCGCGCGCCGCCGTGCTGCAGGCCACGCGCCGCGCCCTGCACGGCGCCGGCCTGCCCGACTCGGTGCTGGCACGCACCGCCGCCGGCCTGGGCCTGGCGGCGGCCAACGTCAGCAAGCACCGCGACGCCTTCGCCAGGCTGGCGTTGCCGTTCCATTCATCCGTTATCTCGTCCGACGCGGAGGCGGCCTGCCTGGGCGCCCACGCCGGCCACGATGGCGCCATCCTGATCCTGGGCACCGGCAGCCAGGGCGTGCTGTACCGGCACGGGCGCTTCAGCGCCGTGGGCGGCTGGGGCTTCGCGCTGTCGGACGACGGTTCGGGCGCGCTGCTGGGCCGCGAGGCGGTGCGCCGGTCGTTCCAGGTGCTCGACGGCGTGGCCGCGCCTTCGGGCCTGACGCGCGCGGTGATGGACCGCTTCGGCGGCGACCGCGGCGCGATGCTGGAATGGGCCGCCGCCGCGCGGCCCGGCGACTGGGCGGCCTTCGCCCGCCTGGTCTTCGAACACGCCGCCCAGCACGACACGCTGGCGCTGCGCCTGGTGCTGGACAGCGCCTTGGCCGCCGAGCGGCTGCTCGACCGCCTGCTCGCGATGGGCGCGCAGCGCATTGCGCTGATGGGCGGCGTGGCCGCGCCGACCCGGCGTTACCTGTCGTCCCGCTTCGACGGCGTGCTGGTGGAGCCGGTGGGGGATGCGATGGATGGAGCGCTGCTGATGGCCGGCAAAGGGTCCGGCGTGGATGCGTCGGCGCGCGACTGAGCGGTCGCCGGGCCGGACGTCGATGGCGCGCTACGCCTCATCGTCGCCGCGCAGCAGCTGCGCCAGGCGCCGTGGGTAGTTGTTCAGAAAATCGCGCGTGACCGCGAAGTGCTCGGTGTCCTCGAATGCCACCTCGCTGATGCCGGAGCGGTCGAACTGGATGATCCGGGCGTGCGGGTACGACAGCAGGATCGGCGAGTGCGTCGCGATGATGAACTGCGAGTGGTCCTCGACCAGTTGGTGAATGGCGCTCAGCGCCGCCAATTGCCGGTTGGGCGACAACGCGGCCTCCGGTTCGTCCAGCAGGTAGATGCCGTTGCCGCGCAGCTTGTGCAGCAGCACCGCCATGAACGATTCGCCATGCGATTGCGTGTGCAGCGACTGGCCGCCGTAGCCTTCCAGGTAGTCGGTCTCGTCCATGTAGCTGGCGACGTTGAAGAAGCTTTCGGCCCGCAGGAAGTACTCGTCGCGCGGCTTCGGGATGCCGCGGGCCAGGCGCAGCACCTCATGCAGCGTGGACACCGAGCCGGCGGACTGGAAGCGCACGTTCTTGGTTCCGCCTTCGAAGCCGAAGCCGAGCGCGACGGCGATGCCTTCCATCACCGTCGACTTGCCCGAGCCGTTCTCGCCGACGAAGAAGGTCACGTTCGGGTGGAACTCGATGTTGCCGATTTCCTGAACCGCCGGGATGTTGAACGGGAACACCTCGGGGTCGATGTCCACGTCGGGGCGGAACGACGCGCTGAGCAGGTAGGGTTTGGTGCGCTTGGGCATGGGCCGCCGAAGTCTAGGCGACCGCCTCGCTTCCATTCTTGGGAAAGCCATGCCCCCCGCCCCGCCGCCGGGGCGTGCAATCGTGCACGCTGCCGCCTCAAGCCCACCGCGCACCGGGCCGATATCAGGTCAACGAGCGATGCGGCCGTGCCCGGCGGCCGATCGAACCCCGGCGACCCGGTCGCCTGCGTGCGCAGCCCGAGGCCGGCATGGGCGATGGTTTCCCAGCATCCGCAGACAGCAGCATCGGCGCCGGACCCGTCATCGGACCGATGCGGGCCTGGCGCTATGCGCGCGACAACCCGCTCGGCCGCCGCGTGCTGCTGTGGATCGTCGCGTGCAGCACGATCCTCGCCACGCTGTCCACCGGCGTGCAACTGGCCGTGGACTACCGCGCCGACCGGCAGCAGATGCAGCAGCGCTTCGCCGAGATCGAGCAGGCCTACCTGGACAGCATCGCGGTCGCGGTGTGGAACATCGACCAGGCCCAGATGCGCGCACAGCTCAACGGCATCCGCCGGCTGCCCGACATCGTGCATGCCCGGCTCGTCGACGCGCGCGGCCGCACGCTGGACCAGGTGGGCCAGGTGCCCGACGACACGCCGACCGAGCGCCACCGCTTCGAGTTCAGGTACCAGAAGCAGGCCATCGAGCCCTTGGGCACGCTGGAAGTGACGGCCAGCCTCGCGGGGGCCTACGAGCGGCTGGGCAACCGTGCGCTCGTGATCTTCGCGGCGCAGGGCACCAAGACCTTCATGGTCTCGCTGATCATCCTGATGATCTTCCGCTACTTCGTCAGCCGGCCGCTGGCGGACCTGGCCCGCGCCGCGCGCCGCATCGACCTGGCGCGGCTGGACGAGCCGATCACGCTGCGGCGGCCGCGCGGCGCGCAGCGCGACGACTTCGACGACCTCGTCACCGCGCTGAATGCCATGCGCAGCTCGCTGCTGCGCGAAGTCGACGAGCTGGGCCGGTACCGTGCCGAACTCGAGACCCGCGTCGCCCAGCGCACCGCCGAGCTGGCCATGAACGTGCACGAGCTGAAGCGCGAACGCGAGGCGCAGGCGCAGCTGATCCGCCAGCTGGAGGAGGCGCACAACCAGGTGCTGCAGTCGGAGAAGCTGGCCTCGATCGGGCAGCTCGCGGCCGGCGTCGCGCACGAGATCAACAACCCGATCGGCTTCGTCAACTGCAACCTCGGCACGCTGGAGCGCCACGTCGATGGCCTGCTGCGCCTGATCGACGCGCATGAACGTGCCGCGGCGGCGCCGGTCGACCCGGCCGCCCGCGCGGCGGTGCTGCAGCTGGAGCAGGAGCTGGAACTGGGCTACCTGCGCGACGACGTGCGCGACCTGATGCGCGAGAGCCGCGACGGCCTGGAGCGCGTCAAGCGCATCGTGCAGGACCTGAAGGACTTCTCGCGCGTGGGCGAGACGGATTGGCAGGCCGCCGACCTGCACGCCTGCCTCGAAAGCACGCTCAACGTGGTGTGGAACGAAATCAAGTACCGGGCCGAGGTGGTGAAGCATTACGGCGCGCTGCCGGAGGTGGATTGCATGCCCTCGCAACTGAACCAGGTGTTCATGAACCTGCTGGTCAACGCCGCGCAGTCGATCCACGGCAACGGCACGATCACGATCTCGACCGGCGCCGACGAAGCCGCCGGCGAGGCATGGATCAGCATCGCCGACACCGGCGGCGGCATCGCGCCGGAGCACCTGCACCGCATCTTCGATCCGTTCTTCACGACCAAGCCGGTCGGCCAGGGCACGGGGCTGGGCCTGTCGGTTTCGTACAGCATCGTGCAGAAGCACGGCGGCCGCATCGAGGTCGACAGCCGCGTCGGCGAAGGCACGTGCTTCCGGCTGCGCCTTCCCCTGCGGCAAGCGGGGGTGAAAGCCGTGGCACGCGAGCCCGCATGCGCATGAGGCGCGCTGTGTCGATCCGTCTTCCTGCGTGCGCGCTGGCGTGCCTGTTGCTGGCCTTGGCGCCCGCTCGCGCCGACGAGCGCATCACGCTGCACTTCAACGAGCGGCCGCCGTACATGGTGCCCGGCGCCGACGGCAGTGCCAGCGGACTCACCGCGACGCCGGCGCGCCAGGCCTTCGCGGCGGCCGGCATCGCGGTGCGCTGGGCGCAGACGCCGACGACACGCCAGTTGGCCGTCATCAGGGACAACGAAGGCCTGGATTGCGCCATCGGCTGGTTCCGCAAGCCCGACCGGGAAGCCTTCGCGAAGTTCAGCAAGCCGATCTACCGCGACCGGCCGACCGTCGTGCTGGCCCATGCGGCCTTCGCGGCCGAGCGCCAGCTGGCGGACCTGCTGCGGCGCCCCGGCGTCACCGTGCTGGTGAAGGACAACTTCTCGTACGGCCCCATGATCGATGCGCTGCTGGCCGAGAAGCGCGCGTCCGTGCTGCGCACCAGCGCCGAGAACCAGCAGATGGTGCGCATGGTCGCCGAGCGGCGCGTCGACATGATGTTCGCGGCCGAGGAGGAGGCGCAGCACCTGCTCAGCCTGGCCGGAAACGCGGCACAGGGCCTGCGGGTACTGCACTTCGACGACGTGCCGAGCGGCGAGCGGCGGCACCTGATGTGCAGCAAGCGCGTGCCCGATGCGCTGCTGGATCGGCTCAACGCCGCGATACCGGCGATCGACTGAGCGCGCCGGTCCCCGGTCCGGCCCCGTGCGGGCCGCCGCCGTGTTTCGTGGTCCGTGACAACGCCACCGGCCCCAGGGTTGAAAGCCCACCGAAAGCTTTCCCTCGCTATCGTGCCCTTCCCGCTCAGCCGGGTCACCGCCGGCACTTCTCCGGCGGCGCCGGCCTCCGGGGTCGTCTCGAGGGGACACACCCATGCAACTCACTGGACTGCTGCACGGCGCGCCGCTGCTGAAGCACGTGGACTTCCCAACGGCCGAAGTGCTCGGCCCCGATGCCGGCGAGGACGAGATCCAGGACCTGATCCGGCGCCATGGGCAGGTGTTCATCAAGCCGCTGTTCAGGGGCGCCGTCGGCAAGAAGGGCAAGGCCGGGCTGATCGGGCGCGCCAGTTCGCTCAAGCAGGCTTTGGCGGAGAAGGAGCGGCTGTACTTCGCCGAGCACCGCCACGGCCACGCCGTCGCCAAGGCCAACGGCGTCAGCTTCGAAGGCGGCGTGCCGGCCGAGCACGAGGTGTACTTCTCGATCACCGACGACACGCGCTTCCGCGCGCCGGCCCTGACCATCACGCACCGTGGCGGCGTCGACATCGAGGAGCTGGGCAAGGATGAGATCGCGACGATTCCTTTCGACGCGCTGACCGGCCTGAAAGCTTTCGTCGTCGCCAACGCGCTGGCCGACATTGGCGCCCCGCGCGAGATCGTCTCGCCGCTGGTGCAGCACTGCCCCAAGCTGTGGGAGCTGATGCACCACTACGGCATGACCACGCTGGAGCTGAACCCGATCCGCATGCGCCCCGGCGCCCAGGGCCGGCTGACGCCGGTGGCCTGCGACTTCAAGTGCGGCTTCGACCGCGACGATCCGCGCGTGGCGCGCCTGGGCCTGCCTTCGCACCTGTTCGCGGCCGACGTCGGCGCCTTCGAGCAGGCGGTGAACGAGCTGCGCACGCACCAGGGCCAGTCGGACGTGTTCGTCATCAACGAGCGCGGCACCATCCTGGCTCCCACCTTCGGCGGCGGCGCCAACAGCCTGGTGACCGAGGTGCTGGGCGAGGCGGCCAGCATCTCGTCGGACTTCGGCGGCAACCCGCCCTACGAGAAGATGAAGCAGGTGGCGCGCATCTGCTACACGCACTTCCTCGCGCAGTCGAACGTGCTGTTCATCATCGGCGGCAAGTCGAACAACACCGACATCCACGAGACCCTGCGCGCGATGGGCGACGCGCTGCGCGAGCACTTCGCCACCCATGGGCCGACGCCGCTGTACGTGGTGGTGGGCCGCGGCGGGCCGAACCTGGTGCGCGGCTTCGGCGCGCTGGCCGACACCTGCGAGGCGCTGGGCCTGCCCTACCGCTTCTTCGGCTTCGACAGCGCGATCTCCGAGGTCGTGAACTACGCCAAGCGCATCGACGAGTGGATGAAGGCGGGCGGCCGCGAGGCCATCGCGCGGCAGCTGCGCATCGGCCAGGCGGCCTGAGCGCCGCCTAACCCGCCATCGACGCAGCCCTGCCGCGCCTCGTCCGAGGCCCTGAGGAGGACCAAGACATGCACCGACCCGGCCTGCCCGGCTTCCCGTACTACCTGGGCATCGATTCGCTTGCCGACATCGCCACCCGCGGCGACCGCGTCTGCGTGCTCAACATCCTCGGTGGCGAATCCCGCACCGTGACGCCGACCAGCCACGCCTTCTCCGGCGGCAACGTGGTGTTCGGCACCTCCCCGGGCCGCGGCGGCCAGGCGCTGAAGACGCCGATCGGCGACATCCCAGTCTTCGACAACGTGCGGCAGGGGCTGGACGCCGGCCACGCCTTCAACACCGGCGTGGTCTACCTGCCGCCTTCGGGCGTGCGCGACGGCGTGGCGGAGCTGATCCGCGTGAACCGCGCGCTGAAGAAGATCGTCATCATCACCGAGAAGATCGCCGTGCACGACGCGCGTGAGATCCGCGCGATGGCACAAGGCGCGGGCGTGGACGTGATCGGCGGCAACTGCCTGGGCGTGGCCGACTCATGGACGCGCACCCGCATCGGCGGTGCGTTGGGGGGCGATCATCCGGACGAGACGCTGCTGCAAGGCACGGTGGCGATCTTTTCCAACTCCGGCGGCTTCACCACCACCATCGCGCAGTACCTGGCCACCGAGGGCTGGGGCACGACGACGCTGGTGTCCTCGGGCAAGGACGTCTACATCCACTACGCGGCGCGTGACTTCGCGCATGCGCTGCGCAACGACGGCCGCTCGCGCGCCGCGGTGCTGTACGCCGAGCCGGGCGGCTACTACGAGCAGGGCCTGGCCTTCGACAAGCCGGTGGTGGCCTGCGTGGTGGGACGCTGGAAATCGAAGCTGACGCGCGCGGTAGGCCACGCCGGGGCCATGGCCGGCGCCGGCGACAGCGCGGCCGACAAGGAAGGCTGGTTCATGCAGGCGCTGGGCGTGGACGCGCTCTACACCCCCGAGCAACCCGTGGTGTCGCGCCGCGGCGCGGTGGTGACCAACATCGCCCACATCCCCGCCGCGCTCACCGCGGTGATGGCGCTGAACGGTGCCCGGCCCGACTTCGCGCCGCGCGGCAGCCTGAGCCTGAAGCCCTGGCTCGCCAACGACATGGGGCTGGAACTGCCGCCCGCGCTGGCGCTGCCGCCGGTGGCCGCGCCCGATCCCTACGCGGCGCAGATCGAAGCCTTGTCGAGGCAGGTCGGCGCGGTGATCGCGCGGCAGAACATGAAGGACCGCTCGGGCGCGTCGGTGATGGACCCGACGACGCAGGTCACCTCGGTGCACGGCCATTCGGTGCTGGCGCTGGCGCTGCAGCCGCTGCAGGCCAACTTCGCACTGCCGCTGGTGCACGAGGCCGCGGGGCCCAACGACCGCGCGCTGCTGGACATCGCGGTGGCGGCCGAGGTCAACCTGGTGGGCGACCCGGTGCTGGCCGCGGCCGATGCGGCGCGCGCGGCCGGCAACTCGCCCAACACCATCATGGCGGCGGCCGCGGCCATCGTCGGGCCGAAGCGCGTGGAACGCGCGCTGGCCTGCACGCGGCGGCTGATCGACCTGTTCGCGGGCAGCTCGCTGAAGGAAGGCCACCACGTCGACTTCGACGTCACGACCATCGCGATCGACGAGGCGACGCGCACCCTGTTCCTGGCACGCGACGACGAGGCCCAGGATTCGCATCCCGACGCCATGCTGCGCGCGGTGCGTGACCGCGGCGCGAAATCGGTGTTCCTGAACTTCCTGGCGCGGCTGGACGGCCGCCTGTCGCGCGACGCCATCCTCGCTGCCATCGCCACCACCATCGCTTGGGGCCCGCTGGTGCGCAAGCGCATCAGCCGGCTCACGGCCGAGACGCTGCCCTGGTACCTGCGGCTGTATGGCGTGATGGTGGGATCGTCGATCCCGGCCGAGCACCACCAGTGGGGCTCGCTGTGCGGCATCTCGCAGGCCGAGCGCTATGGCTCCTGGACCATGGCCGACCTGTGCTTCCTGGCGATGACCGGCAAGAAGCCCACGCCGCAGCAGGCGCTGCCGCTGCAGGCGCTGATCGGCCTGCTGATCTCGAACGGGCCGGGCGCCATCTCGGCCCAGGGCGCGAAGGGCGCGGTATCGGCCGACGGGCCGCAGACGCCGCAGCGGGTGCAGATCAACAAGGCCATGGTGGGCTTCCTGACGCACACCGGCTACAGCCACGGCGGCAACGGCTTCGAAGGCATGGCCTTCCTGCTGCAGCAGTTCGCAGGCGCGGCGCTGCGTGACCCCACCGACCCGAAGCACGGCCTGGACCTGAAGGCCATGGCCACGTCTTTTGCGCAGCAGTACAAGGGCGAGAAGAAGGCCGCGAAGGAGCTGGGGCAGGAGCTGCGCGCGCTGCCCGGCGTGCACCACCCGGTGTTCAAGGGCAAGCCGGTCAACCACGACCCGCGTGAACGCTTCATCGCCGACTTCCTGGCCCGGCGCGGCGACTACAACGTCTTCCACGCCTATTACCGCGAACTGGTGCAGGCGCTGTACGACACCGGCGCCAGCCCCTACGTGTTCTGCGTCAACGTCGACGCGGTGATCGCCGCGCTGCTGCTGGGCCTGCTGTGGCCGGATTACCAGAGCGGGGCATTGACCGAACGCGACCTGGAGACGGCTGCCTTCACGGTGTTCCTGTACGGCCGCATGATCGGCGCCGCCGCCGAAATCGACGACCACCTGAACCGCGGCCGCAACATGGACACCCGCACGCCGGAGGCGCAGTGCGCGCAGGTGCTGTAGCGCCAAGCCCGGCCGCCTGCGCCGCCGCGTGCCGCCGGAGCGGGCCGCAGCGGGGCGGGTGGTGGACTGGGGCAGCCTGAACGCGGCGGCGTGGGGGCCTGAGCGGCAGCCTGTTCGCAGGACGCACCTAAAGTCGCGTGCTGGCGGCGGGTACCCGGCCCGCCACCGCTGTCCCGGAGTCCGCCATGACCAATGCCGCCCAAGCCCTTCGCTTCGAGGTTGACGCCGACACCAGCGTCAGCGCCTTGCTCGACGCACCAGCCACGCCTATTGCATGTTATGTGCTGGCCCATGGCGCAGGCGCCGGCATGGCACATCCCTTCATGGCGCGGACGGCGCAAGGCCTGGCCAGCCGCGGCATCGCCTGCCTGCGCTACCAGTTTCCCTACATGGAGGCCGGCGGCAAGCGCGTCGACCCACCGGCGCTGGCGCATGCCACCGTGCGCGCAGCCGTCAGCCAGGCCGCACGGCTGCTGCCGGGGCTGCCGCTGGTGGCCGGCGGCAAGTCCTTCGGCGGGCGCATGACGTCGCAGGCCCAGGCAGCGGCGCCGCTGCCGCGCGTGCGCGGCCTGGTCTTCATCGGCTTTCCGCTGCACCCGGAGGGCAAGCCTTCGCTGGCACGGGCCGAACACCTGGCCGAGGTCGAGCTGCCGATGCTGTTCCTGCAGGGCACGCGCGACGGCCTGGCCGACGAGGCGCTGATCCGCCAGGTGACGGAGCGGCTGGGCGAACGCGCCACGCTGCGCCTGGTCGACGATGCGGACCACGCCTTCCACGTGCGTGCCCGCGCGGGCCGCAACGACGCCCAGGTGCTGGAAGCGCTGTTGGACGACGTCGCCGCCTGGATAGGCCGGCAGCTCAGCCGTTCTTGATCCGCGCCACCAGCGCCTTCGTGAACTCCGCCGTCCCGGCGCTGCCCTTCAAGTCCCTGGTCTTCACCTGATCGGTGTTGAAGGTCGCGTCCAGCGCCTGGCGCAGGCGCGTAGCCAGGTCGGTCAGGCGCACGTGGTCCAGCATCATCGCGGCGGCGAGCATCAGCGCGGTGGGGTTCGCCACGCCCTGGCCGGCGATGTCGGGGGCCGAGCCGTGCACGGCTTCGAAGATCGCGGCATCGGCGCCGATGTTGGCGCCCGGGGCCATGCCCAGGCCGCCGACGAGGCCGGCCGTCAGGTCGGACAGGATGTCGCCGAACAGGTTGGTCGTCACCAGCACGTCGAACTGCCAGGGGTTCAGCACCAGCTTCATCGCGCAGGCGTCGATGATCACGGTGTCCAGCGCGATGCGGTCCTTGTACTTGCGTTCCCACAGCTGCTCGCCGGTCTCGAGGAACAGGCCGGTCAGCGCCTTCATGATGTTGGCCTTGTGCACCAGCGTGACCTTCTTGCGGCCGGTGGCGATGGCGTGCTCGAAGGCGAATTCCAGCAGGCGCTGGCTGCCCTTGCGGGTGTTGACGCCGGTGGCCATCGCTACCGCGTGCGGGTCGCCATCGATCGGCACGTAGTGCTCGTGGCCGATGTACAGGCCTTCCAGGTTCTCGCGCACCACCACCAGGTCGATGTTGTCGAAGCGGCCGCCGGGGATCAGCGTGCGCGCGGGGCGCAGGTTGGCGTAGAGGTTGAAGGCCTCGCGCAGGCGCACGTTGGACGAGCGGTAGCCGCCGCCGGACGGCGTCTCCAGCGGGCCCTTCAGCGCCAGCCGCGTCTTTCGGATGCTATCGAGCGTGGCCGGCGGCAGCGGATCGCCGGCGGCCTGGATGCCGCCCAGGCCCGCCGCCTGGTGGTCCCAGTCGAAGGGCGCGCCCAGCGCTTCCAGCGCCGCCAGCGTGGCATCCATGATCTCGGGGCCGATGCCGTCGCCGGCGATGAGGGTGGCGGGAATGCGGGGCGTGGTGGTGCTCATGCGGCAGTCGATCGAGGGGGCGGACGGGAGGGGCCCGCATGATAGTCCGCGGGACTTTCATGGCCCTGTCAAGCCCGCAGGCGACATGCCGGCCGGCGAACAGGCGCGCCTGCCGCGCCGATCGACCGCAGCCGACGGCGGCGGGCGGCCGGTGGGGGCAGGCGGCCGCGGCAACCTGGAGGCCGGCTCGCCGCTCAGCGGTCATTCATTGGCAGCTGAAGCTCTCTGCCGTCTCCAGGCTGCCGGTGCCGCGGTAGCGCGCCACCTTGGGCCAGGGGCACAGCGGGCGGCTGCGGTCGGCCGCCCAGCCGGCCGGCAGGTCGGCGTTCACGCCGCCCGCATTGCCGGCGCCGCGCGCGCGTGCGGTGATCTGGTCCGGCGCCTGGCCTTGCTCCACCCACTGCACCAGCGCGCTCAAAGCGTCGAACTGGTCGGTGGCCGGGCCCCCGGAACAGTGGCCCATGCCCGGCACGCGGTACAGCCGCGCGAAGTTGGATGCATCACCTCCGTTGGCCTGGTCCAGGCCGCGGAACAGGGCCTGGCTGTCGTCGACCGAGAAGATCGCGTCGCTGACGCCGTGGTAGACGATGAGCTTGCCGCCGCGGTTCTTCAGCGTGGACAGGTTCGTGGGGTTGGGCGGCGTCATGAAGCTCATCGCCGATTCGGTGTAGGTCGCGTTCGTGGCGTTGATGCCGGCGACCAGCGCGTCGATGTCGGCGCCCAGCGTGAAGGCCGGGCCGTTGAAGCCCACCGGGTTCTCCGGCGGCACCTTGAAGATCAGCCCCACCGCGCCGGAGTCGAGCGCCAGCGGCGCGGTGAACTCCCAGAACGCGATGCCGCCGGCGCCCAGCCCGGCGTCGTACGGAAAGCTGGCATAGACCGGCGCACCGCTGCGGGTGACCGCGCCGCTGAAGATCGGCGCGATCGCGCTCTTCTGCGCGGCGCTCAGGCAGCTGCCGTCGCGTGCGCCGCTGCAGGTGGGCACGTCACGTTCGAGGCTGAAGGCGGCCTGGCAGGCGGTGGTGTCCTGCACGATGCCGTCGGTGGCGCCGTCCAGCGCGTCGCAGCGGGCCAGCACGGCCTGCGCCACGCGGGCGCGCTCCGCCGCGGTGAAGGCGGTGGAAAGATCGGCGGGATTGCTCGCCACCGTGGCATAACGCTGCGCGCCGAAGATGTTGGCCACCGCCGCCTTGGGCAGGTTGTAGCCGGGCGCGCCGGCCAGGATGCCGTCGTACTGGTCGGCATAGCGCGCCGCGGCCACCAGCGCGTGGCGGCCGCCGTTGGAGCAGCCGCCGAAGTACGAGCGGTCGGGCCCCTTGCCGTAGGCCAGCTGGATGGCCTGCTTGGCCATCGGTGTCAGCTTGGCCACGGCCTGGTAGCCGTAGTCGAGCCGGGCCTGGGGATCGATGCCGAAGTTGGGGCCCATCGCGGCCGGGTGGCCGGCGTCCGAGCTGAGCACCGCGAAACCCTGCATCAGCGCGTTCGTGACCGGGCCGCCGCCGAAGCCGCCGGTGGCGGGCACCACGCTGCCGTCGATGCCGCCGTTGCCCTGGTGCAGGAAGCGGCCGTTCCAGGCGCGCGGCAGGCGCAGCTCGAAGCGGATGGCATAGGCCTGGCCATCGACCGGGCTGGTGCGGTCGTGCATGCGGCCGGTGACCTGGCAGTGCTCGGCCACGGCCTGGCCGCCGACCGTCAGCGTGCCGGCGGGCACCGTGGCCGCTGCGGTGATGGCGGTGGAGGGCAGCACCGCCAGGCGCGCCGGCAGGTCGGCGCAGGCGCCGGAAAGGCTGGCCGGCTGGGCCGCGGCCAGGCGCGGCAGGCTGGCGTCGTCGTCCTGGCTGGCGCAGGCGCCCAGCAACAGCACGGCCGCCGCCACGCAGGCCGGCCTGAGCGGCGCGGTGCGGCGCGCCGCCTTGAAGAGGTTCCTGTTCATCGCTGTCTCCGACCGTTCCGTCGACGGTGTTTAGTTAATGTATTGAATGATTCACACGCTGAATACCTTAGGAAAACCCTGAGCAACGCATCGGCAATCATTCATTGCCTGATGTAATGACCCACCCACCAGCCACCGCCGCAAGCCGGTGCGCCTCCTGGCCGCGGGCACAATCGGCCGCCATGCCGACCCGCCGCCCCCCGCGCACCGATGTCACCCCCGCCGGCCGGCTCGACGAAGCCCGCCTGCACCACGTGCTGGGCTACCAGATGGCGCAGGCCACCATCGTCACCAACGCGGTCTTCATGGCCCATGCCGGCGAGCCCTTCGGCCTGCGGCCGGTGGAGTACACGGTGCTGACGCTGATCGTCGAGAACCCCGGCGGCTCGCTGGCGCGCCTGGCGCGCGCGCTGGCGGTGACGGCCCCCAACATCACGATGTGGATCGACAAGCTGGAAGCCCGCGGCCTGGTGCGCCGCCAGCCCAGCGCCACCGACCGCCGCGCGCAGGTGCTGCAGGCCACGCCGCAGGGCGAGGCCCTGGCGCGGCAGGCCACGCAAGCCATCCTGGAAGCCGAACGTGCGGCCCTGACCACGCTGAGCCCGGCCGAGCACGCCATGCTGGTGGAACTGCTGCACAAGGTGGCCTGCGCACGCGGCGACGGCGCGGGATGATCGGTTCCTAGCTACTGGAGGACGCGGCCATGGTTGAAGCATCAGGGCGCCGCGTGTGGCTCGCCGGCGCCACCGGCCTGGTCGGCCGCGAACTGCTGGACCGCCTGCTCGCCGACTCCGGTTGCCGGCACCTGCACCTGCTGCTGCGCCGCGCGGCTCCGGAACTGCCGACGCATCCCAAGCTTCAAGCCCACCTGGTCGATTTCGACCGCCTGCCCGCGCTGCCGCCGGCCGACGAGGTCTACATCGCGCTGGGCACCACCATCAAGCAGGCCGGTTCGCGGGAAGCGTTCCGCCGCGTCGATTTCGACGCCGTGGTCAACACCGCGCGCGCCGGCCGCGCCGCCGGCGCCACGCGCTTGGGCATCGTCTCGGCGCTGGGCGCCAAGGCGGACTCGGGCATGTTCTACAACCGCGTCAAGGGCGAGATGCAGCAGGCGGTGGCCGCCCTGGGCTGCGGCACCGTGGTCTTCGCCCAACCTTCCTTGCTGCTGGGCGACCGTGGGCGCCTGGGCCAGCCGGTGCGGCCGCTGGAAGCGTGGGCGATGCGCTGGTCGAGGCCCGTGATGGCGCTGCTGCCCTGCGGCGTGCGGCCCATTGCCGCGGCCGATGTCGCGGCGGCGCTGCTGCAGGCCGTGCGCGGATCAGCGCCCGGCCTGCATGTGCTGGCGTCCGGGGCGATGCAGCAGGCGAGCCGGCGCTGACGGGCGTTGACCTGTGGCAGCGCTCCCATCATGCAAAAGACGCGGCCACGGGCCTGTTGCACCGTGGTCAACTTGCCCGCGCCGCCCGCGCCGCCCGCGCTTCCCGCACCGCCGCGGCGGGCACGGCGCATGCAACCCGGCCAGCATGGGCAGGAGCGTCAGGCCTGCACCACCAGCCGGCACCGGGCCTGCCAGCCGTCGGCGCCGCTGCGGTACGGCAGCGTCACGGCCGCGCGTTGCTCGGCGCTCAGCCGCCGCCAGAGGCCGTCGCGGGCGTTGCCGGGGTCGCCTTCGACGTAGAGCTGCGTGGTCAGCAGCTCGCGCGTGCCGAGCTTGACCTTCGCGTGGATGTGCGGCGTGCGGCCGCTGTAGGCCACCGGCTTCATCGTGCGGAAGCGGAAGCGCCCTTCGGCATCGGCAGTGGTGCGGCCGAAGCCCTGGAACGCGGGGTCGGCGCGGCCGCCGTCGCCGGGGTGGTGGTAGTGGCCGTCGGCGTCGCATTGCCAGATCTCCACCGTGCCGCCGCGCAATGGCCGGCCCTGCGCGTCGAGCAGCTGGCCGTCCAGCCAGGCCGCCTCGCCGCGGGTGTAGCGGCGCTCGCCCTGCGCGAGCAGGTCGGCATCGCTGTCGGCCGGCAGGGTCACCGGGTAGAACGGCCCTTCGGTTTGCGCCGGCGTCGGCGCCAGCGGAGCCTGCGCCTGGACCGCACGCCAGACCACCGGCACGGCCAGCACGCTGCCGGCCAGCAGCAGCTGGCGGCGCTGGGACCAGGGCGCGGTGGACGGCCCAGGACCTTCGGGTCCTGCAGGCGCCTGCGATGACGGATCGGTGGAAGCCATGCCTAACTCCTGTTGCGCGCGGCCATCGCCCGGCCGGCCGACGCCAGCGGCGCCAGCGTGGCACGCAGCCGCTCGCGTGCATCGGCCTGCCCGGCAATCGACGGGCCCAGCGCGGCCTCGACGGTGCCGATGTGCGCCAGCATCAGCGATTCCGCCAAGGCCAGGTCGCCCGCGGCCAGCGCATCCACGATGCGCGCATGGTCGGCGCAGGATTCACGCGCGTCGTGGGAGCTTTGGTAGAGCGTGGCGGCCAGCGTGGTGCGGGCGGTCAGGTCGCGCAGCATGTCGGCCAGCACGCGGTGGCCCAGGCAGATGGCAAGGCAGACGTGGAAATCGGCCAGCACGAAGGCGCGGGTGGCGGCGTCCGCCCCGTCCATCGCCTGCTCCTCGTCGCGGATGTGCTGCTTCAGCGTGCGGATGACCGATTGCAGCGGCTTGCCCTCGCACTGGCGCAGCATGCCGCCTTCGACGGCGCGGCGTGCGGCGAAGGCGTCGCGCGCGTCCTGCTCGCTGGGCTCCATCACGTACCAGCCCTTGCGCGAACGCACCTCGACGAAGCCGCGCGCCTGCAACTGCATCAGCGCCTCGCGCACCAGGGTGCGGCTGACGCCGAAGAGGTCGGCCAGTTCCTGCTCGCCCAGGCGCTCGCCCGGCTTCAACTTCTGCGCGAGGATCGACTCGACGACGCGCTGGGCAATGTCGGACTGGGTGGCCATCGGGCGGGGAACGGCAGGCGGAAGAAGGCTAGGGGGCGAGGCTTTGCGGGGCTGCGGCACTGTAGCCGGTCGCCGGCAGCGGCTGGGCGGTGGCTTCGGCATCTTCGTCGCGCGCGCCGGCGCGGCCGTCCAGCACCGCATGGGCGCGCTCGCGGTCGATGTCGCCTTCCCAGGCCGCGATGGCGACGGTGGCGACGCAGTTGCCGACCAGGTTGCCCAAGGCACGCGCGATGCCCATGAACCAGTCGACCGACAGCACCAGCACCAGGCCGATCGCGGGGATCGCCGGGATGGCCTGCAGCGTGGCCGCCAGCACCACGATGGCCGAGCCCGGTACGCCATGCGCGCCCTTGCTGGTGACCAGCGAGATCGCGAGGATCGTCAAGAGGTCGGTGGTCGAGATCGGCGTGTTGGTGGCCTGCGCGATGAAGACCGCCGCCAGCGTGATGTAGATCGAGAACGCGTCCAGGTTGAAGGAGTAGCCGGTGGGGATCACCAGGCCGACGGTGGAATCGCGCACGCCCATGCGGCGCAGCTTGGCCATCACCTGCGGCAGCACGCTGTCGCTGGACGTGGTGGCGAAGACCACCGCCAGTTCCTCTCGCAGGTACTTCAGGAACTTCCACAGCGAGAAGCCGGCCACGCGCATGATCAGCCCGAGCACGCCGAAGACGAAGACGATGACCGCGGCATAGAACAGCACCACCAGCATGCCCAGCTGCTTCAGCGAGCCGATGCCGTACTTGCCCACCGTGAAGGCGATGGCGCCCAGTACGCCCAGCGGCGCCAGCTTGATGATGATGCCCATCAGCTTGAAGAGCACGTGCGACAGCGTGTCGATGAAGCCGGCCACCGGTGCGCCGCGTTCACCCAGCATCGCCAGCGCGCAGCCGAACAGCACCGCGAAAAGCAGCACCT
>Ga0196963_10001422_pt1 | contig 16334 bp, 14 predicted proteins | sample S1_5metaG_FD_148600 | JGI IMG/M metagenome (GOLD analysis project Ga0196963, IMG submission 148600) | Soil microbial communities from Anza Borrego desert, Southern California, United States - S1_5 | ecosystem: Environmental > Terrestrial > Soil > Desert | place: USA: California | collected... | reverse complement strand
CTTCCGATCTATCGATTCCGGAAGCGGTTGACTCATGCGATCGATAGTATGATATGCGCGCCGACCCGGGAAGACCGATCCCCGCGCGCGCCTCTCTCCGCCGCGTGCGGCTTAGCGACTGCCTCCAGACAGGATCACGGATGAAACCGACCCCCCTGCTCCTCCTCCTCTCGATCGCTGCGTCACTCCCCGCGTTCGCCGCCGACGACGTCCCCGTCACGTTCCCCGCCGTCGCCGGCGCGCGCCAGACGTTCCGCTCGACCGTCCGTGTGAACGACGCCAAGCCCGTCACCAAAGACAGCGTCTACGACATCACCCCCGGCCCCACGATCGACGGCCAGCCCACCTTCCTCTCCAGCGGCCTCTCGATCGTGGCCGCCCGGCCCGACGGCCACTACATCCTCGGCCTGATGCAGAACAGGGAGGCCCAGCTCTACAAGCCCGCCGCCCTCATGCTGCCCAAGAACGTCAAACAGGGCGACAAGTGGGAGATCAAGCTGCCGCCGCCCAACCGCGCGTACTCCGCCGTCTGCCTGGGCACCGAGCGCGTGACGGTGCCCGCCGGGACGTTCGACGCGGTCAAGGTCTTCGGGATCGCCGCGAGCGGCCAGCCGGGCGACCGGGCCGACTCCACCTGGTGGTACGCCCCGCGCGTCGGGCTGGTCAAAACCCAGTACACCGACAACGCCCCCGGCGCGGGGGGCGCGTTCAAGTCGGTAGAGGGCTCGGAGGAACTGGTCGAGGTGAAGTTCCCCGCCGGCACCCCCGAGGACAACGCGGCCGCTCGCGGGGAGGCCGACCGCCTGTTCGCCGAGGCGCAAGCGCTCGCCAAGGCCGGCGACCACCCCGCCGCGGTCGCCAAGTACGATGCGGCCCTCGCCAAGGATCCCAAGGCCGCCAAAGTGCTCGCCCACAAGGCCGTCTCGCTTACGGCGCTCAAGCAGTTCGACGAAGCCGAGAAGACCGTCAACGCCGCCCTCGCGATCGCGCCCAAGGACGTGACCGCGCTTGAGACCGCCGGCCAGATCCAACTCGCGCAAGGCAAGATCGACGCCGGCAAGGCGCTGTTCGACCAGGCCGCCGCCGCTTCCCCGAAGGACGCCGGCGCGATCTACCTCGACTTGGCCGCCTCGCTCGCAGCGCGCCGCGACGATTCGCTCGCCCAGCAGGTCCAGGCCGCCCTGGAGAAGTCCGCCGCCGCCGACCCGCCACACCCCGACGCCCTCTTCCAACTCGGCCAGGCCTTCATCAGCGCCGGCATGGTCGAGGGCAAGACCTACCTGACCAAGTACCTCGACGCGACCGCCAAGCTCCCCGAAGCCCAGCGCAACCCCCAGAAGATCCAGCTCGCCAAACAGCTGATCCGCGCGATCGACGCCGTGAAGAATCCGTAGGCGTTCTGCCGGTGTCGCGTCGCTCCCGAGTCTCGCGAAAGAAACACGATGAGCATTCCTGATCGACTGAAACTGCGGCCCGCGGGGAAGAAAGTCGTTCGAGAAATGTCTGCACTGTGCGACGCCATCGAACGCGAGTTGGAAGCCGGCGGCACAGCGGACGCGCTGTTGGAACAGTGGCACGCCCGAGCGGGGCGTAAATGCGAGCCGCACGAGTTCCGGACGTATTGGAAGGCGATGGACCGAGAAACGTTCGTGCTCGACGCCGTGAACCCTGCCTGCACCGCGCTTCGATCCCGAGGCGACGTACTCCGAAACTCTGGGCGTGCTCGACGCGGTGGTGAGCGCGAGCGTTTCGGAAGCCACAATCGAGTACTACGCCGCGTGGCTTGACGAGCAGTTTCCCGACGCGAACGTGACTGCCTTGATCTATTGTCCGGACGAGTGGTTCGACGACCCGTCGACCGTGCGCGATCCGACCACCGGCGCGTTCAAGCCCGAGGCCAACCTCTCCAACCAACAGATTCTCGCTTACGCGATGCTCCGGTCCGGTAGAATCCTACCCGGCGTGCCCGCCGACGTAACCCTGCCGTTCCCCATGCCGCGCAAGCGGTAGAACCCACTGCCACACCCACCCCGCAACCCCTTCCCCGCCTGCAACTTGCCTAACCCCTCGCCCCGCCCGCTCGCAACAAATCCCGCGCCCGCGTGGTACTGACAACAGCGCCGGCGGCGATCCGCTGTGGCAAATCGCCACGCGCCCTTTACCTGCCCGCCCGGCGTCGATTTAATACCTACGGGCTGCCCCCACACTCGGGCCCCCGTGTCTGATGTACCTCTCTCTTTAAGGAGCCAACACATGAAGGGTCGTACGCTGCTCGCCGCTCTCGCCCTCGCCGCCTCGCCGGCCGCCTTCGCCGACATCACCGGCTCGGCCGTCTTCGAGGGCAAGGCCCCCGCCCCCAAGATCCTCAAGGTCGAGGTCGTCCCCGACTGCGCCAAGCACGCGCCGGTCAAGGAGGAGACGATCGTCGTCAACGACAAGAACGACCTGAAGAACGTCATCGTCTACATCGACGGCCAGAACCTCGGCGGCGAGAAGCGCACCGACACCGTCGTCCTCGACCAGAAGGGCTGCGTCTACACGCCGCACGTCGTCGCCATGCAGGTCGGCCAGAAGTTCGAGGTCAGGAACTCCGACCCGTTCATGCACAACGTGCACGGCCTATCCCAGGCCAACGGGGAGTTCAACTTCCCGCAGGGGAAGGACGGCGTGAACGACATGACCAACAAGGCCAACAAGGCCCCCGAGCGGTACGTCACCAAGTGCGACGTCCACCCGTGGATGAAGGCCTGGATCATGGTCCTCGACCACCCGTTCTTCGCCGTCTCGGGCGACGACGGCAAGTTCACCATCCCCACCAAGGGCCTGAAGGACGGCGAGTACACGCTCAACGCCTGGCAGGAAAAGCTCGGCACCCAGACCGCCAAGATCACCGTCAAGGACGGCAAGGCCGAGAACGTGAAGTTCACGTTCAAGCCCAAGGCCGCCGCCGCCGAGCCGGCCGAGAAGGAGACGCTCGTCTCGATCCCGGCCGCCGCCGGTGCCAAGCCCTGCTGCGGCGCCTGCAAGGACGGCGAGAAGAAGCCCGCCGCGACCCCCGTCGCCGCGAACTAAGCACCCGGACAGCTGCAACGCAACGCGTTGCCGACGCGCGGTAAAGTCGACTCAGCCCGGCAACCCCTTCCCCGGGGTTGCCGGGTCTGTTTTCGGACCTCCCCTCCCCTGTGATTTTTCTCCCCCGACCCGCGTGGCGAATCGTCGCACGTCTTTGCCCCGCCCGCGGCTTCCCCTACAATCCGCCGCTCGTGTCCGGCCCTCGTTCTATTAACGATCCGCCCATGCCCCAACGTTCGCCGACGATGAGCGCCCGCCTCGCCCTGCTGCTCGCCGCCTGCCTCGCGCCCGTCGCGGGCGCAGGCCCCAGCTGGTGGCTGCCCAAAAACCACTCCGAGCACGGCAAGGACCACGACTCGCTCTTCCTCTACATCTTTTGGCTCACCTCGATCGTCATGGTCGGCGTGTTCGTCGTCATGGGGTACTTCCTCGTCAAGTACCGCTTCTCCGCCGACCGCAAGAAGGCCCTCTACAGCCACGGCAACCTCCGCGTCGAGATCGCCTGGACGATCATCCCGGCGATCTTCCTCGCCGTCATCGTCCTATGGACCAAGGGCGTGTGGGACAAGTTCCGGTACGAGGACCCGAGCGATAAGCGCCCGGTCGCCAAAATGCTCGTGATCGCCCAGCAGTTCGCCTGGAACGTCGTCTACGCCGGGCCGGACGGGAAGCTCGGCAAGTACATGGTCTTCCCCAGGCCGTCCGACAAGTTCTGGCCCAAGATGCTCGACGACGACGGCAAGCTCGTCGCCAATAAGTTCGAATACAACGGCAACGAGACCACCGGCCCCGCCGACCTCGCCTTCGCCGACGCCGTCGAGGCCATCCGCCAGTACAACGACACCAACCCGCTCGGCAAGGACTACGCCGACCCCGACGGCGTCGACGACATCATCCCCGCCCCCGGGCGCATCACGCTCCCGCTCGGCCGGCCCGTCGAGATCGAACTGACTTCCAAGGACGTCCTCCACTCGTTCTTCCTGCCCAACTTCCGCGTCAAGCTCGACGCGGTCCCCGGGCTCCGCGGCGTCATGCGCTTCGTCGCCATCGGCCAGACCACCGCCGAGCGAGAGAACGACCCGGCCAACCGCTTCACCGCGACCCCCGACGAGCTCCTCACCCTCCTGACCCGCCCCGAGAACAACGAGCTGCAGGTCGTGATCGACGACAAGTCCGTCGGCGCCGCCCAGGACGCGGCTAGCAAGGCTTGGGGCTACAACGACAAGCAGGGCAACAAGCTGATCGCCCACGGCGCCGTGCTCAACCTCGAGACCGCCGCCAAGCTCCGCGAGGCCGGCGTGAAGCAGGTCACGTACCGCAACCCCGGGTACTTCGACCTGGTGTGCGAAGAGCTGTGCGGCGACGGCCACGCCGAGATGCGCGGCACCGCCGTCGTCGTCACCGCCCAGGAGTACGCCGACCTGTTCGAGAAGAAGAAGGAAGTCGGCGCCGCACCCGCCGACGGCGCGGCTGCATCCGCGAAGAGGTAGACCCGACTCAGCTACTTCTGCTTCTTCGCGCCTTCGCGTCTTTGCGACAACCAATCCGAAGTCGAACTCGCTTCCCCCGATGAACGCCACCGCACCCGCCCATCACGACGACCACGCCCACCACGACCCGGGCTTCCTCAAGAAGTACGTCTTCTCGACGGACCACAAGGTCATCGGCATCCAGTTCCTGTTCATGGGGCTCATGTTCTGCGTCATCGGCGGCGGGCTCGCCATGCTCATCCGCTGGCAGCTCGCCTGGCCCGGCGAGATGCAGAACGACCGCCCCGTTCCCCTCCTCGGCTACGCGCTCTGGTCCAAGCCCGCCAACGACCGCGTCGTAGGCCTGACGATCGAGCACGACGCCGCCAAGAAGTCCATCACCCTCGCCAACGCCCAGGGCCTCAAAAAGCTCTCGGCCGGCGACCCGCTTCACCTCCGCACCGACGCCGGCGTCGTCTACCCGTCCAAGGTCATCGCCCTCGACAAGCAGCGCGTCACGCTCGACGTCTCGGCCGCCCCGGCCGACCTGAAGTTCGAGGTCGGCAAGGAGGTCAAGCGGGCGATCGAGCTGGGCAAAATCGCCTCCGTCGACGCCACCGGCTTCACCGTCGAGGGCCTGGGCGCGCACGACGTCGTCCCGCCGCGCGGCGACTCGTCCGGCGACACCGTCATCGTCAAGCCGGTCACCAACAACACCGTCACCCCCGTCGAAGACGCCAAGAGCGCCAAGGCGACCGTGACCAAGCTCGAGAAGGGGCGGGCGACCTTCGCCCTCGCCGCCGGCGCGCCCGCCGCGCCCAAGGTCGGCGACCTCGTGATCGGCAAGCGCGTGCCCGGGCCCATGCCCACGAACTTTTACAACATGGTCTTCACCATGCACGCGACGATCATGATCTTCTTCGTCGTGATCCCGCTGCTGGTCGGCACGTTCGGGAACTACCTCATCCCGCTCAAGATCGGCGCCGCCGACATGGCCTTCCCGTTCCTCAACGGGCTCGCCTTCTGGTCCGCCATCCCGTCCGGCGCGATCATGGTCGCCGGCTTCTTCATGCCGGGCGGACACGCCCAGGCCGGGTGGACCAGCTACCCGCCGTTCTCCACCGTCGCGCAGAATCCTAAGCCGTGGAACACCGGCTCGTGGTACGCGTGGAAGCAGCCAACGAGCGCGACCGAACACGCCGCCGACGTCCTCCGCATCGGCGGGCACGTGGTCGACCTCGCCGTCACGGCCGACGGCAAGAACATCGTCCTCACCGTCCCGGCCCTGACCGACGCGGCCCTCGCCAAGCGCGCCGCCAACGCCGCCAACGCCGCCCTCTCCGAATTCAAGGAGAAGCGGCCCGACCTCAAGCTCGCGGAGGCGACCAGCACGTTCGCCGCCGCCACGCCCGACAAGCCCGCGACGATCACCCTCGCCGGCGCCGACGAGCCCGCCCTCCGCGCCGTCGCCGCCGACGCCCAGACCCGCCTCCGCTGGCGCAGCAACTGGTCCGACGTGGCGATCATCACCACCTTCCTCGCGTTCTTCCTGATGGCCGGGTTCATGGCCGCCCACTACGTCCGCCTCGGGCACCCGGTCGTCAACTTCCTCGTCGGCCTGCCGATCGCCGCGGTCGCCGGGTTCTTCCTCAACAAGTTCGCCCAGTACGCCGCCTTCGACGGGCAGTCCGCCTGGTTCCTCTCGATCATCATCCTCGGCTTCTCCAGCCTGATGGGCGCGGTCAACTACCTGACCACGATCATCAAGCTCCGCTGCCCGGGCATGACGATGTTCCGCCTGCCCCTCTCCGTCTGGTCCCTGTTCATCACCTCCCTGCTCGTCCTCCTGGCCACCCCCGTCCTCGCCTCCGCCCTCACCCTCAACCTCCTCGACCACCACGGCCTGACCAGCTTCTTCATCCCGATGAACTGGACCCGCTCCAACGCGGTCCAGACCGTCGCGTTCATGGGCGGGGCCACCACCGTCTCGGGCGGCGGCTACCCCCTGCTCCACCAGCACCTGTTCTGGTTCTACTCCCACCCCGCCGTCTACATCATGATCCTGCCCGCGATGGGCATGGTGTCCGACATCCTCGCCGTCTTCGCCCGCAAGCCGATCTTCGGCTACCGCCCCATGGTCTACGCGATGGCCGGCATCGCCTTCCTCGGCTTCATCGTCTGGGCCCACCACATGTTCCAGTCGGGCATGAACCCGACCCTCGGCACCACGTTCGCCGTGTCGACCATGTTCATCGCCGTCCCGTCGGCCATCAAAGTCTTCAACTGGCTCGGCACCCTCTGGCGCGGGAACATTCAGTTCACCTCCGCCATGTGCAACGCCCTCGCGTTCGTCAGCATGTTCGTGATCGGCGGCCTCTCCGGCATCTTCATGGCCTCGACCGCCGTCGACGTCCACATCCACGACACCTACTTCATCGTCGCCCACATCCACTACGTCCTCTTCGGCGGCTCCCTCTTCGGCATCTTCGCCGGCATCTACTTCTGGTACCCGAAGATGTTCGGCCGGGTCATGAACGAGTTCTGGGGCAAAGTGCACTTCGTCCTGACGTTCGTGTCGTTCAACTGCACGTTCTTCGCGATGCACATCCTCGGCCTGGCCGGCTACCCCCGCCGCGTGCCCACGGGCAACAAGTACCAGCTTTACGCCCAGTTCCAGGACATGAACTGGTTCATCTCGATCAGCGCGTTCGTCCTTGGGATCAGCCAGTTGCCGTTCATCATCAACTTCCTGGGCGGCCTGGTCTGGGGCAAGAAGGCCGAGCAGAACCCGTGGAAGGCGACGACGCTGGAGTGGGTGGACGCGCCGACCCCGCCGCCCCACAACAACTTCCTCGCCACCCCGGTCGTGCACCACGGCCCGTACGAGTACAGCAGCCCATTGGTCGAGGAAGACTACCTGGCGCAGACGCGCCCCCTGGACCTGCCGGCCGAAGTGGTAGCGAGCGCGCAGAAGCACTGAGGTAGGGTGGGCACTGCCCACCGTTCGCGTGGATCACGTGTATCGCGGCAAATGGTGGACAGTGCCCACTCTACGGGATGCCGTGGATGCGGCATATGGTCGCAAGCCGTGGTTCTGCCGTGACGGTCTGAGAAAACCGCAATAAACTTACTCGAACCGTGACCGCCGCCCCCCCCTACAACCGCCCGCTGCACTGGCTCGCCGTCGCCTGCGCGGTGACGACCTTCCCGCTGATCTTCCTCGGCGGACTGGTCACGAGTCATCAGGCCGGGCTGTCGGTCCCCGACTGGCCCAACTCCTACGGCTATAACATGTTCCTGTTCCCGATCCACGAGTGGAAGGGCGGGATCCTCTTTGAGCACACGCACCGGCTGATGGGCACGCTGGTCGGCTTTTGCTCCGTCCTGTTCTGTTTCGCCGCGTGGGGCGTCGCGCGAAACCCGGTCACGCGCCGAATCCTGTGGATCGGCACCGCAGCCGCGCTGGCGCTGACCGCCCTCTTCACCACACTGGCGATCGTGCAGGACCACCCCGATCGGCCGGGCCTCAAGTCCTGGCAGGCGCAGTGGGCCGTCGGCTTCGCCGCCCTCGGCCTCTTCACCGCCACCGCCCTCCCGTTCCGCCGACCCGAGCCCCGCGCCTGGGTGCGAATGCTCTCGCTGATCATGCTGGCCGGCGTGATCTTCCAAGGCGCACTAGGCGGCCTGCGCGTCGTCGGCCTGAAGCTCAATCTCGCCATCGTCCACGCGTGCTTCGCGCAGGCCTTCTTCTGCCTCGCCGTGCTCGCGGTCATCGTGACTTCGAAATGGTGGCTGCGCGCGGACGCCGCCCGCACCGAGATCGCCACGCCCCCCGGCCGGCGCCTCGTCCGCCTCGCGGTCTGCGCCTGGCTCCTGATTTACGCCCAGCTCATCGTCGGCGCGACGATGCGGCACTACGGCGCCGGGCTGGCGATCCCCGACCTGCCGCTGGCCTTGGGCAAGGTCATCCCGCCGACGGCGCAGTCCGAAGTGACGGCCGCCTGGATGACGGTCGTCGGCGACCACTGGAACGACTGGAACCCCCTCCACGACCAGGAATTCCTCGGCCCGACCACGGCCCAGGTCTGGCTGGCGTTTGGCCACCGGATCGGCGCCGTGTTGGTGTCGATCGGCGTAATCGCGCTGTGCATCGCCGCGTTTCGCCGGCGAAAGTCCGGACTCGCGGCCCCCGCAGGGGTTCTGCTGAGCCTGCTTGTTCTCCAAGTAACCTTGGGCGTCCTCACCGTCCTCCTGAAAAAGCCCGCCGACGTCGCCAGCTACCACGTCGCCGTCGGCGCCCTCGTGCTGGCGACCACGTTCGTTCTGGCGGTCCGATCCATGCGCCTGTATTCTCCCGCGTTCCGACTGGCGATCGCGAAATCCGACCCGCGCGGATTCGAAGTGAACCGGCGTACCGCGATCGCTTAACCCTTACCCGCGGACGAATCCGTGGGCCCGGCGGCGACCAGCCGCTCTGCCTTCTTTGTGCCTTCGCGTCTTTGCGGCTGTTCCCCGACTTGAACCCTTCGCCTCGATGAAACCCGCCACCGACATCGCCGAGTTCACCCAGTCCGTCGCGTTACACCCAACGATCGCGCGCCCCGCGACCGAGTCGCGCGCCCGCGACCTCTACGAGCTGACCAAGCCGCGGATGAACTTCCTCGTGCTATGCACGACCGCGGTCGGGTTCTACATGGCCCCCAAGACCGGCTCGGCCCAGTGGGTCACGCTCCTCCACCTGCTCTTCGGCACCGCCCTCACGGCCGCGTCGTCCGCCGTCATCAACCAGCTCATCGAGCGCGACCTCGACGCCCTGATGCCCCGGACGCGCAACCGCCCTTTGCCCACTGGCCGCATCTCCATGACCGAGGCCACCTGGATGGGCCTGATCCTCGGCGCGATCGGAATCACCTGGCTCGCGTTCTTCGTCAACCCCCTGACCGCGATCCTCGGGGCGTTCACGCTCGTCTCGTACGTCGCCATCTACACGCCCCTCAAGCGGGTCACGTCGCTCAACACGGTCGTCGGGGCCGTCCCCGGCGCGATCCCCCCGGCCATGGGCTGGGTCGGCGCGACCGGCGCGCTCGGCCCCGAGGCGCTCGCCCTCTTCTCCATCCTGTTCATCTGGCAGATGCCCCACTTCCTCGCCATCGCCATCCTCTACAAGCGCGACTACGCGGCCGGCGGCTTCAAGATGCTCCCCTGCGTCGACACCGACGACCTCCGCATGACCAGCCGCATGATCGTCCTCTACGGCGCGGCCCTCGTCCCCGTCGCCATCCTCCCCACGCTCCTGGGCATGACCGGCCCGATCTTCTTCACCGCGTCCGTCCTCCTCAGCCTCGCCTTCCTGACCTTCTGCGTGTCGTGCGCGGTGACCAAAACTCGGCTGGATGCGCGAAAGCTCTTCTTCGCGTCGATTATTTACCTTCCACTGATCCTCGGATTCCTGATGATCGATCGGCAGTGAGAGCGGTGAAAATTAACGATTAATGCTTAAGGGGGCACTGGTCTGCTTAAGCATTAATCGTTAATCGTTACCTTCGCGTCACCCGCCCAGACTCACCCATGCCCCAAGCCTCCACCTACCCCCCCGACTATACCCCCGAGCAGCACGCCCCCGATCCCGTGCTCTCGCACGGCGACCCGACGCCCCCCGGCAAGGTCGGCATCTGGCTGTTCCTCGCCTCCGAGATCATGTTCTTCATCGGCATCCTCGGGAGCTACATCGTCATCCGCTCCGGGTGGCCGATGCTGTTCGAGCAGCAGGGCAAGGCGCTGAACAAGGTGCTGGCGGGCATCAACACGCTGGTGCTCATTTTCAGTTCGCTCACGATGGCGCTGGCGGTCGACGCGGCGCGCAAGGGCGACCGCAAGCGGCTGATCACGTGCCTGGCGATCACGTTCGCGTGCGCCGCAACGTTCATGGGCATTAAGTACGTCGAGTACACCGATAAGTTCCACCACTACACAATGGTGGTGACGGTCAAGGCGGCCGGGGACGAGGACGCCAAGCCCGTTTCGTACCTGTACGACGGCCACTGGGACCGGGCGAAGAACGAGGTGAAGGGCGTCCGGATGGAGCTCGATAAGAACGTCCCGGTGGACATCGGGTTCACCGGCAAGGCGTGGATCGAGGAGCGCATGAAGGCCGAGGGCAAGCTCGGCACCGGCGACAAACTCAAGGACGAGGTCCACGCGATCCCCAAGGGCGCCACGATCGTCCAGGCCACCGCCTACGGGCCCTGGAAGAACCTGTTCCTCGCAAGCTACTTCGCCTCGACCGGCGTCCACGGCCTCCACGTGATCGGCGGAATGATCCCGCTCGCCATCCTGACGATCCAGGCGATGCGCCGTAAGATCTTCCCCCGCCACACCGAGTACGTCGGCCTCTACTGGCACTTCGTCGACCTCGTCTGGATCTTCCTCTTCCCGCTGCTTTATCTGATCTAAGTGCGCACTCCCGGCATCTTCACTTTTGACATTTGACATTGGACTTTTGACATGAGTGATGCCCCCGCCCACGGCGTGACCGAACCCGCCCACGACCACAAGGTCAACTACCTCGCCATCTTCATCCTCCTGGTCATCCTGACCGTCGTGACCGTGCTCGCCGCGTTCCTCGACATCAAGAAGGAGTGGCAGAAGATCGCCATCGCGCTGGCGATTGCCTCCGTCAAGGCGGCCGCCGTCGTCCTCTACTTCATGCACCTGAAGTTCGAGGGGAAGCTGATCTACCTGATCCTGATCGTGCCCGTGTCGTTCTGCGTCCTGCTGGTCGTGTCCCTGCTGCCGGACATCTCGTTCGGGAACATCTTTCACGACTTCCTGACGAAAGACCTGCGGCACGGGGCGCACTGACGTCGCGATTGAGAGAGCCCAGCGACTTGTCGCGGGACGGAGTCGAAATGCGCGGGTTCGCGGACATTCGGGCGCGACGAACTCCAGGCGACCCGTGATCCGAGCAAGGGTGCGCTCCTCGAACTCCGTCCCGCGACAAGTCGCTGGGCTCCCTTTTTCTCGAGACGTTCACCGTGCCCCCCCTGCTCTCCATTTCGAACCTCTCCCACCGCTACCCCGGCCGCGACGCCCCGGCACTCGCCGGCGTCTCCCTCGACGTCGCACCCGCCGAGATCTTCGGCTTCCTCGGCCCCAACGGCTCCGGCAAGACAACTCTCTTCCGCATCCTCTCGACATTGATTACGCCCCAGGACGGCCAGGTCCGTTTCACGTTCGCCCCCGACGCCTCCTTCACCCTTCACCCGTCATCAGTTTCTGACATTCGCCGGCACATCGCCGTCGTCTTCCAGTCCCCCTCGCTCGACAAACAGCTGACCGCCGCCGAAAACCTCCGCCACCACGGGCACCTCTACGGCCTGCGCGGCGCCGAGCTCGAAGTCCGGATCGATCAGATGCTCGCGAAGGTCGGCTTGGACCATCGGCCGGCCGAGTACGTCTCCCGCTTCTCCGGCGGCATGCGTCGCCGCGTCGAGCTCGCCAAGGGGCTCCTCACCACCCCGCGCCTGCTGATCCTCGACGAGCCGTCGACCGGCCTCGACCCCGCCGCCCGCATCGACCTCTGGCGGCACCTCCGCCGCGTCCGCGACGAGGACGGCGTGACCATCCTGGTCACCACGCACCTGATGGACGAGGCCGAGCACTGCGACCGCCTGGCCGTCATGGACGCGGGCCGATTGGTCGCGCGCGACACGCCCGCAGCGCTCAAGGCGCGCATCGGCGCCGACGTCATCACCCTGACCGCCCACGACCCCGCCGCGCTCGCGGCCGCGGTCCGCGAGCGGTTCCCCGACGTCACGCCGGAGGTCATCGACGGCCGCGTGCGCATCGAGCGCGACCGCGGACATGAGTTCATCCCGGCGCTCGTCGAGGCCTTCGCCGACACCGGCAAAATCCAATCGGTCTCCCTCGGTCATCCCACCCTGGAAGACGTTTTCATCCGCTTGACCGGACACGCGTTTCGCGACCAGACTCCAGAAGCGCAGGGGACGACGCGACTTAAATGACCACCCCTCTGCCCTCGCAATGACCGCGGCAGTGGCTTCGCCTCTTCGCGACGGTCATCCCGCAGGTCTCGCAAACCCGTCACGGACGCTCCACAAAAGAAAACGACGCGCCACAGATCGTGGCGCGTCGTGTATGTTTTCACGCTCCGAGCAGTTCATTCCGCCGCCGACGGATCGCTCGTCTCCCCGTGCCGGGCGACCAGCTGGATCGCGTAATTCTCCACCGCGAACGACAGCGAGTTTTCGGACGGCGTCTCGAACCGCCCATTGATGCCGTAATAGACCTGCTTGCCGTCCCGGCGGTTGCCGATCAGGTTGTTCATCCTCAGCAGCCCCAGGTGATGACTCACCGTCGGCTGGGGCAGGTCTAGTTCCTGACAAAGGCTGGTTACGTTGCGCTCCCCTTGGGCGAGCAACATCAGGATGTTCAGGCGAGTTTTGTCGGACAGCAGGCGGAACAGTGAGGTCAGTTGATCGAGATCCTGCTCCGATACCCGTACGGGTCGCTTGACCATACTAATGCTCTCCAAATGGGGTCGTAAACCACGGTGATGGCATCACTATAGGTACAACCTTTCTCAACGGTCAAAACGTCAACCGGAATTTACGTGCAATGATACGCAAATAATCTCAACGCACCATTGCCCTAAATGGGGCGGCCCGGAAAACCGCGCCGGCCTTCAAGATCGCTGTCCCGTCAGACCACCTCCCGCTTGACGGAGGACCCACGGTCGCTACAATTCTCTCCTCGATTCCCGGGGCGATGGTCTAACGGGATGACGGCTGAATCGCATTCAGCAAATCGGGGTTCGATTCCCCGTCGCTCCACTGAAAAAGCTCCGCTCCGGCGGAGCTTTCTTCTTTTCCCGACAAGATTTGCGCACCCAAGGCGGGCCCGCTTCAGCGGGCGGGTCGCGAAGCGAGTCCGATCGAGCCCTTATCGCTTGAGCGACGTCCCTTCTGCGACAATCTCAAACCCCCGTGCCGGCCGTCCCGTCCGCCTGCCCACCTGCCCGAGCCATCCCGCGGCGCACAGCAGACCACCCGACAGCATCCACGCGACCGCGCCCGGTGTAAACGACTCGGCAAGCCTACCGAAGTTAATCCCCGCAGGGCTCATACCCCCGTCATAGAAGTGCCACAGGCCCGCCCACGCCATGACCATCGCAACCGCGGCGATCGTCCCAACGATTGCGCCGCCCAGTCCCCCCCTATGCCTCGGCCAGGCGCACCGACGCACCAGCACCACGATCCACCCGGCCACGAAAGTCAGGTTCGCGAGCAGGCCGAGCATGCAGACCGGGATCCGATCGATGGTGCCGATCATCGACAGGTAGGCCAGCGTGTAGCCCGCCTCGCCGCTCTCGTCGGCCGGGAGGAACATCGACGCCGCGTACGCGACCGGGGCGAGGGCGATCAGCGCGGTGTTAAGGCGCAGGCGGGCGACGGCGGACATAGGGGCCTCGCTCCGAATGTTGCGCGATCGGGAGCCACGAGTCGCTCGATCCGGGGCGTCGCCTCCGGCTCCGCACCCGGCGCGCGGTGCGAACGTACGCGATCCTCCAGTGCGCCACGAAGCCGATCGGTTCGGCCGATCCCTCAGCCGGCGAACGGTGTTCGGCGCGCGGGTTGCGCAACGTTCGCCGATCGGGGTGACGGACGCGGCGACGCAGCCGTCGGTGTCCCGCGCTTGCGCACCGCGCGAGGCATCGCGGCCCGCCTGGCGACCGCATCGTCGTACAGCGCGAGCATCCGCGGAAGCACCGCCTGAAGGCTGTATCGCTCTTTGATGATCTCCTCCGCCCGCCGGCCCAGCGGGCGGTAGGCGCCCGGGTCGTTCAGCACGGCGACGGCCTTGTCGGCCAGCGCGTCCGCGTCGAAGAAGTCGACGAGCAGCCCGTTCTCGCCGTCGATGATCATCTCCTTCACCGGCGCCGTGTCCGACGCCAGCACGACCGCCCCGCACGACAGTGCGTCCATCATGCTCCAGCTCAGCACGAACGGCACCGTCAGGTAGATGTGCAAATCGCCGCTGGCCAGCAGCTTGCCCAGCTCCGGCGGGCTTAGCCGGCCGGTGAAGTGGAACTTCGACAAATCGTACTCGTCCTGGGCGAGCGTCCAGTCCTTGAACGTCTTGTGCGGCGCGATGTACTGCTCGTCCCCGCCGTAGGCGATGCGGTCGGTGCCGACGACGAAAAACTTCACGTCCGGATACTGCGCGTAGATCAGCTTGGCGGCCTTCATGAACACGTCGAACCCGCGCATCGATTCGAACCCGCGCGAGCAGTACGTGACGACCCGCGTGTCAGGCCCGACCTCCACGCCGGCGATCGTCCGCGTCCCCCGCGCGGCGGGGGCGGGGCGGAGGGCCTCGTCGTACCCGTGGTAGGTCTCGCGGTCGACGCCGTCGAAGATCGTCTGGAGCTTTTGCTGGTACTCGGAGGGGAACCGCATCTTCTGGAAGGTCGTCGGTGTGTACGCGGCGTCGCACGCCTGGAGGTCCAGCAGGATCATCGCGTTGCGGCAGCGGCTGCGGAGGTACTTGATCTCCGGGACCTGCCAGCCCAGATCCTCCCGGAAATCCATGTCCGAATCGGGGTCGTGCGGGTTGTAGTAGTACTCGAAGAAGTTGATGAGCGGGACGTCGGGGTAAAGCTCGGGGAGGAAGAGCGTCGAGCCGAACCCCGAGTGGCCGACGATCAGGTCCGGCTTGATGTCCGGGCGGCCCTTGAGCGCATTGTAAACCGCGTCCGTATGCCAGACGGCGTTCTCGAACGTGCGCGAGCAGAAGTGGGTGGTCTTGGTGGCGCCGCCGGCGATCTTGTACTGGATCTTCTCGATCCCCTCGACGTTGCCGGCGGGGGTTTCGGAGACGAACGAGCAGCGCCACCCGCGGGTCCGGGTCAGGTGGCGGGCGATGTGGCCGAACTGGGCGGGGAAGTTTTGGTGGACGTAGAGGACGTGCATGGGTGTGCGGGAAGTTGTCACGGCGCGGGACGGGGATGTCAATGCCGCGCGGGCGATCCGCGGGGCGTAGTCGTCGTGTGGGGCATGGCGCTCATCGCCCGACGCGCGTGAAGCTGATAGGGTAGGCGCGGGTCGGGACGATCGGAACGCACGCGGGCGGTGGCGAATGGCGGACGACGAGTGGGTCGAGTTGTGCGCGGTGCCGGTGGACGAAGCGCGGCGGATCGTCGCGCGGCTCGAGGCGGCGATGTTGCCGTTCACACTGCCGGCGGGCGAGGGCGGCCCGGCCGTGGACGAGGCGGGGCGGGTGGCAGTGTTCGTGCTGGCGGAAGACCTGGACGTTGCGCGGGAGGCCGTCGGCGAGACGGCGGCGGCCGGCGACGACGACGCGGACGACGACCCGGCCGAGGCGGCGCGCGAAGCGGCCGAGCGCGCGGTCGAGCACTGGATCTGCCCGCAATGTGGCCAGCGCGCCTTGGAGGTCGCCCCGCTCACGGTCCGGGCGCGGCGACTCCGCGTCATCGCGTTGGTGTTGCTCGCGGTGCCGCTGGCCGCCGGCCTGCTCGCGCGGGCGGGGGCGGACGCCGGCGTCCTGCGGTACGCGCCAGCGCCGGCGACGGGCCTGTGGATCCTCGTCATCGGCGGGTTGATGCTGGCGTTGCTACCGGCCGTGGATCGCGGCCGGCGCTGCCGGATCTGTGGGTGGCGGACGGACGATGGGGAGGGGTTGGCGCGACGGGAGTGAGATGGCTTGGGGCCGGGGTGCTACGGGGCGGAGTGAGTTCGCCGACGGGGGAGTAAC
>Ga0196963_10001421_pt1 | contig 16340 bp, 17 predicted proteins | sample S1_5metaG_FD_148600 | JGI IMG/M metagenome (GOLD analysis project Ga0196963, IMG submission 148600) | Soil microbial communities from Anza Borrego desert, Southern California, United States - S1_5 | ecosystem: Environmental > Terrestrial > Soil > Desert | place: USA: California | collected... | reverse complement strand
GGCCTACCCCCTGCTCACCGCGATGATCCGCGCCGGCTGCCGAGCCGCCATCAAGATCAGCGAGAAGGTCTAGCGGAACCTCGGGGCGGCTGGCCCATTGCGCTCCTTACAGGAGGCGCCATGTCAGACCCCGACATCGACCCAACCCCCGGCCCGGCCCCGGCCAACGATCCCGTGCCGCCGGCGATCGACCCCGACCTGCCCAGCGAACCCAGCCCGGCGCCGGCGACCGACCCGACGCCGCCGCCGACCATCCTGGAACACTGACCGGCTAGCGGCCGACCATCTGGCTCCAGATCCCTCGCAGCGCGCGGAGCTGCTTGTCCGTGCTGTCCTTCAGTTCGTGCCGTTCGACCAGCTCCAGCCCCACCTGGTTTCCGCGCCGCCAGATCACCTTGGCGTCCCAGGCGACTCCCTCGCGCACCTGCAGCAGGTGCAGTTCGGCGGGCAGCAGGTGCGGGGAACCGGTCTCCACCAGGGCCCCGGTCGGGCTGAGGTTCCGGATGACGCAATCGATCGTGAGGCTGGCCTCGTTGGTCGCCAGCTTGCCGGTCAGCAGGGCGCGCTGGCGATGGCTGCGGCGTCTTTCGACAGCACCGGGCTTGGCGGCGGCGGACATGACCGGAATCTACCCGCCCGCGATTTCCAAGCCGTTGACGGACGGCAAGACCCCTTGTCGGCTGCCAAGATTTGGGACTCCCGCCACTACGGGAGGCCTTCCTCAGGCATCCGGCGTCCTACCTGCGGGACATTAAGTCTCGTTCATGATTGCCCAATCCGGGGATTCTTTGCGACATTGAAATGTTCGCCGGCACTACCCGGTGTAGCGCGGCAGTATGTCACGCGGCGACTACGACAATGGGGGAGCGCGAGTCCTGCAGGGCCTGGGACCGGCCCTGGCCGCCTCGCCGGACATCCTGTTGCATCGCCTCGACCCGGTGCATGAGGCCGCTCATCTGGTCCGTTTCTCGCAGCAAGGCTACGCCGACGCCGCCTTCCTCGACGACAGCGTCGTCGGTCCCCAGACGCCCGGGCTCTGGGCCCGCATCGACGAGATCGGCCCGCTCGTCTCCCACCTGCCGGAATGCTGCGACTTCATCTTCCACATCGGCCACGTCGGCTCGACCCTGCTCTCCCGCTTGCTCGGCGCGTTTCCAGGCGTGCTCAGCCTGCGCGAGCCCACGCCCCTGCCCCTGTTGGCCCAGCTCCACGGCCATCTCGACCGCCCCGAGAGCCTCTGGTCGCCCGAACGGTTCGAGACCGTCCTCACCCTCTGTTTGAAGCTCTGGTCCCGCGCCTACCGCCCCGGCCAGACGCCTCTGGTCAAGGCCACCAGCTGGGCCTCCGAACTGGCCCTCGCCCTGCTGTCTCGACCCAGTCGACCCCGCGCCCTGATGATGACGGTCGCGCCGGAAGCCTATCTGGCCGGTGTCCTGGTCAGCCCGCCGGCCACCGGCGACGTCCGCGTCTCCGCCACTGTCGCCCTGACCCGCCTGCACCGCCGCCTTGGCGCCGAGCCCTGGGTCCTGCACCGGATGTCGCTGGGCGAGCGCGCGGCCATGGTCTGGACGTGCGAGATGCTCAGCCTCGCCGTCGCCGCAGACGCCCATCCGGCCCAGATTCGCTGGATCGACTTCGACCAGTTCCTGGCCGCTCCCGAAGCCGGCTTGACCGCCGCCCTGGAGCACCTCGGCCAGTCCGGCGACCCTGTGGCCGTCCGGGCGGCCATCCAGGGCCCGCTGATGGCGCGCTACTCCAAGGGCGACCACCCCTTCGACGCCGCCAAGCGCCGGGCGTTGCTGGACAGCTCTCGGCAGTCGAACCGCGAGGAGATCGACAAGGGCCTCGCCTGGCTGGACGACGCGGCCAGGCGCTTCCCGGCGATCGGCGCGCTGGCCCGCGCCGGCGACTGATTTCCGGCCTGACGGGGCACGGGCCCGAGGGGCCCCTTCGCGTTGCCCTCAAGGCTGCTGTCTAGAGCACCCACATGCCGCTCTGAGCCCGAACGTCGCCGCTGATGGTCAGCTGGTAGTCGACCCTGGCGTCGCCATCCGTATCGAGCCGCAAGGTGGTGGCGCCGGCGGCGAAGGTCAGGGTCATCTGTCCGGCCTGGCCGTCGAACGCCCCCACCAGGGTGAAGGCGTCGTCGGCTCCTGTGGCCGCGATGGCGTCGATCGCCGACAGGTCGAGCCAGTCGCCTTGGGCCGGGTCGAAGTCGCCGAGGATGTCAGTCTCCAGGACGCGGCCGCCCGGAACCCGGCTGGAGTAGACGGAGTCCTGCCCGATGACGAAGCTGTCGTCCCCGGCGCCGCCGATCAGGATATCGTTGCCCGTCCCGCCGATCAGGCTGTCGGTTCCGTCACCGCCCTTGAGGATGTCGTTGCCGGCCGCGCCGTCGAGGGTGTTGTTCCCGCTATTGCCGTTCAGCGTGTTGGCCAGGCCGTTGCCGGTCCCGGTCAGGTCGCCGACTCCTTGAAGCGTGAGCGTCTCGATGTTGTCGGCCAGGGTATGGCTGATGGTGGTCCGGACCTGGTCGGCGCCCTCGCCCAACGCCTCGCTGGTGGTGTCGCCGGCGTCGTCGACGAAGAGGATGTCGTCGCCGATCCCGCCGGTCATGGCGTCGGCGCCAAGGCCCCCGTTGAGCGTATCGTTGCCGGCGCCGCCGTCCAGGGTGTCGGTCCCGGCCCCGCCGAGCAGCTGGTCCGCGCCCGTTCCGCCATTCAGGCTGTCGTTGTCGGAGCCGCCGTCGAGGATGTCATTGCCGGATCCGCCGAGGATGACGTCGTCTCCGTCTCCGCCCTCCAGCCGGTCGTTGTCGTCAGCACCGTCGAGGTCATCCGCGCCGATGCCGCCCAGCAGCTGGTCGCCGCCGGTCCCCCCGTTGAGGTCGTCGTCCCCGGCCCCGCCCTTGATCAGGTCCGCGCCGGCGCCGCCGTCCAGGACGTTGCTCCCGGCATTGCCGTTGAGGATGTTGGCGCCGGCGTTGCCGGTCCCGCCGATGTCGGCGACGCCCTGGAGGACGAGGGTCTCGATATTGTCGCCAAGGGTGACTGTAACGGTGGCGCGGACTATGTCGCCCCCTGCGCCGACCGCCTCGGTCGCCACGTCGTTGGCGTTGTCGATGAAGTAGATGTCATCACCCAGGCCGCCAGCCATCTGGTCGGCGTCGACTCCGCCATCGAGGAGGTCGTAGCCAAGGCCGCCGACCAGATCGTCAAGGCCGAGCCCGCCGTACAGCTGGTCGTTGCCCCCCGCGGCGCTCAGGCCGTCATCGCCGGCGTTGCCGACCAGGATGTCGGCGCCGTCGCCGGTGGTCACCAGGTCCGCGCCGCTGCCGGTGGTGATCCAGAACCGTTCCACCCCTTCGAAGTCGAGGGTCGCCAGCGACAGGTCGGCAATGTGGCCCACATAGCCGCTCGCCAGGTCGCCGCTGACTACGCCGCCAGCCACGTCGGTGATCGCGCTGGCATAGTCGACGATCACCAGGTCGGCGCCGCCGCCGGCGTTGGCCGTATCGCCGCCGCCACGGATGGTGATGCGGTCGTTCCCGCCGCCGGTGACGATCGTGTCGGCGCCCATGCCGGAGAGAATCTGGTCCACGCCCGCGCCAGTGGTGATGATGTTGGCGCCGTCGCCTCCGTCGACATAGTTGCCGCCGTCTCCGGCGGTGATGGTGTCGGCCCCGCTTCCCCCGACGATGTAGTTGGAGCCTTCGCCGGCCACGACGGTGCTGGCGCCCTCGCCGGTGCGGATGTCGTCGTCCCCGCCGGCCGTCGTGATGGTGTCGGCGCCTGAGCCCGTCCAGACTGTGACGTGCTCGAAGCCGCTGGTGATCGTCACCAGCCGCGCGCCGCCGCCGGACTCGGCGACGTTGGAGGTGGAATCCCCGGTGATCGCTCCGGTGGCGAGCCGGTAATCGACGATCAGCCGGTCCTCACCGAGCCCGCCGCTCACGGCGTCCGCGCCGGCGGTGACGGTGATCAGGTTGTCCCCATCGTTGCCGACGATCCCCTGGCCGTCGGCAGCGTCCAGCAGCGTGAAGGGCGCCTCGCCGTCCAGGGTCACGTTGGCGACGCCCATGGCCAGTTCAAGCACAATGCCCGTGGAGCCGGAACCGCCGACGATCGTCATGCCGTCGTGCAGGACCGTCGCCGTCTCATTGGAATAGCCGGGCGCCAGCACGAGGATGTCTCCGGGGCCGACGGCGGCCATGGCCGCGGAGATGGTGGGGAAGTCCGAGTTTGGTCCGACAGTGAAGGTAGCCATGCGCTCTGGTGTCCTTGGCGAACCGCCAGGATTGCCATCTGCAACCGAGGCGTGTTTGCGGGTTGTTCGCGGTACGCCGCGCCGGCCCAGAATATGGGCTGTTGTCTTGTCAGATTGTCTGGGGTGTAGAAGAAAGCTCTATCGGCATGAGCGCTTCGTGTGCCTAAGGAAGCTTTAAATTGAAGAATTTTCTTGGGATTTTATTTTACGCATATCTTATGTCAGATTCTTACGTCCGTCTTCCCGCCGAAGCTTTTGCCGATCTGACGCGCATTGATCTACATCACAACAGTATATCAATTGGATAAGACTGTTCGCGCACGCGCGGCAGGCCCCTTCACGATCCCCAAGGCCTGGGCCTGTCGGCGCCACTCGCTGGGGAGCGGCCAGGTGGGCGCGGCGGGCGAAGATCGGTGTCCCGGATTCACCCCCGGGCCGGGCGCCCTAAGCTTCCAGTTCGATGTCCCAGTAGAGGTAGTCGAGCCAGCTTTCGTGCAGGTGGCCCGGCGGGAACCGCCGGCCACGCTCCTGCAGCTCGTGCATCGAAGGCCGCCGGGGGCTGCGGCGCGGATGCATGTGCGCCTCGCGCGGCGTCCGTCCGCCCTTGGCCAGGTTGCAGGGCGCGCAGGCGGTGACGATGTTCTCCCAGGTCGTCCGCCCGCCCCGCGAGCGAGGCAGCACATGGTCAAAGGTGAGGTCGTCGGTCGCGCTGCAATATTGGCAGGTGAAGGCGTCGCGCAGAAACAGGTTGAACCGCGTAAAGGCTGGCGGCCTGTCCTGGCTCACATACTGCTTGAGGGAAACCACGCTTGGCAGCCGCATCTCGAACGAGGGACTGCGGATCACCTGGTCGTAGGTCGAGATCACGTCGACCCGGTCGAGGAACACCGCCTTGATCACGTCCTGCCAAGGCCAGACGGACAGCGGATAGTAGCTGAGCGGCCGATAGTCGGCATTCAGCACCAGGGCGGGCCAGCCGGAGGGGGCATGGGTGACGATCTGCATCACACCGGCTCCCGCACTATGAGGGACGCGATCGAACTGAAGACCTGCCTGCCTTTCCGCCTGAAACGGGAATCGCCAACATCCCCGAGGCCTCTTGGAAAATGACCCAAAACGGCGACGGCTCCAAGACATCGCCGTCCAGCCAAAAGAAAAGGGACGCCGAAGCGTCCCTGAAGTCTCGCGATTGGATCGGGAAACTGTAGCGGGCGCTGGCGGCCTCGAGGGAAGCCGCCGGCCCGGCTCGTTCTTACGCGCCGACGAAGGCCATCCCGCCCGCCAGGACCAGACCCAGGCCCACGAGGTAGACGGCGACCGACCGGTCGAAGAAGCGCTCGAACGCGGAGAGGTTGGAAACTTGCATGACACACACCTTTCAAAGTTTGGAGCCCCTGCTTGGGCCCCCTGTTTTCATCCCCGCCTCCCTGGGGAGAGGGAGTGGGGTTGTCCGATCTGGACGGTGCTTAGATAACAGCGATCTTAGCGGTGTCAAGATGATCTTTACGGCGTTCGGATGAAAGTTTATACAGGTTGAAATGAGCACCGCAGCTGTTGCCGATACCCGCCCCTACCACCACGGCGATCTCCGCCGCGCGCTGGTCGACGCCGCAATCCGGATTCTGGAGCGCGAGGGCCCCAGCGCCCTCAGCCTGCGGGCCGTGGCGCGGGAGGCGGGGGTCAGCCCCGCGGCGCCCTACCACCACTTCAAGGACAAGGGCGAGCTGCTCGACGCGGTCGCCCATGTCGGATGGGAAGCGCTCGGCGTGGCCATGACGGAGGCCAAGGATCGCTCGGCGGACCTCAGCGGCCTGCTCACCGAGATCGGCGTCTCCTATGTCCAGTTCTCCCAGGACCACCCGGCGCTCTACCGGGTGATGTACGACTGCTCCCGCGACAAGGACGCCTTGCCCGAAGGCATCCAGGACAAGGAGGACAGCGCCTACTGCCTGGTCCGCGGCGCCTTCCGGCACGTGGCCGGGCCTCAGGTCGCCGACGTCGACATCGAGCTGGCGACCATCGCCGCCTGGTGCGCCGCCCACGGCCTGGCCGAGATGAGCATGTTCAAGCAGTTCACCCCGCTGAAGGAGGCCTTCGGCGGGGAGGAGGGCTTTCTCCGGGCCGTGCTGAGCCACCTGGGGATGTTCACGCCACGCGTCCTGCCCCAGGATTGATCCTTCGGAACGCGCCGGGCTGGTGACCCGTTAGGTAGGCTCACGCCAGCCGCCGAAGGGGCTTTTCCGCCATGCAGATCTCCGAAGTGATGACCGCCAATCCGCAGGTCGCCAAGCCCTCCGATACCGTGGCCGACGTCGCCCGCCGGATGAACGAGATCGACACCGGCGCCATCCCCGTCGTCGAGAACGGTGAAATCCGCGGCATCATCACCGACCGCGACATCGTCCTGCGCGTCGTCGGCGAACAGCGCAGCTTCGACACTCCGGTCTCCGAGGTGATGACCACCGACGTCCAGACCTGCCCCGAGGACGCCTCCATCGCCGACGTCATCTTCCAGATGCAGGACAAGCAGGTCCGCCGCATCCTGATCGTCGACGAGAAGCAGAACCTGACGGGCATCGTCTCCCTCGGCGACGTCGCCCAGGAAGCTTCGGCGCGGAAGGCCGGCGCCATCCTGGAGGACATCTCCGAAGCGCCGGCGAACAATTAGACCAACTCTCCGCTGCGCGCCGGCCGGGATGACGGCAAGGGGGCGGGCGTCTAGACAGGGGCCGTGCCGCCCTTCGTCACCCGCTTCGCCCCCTCCCCCACCGGCTATCTCCACCGGGGCCATGCCTATTCCGCCCTCGCCGCCTACTCCGCCGCCCAGGCCGCCGGCGGTCGCTTCCTCCTGCGCATCGAGGACATCGACGTCACCCGCTGCCGCCCGGAGTATGAGGCGGCCATTCACGAAGACCTCGCCTGGCTCGGCCTGACTTGGGAGACCCCGGTCCGCCGCCAGTCCGAGCACCTGGGGGACTACGAAGCCGCCCTCGACCGCCTGCGGGCCGACGGTCTCGCCTACCGCTGTTTCCGCACCCGCAGGGAGATCGCCACCGAGGCCCAGAGCGCGCCCCACGGCCTGCCTCTGCCTTTCACCGGCGCCCCGCTGGCGCCCAAGGAGGAGGCCGCCCGCCTGGCTGAAGGCCGCCCCTTCGCCTGGCGACTCTCCCTCGCCGCCGCCCGCGAGCGACTCGGCGGCATCGGCGCGCTCACCTTCCACGACCAGGTGCGGGGCGAGGTCCTGGCCGACCCCAGCCTCGCCGGAGATATCGTTCTCGCCCGCAAGGACGTCGGCGTGGCCTACCACCTCGCGGTCGTCGTGGACGACGCCCTGCAGGGTGTCACCGAGGTCATCCGCGGCGAGGACCTGTTCGAGGCCACCCACATCCAGCGGCTGCTCCAGGCGCTGCTCGACCTGCCGACCCCCACCTACCGCCACCACCCCCTGCTGGTCGGACCCGACGGCAGGCGCTACGCCAAGCGCGACAAGGCGCAGGCCCTGCGCGAGATCCGCGCTTCCGGCGTCACCGCGCGGCAGCTGCGCCAGGAGCTTGGATTCGGATGAACAGCCGCGCCCTGCCGCTGATCGCCCTGCTGGCCGGCGCCTGCGCCATCGGCTTCGCCCCCATCTTCGTCCGCCTCACCGAGACCGGCCCCGCCGCCGCCGGCTTCTGGCGGATGGCCCTCGCCCTGCCGCTCCTGGCGCCCTTCCTGTTCCGCCCAGGCCGCTCGGCGCCGGGGCGGCCCAGCTTCGCGATCCTGCTCGCCGGCCTGTTCTTCGCCGGCGACCTGGCGCTATGGCACTACGGCATCGGCATGACCTCCGTGGCCAACGCCACGGTCCTGGCCAACCTCACCCCTATCGTGGTCACCGTCGCCGGCTTCCTGATATTCCGCGACAAGGTCGGTCCGTTGTTTCTCGTCGGCATGGCGGTCGGCATCGCAGGAGCCTGGACGATGGCTCTGGGCCGCGGTCCGGGCGCCCCCGGGACCAACCCGCCGCTCGGCGACCTGTTGTCGGCCGCTACCGCGCTGTTCTATGCGGGCTACTTCTTCTGCGTCCGCCAGGGCCGCGCCAACTTTGGGACCACAGCGGTGATGTTCTGGTCCAGCCTGGTCACCGCCGGGGCGCTCGGGATCCTGATGCTGGTCCTGGGCGAACAGGTGATTCCGGCCAGCCTCGCCGGCTGGGGCGCCTGCCTGGGCCTCGCCGTCGTCCACGTCACCGGCCAGGGGGCCATCGCCTGGGCGCTGGGCCGGCTGCCGACCGCCACCGCCAGCGTCGTGGTCCTGGTCCAGCCGGCCGTCGCCGCGGCGCTGGGCTGGATGATCTTCAGCGAGGCCATGACCCCGCTCCAGGGGCTCGGCGCCCTGGCCGCCTTGGCCGGCGTCGCCATCGCCCAGTGGGCGTCGGCCCGCGACCAGGCCCGTCTCGATCAGTCAAGCGTCCAGTAGCGATACGGATAGGCCATCCGGAAGCCGAAGCCTTCGTACAGCGCGATCGCCGGCGCGTTCGGCGACTCCACCTGCAGGTAGGCCCGGCTCGCCCCCGCCGCCTTCGCCCCGGCCAGCAGGGCCGCCACGATGTCCCGCGCCAGCCCCTGCCGCCGATGGCCGGCCAGGGTCCGCATCCCGAACACTCCCGCCCAGTCCCCCTCGATCGCCGAACCGCCGATGGCGACCGGCGCCCCGTCCAGCTCCACCGTCGCGAACACCCGGGGCCGCGGCGTCCGCCGGAAGGCGGCGATGCGCTCGGCCGCGTCGGCGGCATTGCCCTGCGCCCCCAGGAACACCGTCTCGAAGGCGGCGTCGGCCTCCTCGCTCAGCCGCACCCTTGGCGGCGCGGCGACCTCGCCGATCTCGGCGATCATCATCTGCGTCGGCGTATGCCGCCGGTACCCGCGCCCCTCCAGCAGCCCCTCCAGCGCGCCCGCCTCCCCGGCGGGCTTGAACTGCGGCGCCAGCCCCCGCGCCCGATACCAGGCCTCGACCGCCTGGACCGCCGCCTCCAGCCCGCCCTCCGGCTCCCCCAGCGGCCAGCAGGCGTTGAGCCGGCCGGACCAGCCGTCCGCCGCGTTCAGCAGCCATGGCCCCAGGACGCCCCGCTCCGCCGCCAGCCAGGCCCGGTCGGCGATCCGCTCCAGGGCCTCGATCTCCGCCGGGGTCACCGCGGCTCCGCCAGCAGCGCCCGCACCAGTTCCATCGCCTCGGGACTCCCCCAGTCGGCCTCCCCCGATACTCGCGCCCGCTCAACGCCCTTGCGGTCGTAGACCACCGTGGTGGGCATCCCCAGCGCCGGCGGGTCCATCAGGAACGGCAGGGAGCCGGTCGTGTCGCGGTAGTAGTCCAGCGGCCGGTTCTTGCCGATGAAGACCCTTGCCTCCCCATCCTTGTCGTCCCGGTCGATGCTGACCGCGATCACCGCCACGTCCTGGCCCCGGTAGGTCGCCGCCAGCCGCGACAGGGTCGGCATCTCCACCTTGCAGGGCGCGCACCAGGTGGCCCAGAAATTGACCACCAGCACCTTGCCCTTGAAGTCCGCCAGTCTCACGTCCTTGCCGCCCGCGTCCTTGAAGCTTGCCGTCGGCTGCGGCTTGGGCGCCGTGACCACCTCCAGCTTCTCCAGACCGCCTCTCTTCAAGGACGCGAGGTTGGCCGGCCCGTTCGGTTTGATGACCGCGCTGAGGATGACATATAGAACCGCCAGCGCGCCCAGCAGGATCGCCACCGTTATCGCCCACCGCAACACATCGGGCCGCCGACCGGCCCTGGACACTTCGCTCATATGACTGACGACTCCTCGAAGACGGCCCAGGGACAAGCCCAAGGACAGGCCATGTGGGGCGGGCGGTTCACCGCCAAGCCGGCGGAGCTGATGCAGGCCATCAACGTCTCCATCGGCGTCGACCGCCGCCTGGCGGCCCAGGATCTCGCGGGCTCGCGCGCCCACGCCGCCATGCTGGCCGCCGTGGGGGCGATATCTAGCGAGGATGAGGCGCAAATCCAGCGCGGATTGACCGCCATCGAAGGCGAGATGGAGGAAGGCGTCTTCCCGTTCCGCGAGGAATACGAGGACATCCACATGAACGTGGAGGCCCGCCTCGCCGAACTGATCGGCGAGCCTTCGGGGCGCCTCCACACCGCCCGCAGCCGCAATGACCAGATCGCGCTCGATTTCCGCCTCTGGGTCCGCGAGGCCTGCGACCGCGCCATCGACAGGATCACGGCCCTGCAGCGGGCCCTGCTCGCCAAGGCCGAGGCTCACGCAGAGACCCTGATGCCCGGCTTCACCCATCTCCAGCCGGCCCAGCCGGTGACCTTTGGCCACCACCTGATGGCCTATGTCGAGATGTTCGGCCGCGACGCCGCCCGCTTCGCCGACGCCCGCATCCGCATGAACGAATGCCCCCTCGGCGCCGCAGCCCTGGCGGGCTCGCCCTTCCCGATCGACCGGGCGATGACCGCGACCGCCCTCGGCTTCGACCGGCCCACCGCCAACAGCCTCGATTCGGTCTCCGCCCGCGACTTCGCCCTCGAGGCCCTGAGCAGCGCCACCATCTGCTCGACCCACCTCTCCAGGCTGGCCGAGGAGATCGTCATCTGGATGACGCCGCAGTTCGGCTTCATCCGCCTGTCGGACGCCTTCACCACCGGCAGCTCGATCATGCCGCAGAAGAAGAACCCCGACGCCGCCGAACTCAGCCGGGCCAAGGTCGGCCGGATTCTGGCCGCCTTCACCAGCCTGACCGTGGTCATGAAGGGCCTGCCCCTGGCCTATTCCAAGGACATGCAGGAAGACAAGGCGCCCACCTTCGAGGCCTTCGACGCCCTCGAACTGGCGCTCGAGGCCATGGCGGGCATGGTCACCGACCTGGAGCCCGACACCGAACGGATGGCCGCCGCCGCCGGGGCCGGCTTCTCCACCGCCACCGACCTCGCCGACTGGCTGGTCCGCGAGCTCGACCTGCCCTTCCGCCAGGCCCACCACCTGACCGGCGCGGCGGTCCGGAAGGCCGAGTCCCTCGGCCTCGATCTGCCCGATCTTCCCCTTTCGGAGTTGAAGGCGCTGGACCCGCGCATCACCGAAGGCGTTTACTCGGTGCTCACCCCCGCCGCCTCCGCCGCCAGCCGCAAAAGCTACGGCGGCACGGCCCCCGAACAGGTGCGCGTCCAGATCGCGCGTTGGAAGGAAACCCTCGCATGACCCGCGCCAAAGCGACCCTCGCCATTCTCCTGGCCTCCGCCTGCATGACTTTGGCCGCCTGCGGCAGCGTCGGCGATCCCGAGCGCCCCGGGCCGCTGTGGGGTCCGGACGAACGCCCGCCGGCCGAGCGCGCCAAGGAGGAGCAGGCCAAGCGCACCGCCGCCCAGCAGGCCAACAAGCCTTCCCGCGCCGGTTCCCTGCAGGAGGTCCGCGACCCGGCTTCGAGCACCGCCACCATCAGCCAGCAGCCGATCGCCGGGACCAACGACCCCTTCGGCAAGCCGCCGCAGTAAGCGTTCCGAGGTGAATCACTTCGAGACCCGCCTGGGCGAGCTCCACTGCGAAGACGTCCCCCTGGCGGCCATCGCCGAGGCCGTCGGCACGCCGGTCTATGTCTACAGCCAGGCCACCCTGGAGCGGCATTTCCACGTCTTCCGCGAGGCGTTGCGCGCCCACCCCGGCCTCGGCGAGCCGCTGATCGCCTACGCCGTCAAGGCCAATGGCAACGTCTCGGTCCTGCGCGTCCTCGGCGCCCTGGGCGCCGGCGCGGACACCGTGTCCGAGGGAGAGATCCGCCGCGCCCTCGCCGCCGGAATCCCCGCCGCCCGCATCGTCTTCTCCGGCGTCGGCAAGCGCCCCGAGGAGATCGACTTCGCCCTCAAGGCGGGAGTCGCCGAGATCAACGTCGAGTCCGAGCCCGAACTTGACCTGATCGCCGCCATTGCCGAACGCCTCACCCTCCAGGCCCCGGTCGTCTTCCGTGTGAACCCCGATGTCGAGGCCGGCGGCCACGCCAAGATCTCCACCGGCAAGGCCGACAACAAGTTCGGCGTCTCCTTCCCCGAGGCCCGCCGCCTCTATGCCAAGGCCGCGGCCCACCCGCACCTGGCGCCGCTCGGCGTCGCCTGCCACATCGGCAGCCAGATCATCGACCTCGCCCCCTTCGAGGCCGCCTTCAGCAAGATGCGAGGGCTTGTCGAAACCCTCCGCGCCGACGGCCACGTCGTCGAGCGCCTCGACCTCGGCGGCGGCCTTGGCGTCCCCTACTTCAACCAGCCCGAGCCCCCCTCTCCCGCCGACTATGCCGCCATGGTCGCCCGGGTCGTCCGTGGCCTCGACGTCCAGCTTGCCTTCGAGCCCGGCCGGATGATCGCCGCCAACGCCGGCGTCCTGCTTGCCCGTGTGCTCCACCGCCACGAACGCCCCGAGGGCCGCAAGTTCCTGGTCCTCGACGCGGCGATGAACGACCTCCTCCGCCCGGCCATGTACGACGCCTTCCACGACATCCGCCCGGTCTCGGCCTCGAACGCGGCCCCCGAGCCATTCGATGTCGTCGGCCCGGTCTGCGAAACCGGCGACACCTTCACCCGCGACCGCCAGCTCCCGGCCCTGGACAGCGGAGCCCTTGTCGCGTTCATGAGCGCCGGCGCCTACGGCGCCGCCATGGCGTCCGAGTACAACAGCCGCCCCCTGGTCCCCGAGGTCCTCGTCAGCGGCGACCGCTTCGCCGTGATCAGGCGGCGCCCGGCCTACGAGGAAATGCTTGCCGCGGAGTCGCCCGCCGGCTGGCTCTGACGAAGCCACGGACCCGGACATTCTGTCGCAGGCGCTGCAACGTTTGCTCAGCCTTAACTCAAGCACGCCTCCTGTGGGGGGTCTGTCGTGCGCCTAGGTCTGGAGCCGGGGCGGCGCTGCGGGCGGGCCAGGGGAGTCGACAGTGTCTGAACCGTCGCAAGACGACATCATTCAGGATCTCACTCCCTACCAACTGGCGTTGACATCGATGGTGTTTCCGTTGCGGGCCCATGCGGTGTTCAATGTCACGGCCGGAATTGGACTCGGCCTCATCGGCGCGCCGGTGGCGGGCTTCATCTGGGCGTTGAGCCTTTGCCTGGCCGATTGGCTGATCCAGCGGCAGATCCGAAACTGGCTCGTGACGGCGGCGGAAACGGATTCCGCCAAGGGCTTGGCCCGGCTGAGCTGGATCGTTCTCATGCGGACCGGAATGTGGTTCGCACCCTCTCTGCTCTACACCATCTCCACCCAAAGCCAGACCGGCTTTGCCTTCGTCGCTGTCACCGCAACCTCGATCACCGCCCTTGGAGTGTCGCTGGGCTGGATCTCCTGGCGCATCTTCGCCGCCATGGTCGGCCCCGCCCTCCTGGCCTTGGCCGTAGGCGCCGTTTCCCTCTTCGATCTCGGACCGGCCGCTGGCGTATTCGCCGGCCTCGGGAGCCTGGCCGCCACGCTCGCCCTGATCGCGGTCGGCACCCACAGGAATGTTTCCAGCTGGAGCCGCGCCAACAAGCGGACACTGGAGGTCATGGCGGAGATGAAGGCGGCGCTGGCGCGATCCGAAGCAGCAGAGCGCCGCCTCAAGATCGCGATCGGCCTTGCCGACATGTATGTCTACGAACTGGACTTCGAGAACCGGGCGCTGACGAGCCTGGGTGCGGAGCAGGACTTCTTCGAAACCCCGCCGACGTTCGCGACGCTGGCCCGCGATCCCTACAGCCTCGTGGCGCCCGAGCATCTGGAGGCCACAAAGGCCGCCTGGGCGAAATACGAGGCGGGCAAGGCGCCCTACCGGGCGGAGTATCGGGTGAATCGCCAGGACGGACGGGAGGTCTGGGGAAGCGCCTCTGCGGAGCTGATCAAGGACGAATCGGGCAAGTCGCTGACCCTGGTCGGCGCGATCCAGAACGTGACCGATCGAAAGCGGGACGAGCTCGAACTCACGCACGCGCTGCTTCGGGCGGAAGCCGGAAGCCGGGCGAAGAGCGAATTCCTGACCATGATAAGCCACGAGATCCGAACGCCCCTGAATGGTGTTCTCGGCATGGTCCAGGTCATGGAGCGCGATCCGCTCTCCCCGATGCAGCGCAGGCGCGCCGACGTCATCCGCAAGTCCGGACAGTCCCTCCTGGCGCTGTTGAACAGCGTATTGGACCTGTCGAAGATCGAGGCGGGCAAACTCGAGCTCGAGGCCGGAGAGGTCGACATCTCCAGCCTGGCCCAGGCCGCCCTGGACATCTTCGCCGCCGAGGCGGTGGAAAAGAGGCTGAGCGTTGCGTTGCGGATCGCGCCCGAGGCGCAGGGCGTCTATGCCGGCGATTCCCAGCGCATCGGGCAGATGCTGTACAATCTCATCTCCAATGCGGTGAAGTTCACCCAGGTCGGCTCGGTCACCGTCGAGATCGAGCGCCCCGACGAGGTCCTGCTCCTGCGGGTCACCGACACCGGCATCGGGATGCGGGACGAGCAGATGAAGCGGCTGTTCGAGAAGTTCAGCCAGGCGGACGCCTCGGTGACGCGTCGCTTCGGAGGTTCCGGCCTCGGCCTGGCGATCTGCCGGCAGCTTGCCGTGATGATGGGCGGGGACATCTCCGTCCAGAGCGTGGAGGGGCGGGGCTCGACTTTCACGGTGGCTCTCCCGCTGCCCAGATTGCGGGGCGACGCTCCGGCCTTGGAGCCGGCCGCCGGCGAGGTCGAGGTCGCCGACACGGGGACGATTCGGATCCTCGCCGTCGAGGACAACCCGACCAATCAACTCGTGCTCCAGGCGATCCTGCAGCAGGTCGGCGCAGAGGTCGCCATGGTCGCCGACGGCGAACAGGCGCTGGCGGCCTGGCGCAGCCAGGACTGGGATCTCATCCTGATGGACATTCAGATGCCGGTCATGGACGGTGTCACGGCTTCCCGCGCCATCCGGGCCGAGGAAACGGCGACTCGCCGGCCGCGGACGCCCATCATCGCGCTGACCGCCAACGTCATGCGGGAGCAGGTTCAGGCCTACCTAGCCGCTGGCATGGACAACGTCGTCCCGAAGCCCATCGAAGTGAGCCGGCTCATCGCCGCCATGGAGGCCGCGCTGGACGAGGAGGCCTCGGGCGACACCGTGGCGACCAGCGCCGCCTGAAGCGAGAGTTGCGCCGTGGCCTCTGACGCTGCGGCAGGGACGTCCCCGCCGGCGGATGACGCCTCAGTCCATCGCCCCGATGTACGGCAGCCCCCGCATGGTCCCCGCCACGTCCAGCCCGTACCCGACCAGGAACCGGCCCGGCGCCTCCCAGGCCACGAAGTCCGGCTCCATGGCCCGCTTCTCCGGCCAGGGCTTGCGGGCGAACACCGCCGTCAGCACCTCCGAGGCCCCGGCGTCCCGCGTCAGCCGCACCGCCTCGCTGAGCGACAGGCCGGTGTCGAACACGTCGTCGAGGATCAGCGTCTTGCGCCCCAGCACCGGCCGCTGCAGGTCGGCCCGCACCTCGCACCGGCCGTAGCTTGCCCGCGCGTCCTTGTAGGACGACAGCCAGAGGGCGTCGAAATGCACCATCCGCCCCTGCCGGGCCAGCGCGCGGGTCAGGTCCGCCGCGAACCAGATTCCCCCGGTCAGCAGGCAGATCGCCACCGTGTCTTCATCGATCCGCGGCGCGATCTCCGCGGCCAGGGCCTCGACCCGCCGGGCGATCTCGGCCTCCGAGACCAGTTCCGCCGGCCCCTGGGCGCTCAATGGCGTTCCTCCGGCTGCGCGGCGGCCGGCGGCAGGGCGTTCGGGTCCTGCGCGCCCAGCGGCCTGGCCTCTTCCACCTGTCCCGGCGCGGCCTCGGCCGGGTCGGCGCTCTTGCTGCCGCGCAGGGCCGGCATCGGGGCCTCGGCCCTCGGCGTCCTGGCCGCCTTCGGCTTCTGGGCCACAGCCCCGCCGTCGAGCACGAACCCGACCTCGACCGTCGCGGCGGTGCGCGGAGGGTCGACCAGCACCACGGCGAAGTGCCGGGTCTCGCCCGCCGGAATGCGCGGATCGGCCGCCTGGGCGATCTTGGCCATCACCAGCTTGTCCTTCTGGTTCAGCAGGCTGACCTGCAGCGGCGGG
>Ga0196963_10001420_pt1 | contig 16355 bp, 14 predicted proteins | sample S1_5metaG_FD_148600 | JGI IMG/M metagenome (GOLD analysis project Ga0196963, IMG submission 148600) | Soil microbial communities from Anza Borrego desert, Southern California, United States - S1_5 | ecosystem: Environmental > Terrestrial > Soil > Desert | place: USA: California | collected... | reverse complement strand
TACCGCGAAGCGGAGGAGACGGTGAAGCGGGCGCTCGTGATCCGTGAGCAGACGTATGGGCCAGATCACGAATTCGTCGCCTATACGACGCTCGAGCTCGGTGTCCTGTATATGGTGATGGGCCGCTATCCCGATTCGGAGCAGCTCAAGCGGCGCACGCTCTCGATCTTCGAGCGGGTCTTCGGGCCGGAACACCGACAGACCGGCGACGCGCTCGCCAGTCTCGCCGAGACTTACTACCACCAAGGGCGTTATCCGGAGGCCGCGGATCTGTTCCGCCGCTCGATCGCCGTCATCGAGAAGGCTGTCGGGCCGATGCATCGCATGCTGGTCTTTCCGCTGCGCATGCTGGGCCAGAGCGAGCGCCGCATGGGTCACTTGGACGAGGCGCTGCCTTATATGAGGCGGGCTCTGGCCGTGGCCGAGGCCGTGTATGGCCCCGACAATCAGCGTACTGGCCAGATGGCCAGCACGCTCTCCCGCACTCTCATCGACGCGCGCCGTGACGCGGAGGCCGAGCCACTCCTGTACCGGGCGCTGGCCATCAGTGAAAAGACCTTGGGGGCCGATTCCGCCGCCTTTGCTTTCAACACCGTGGACCTGGCGCGCCTCAAGCTCCGGCAGGGGCAGTACGCGGATGCCCAGGCGTTGGCCGAACGGGGTGTGGAGAATCTGGCTCGCGTGCGTGGCGCGGAGGATTTCGAAGTGGCCTGGGCCCGCACCACCCTGGCGGCGGTCCTGGAGAATCAGAACCGCTTCGATCCCGCTCTCGTCCAGTTGCGGCAAGCGACGGCTTCGTTCCAGGGCCAAATGGACCGCTCGCGTGCCGATCGCGGGACCTCCGGGCTGGCGGAACAGGCGAGTTACCGCAGCGCCTTCATGGATCACGTCTTTCTGCTCTGGCGGGCCCAGGCCGCCGATTCCGCTCGCAGCCGCGAGCTCACGGCCGAAGCGTTCGAAATTGTTCAGCTGGCCCAGGCAACAGGCACGGAGGCGGCGGTGGCGCGCATGGCGGCTCGTTTCGCCTCCGGCACCGATCAGCTGGCCGAGACCGTTCGGTCGCGCGAAGACGCACTCGAACGCTGGCGAGCCAAGGACGCGTCGCTGGTGCAGCTGCTCGGGCGGCCGCGCTCTGAGCGCGACCCCAAACAGGAAGCAGCGCTGCGCACGGAGCTGCGAGAGCTTGAAGGGCGATTGAAGGAGGTGGAAACGCGCATCGCGCAGGATTTTCCCGACTATGCCGCGCTTGCCTCGCCGCGTCCGGCGCCGTTATCCGAGATTCAGGCGCTGCTGCGACCGGATGAAGCGATGATTCTGTGGTTCGTCGGCACCCGCCGGTCGCTGATCATGGCGGTGCGGCGTGACCGCACGCTGTTTGCTCGTGTCGATGTCGGTCGTGCTGAACTCAATCAGGCCGTGCGCGATTTGCGCAAGGGGCTCGATCCGAGCGAAGTGACGAGCATCAGCGAGATCCCGCGCTTCGACACGAGTAAGGCTTACGCTCTGTACAATCAGATCTTTGCGCCGATCGCGCCAGCGCTCGACGGCGCGCGTCACGTCTTCCTGATCCCCGATGCCGGGCTGCAGAGCCTACCATTGGGCGTCCTGGTCACCGCGGCACCCTCCGGCGCGGTTACGGGCATGAGCGGCTACCGCGACGTGAACTGGCTGGCCAAGCGCTATGCCACGACCGTGCTGCCCTCGGTGAGCTCCCTCAAATCCCTGCGCCGCTTTGCCCGCACTGCGCGCGCCTCCTCGCCGTTCATCGGCGTAGGCGATCCCACGCTGGATGGCGCGCCCGGCGCCACGCGCGGCGTCGATCTCGGAAAGCTGTACTCACGCGGAGCCGTGGCCAAATGCCGACGAGTTGCGCAAGCTGCCGCCGCTGCCCGAGACCGCGGACGAACTGCAGGCGATCGCCAAGACGCTGGGTGCAGGGGCCAATGATCTGTTCCTCGGCGCACGGGCCCGCGAGCGCGATATCCGCCGCGTCGACCTCAAGCGTTACCGCGTGGTTGCCTTCGCCACCCACGGCTTGATGGCCGGGGAGTTCAGCGATGTCGGCGAGCCCGCTCTTGTCCTTACCCCGCCGGCACAGGCCAGCCTCGAAGATGACGGTCTGCTGACCGCGAGCGAGATCGCCGGAATGCAACTCGATGCCGATTGGGTGATCCTCTCGGCCTGCAATACCGCCGCGGCCGATGGCACGCCAGGGGCCGAGGGATTATCCGGTCTCGCGCGCGCCTTCTTCTATGCGGGCAGCCGGGCTTTGCTGGTCTCGCATTGGGCCGTGTTGTCCGACGCTGCCGTGAAGCTGACTACGAACATGTTGGGCGAAGCAGCAGCGAATCCGGCTCTACCGCGCTCCGAGGCGCATCGGCGCGCCATGCTGGCGCTGGCGGACGACAAGGACAATCCGCACTACGCCCATCCGATGTTCTGGGCGCCGTTCGTGGTGGTCGGCGAAGGCGGTCCCTCCGCGCGTCAATAGCCGGAGGACCGGTCCACCAGATTGAGCAGCGGCTTGCCGGTGGCCAGCCGCCGCAGGTTCTCGACGATCGGCAGCACGGCCGTCTCTGCGTTGGTCAGGCTGGCAATGTGCGGCGTCATCGTCACCTTGGGGTGACGCCAGAAGGGGTGATTGCGCGGTAGCGGCTCGGGCTGGAAGACATCGAGCGTGGCGCCGGCGATATGGCCGGAATCGAGTGCGGCGATGAGATCGGCATCGACGACATGGCCGCCTCGCGCGATGTTGACGATGAAAGCGCCTTTGGGCAGTACGGCCAAAAATTCGGCGTTGATGATGCCGCGCGTGGCCGCGGTCAGCGGCAGGACGCAGACCAGGATCTCGGTGCGAGCCAGGAATGGCTTGAGCCCGCCATCGCCGACATAGCTGGTGATGCCTTCGACGGACTTGGGAGTACGGCTCCAGCCGGCGACCGGGAAACCGAAGGCGGACAGCGCTTGGCCGCAGGCGCCGCCGATCTCCCCCAACCCCAGGATGCCGACGCCACGGTTGGCGGTGTCGGGGATGGGCAGCTTCTTCCACGTGCCTTCGCGCTGGAAGCGCTCGTAGACATCAAGATTGCGGTGATAGCGCAGCACGGCGAGGACAGCATATTCGACCATGCCGCCGGTGAGGCCGGGATCGACGATGCGTGCGATCGGCACGCCGCTGGGCAGGTCGGGATCGTCGAGCACATGGTTGACGCCCGCCCCCAGGGACAGGATCAGCCGCAGGTTGGGATAGCGCTTGAGCTCGCCCGGTGGGTGGTTCCACACCAGCGCGGCATCGATCTCGCTAACGTCGCCGGTCTCGGGCCAGACTCGGATGTCGAGATCGGGCAGGTGCCGTCGGAGCGCCGTCGACCAGCGGGCTGGATCGTCCGCCTTCGAGAGAAACAGTAGCGCCATCAGGTCCGCACGTCGCCGTTCTCGACCGCCTCAAGCTCGAACGCCGCCGCCATCAGGGCCTTCGTGTAGGGCTGGCTGGGAGCATCGAAGATCGTGCTGGCAGGCCCGCGTTCCACGATCTTGCCGTCCTTGAGGACCATGACCTGATCGGCCAGGGCGCGCACGACGCGCAGGTCGTGGCTGATGAACAGGTAGGCGAGACGGTGGCGCTGCTGCAGTTCGCGCAGCAGGTCGACGATCTGCGCCTGCACGGACATGTCGAGCGCCGAGGTGGGCTCGTCGAGCACCAGGAATTTAGGCTTGAGCACCAGGGCGCGGGCGATGGCGATGCGCTGTCGCTGGCCGCCGGAGAATTCGTGCGGGTAGCGATGCCGCGTGTCGGGGTCGAGGCGGACTTCCTCGAGCGCCTCGATGATGAGCTTCTCGCGCTCCTCGTCGGTCTTGCCGATCTTATGGATCTTGAGGCCCTCCCCGATGATCTCGCCGACCGAGAGACGCGGGGAAAGCGAGCCGTAGGGATCCTGGAAAACGATCTGCATCTCCCGCCGCAGCGGCCGAAGATCGCCCTGGCTAAGGTCCTGGATCTCCTTGCCGTTGAACAGGATCTGTCCGCGCGCCGCCTCGAGGCGCAAGAGAGCCAGGCCGAGCGTCGTCTTGCCCGAACCGGATTCGCCGACCACGCCCAGCGTGTGACCTTCCTTGAGCTCGAAATCAATACCGTCGACCGCCTTGACGTAGCCTTGGGTGCGGCGGAAGACGCCGCCCTTGATCGGAAACCACACGCGAACGCCCTTTGCCTCGATCAGCTTCTTCGCGTCAGCGGGAGGGTCGACCGGCTTGCCCTTGGGTTCGGCCTCCAGCAGATGCCGCGTGTATTCGTGCTGCGGATTGTCGAAGACCTTATTGACCGGACCGGTCTCGACGATCTTGCCCTTTTGCATCACACAGACGCGGTGGGCGAGTTTGCGCACGACACCGAGATCGTGGGTGATGAAGAGCATCGCCATCCCCAGCTTCTCCTGCAGCCCGCGCAGGAGCTTGAGGAGCTGGGCTTGGATGGTGACGTCGACCGCCGTTGTCGGCTCGTCGGCGATCAGGATGGCCGGGTCGTTGGCCAGCGCCATGGCGATCATCACGCGCTGGCGTTGCCCGCCGGAGAGCTGGTGCGGGTAAGCGTCGAGACGGTTCTCCGCTTGCTCGTCCAACCCCACGAGATTCAGTAGTTCCACGATCCGCTTGCGCGCTTCGTCGCCGCCCATCCCCTTGTGGATCGTCAGGACCTCGCCGATCTGCCGCTCGATCGTGTGCAGCGGATTGAGCGATGTCATCGGCTCCTGGAAGACCATGGCGATACGGTTGCCGCGGATCTTGCGCAGTTCGTCCTCGGAAGCACCGACGAGCTCCTTGCCCTCGAAGGTGATCGACGAGCCTTTGGGGTGCTGGGCCAGCGGATAAGGCAGCAACTGAAGGACCGACAGTGCGGTGACCGATTTGCCGGAGCCGGATTCGCCGACCAGCGCCAGGGTCTCGCCCTTGTGCAGTTCGAAGGAGACTTTGTCGACGGCGGTAAAGACCGTGTCCTTGCCGGTGGAGAAGGTCACCGAGAGGTCGCGCACGCGAAGGAGAGGGTCGTCGGCCATGCGCTTCACCGGAAAATCTTACGGGGATCGAACGCGTCACGCACGGCTTCGCCGATGAACACCAGAAGCGACAGCATGATCGCCAGAATGAAGAACGAGGTGATACCGAGCCACGGAGCGTGGAGATTGGATTTCCCCTGGTTCAGCAGCTCGCCGAGCGATGCCGAGCCGGCGGGCAGGCCGAAGCCGAGAAAGTCGAGAGAGGTCAGCGCCACCACCGAGCCCGAGAGGATGAACGGCATGAAGGTCAGGGTCGCGACCATGGCGTTGGGCAGAACATGGCGGAACATGATCACCGTGTCGCCGGCGCCAAGGGCCTTGGCGGCGCGCACGTAATCGAAATTGCGCGCCCGCAGGAACTCGGCGCGCACCACGCCGACGAGACCGGTCCAGGAGAAGAGCAGCAGCAGGCCGAGCAGGATGCCGAAGCTTGGTGTGATGATCGAGGCGAGGATGATGAGCAGGTAGAGCTCTGGCAGGCCGGACCAAATCTCGAGAAAGCGCTGGAACAGCAGATCGACCCAACCGCCGAAATAGCCCTGCACGGCGCCGGCGATAACCCCGACGATCGAGGACACCACGCAGAGAATGAGCCCGAACAGCACGGAGATGCGGAACCCGTAGATCAGGCGGGCCAGCACATCGCGCCCTTGGTCGTCGGTGCCAAGCCAGTTCTCGGCCGAGGGCGGGGCGGGAGCCGGCACGGTCAGGTTCCGATTGACCGTGCGGTAGCTGAACCGGACCGGCGGCCACAGTATCCATCCCTTGGCGTCGATCTGCTCGGCCACGAAGGGGTCGCGGTAATCCGCCTCGGTCTCGAACTCGCCTCCGAACACGGTCTCGGGATAGGAGCGCGCGATCGGGACGTAGAATTCGCCGTTGTAGCGCACCAGCACCGGTCGGTCGTTGGCGATCAGCTCGGCGAAGATACTGAGCACGAAGAGGATGAGAAAGATCCACAGCGACCAGAAGCCGCGCCGGTTGGCTTTGAAATTGGCCAAGCGACGCTGGTTGAGGGGCGACAGGCGCGAGGCCGTCGGTGCCGTGGCGTTCATCAGCCGCGCCTCTCGAAATCGATGCGCGGGTCGACGAGGGTGTAGGCGATGTCACTGACAATCCGCATCACCAGTCCAAGCAGCGTGAAGAAGTAGAGCGTTGCGAACATCACCGGGTAGTCGCGATCGATGGCGGCCTCGTAGCCGAGAAGGCCGAGCCCGTCGAGCGAGAAGATGATCTCGATGAGCAGGGATCCGGCGAACAGGATGCTGATGAAGGCGCTGGGGAAGCCCGCGATGACGATGAGCATGGCGTTACGGAAGACATGGCCGTAGAGCACGCGGCGCTCGGTCAATCCCTTGGCTCTGGCGGTCACTACGTACTGTTTATTGATCTCGTCGAGGAACGAGTTCTTGGTCAGCATGGTGAGGCTGGCGAAGCCGCCGATGACCAGGGCAAGGATGGGCAGCGCCATGTGCCACAGGTAGTCGAGGATTTTCTTCCACCAGGGAAGATCGGCGAAGTATTCGGATGTGAGGCCGCGCAGCGGGAATATCTGGAGAAAGCTTCCTCCGGCGAACAGCACGATCAGCAGGACCGCGAAGAGGAAACTCGGAATCGCATTGCCGACGATGACCACACCGCTGGTCCAGATGTCGAAGCGCGAGCCGTCCTGCACCGCCTTGCGCACGCCCAGCGGAATGCAGATCAGATAGGTGATGAGCGTCGTCCATACCCCTATCGATATCGACACGGGCATCTTGTCGATGATGAGATCGACCACCTTGCGGTCGCGGAAGAAACTGGAGCCAAAATCGAAGGTGACGTACTTGCCCATCATCAGGAGAAAACGCTCCAGCGGCGGCTTGTCGAAGCCGAACTGACGCTCGATCTCCTTGATGATCTCCGGGTCGATGCCCTGAGCGCCGCGATAGCGCGAGTTTGAGCCGCCGCCTTGCTGGCTGTCGCGGCCGGATTGCTGGAGCTCACCGCCTTGGCCACTAATCCGAGCCGTGGCGTCGACGGCTGTGCCCTGAAAACGGGCGATTACCGTCTCGACCGGGCCGCCCGGGGCAAACTGGACGACCACGAAATTGATCACCATGATTCCGAGCAGAGTCGGGATGATCAGCAGCAGGCGTCGGATGATGTAGGCCAGCATCGGGCGGGGCTATCCTCGGACGATGATGGACTAACGGCCGCGCTTCTCGCGCAGGGCGGCATCCTTTTGCGGGTCGACCCACCAGGCGCCGGGATCGTAGCCGACCTTGGCGGTGACTGCCGGCCGCGAGAAGCGGTCCCAGTAGGCGACGCGGTCGGCGCGGACGTGCCAATTGGGCACGACATAGTGACCCCATTGCAGAAGCCGGTCGAGGGCGCGCACGGCGGTCACCAGGTCGGCGCGGCTCTCGGCGGCGATGATGTGCTCGATCATCGCATCGATTGCGGGGTCGGCGATGCCGGCAAGGTTGCGGCTGCCGGGCACGTCGCGCTGGGCGGAGCTCCAGAAGCTGCGTTGCTCGTTGCCTGGCGATTCCGACTGGCCCCAGCCGGACACGGTCATGTCGAAATCGAACTCATCCATGCGGCGTTGGTACTGCGAGGTATCGACCGTGCGCACGCGCGCATTGATGCCCAGCCGCTTCAAGTTCTCGGCGTAAGGCAGGACGATGCGCTCGAATTGCGGGCTGACCAGCAGAATCTCGAACGAGACCGGCTTGCCCTGCTTGTCGATGAGCTGCTGGTTCTCGATCCGGTAGCCGGCCTCGCGCAGCAGCCGCGTGGCCACGCGCTGGTTGTCGCGGGTGTTGCCGGTGCCATCGGTCTTGGGCGGATTGTATTCGGTGGTGAAAACCTCCTCCGGCACCTTGCCGCGGAAGGGGGCGAGCAGCTTGAGTTCCTCGGGCGACGGCAGGCCGCGCGCGGCAAGCTCGGAATTGTCGAAGTAGCTGCGCGTGCGGGTATAGGCACCGTGGAACAGGGTGCGGTTGGACCACTCGAAGTCGAAGCCGTAGGACATCGCTTCGCGGAACTTGCGGTCGTTGAATGGCGCGCGGCGCGTATTCATAACCAGCGCCTGCATGCCGGAGACGCGCTCCTCCGGGATCTCTTCCTTCTTGATCAGCCCTTGCGCGAGCGCCGGATTGTCGTACTGCGTCGCCCAGGCGAGTGCCTGGTTCTCGGTGCGGATGTCATAAGCGCCGGCCTTGAACGCCTCGAGCGCCACGGTCTGGTCGCGGTAGTAGTCGTAGCGCGCCACGTCGAAATTGTTGCGCCCGACATTGACCGGCAGGTTTGCCGCCCAGTGATCCGGCACCCGGCGCAAGGTTACGTAGCGGCCGGCCTCGAACGCATCGATGCGATACGGCCCGGAGCCCAGCGGCGGCTCGAGTGTCGTCTTGTCGAACTCGCGCGTCGACCACCAGGCCTTCGACAACACCGGCAGTTCACCCACGATCAGTGGCAGCTCGCGGTTGATGCCCGGTTTGAAGGTGAAGCGCACGCCGCGCTCACCCTTCTTCTCGGCCTTCAGCACGTCGGCATAGTAGGAGCGGTAGGCCGGGTGGCCCTTGGCCTTGAGGGTTTCGAAGGTCCAGATGACGTCGTCAACCGTGATCGGGCTGCCGTCGTGGAACCGGCCTTCGCGGCGGATGGAGAATTCGACCCACGAGCGATCCTCGGGCACTTCGATGGTCTCGCAGACCAGGCAGTACTTGGTGAACGGCTCGTCGTTCGATGAGACCATCAAGGTTTCGATCGTGACCATGACGATCCCGGTCGGCACGCCGCGCAAAATGAAGGGATTGAAGCTGTCGAAGCTCGTGCCGGCGACAGCGTATTTAACTTCGCCGCCCTTGGGCGCCGCGGGATTGACGTAGTCGAAATGCTTGAACCCGGCCGGGTACTTGACGTCGCCGTGCATGGCAAAGCCGTGGACCGGGCCGGAAGTGGGCGCCTGGGCGCCCGCCGTGACGGTTCCGGCGCCCAGCAGGGCTAGCGCAAGGGCGGCGAGGCGGGCGCGGGCAGGGAGCATGGACGGACCTTTCCTCTCGCAGCAGCGAGGTCTGCGAATAATGCGGACCGGCGGCAAAGGCCGCAAGGGGCAGCGGTTGCTTTCACCGCTGGACAAAGCGCCCGTTTGGCTCGCGCGAGCCGGGCCGGTCCGGGTCAAACCACCAGGTGGTGGGGTCGAAGCCGTAACGGGGGGCTTGGGCCGGCTGGGCGAACCGGTCCCAGTACGCCACCCGATCCACCTTCGAATGCCAGTGCGGCACAACATAGATGCCCCATTGTAGTAGCCGATCAAGCGCCCGCACGCGCGTTACAAGAGTTTCACGATCGCGGGCCTCGATGATCAACTCGACCAGGGCGTCGACCGCAGGGTCGCGGATGCCGGCGATGTTCTTGCTACCGGGGTTGTCGGCCTCGCGGGAGGTCCAATAGCCGCGCTGCTCGCTGCCGGGCGATTCTGACTGGCCGAACAGGCCGACGGTCATGTCGAAATCGAAGGTGTCGATACGGCGGGTGTACTGTGCCGTGTCGACGGTACGGACGCGGGCCTGGATGCCGAGCCGGCGCAGACTCTCGATATACGGAAGCGTGACGCGTTCGAGCTGCGGGTTGTCGAGCAGGATCTCGAAGCTGACCGGCGTGCTGTCCGGGGCCAGAAGGCGCTGCTTCTCGATCCGGTAGCCGGCCTGGCTCAGCAGCCGCCGGGCGGTGACCAGGTTCTCGCGAATGCTCTCGCCCTTGCTGCCGGGCGGATTGTACTCGGTGGTGAAGACTTCCTCCGGCACCTTGCCGCGAAACGGCTGCAGCAGCTTGAGCTCCTCGGGCGAGGGCAGACCCGTCGCCGCCAGCTCGCTGTTGTTGAAGTAGCTGCGCGTGCGTACATAGCCGCCGTAGAACAGCGTGCGGTTCGACCACTCGAAATCGAAGGCGTAGGTCAGAGCCAGGCGCAGGCTTCGGTCGCGAAACAGCGGCCGGCGCGTGTTCATCACGTAGCCCTGCATGCCCGAGACGCGATCCTCCGGAATCTCGACCTTTTGGATCAGCCCGTTCTGGAACGGGCGGCCGGTGTACTTCGTCGCCCAGGCCAGCGCCTGGCCTTCGAGCCGCAGATCGTAAGTTCCGGCCTTGAACGCCTCGAGCGCCGTAGTCGTATCGCGAAAATAGTCGAAGCGCACACGGTCGAAATTCCAGCGGCCACGATTGACCGGATGGTCCTTCGCCCAATGATCCTCGACGCGTCGCAGTACGATGAAGCGGCCGGTCTCGTAGGTATCGATACGATAAGGGCCGGACCCCAAGGGCGGCTCGCCACCGGAGCGTTCGAAGTTGCGCGTTGACCACCAGGCCTTGGACAGCACCGGCAGGTCGCCAACGATCAGCGGCAGGTCGCGGGTGCCGCCGCTGCGAAAGGTGAACCGCACCCGGTGCGCGTCACGCACCTCCACCCGCGCGATGCCGGCGTAGTAGGAGCGGAAGAAGGGATGGCCTTTCTCGCGCAGGGTCTCGAACGTCCACTCGACATCGTCGGCGGTCATCGGGCTGCCGTCGTGGAAGCGCGCGTCGCGGCGGAGGACGAACTCGACCCAGGACCGGTCTTCTGGGACCTGGACCGTTTCGCACACCAGGCAATACCGGCTGAGCGGCTCGTCCGACGGCACCATCAGCGTTTCGTAGGTATAACCGGTGGGCGTCGCCGGGACCCCGCGAAGCACGAAGGGATTGAAGCTGTCGTAGGTGCCGATCTCGTGCAGACGGATCTCGCCGCCCTTGCGGGCGTCGGGATCAGCGTAACGGAAATGCGTGAACCCCGCCTTGTAGTCAGGGTCGCCGTGCATCGCGAGGCCGTGGGTCGGCCGTGGCAGGGTTTGGCTGCTTACCGGGGAGGCGGCGAGCAGCGCCAGGGTCACCAGCATGCCGCAAACTCGACCCCGGGGCATTATCTTCCCTTAAGCGGAAATACCTGAAATTCCTGCTTAATATGAGGGCGGGCGGGCGTATCGACAAGTCCCTCCGAGGAGGGTCAAGCGGTCAGGAGCGCGACCGTCTTATCGCGCAGGCGCTGATCGCCCACGGCGAGCACGCGGCTCTTGGCCGCCGCCACATCGAGAGGCTTGCCGTCCCAGCCAGTGAGGCTGCCGCCGGCGCCGGCAATCACGGGCTCGATCGCTGCCCAGTCGTAGCCGCTGAGATCGGCCTCCACCACCAGGTCCGCGAAGCCGCTGGCGAGCAGGCCGTAGGCATAGCAATCGCCGCCGTAAAGGATCAGGCGGGTTGCCTTGCGCACCTGCTCGAAACGCTGGAAGCCCTCGGCGTCGAACATCTGCGGCGAGGTGCAATAGGTCGCCGCCTCGTTCAGCTGCCCGCACGCCCGAACGCGCACGGGGCCCTCGGGCGCAAAACGGCTGCGGTGCAGCGTCGGGCGCCCCACGGCGCCGATCCAGCGCTCGTCCATGGCCGGGCAGTCGATGATGCCGACGATCGGCCGCCCGTCGCGGCACAGCGCGATCAGCGAGCCGAACATCGGCCGGCCGGTGACGAAGGAGCGGGTGCCGTCGATCGGATCGAGGATCCAGACATGGCTGGCGCCGGGCTTATGGCTGCCGAGTTCCTCGCCGACCACACCGTGATCGGGCTGTGCCTTGATGATCATGTCCCGCATCGCCGCCTCGGCCTCGCGATCGGCGATTGTCACGGGCGACTGGTCGGCCTTGTCGTCGATGGCAACCCGGGTGCGGAAGTAGCGCCGCACGATCGCGGCGCCGGCGTCGGCGAGGCGCTCTGCAAGGGCAATATAGGGGCTGAGATCCTGGCTCATGGTCGGGCGCGCTTGTAACCCGGCAGGAGCGCCCCAGCAATGCTTGTGTTCCCGGCAGCGCGGGGCAAAGATCGGCGGTAAGGACGATAATTCGGGGAGGCTGGTTCGTGGAGCTCAACTATTGGAAGGCGACGTGGCCGCTCGACGTCAACGAATGCCCATGCGACGTGCATTTCGTCGACTATCTCAAGGCGCGCGGGATCAAAGGGCGTTCGATCTTCCATTTTGGCACCGGTGAGCATCACATTCTGGCGCTTGAGAATGCCAAGCTGCGCAAGCCCAACCAGGTCTTCGGCGTGACAGCCTCGAAGCAGGAATACGACAGCTACATCGATCTCATCGTCAGCAAGCCAAAGGTCGCTAACACCTACAAGGCGATGTTCGTCGACATCTACACACTCGAGCCGCAATTGCTGCCCGAGTTCGATTGCGTGAGCTTGTTCCATCTCGGCGAGTTCTACGATCCGGTGCGCCAGAAATATGCGCCGCTCGACGATCACAAGCTGCTGGCGCTCATGGTGCGCAAGCTCAAGCCCGGTGGTCGAGTGTTCTTCTATCGCGGCTCGAACGGCTGGGTGAAATCGGAGCCGATCGTCACCGCCTTCATCAAGGCCGGGAAACTGGCGAGGCCGGAAACCTATAAATCGCTGCTGGTCTGCCGCCGTCCGGCGGGCCGGCGTTAAGCCGGTGAGACGACCGGGCGGAAGCTGAAGGCGCCGAGCAGCGCGTTCACTGTGTTGCCGTCATCGCTGAGCGGCAGCAGGATCGAGCGGTAGAGGAGCTCGGTTCCGTCGTCGCGAGTCCACTTGGCGGCATCGTCGACCGGGCCTTTGAGCCCGACAGCGGCCTGATGCAGGAACAGCGTGCGCGTTCCCATACCGCCGGGCAGGGCGCTACTGACCTTTTCGCCGGTCGGATCGCGGCCCAGCGCCGTCTGCAGCACCGATCCGGCCATGACGAAGCGGTAGTCGGACGGAACCGGCGTGACCTCGACGACGAACATGTGGTCCCAGAGATCGCCGGCGGTCGATTGCGAGATATCGGAGCGCGAAGGGAAGCGCCGGCTGCCGGCCAGCTCCTGCCAGTAGCGCAGGCAGCGGCTGTTGGCGCGGCGCTCGACGCCGTCCGACCGCACGAGGGTCGGCGGGGCGAGAGGCCATCGGGGCGGCACGTGCGGGGAGGCGCTTTGGGTCACGAGTGATATTCCGGATTGTGCGCCCGCCTCCCCGGAGGGCGCCTCGGTTCAGGGTAACGGCTTGGGGGCGTCGGACAGCGAGCGCAGATAGGCGATCACGTTGGCGCGGTCTTCGGGCTTGCGCAGGCCGGCGAACGTCATCTTGGTGCCGGGCACGACGGCCTTCGGGTTGGCCAGGAAGGCGTTGAGCTGTTCGTAGGTCCACTGGCCGTCTTCGCCGCCCTTGGCCGATGCGGCCTGCATGGCGTTGGAATAGGCGTAGCCGTTCGTGTGTGCCTTCTTGTTGCCGACCGCATCCCAGAGGTTCGGGCCGACCGTGTTGCGGCCACCCTTGTCCGGGGTGTGACAGGCAGCGCACTGCTTGAACACATTCTTGCCGGCCTCGACGTTAGCGGAGGCGAGTAGCGGGGCGATCGGCTCGACAGCGGCCGGAGCCGCCGCGGTCGCGGTATCGGCCTTGGCCTCGACGCCCTCGATGACGACGACGGGCTTGTCGAGCTTTTTGGGATGGATCAGGGCATTGCCCAGGAAGCCGATAACCGTGGTGGTCAGCAGCGCCGTCAGAAGCGCCCCTGAAATTTTATTGAATTCGTAGGCGTTCATTCAGTCCCGTGCCCCTGGAAAAACCGGCCTCCGGCCGGCGCGATCGGCCGGAGAGTAGCCGCCGGAGGCTTGCCGATTCAACTGATTTTGCCCGCACTTGGTAGGGAAAGGATTAAGGTTTCGGGGGCGAGGAGCGCCGTATATACCTGCGCCCCATGGCCCTGCTTGCCCGCCAAGCCCCTGTTTGCCTCCGGCTGGAGGCCCCGTGACCGGTCCTCGCCGCCCCCTGGTCGTCGTCCCGGCCCGACTGGCCGCGACGCGGCTGCCGAATAAGCCCCTGGCGGACATCCACGGCGAGCCGATGATCGTCCATGTCTGGCGCCGGGCGGTGGAAGCCGATCTCGGGCCGGTGCTGGTGGCCGCGGCCGAGCCGGCCATCGCCGAGGCGATCCGGGCGGCCGGCGGGGAGGCGATACTGACCCGTCCCGACCACCCGACCGGCTCCGACCGTATCCTCGAAGCGGTCGAGCGCTTCGATCCGGACGGCCGTCATGACGCGGTGGTCAACGTCCAGGGCGACCTGCCGACCATCGAGCCCAAGGCGGTGCGGGCCGCGCTGGCGCCGTTGACCGACGCCAACGCCGGCGAACCGCGTGTCGACATCGCGACGATCGTGGCCGAGATCGTGCGCGACGAGGAGATAACCGCGCCCAGCGTGGTCAAGGCGATCGTCTCTTTCAACCGGACTGGTGAGGGCGGCCTGCCGCTCGGCCGCGCGCTTTACTTCACGCGGGCGACCGCGCCGTCGGGCGCGGGTCCGCTCTACCACCACATCGGTCTCTACGCTTATCGCCGCGATGCGCTCGCGCGTTTCGTCAGCCTGCCGCAGAGCGTGCTCGAGAAGCGCGAGCGTCTCGAGCAGCTGCGCGCCCTGGAAAACGGCATGCGCATCGATGCGGCCTACGTTGACACGGTTCCGCTCGGTGTCGATACTCCGGCCGATCTTGAGCGCGCCCGCGCGCTCCTTGCGGGGCGTGGACGATGAGCGCGAAAGCAAAAGCCAAAAACAGGATCGCGTTCCAGGGTCAGCCGGGCGCCTATTCCGATCTTGCCTGCCGCACCGCCTATCCTGGCATGGAGACTCTGCCATGCCCGGGTTTCGAGGACGCATTCGAGGCGGTGCGCACGGGACGCGCGAAGCTCGCAATGATCCCGATCGAGAATTCGGTAGCGGGCCGCGTCGCCGAGCCGCATCAGCTGCTGCCGCATGCCGAGCTGCATATCGTCGGCGAGCATTTCCAGAGGGTCGAGCATCATCTGCTGGCCCCGAAGGGCGCGACGCTGAAGACGCTGAAGACCGTTCAGAGTCACGTCCAGGCGCTCGACCAGTGCCGTAAATCGACCCGCCGGCTCGGCCTGAAGCGCGTCGTTGGCGCTGACACGGCGGGCTCGGCTGCCGAGATCGCCTATGCCGGGGACGTGACGCGCGCAGCGATCGCCTCGGAGCTGGCCGGCAAGATCTACGGCCTCAAGTCGCTGAAGAAGAACATTGAGGACGCCGAGCACAACACGACGCGTTTCCTCGTGCTGTCCGGCCAGGCGTTCGATCCCGATCCGCGCCGCGGCAAAGTGATCACCAGCTTCGTCTTTCGGGTGCGCAACGTGCCGGCGGCGCTCTACAAGGCGATGGGCGGCTTCGCCACCAACGGCGTCAATATGACCAAGCTCGAGAGCTACATGGTCGGCGGCCGGTTCGAAGCGACTCTCTTTTATGCCGATGTCGAAGGCCATCCGAAGGATCGCCCGCTGGAGCTGGCGCTCGAGGAGCTGCGCTTCTTCTCGCGCGAGGTCACGATCCTCGGCACTTACCACGCCCATCCGCATCGCCTGAAAGGCAACAAAGGCGGCGACGACTGATCAGCGGCCGGATTCGCGCTTCAGATAGGCGACGATGTCGGCGCGATCCTGGGGCTGCGACACGCGAAAATTCATGCGCTGGCCGGGAATGACCTCCTGCGGGTTGGTCAGCCAGCGCAGCAGCGTGTCGTCGCTCCACGCAACATTCGAATTCCTCACCGCAGCCGAGTACATGAAGTCCTCGACGGAGCCGGCCTTGCGGCCGTAGACGCCGCGATGTTTTGGCCCAATGCGGTTGGCATCGAGCGAGTGACATCCGAAGCAACGGCTCTCGTAGAGTTCCCGGCCACGTTCGGCGTTCGCATTGGCGAGGACCGGGCCGTTGGCGAGTGCCGGTGTGGCCACGAGCAGGGTCAGTCCTGCCATCACGGATACTGGACAGCGCATCGATATCTCCGGGAAGGAGGAGAAGGCGCCCTCGCGACAAGGGTCGGCAAGCCGCGAGAGCGCCCGCCTTGGCGTCCGGCTCCTAGGCGCCGAACGTCAGGGCTTTCTGCGGCAGCATTTCGGCCATGGCGCTGGTCAGCGCGGTCCAGTGCATGGTCTCGTCGGCGGCCAGGCGCGCAGCGACCTGGGCGAGGCCTTTGTCGTTGAACGACGGAATGACGCCGAGATAGGCGTTGGCCGCTCCCTTCTCGAGGCGCTGCGCGAGCTTCAGGACGTCGGCCTGGCTCCGCAGCGTGCCGGCGTTGAGGGCCTGGGCGTATTCCGCCTTCGGCTTCTCGGCTACGGCTGTGCCACCCATCTTGCGGATCGTGGCGACGAGGGCGTCGCGATGCTCCTTGTGATGGCTTTGGAAGGCGACAGCGGTATTGAGCACTGG
>Ga0196963_10001419_pt1 | contig 16359 bp, 15 predicted proteins | sample S1_5metaG_FD_148600 | JGI IMG/M metagenome (GOLD analysis project Ga0196963, IMG submission 148600) | Soil microbial communities from Anza Borrego desert, Southern California, United States - S1_5 | ecosystem: Environmental > Terrestrial > Soil > Desert | place: USA: California | collected... | reverse complement strand
CCAGCGCCCGCACCGGGGCGCCGTCGACGTGGATGGTGATCTCCGGCCGGCCCGTCTCCGCCAGCCGCCTGAAACGTCCGTTCAAGGTCGCCCCGCCTCCGCTCATGGATGCATCCCCTCCGCCGTCGCCGCGTGCAGCCGCACCAGCGCCTCGCCCTGGTGGTGGCACAGGATCTCGCTGCCGCCGCCCGGCCGGTGGCGCGGCGGGGCCACGCGGTCGCACACGCCGTCGATTCGCACCGGGCAGCGCGCCAGGAAGCGGCACAGCTCCGGCGCCGACGGCACCGGCCCGGGGGCGGCGGCGCGCGCCGGGCCCTGCCGCTCCAGCCAGCCGGGCTCCATCTCGGGCACCGAGGCGATCAGCAGGTCGGTGTAGGGGTGGAAGGGCGGGGCGCGGAAGCTGTCGCGGCTGCCCGTCTCGACCGCCGTCCCGGCGTAGAGCACCAGCACGTCGTCGCAGACCGCGCGCACGGTGGAGATGTCGTGGCTGATGAACAGGTAGGCCAGCCCCAGCTCGCGCCGCAGCTCCGCCATCAGCTCCAGGATGGCGGCGCCGACGACGGTGTCGAGCGCGGAGGTCACCTCGTCGCACAGCAGCAGGTCCGGTTCCGCCGCCAGCGCGCGGGCCAGGTTGACGCGCTGCTTCTGCCCGCCCGACAGCTCGCTGCAGCGGCGGTCGGCCAGCCCGGCGGGCAGGCGGATCAGGTCCAGCAGCTCCAGCACCCGCCGGCGCTGGGCCGGCCCGTCCAGCCCGTGGTAGAAGCGCAGCGGCCGGCCCAGCGCCGCCGCCACCGAGTGGGCGGGGTTCAGCGCCGTGTCGGCGTTCTGGAAGACCAGCTGGATGCGCCGGAACTGCTCGCGCGTGCGGCCCGACAGGTCGGGGGGCAGCGGCTGGCCGTCGAACAGCACCGCGCCGGAGGCCGGCCGCACCAGCCCGGCGACGACGCGGGCCAGCGTGGACTTGCCGGAGCCGGACTCGCCGATCACCCCCAGCGTGGCGCTGCGGGCGATGCTGAGGTCGACGCCGCGCAGGATCGGCACCTCCGGCGTCCCGTCGGCGCGGACGCGGCCATAGCCGGCGGTCAGGCCGCGCAGCTCCAGCAGCGGCGCCGGGGCGGCGGAGGCGGTGGAAGCGACCGCCGGGACGCGGGCGTCGGGCCGGGCGGCAGCCATCAGGGTGCGGGTATACTCGTCCTCCGGCGCCTGCAGCACCTGCCGGGCCGTCCCGGCCTCGCGCATGCGGCCCTGCTTCAGCACCACGATGGCGTCGGCCATCTGCGCCACCACGGCCAGGTCGTGGGAGACGTAGACGGCGGTCGCCCCCTGCTCCCGCACGGCCTGCTTGAAGGCGCGCAGCACCTCGATCTGGGTGGTGACGTCCAGCGCCGTCGTGGGCTCGTCCAGGATCACCAGCTCCGGCCCGGTGATGAGCGCCATGGCGGCCATCAGCCGCTGCAGCTGCCCGCCGGAGAGCTGGTGGGGATAGCGCCGGCCGATCGTCTCGGGCTGCGGCAGGGCGAGCGCGCGGAACAGGGTCACCGCCTTCGCCTCGGCCTCGGCGCGCGGCATCAGCCCGTGCACCAGGGCCGGCTCCACCACCTGGTCCATGATGGTGCGGGACGGGTTGAAGGCGGCGGCGGCGCTCTGCGCGATGTAGGCGATGCGGCTGCCGCGCAAGTTGGACAGCCCCGCCTCGTCCAGCGCCAGCACGTCGGTGCCGCCCACCCGCACGCCGCCGCCGGCGATGCTGAGGCCCGGGCGCGCGTAGCCCATCAGCGATAGGGCGATGGTGGTCTTGCCCGACCCGGACTCCCCGATCAGCGCCAGCACGCCGCCCCTGGGGATGGCGAAGGACACGCCGTCGACGATCGTGACCTCGGCGCCGGACGGCGCGCGGGCGGTGATGCGCAGGCCGGTGACCTCTACATGCGCGTCCATCTCAGCCCCTCCCGGCGATGCGCCGGCCGCGCCCGGGCAGGGCGTCGATCAGCAGGTTGGCGCCCACCGTCAGGGTGGCGATGGCGAAGGCCGGCGCCAGGATGGCGGCCGCCGCCTCCGGCAGGCCGGAGATGTTCTCGCGCACCAGCGAGCCCAGGTCGGCGTCCGGCGGCTGCACGCCCAGGCCGAGGAAGCTCAGCCCCGACAGCAGCAGCACGATGAAGACGAAGCGCAGGCCGAAATCCGCCAGCATGGGATGGATCATGTTGGGCAGGATCTCAAACCGGGCGATGTAGAGCGCCCCCTCGCCGCGGGCGCGGGCGACCTGGACGTAGTCCATCTGGTTCAGGTTGACCGCCAGCGAGCGCGCGATGCGGTAGGCGCCGGGCACGTAGGTGACGGCGGCGATCAGCAGCAGCAGCGGCAGGGACGATCCGAACGCGGCCACCAGGACCAGCGAGAAGATCTTGCTGGGGATGGAGATGAGCGTGTCCATGAACCGGCTCAGCCCCTCGTCCACCCAGCGGTTGCCCACGGCGGCGGTCAGCGCCAGCGCGGTGCCGGTCAGGCTCGCCAGCAGCGCCGCCGCCAGCGCCAACCCCACCGTGTAGCGGGCGCCGGACAGCAGCCGGCTCAGCACGTCGCGGCCCAGATAGTCGCTGCCCAGCCAGTGCTCCGCGTCGGGGGCGGCGAACACCTCCTCCGTCACGAAGGCGCCGATCTCGTAGGGGGCCAGCACCGGCCCCACCAGGGCCGCCAGCAGCCAGAAGACGACCAGGGCCAGCCCCAGCTTTCCGGAGGCCGGCAGGGCGGCCAGCCCGGCGCGGGCGGCGTTCGGCGAGCGCAGGGGCACGGCGGCTTCGGTCATCGGCTGCGGAGCCTCGGGTTGGCCAGGATGGCGACGACGTCGGCGAGCAGGACCAGCAGCAGGTAGGCGGCGCAGAAGATCATCGCGCAGGCCTGCAGCAGCGGCATGTCGCGGCTGGTCACGGCGTTCACCATCAGGCTCGCCAGCCCCGGATAGTTGAAGATGGTCTCGACGATGATGGCGCCGCCCAGCAGGTAGGAGAGGCTGAGCGCCATGGCGTTGACGATGGGCCCGACGGCGTTGGGCAGCACGTGCGACAGCACGATGCGCGCTGGCCGGACGCCCTTCAGCAGCGCCATCTCCACATAGGGCTGGGACAGCTGGTCGATGACGGCGGCGCGGGTCATGCGGGCCATCTGCGCCACCACCACCACGCTGAGCGTCAGGATCGGCATGGCGAGCGAGCGCAGCGTGGCGCCCCACCCCGCCGTCTCCTGCACCATGGCGATGGAGGGCAGCAAGCGCAGCTGGACCGAGAACAGCAGCACCGCCACCGTCGCCACCAGGAACTCCGGCAGGGCGACCATGGCAAGGGTGGCGATGTTCAGCGAGCGGTCCAGGCGGCCGTCGCGGTGCATGGCCGACAGGATGCCGATCAGCAGCGCCACCGGCACCGCCACCAGGGCCGTCAGCCCCGCCAGCAGCAGCGAGTTGGGCAGGCGCCCGGCGATGACGTCGGCGACCGGCATGTTGGCGACGAGCGAGCGGCCGGGATCGCCCGTCACCAGCCCGCCCAGCCAGCGCACGTAGCGCTCGGGCGCCGGGCGGTCCAGCCCGTACTGCTGGCGCAGCGCCGCCACCGCCTCCGGCGTGGCGCTCTGGCCCAGCATCTCCTGCGCGGCGTCGCCGGGCAGCAGCGAGCTGACCGTGAACACCACGGCGGAGACCAGCACCAGCGTCACCAGGGCGGCACCCAGGCGCTTCAGCACCATCGCCAGGACCGTGCCGAACCCGCCGGCGGTGCCCCCGTCTGTCGTCGTCGCAACGCTTCCCATGGTCAGGCGTCCCACCAGACGTGTTCGGCGAAGGCGTAGCCCATGAACCCTCCCAGCGCGACCGGCTCCAGGCCCTTAAGCCTGACGTCGTGGCCGTCGATCAGGGTGATGAAGACGGGGATGCCGATGCCGCATTCCTCATGAACAATGCCCTGCATCTCCCCGTAGAGCTGCTTGCGCCTGGCCTGGTCGGCCTCGCCCCGCGCCTCCATCAGCAGCCGGTCGAACCGCTCGTTCTGCCAGCCGCTCTCGTTCCAGGGCGCGTCGGACTTGAAGAACAGGCTGAAGATCAGGTCGGCCGTCGGGCGCGGGTTGGTGTTGCCGAAGGTCAGCGGGTGCTTCATCCAGTGCGTCGACCAGTAGCCGTCCGACGGCATCCGGTTGACCGCCAGCTTCAGGCCCACCCGCGCCCCGTACTCCTGCAGCACCGACGCCATGTCGACCGACCCCTCCGCCGCCGGCGAGGCGTAAACCGGCAGACGGATGCCGGTCAGGCCGGCGCGCTGCAGGTGGAACTTCGCGCGGTCCAGGTCGAACGTCCGCTGGGGCAGGTCCTCGCGGAAATAGGGGTGCCAGGGCGGGATCGGGTGGTCGTTGGCGATGGTGGCATAGTTGCGGAACATCGCCCGGCGGATCAGGTCGCGGTCCAGCAGGTGCTTCATCGCCAGGACGAAGTCCGGGTTGCCCGTGGGCAGCCCGTCGCGGCGCATGACCAGGTTGGTGTAGAGGCTGGAGCGCGTCTCCAGCAGCGCGTGCGCGGGCGAGGAGCGGATGCGGCGGACGGAGCGCGGGTTGACCGCCATGACCAGCTGCACGTCGCCCGACAGCAGCGCGTTGACGCGCGACACCTCGTCCGGGATGGCGATCAGCTCGATCTCGTCCAGGTGCCCCTTGCCCGGCTTCCAGTAGTTCTCGTTGCGCACGCTGACGGTGCGCACGCCCGGCTCGAAGGTCTTTATGCGGAAGGCGCCGGTGCCGATGCCGCGGCTGAAGTCCTTGGTGCCGTCCTGCACGATCAGGAAGTGCGACTGCGCCAGGATGGCCGGCAGGTCGGCGTTGGGCCCGGTCAGCCGGATCATCACCTCGTGCGTGCCGGTCGCCTGCACCTCGGCGATCTGGCCGGCCAGCACCTTCATCTTGGAGGCGGTCGCCGGGTCCTTGTGGCGCAGCAGGGAGAAGACCACGTCGGCCGACGTCAGCTCCTTGCCGTCGTGGAACTGCACGCCGCGGCGCAGCGCCACCCGCCACAGCATCTGGTCGTCGCTGTCCAGGCTCTCGGCCAGGGCGGGGCGCGGGGTGAGGTCGGGCGCGTAGGCGGTCAGCCCGCTGTAGGTCATGTAGTGGCGGACATAGTCCGTGGAGAGGCCGCCCTTGGCCGGGTCCAGCGTGTCCGCGGTGGAGGCGGCGATGCTCGCCACCCGGATGCGCCCGCCGCGCCGCGGCGCCTCCTGCGCCCACGCGGCCCCGGGCAGCAGTGCGGAACCGGCGAGGGACAGGCCCGCCCCCAGCAGCGCGCGCCGCGTCAGGGCAGGTCCGGCGAAGGGGGGGGCGGGGTTCCGTATCAATGCAGGATGTCCTGGACGCGGTAGTAGGCGCCCACCAGGGGCAGGAACCACGGCTTGCCGAAATGCCCGGGCACGCTCGGCCATTCCAGGTCGCCCCACGGGTTGGCCTGCGGCCGCCCGTCCATCACGTCCGCCATGGCCTCGCCCATGTGCACGGACATCTGGACACCGTGGCCGCTGTATCCCATCGAATAAAACAGCCCGTCCTGCTCGCCGGCGCGCGGCAGCCGGTCGGCGGTGAGGTCCACCATGCCGCCCCAGCAGTAATCGACCCGCACGCCGCGCAGCTCGGGGAAGATCTCGCCCAGCGTCCGCTCCAGGATGCGGCCGCTCTTCAGGTCGGAGCGCGGGTCGCTGAGCGCGAAGCGGGCGCGGCCGCCGAAGATCAGCCGGTTGTCCGGGGCGAGGCGGAAGTAGTTGCCGATGTTCTTGCTGGTCACGTAGTTGCGCCGGGTCGGCATCAGCCGGTCCAGCACCGAGGGGTCCAGCGGCTCGGTGGCGATGATGAAGCTGCCGACCGACACGATGCGCCGGCGGAACCAGGCGAAGGGCGTGCCGGGGCTGGCGCCGCCGGTGGCGACCAGCACCTGCCGGGCGCGCAGCGCCCCGCGGCCGGTCGACACCCGCCACGCCCCCGCCTCTCGCCCGATGCCGGTCACGGCCGCACCCTCGAAGATGCGGGCGCCGCGCCGGGCCGCGGCCTCGGCCAGGCCCACGCCGAAGCGCCCGACATGCAGCTGCGCGCTGGTGGCCTGCAGCAGCCCGCCGAAGAACGCGTCCGTGCCGATCTCCTCGCGCAGGCACTCCGGCGGGACCAGGCGGACGTCGGGGTCCACCTCGGCCGCCAGCACCTCGCAGGCGCGGGCGAGCTTGGCGTAGTGCTCCGGCTTGGCGGCCAGCTTGATGCGGCCGCAGCGGTTGAAGGCGCAGTCGATCCCCTCCTCCCGCACCAGCCGCTCCACCGTGTCGACGGCGGCGCAGTAGGCGCGGTAGTAGGCGCCGGCGCGCTCCCGCCCGATCCGGGCGGCCAGCGAGCCGTAGTCGTGGGCGAGGCCGTTGTTGCACTGGCCGCCGTTGCGCCCCGACGCCTCCCCCACCACCCGGCCGGCCTCCAGCAGCGCCACCGAGGCGCCGCGCCGGGACAGTGCCAGGGCGGCGGAGAGGCCGGTGAAGCCGCCGCCGACGATAGCGACGTCCACCCCGCCCTCGACGGGGCCCTCGGCGCCGCCGCGGAAGGGCGGCGCCGTGTCCAGCCAGTAGGAGAGGGTCTTGGTGGCGGTCGGCAGCGTGGCGGTCATCGGCCGGGCCCTATAGGCCGACCAGGCCGGCGAGGCCGCCGATGTCGGCGATCTCCACGTCGCGGTAGTGCGGGTTGGAGGGCTCGTGCCCGCGCGCCACGAAGACGCGGGTGCCGACGCCGATGTCGGTCGCCGACATCTGGTCGTACCGGAAGCTGGAGGAGACGTGCATGATGTCCTTGGGGTCGCAGCCCAGCTGGTCGATCATGTACTCGAACGCCTGCAGCCGCGGCTTGTAGGCCTGGGCCTGCTCCGCCGTGTAGACGCGGTGGAAGGGGGCGCCCAGCTTCGACACGTTCTCGTGGATCTGCGCGTTGTCGGCGTTCGACAGGATCACCAGCGGGATCTTGTCGGCGATCTTAGAGAGGCCGGCCGGCACGTCGGGGTGCGGGCCCCAGGTCGGCACCGCGGCGTAGGTGCGCGCCGCGTCCTCCTCGCGGAACTCCACGCCCCAGCGCTTGCAGGTGCGGCGGATGGAGTTGCGCACCACCTCGCGGTAGGGCTTCCAGGCGCCCAGCACCTCGTCCAGCCGGTAGGCGGAGAAGTCGCGGACGAAGCCGTCCATGTCCTCGGGCCTGACCCGGTCCGGAAAGAGCTCGCGGGCCATGTCCGCCATGCGGAAATGGATCAGGGTCCCGTAGCAGTCGAAGCTGATGTATTTGGGCCGGAACGGGGCCATGGCGGTTTCTTTCCAGTTGCTGCGGTACGTGGCCGCGATTGACCGGGCGGAGGGCCCCTGGTCCCCTGGACCGCGGTCGGTCCGGGAGGGGGAGGCGGGGGAGCCTCCATGCTGGACAGGACTTGCACCCCCATTACCGCATGCCGGCCCCGGAACATCTCCCCGATCACGGCGGGGCGGCAGGCACGAACGTATCATTTTCGCCCATGGCGCGGCATAGGCTGCCGCCGCCCCGGACGGGCCGCCGCGGTCAGTAGCCGCGGCCCCGCTCCACCGTGCCGGGCACCGGCCGGCCGTCGCGCAGGCGGCGGATGTTGTCGATCAGGACGTGGGCGGCGCTCTCCGCCTGGGTCATGCTGGCGACGTGCGGGGTCAAGAGGATGCGCGGGTGGCGCCAGAAGGGATGGCCCGGCGGCAGCGGCTCCGGCTCGGTCACGTCCAGCACCGCGCCGGACAGCCGGCCCCCGTCCAGCGCCGCCAGCAGGTCCGCCTCGACCAGGTGCCCGCCGCGCCCGACGTTGACGATGCCGGCACCCGCCGGCAGCCGGTCGAAGGTGTCGCGGCATAAGATGCCGCGCGTCTCCGGGGTCAGCGGCAGCAGGCAGACCAGCACGTCGCAGGCGGCCAGGAAGTCCGGCAGCGCGCCACGCCCGGCGAAGCAGGCGACGCCTTCCACCCGGTGCTCCGACCGGCTCCAGCCTGACAGGGGGAAGCCGAAGGCGCGCAGCCGCTCCAGCACCGCCAGGCCGAGGTTGCCCAGGCCCATGACGCCGACGCGTCGCTCCGCCGCCGGCACCAGCCGGACCGGCGCCCAGCGCTCCTCTCCTTGCGCCTGCCGGTAGTCCAGCATGTGGCGGTGGAGCCCCAGGACGGCGAAGGTCACGTACTCCACCATGCCCTCGGTGATGCCGGGCTCGATCATCCGCACCACCCGCACCGTGGGCGGGACGGCTGAGAGGTCGAGCTGGTCCACGCCGGCGCCGGTGGAGAACAGGACCTCCAGGTTGGGCAGGCCGGCCAGCAGGTCCGGCGCCGCGGTCCAGGCGGCGAGGTGGCGGATCTCGGCGGGGTCGCCGATGTCGGGCCACAGGCGGAACGGGATGTCGGGCGCGGCGTCGCGGAAGATCGCCTGCCAGAGCCGGCCGCGCTCCGGGTCCGCCTTGTAGAGAAGCGCCATGGGTGCCTCCGTCCAAAGAAAAGGCCGCCGGCGAGGGGGTCGCCGGCGGCCAGGGAACGGCGCCCGCGGAGGGGCGGGGCGCCCGGGATCGGGTCAGAAGCTGTAGCTGGCCCTCAGCGTGTAGGTCCGCGGCGTGCCGGGAGCGACCCAGAGGGTGGAGTAGGAGCTGGCGAAGTAGGCCTTGTCGAACAGGTTGTTCACGTCGAAGGAGAGCTTCAGGTTCTCCGTCGGCTCGTAGGAGAAGTGCAGCTTCGTCAGCGTGTAGCTCGGCAGGTAGAAGTCGGTGCCCGTCTCGCCCAGCCGCTTGCTGATGTGGTTCAGCCCGCCGCCGACGGTGAAGACGTGCTCCCCGAAGGTGAAGTCCTTGAACAGCAGGATGTTCGCGTTGTGCTTGGGGATGTTGATGAGCGGGTCGCCCTTCAGCAGCGAGCGGCCGAAGTTCGGGTCGATGACGTCCTTGGCGACCTCGGCGTCGGTGTAGGAGTAGGCGAGGTAGAGCTGGATGTCGCCTGGCAGGCGGCCGGTCAGGTCGAACTCGACGCCGCGGCTCTCCGCCTTGCCGACCGCGATGGACAGGCCGGCGTTGACCGGGTCGGCGGTCAGGATGTTGTTCTTCTTCATCATGTAGAGCGACACGGTGCCGGTCAGGGCGCCGTCGTCGGAGGCGTACTTGGCGCCCACCTCGTAGGACTTGCTGGTCTCGGCGGGGAAGGGCTGGTTCGTCGCGTCCAGGCCGCTGTTAGGGCGGAAGCCGCGGCCGTGGCCGCCATAGACGGTGAACTGGTCCGACACCTCGTAGGAGGCGCCCGCCTGCGGGTTGAACTTGGTCAGCGACTGGCGCGGGCGCTGGCCGGTGATGCGGTCGTCGATGTTCTGGGTGAAGTCGTCGTAGCGGCCGCCGATGCGCAGCTTCAGCTTCTCCGTCACGTCGATCTGGTCGTTGACGTAGACGCCCCAGGCCTTCTGCACCTCGGTGTTGTCGAACAGCCGGCCGGTCGGGGTCGGCAGGCTGCCGTAGAGCGGGTTGAAGATGTCGATGGCGTTGAAGGCGGCCGTGACCGGCGCCCCCGTCGTGTAGGCGGCGGGGCGGAAGCGCAGCTGGACCGTGTCGACCTCGAAACGGTCGCGGTCGGCGCCAAGGATGATGGTGTGGCGCAGCGGGCCGGTGTCGAAGGCGCCGTTCAGCTCGCCGCGGATGGTGCTGTTGGTGGTGTCGTAGTCGCGGAAGCGGCGCTGGCGCGCCAGGAAGCTGGTCGGGCGGCCGAGCGTCTGGCGCCCGGCGGCCAGCTCCGCGTCGCTGGAGAAGCCGGTGAAGGAGGTGTCGCGGTAGCCGAAGCCGACCAGCACGCCCCACTCGTCGTTGAAGTCGTGCTGCAGCTGGGCCTGGTGGCCCAGCACGTCGATCTCGTTCGGGCCGTCCCCGGGCTCGCCCAGGAAGCGGCTGATCGGGACGGCGTCCAGGTCGCCGTTGAAGGCGACGATGCCGCGGTCGAAGGGCACCTCCTGCTTCACGTACTCCAGCTCGTAGGAGACGCTGGTGCGCTCGCCGACCTGCGCCAGGACGGAGGGGGAGGCCGTGTACTTCTTGGTCTCGATGGTGTCGCGGAAGCTGGCCGCGTCCTGCACGGCGCCGTTCAGGCGCACGGCGATGTTCTTGGTGACGGGGCCGGTGATGTCGCCCTCGATGCGGCGGGTCTGGTAGCTGCCGATGGAGATGCCGGCGCTGCCCTGCACCCCGTCGAACTGCGGCTTCTTGGTCACGATGTTGACCGTGCCGCCCGGCTCGCCGCGGCCGAACAGGGCGGCGTTCGGGCCCTTCAGCACCTCGATGCGCTCCACGTTGGAGCTGTCGCGCGGGCCGCCGTAGCCGCGGCCGCCGTTGAAGCCGTTGACCAGGTAGCCGCTGGGGAAGTTCTCGTCGCCGGCGAAGCCGCGGATGGCGAAGGCGTCCCACAGGCCGCCGAAATTGTTCTGCCGCGAGACGCCGCTGGCGAGCTCCAGCGCCTCGTCCAGGCGCGTCACGCCGACGTCGGCCAGCAGCTCGTTGTCGAGCACCTGGATGGACTGCGGGATCTCGCGCACGGGGACGTTGCCGCGGTAGGCCTGGCGCTGGCCGGTCACGATGACCTCGGCGATGCCGGCATCTCCTTCGGCGGCGGCGGCCGTCTCCTGCGCGCCGGCCATGGGGCTGAAAGCAATGCAGGCGACGCTGGCCGCCAGTGCGAGCCGAAAACCGGATACTTCGTTCATCGCTGTTCCCCTATCTGCTCCGCTGACCAGAAACCGTCCGCATCCCCGTCCCGCGGGGTGCGGCTTTCTTTTCTTCTCTTCCCCTCAGCGCCAGATTTTCTCTGGTGCCGTCCTTCGAGCATTCGATAGCGGTGCAACGTGCCCTCTACCCGTCGGCCTCCATACTTTAGGAAGTTCGCGGAAGAATCTTCCGTCAAAGAGGGGGGCGGCGGCGGCGTGATCTATTGTCGGGGGTAGGAAATATGTCAAAAAATGCCGGGGCGGTCCCGGCAACGCCCGGCAAGCGGGCGCCTGTCCATGCGCAGCGATGCTGCAAAGGGGGCTTCCCCAAGAAAAAACCCCGCCCCGGGGAGGGGCGGGGTCGCGGCATGGAATGCCGTGCGGCCCGGGGGGCGGGGCCGGTCAGAGGTACTTCAGCCACCAGATGTCGCGGCGGCGCTGCTTCAGCTGGGCGAACCAGCGGGTCGGCAGGTACAGCGGCACCAGCAGGATGAAGACCCAGATCCAGACGGTGGAGATGTGGTCGACGCCGAACACCGTGCCCTTGGTCGGGCCGTAGAGCCCCAGGGCCACCAGGTACAGCGCCTTCAGCACGTAGAGGTGCAGGAGGTAGAAGAACATCGGCGCGCCGCCGAAGATGGACAGGTAGGGCATCACCCGGCTGTCGCTGTAGCGCTCGAACAGGGCCAGCAGCAGGGCGCCGGTGCCGACGGTGGGCAGCAGGAACAGCAGGGACGGCGGGTACTTGGTCATGGACAGGAAGCTCATGACCGTGCGCAGGTCGCTGCCGGCGTCGAACCAGGGCTTGTCGCCGTAGACGTTGGCGAAGCGCAGCAGCACGAAGGCGGCCAGCATGCCGGCGCCCAGCAGGACCAGGCGGCGGATGCGCTGGTCGGGGTCGGTGCCGCGGGCGAACCAGGGCCCGGCCGCGTAGCCCAGCAGGATGACTCCGATCCAGGCCAGGACCGGGTAGGTGGTCTTGGCGATGACGCCGCCGCCGAGCTCGATGACCGCCCGCTGGTGCAGCATCGCCCAGGGAACGTAGAACGCGTCCTGCGGCGTCAGCACGATCCCGTCCAGCAGGTTGTGCCCGCAGACGATGGCGAGGCCGATGACGAACTGCCACAGCCGCGGCAGGTGCAGCAGGGCGGCCAGCGCGATCATGCTGACGCCGATGGCCCAGATGACCTGGAGCCAGAAGGTCTGCGGCGGGAACTGCGCGCTCCAGGCGAAGCCGACGAAGGTGACTTCCAGGAACATCAGGAACAGGCCGCGCTTGACCAGGAAGATGGAGGTCTCGCGCGGGCTGTGCGACTGGCCGTAGAGCCAGGCCGACAGGCCGGTCAGGGCGACGAAGGTCGGCGCGCAGAAGGTGGAGAGCAGGCGGGTGAAGAACAGCGCCGGGTCCACCGTCGTGGCGTCGACGGGATCGCCCACCTGCAGGTGCAGGAACCAGGTCTCGCGGACGTGGTCCACCAGCATGAACAGCATGACCAGGCCGCGCAGCGCGTCGATCGAGGCGAGGCGCGTCCGCACCGCCACCGCGTCGCTCGCGGAAAGGGGCCTCGCCATGCCTCCCAGCCGTTCCGGCCGGTCCGCGATGCTCGTCATGTCGTTGGTCTCCCGATGATCTCCCTCGGCCCTTGTCGGGGCCGCCCATCACAGCCTAGGGGCGGGCGCGTGGCGAGTTATGCGGAAATCGCCGCCCCCGCCGCCGCACTGTGCCGAATCCGGCGCCCGGACGGCAGGGGCTTCTCAGGCCGGGGGCTTTTCAGGCCAGGGGGCCTCAGGGCAGCGCGATGCCGGCCTGGAACACCACGCGCGAGTCGCAGAGCCGCGGGCAGTCCTCCCGGCCCAGGTCGGTGTCGGTGTAGCGCAGGCCTAGCTCCAGCCGGCCCAGGCTCCAGACCAGGCCGACGCCCCAGTCCATGTAGTCCGGCCCGGCGATCTCCTCGTCGTCGACCCACTGCCGGCCGACATGGGTCCCGATGGTGACGGCCTCGCCCAGCGGCAGCTCCAGCCCGCCGCTGAGGTAGAGCCCGTCGCCGGCCTTGCCGGAGTTCTGCGGCGTGTAGATCGCCTCGCCGACCAGCACGACCGGGCCCAGCGCCCGGGTGGCGACGGCGCCGAACTCCCAGAGGTCGTAGTCGAGCGCGCCGGAGGCGCCGGGATAGCTGACATAGGCGACCGACAGGTCGTACTCGACCCCGGCCGCCGCCCCGGCGTAGCCCAGGATGTAGTCCAGCTCGATTGTCGCCTCCTGCCCGTCGTCGAAGTCGACGGTGGAGCCCCAGAGGGAGACGTAGGCGCCCCCCTCCGCCGCGACGCCGATCCCGGCCTGCACCGCGGCGTCGTTGTCGGAGTTGGAGATGCCGCGGTCGACATAGTCGGACACGATGGCGGCCTCGCCCGTCACCTCCACCTGCGCCGCGGCGGGCGTGGCCAGGATCAGGAACGGCAGCAGGGCCGGCAGCAGGAAGGGCGCGCGCATGGGGATCGGGTCCTCCGTCTCTTGTCCGGTGTCTCTTGTCCGGTGTCTTTCGGCCGGTATCTCCCGGCCGGGTCAGGCGGCCTTGGCCGGCGCCGGCTTGCGGGTCGTCAGCTTGCGGCGGAAGCCGCGCTTGCGGCGCCAGATCCAGAAGCCCGTCCCGGCCAGCCCGGCCAGGCCCAGCCCGGCGGCCAGGACCAGCAGGCGCCCGGGCAGCCCGCCGACGGCGCCGGAATGGATGCCCAGCATCCAGTCCAGGAAGCGGTTGCCGGCGGGGACCATCGCGGCGGAATAGTCGGCCAGCACGGCGCCGGTGCGGCCGTCCACCCAGAGCTGGCGGGCGGCGCGCGGCTGCGGGGCGGCCGTGTCCTCCATGTAGAGGTGCACGACGTCGCCCCTTCCGCCGGGCAGGCGCAGGTTGCGGATCTTCAGCCCGCCCGTCGCCTCCCGCGCCACCGCCACCGCGGCGTCCAGCGGCAGCAGGGGGCCATCCCCGGGAACGGCGGCGGGGGCGGGGAAGGGCTCGGCCCCCAGCAGGGGCAGCAGCGGCTCCCGCCAGGCGATGCCGATGCCGGTCAGGGCGCTGAGGCCCAGCACCGCGGCCAGCACGGCACCGGCCACCCGGTGCAGGTCGAGCACGGCGCGGTAGCTGCCGGTCCGCAGGTTCACGGTGAAGCCCTGGCGCAGGCGCCGGCGGCCCGGCCACCAGAGCAGCGGGCCGGACAGGGCCATCGCCAGCAGCCCGCAGCCGGTCACGCCCACCAGCAGCGGCCCGTTCCCGCCGAGCAGCATGTTGTCGTGCCACTGGGTCGCCAGCTCCACCGGCCAGGCGGCCAGCGGGGCGCTGCGCAGCACGGCGCCGCTGTGGGGATCGACCGAGGCCAGGCGCAGCGAGCCGCCGTCGCGCAGCCTGAACAGGTAGGCGTGGCCGGGCCCGGGGGGATAGTCGATGCGCACCACCGTCATGCCGGGATGGGCGGCGCGCACCGCCTCCAGCAGGTCGGCGGCGGGCAGGACCGCACCCTCCGCCGCCACCCGCAGGGCCGACCCGTGCAGCAGCCGCCCGGCCTCGTCGCGGAAGACCATGGCCGCACCGCTCAGCCCCTGCAGCAGCAGGAACAGGGCGAAGGCCACGCCCGTCCAGCGGTGCAGCGTCAGGATGGTGGAGCGCGCCGGCATGGGGGCGGCCTCAGTCCACCCGGCCGATGGCGGCGTAGTCGCCCTCGGCGCGCAGCGTGATGGTGACCGGGGCGGAGCCGCGGTTGCGCCAGAACCAGCCGTGCTTGCCGTCGAAGGCGGCGACGATCTCGCCGTCGTCGGCGGTGGCGCCGCGGCCCTTCTCGTAGCTGTGGGTCTTGTCGGGGGCGCCGGTGGGCTCGCCGTGGGTGTCGAAGTTGACCACCCCGCCCTCCGCCTTCCAGGAATAGGTCGTGCGGGCGCCCTTCACCATGTCCACCTTCACCTCCGCGCCCTTGCCGGGCTCCAGCGTGACGGTCACCTCGTCCGACCGCGGCGCGGCGAGCGCGGCGGCGGGCAGCAGCAGGGCGGCGGCGAGCAGGATCGACTTCAGCTTCATGGGATCGGCCTTTCCGGCGGCTTGAAGGGGGAAATGCGCGCCCGGGCGCGGGGATCAGTCGGCGGGCGTCCCGGCGGCGGCGGCGCGGTCCGCTTCGGCCTCCTCCGCCAGCTGGGACTTGATCTCCCCCATCTCGGCCAGGCCGGTCAGGCGGCCGATGCCGGTGGGGTCGATCCCGTACTCCGCGGGCAGCACGACCGTGACCAGCAGCAGCGCCGCGACGGCGAGCGCCACCAGGGTGGAGCGGACGAGCTGGCGGGCAGTGGGCAGATCGGGGTCCTGCACGGGCGGTGTCTCCCTTCGTCGTCAGGCGGCGACGGCCCAGCCGGTCAGCTGGTAGCCCACCAGCACGAAGCCGGCCGTCATCAGCGCCACGTTGGCGGTATTGGCATGGCGCCGGAACCCGGCGCTGCGGCGCCAGAAGCCCATCAGGATCAGGATGGCGGAGAGCGCCAGCACCTGCCCGACCTCGACGCCCACGTTGAAGGCCAGCAGGTTCGGGAGCAGCCCGTCGCCGGCGATGTCGAACTCGCGGATCTTGGTCGCCAGCCCGATTCCGTGGAACAGCCCGAACACCAGCGTCGCCGCACGCGCGTCCGGCTGCACCCCGAACCAGCGGGGGAAGGCGCCCAGATTGTCCAGCGCCTTGTAGACGACGGACAGGCCGATGACGGCGTCGATCAGGTAGGCGCTGACGCCGGTGTCGAACAGCACGCCCAGCAGCATGGTGGTGGAGTGGCCGACCGCGAACAGGCTGACGTACAGTCCCACGTCCCGCAGCCTGTAGAGGTAGAAGATCACCCCGACCAGGAACAGCAGGTGGTCGTAGCCGGTCACCATGTGCTTGGCGCCCAGGTACGCGAAGGGCAGCAGGTGGATGCCCGTGATCTCCTGGATGTAGCCCTTGTCGCCCTCGGCCACGGTGTGCGCCAGCGCCTCCGGCGCCGCCGCGACCAGGGCCGGGATGGCCAGGGCCGCCAGGGCGAGCGCCCTGGCCGGCCCCTTGGCAAGCCGTGCGTCCATCTCCGCCGTCCCCCCGCCGCCCTGCGGCGCTACTTTATCGCGAAGGTCGCGAAGGAGCGGGACTGCGTGACCGGGTCCACCAGGCGCAGCGTCGCCTCAGACCCGCTGGGCAGCTTCAGGCCCTTTGCCTCCATCCGGTTGCCCTGGCCGGGCTGCAGGGTGGCTTCCGCCTTGGCCTCGCCGGCGGCGACGGCCAGGCTGCCGGAATAGCCGGCGCTCGGCACCGGCTCGTCGTCCTGGGAGAGGTAGAGGGCGACGCCGTCGCCCTCGCGCACCAGCTCCACCACGGTCTCGCCCGCCTCGGCGACCACGCCGCCGTGCTGCGGCTTCATGCTGCCGTGGGCGAGCGCCGCCCCCGTGGGGGCGGCGGCGAGGGCGAGGAGGAGCAGGGCGGAGCCCAGTCTGGTCGGTCGGATCATCTGAGGTCTCCTGTGTCGGGGTGGGCGGACGGGCCGGAGGCTCATTCCGGCGCGTGCGGCAGCACGAAGGACAGGGTTGCGAA